>Ga0187825_10000183_pt1 | contig 12971 bp, 7 predicted proteins | sample NC_wetland_sal_i_11_FD_132421 | JGI IMG/M metagenome (GOLD analysis project Ga0187825, IMG submission 132421) | Wetland sediment microbial communities from Neuse River Estuary, North Carolina, USA - SourceSoil_5 | ecosystem: Environmental > Aquatic > Freshwater > Wetlands > Sediment | place... | reverse complement strand
CAGGTTCTGCTCCTGGCTGTTCACGATCGCGCTCGAGTCCACCGCGTTCCGCACCGTGCCGAGCTTCTCCACCTCGGACGTGGTGCCGGCACCCGTCACGACCACCTCGCCCAGCTGCAGCGGGTTGTCCGCCAGCGCGAAGTCCGCCGTGGCCGAGCCGCCCGACAGCGTCACCTCGGACGAGCCGAGCTTGTAGCCGATCAAGCGTGCGGTCACCGTCACCGGCCCGGTCGGGATCCGCGCCGCCGGTACGAGGAGGGTATACGACCCGTCCCCGCGCGTCGTCGCGCCGATCCCCAACTGCTGGACCGTGACCTGCGCTCCCGAGAGCGGGGTCCCGGAAGAATTGGTAACGCGTCCGGTAATGACGGCAGGCTGCTGTGCGGCGAGGCTGACCGGGAGGAGTGCGAGTAATGCCGCAGCCCCCCAAAGTCGGCAACGCGCCCACAGTCGCCCCGTCCCCGCGATTGCTGCGAACCCTTCGATGCCCATAGGCACCTCCGCATGGGATGGTAAAGAACGAGCGTGGTGCTGCCACGTGGGATGACACACTGCTTTCGGGAATTGAGGGCTCCCGAGGCCCGTGGGCTGCCGCCCCGGCCGTCAGGCCAGGAAGCGGTAGCCCGCTGCCAGCGCTGTGAGGATGTGACGGGGCTGTTTCGGATCGTGCTCGAGCTTGCGCCGAAGGCGCGCGATGTGCGAGTCGATCACGCGAGACTGGACCTCGGTCCCGTCGGGCCAGACTTCCCGCCGCAGGTCCTCCCGCGACACTACCGCGCCCCGCCGGCGGACCAGGGCGACCAGCAGCCGGAACTCGGTCGGAGTCACCCGCACGGGCCGGCCCGACCGCCATACCGTTTGCGTCGGCAGGTCGATCACGATGCCGGCGTGCCCGTTTTCCGCACTCTCCGGCTCTTCGCCGTCGGGCTCCGCCTGCGCGAGCAGCTCCTGCACCCGCGCCAGCACGTCCCGAACCAGCGCGGCGTCCATGTCGAGCACGGCGCCGCGCGCGGCCATGTCGCTCTCGTGCTCCGGCAGCGCGATAGTCCCGTGCTCTGAGGAGCCGTTCGCGCCGTTCCCCGGCGCGCCGCCGTTGCGCTTTGCCTTCCCGGTAGCGGCGCCCTGGGCGGCGTCGCCCGGCTCGAGCCGGTGCAGCCGCACCGGAGAGCGGCGGTCGTCGTCGATGATGAGGATTCGCGTACGAACTCCTTCGGTCCGCCGCGCTTCATTCGGGGCGCAGCGGTGGTGCGTCAGGCTGATCGCGTTGTTCTGAGTCGCGGTGGATGACGGTTCCGACACATCTCTTGCCGGTCCGCGCCGCCACGAACCATATGTGAAGGGCGATTGGAAGCGAATGATTCTGGAACAAGCGGACCAAACGTGGAACAAACGGCTGCTTTCGAGGCACGAGCGGCCTATTTCCCTGAATTCAGCGCGGACGGGCGACTGTTTAGTCACAATCCGCAACACCTTCCGTGGGCCAACGTTGCCGAAGGGAGCGTGCGCGCGGCGTAACTCCTCCCCCCGCTCCCTCGCGGGCGATGGGGCAGCCGCCTTCGCCGCCTGCGGGAACGAGCAGCGTCGGGGTGGAGGCGTTACACCGGAGTCACGAAGGTGGACGTCCTCCACCATCGGGCGGGGCGGCGCCGCCGAGATACCGGGCCAAGGCATCGGTAGAGAGGGGTTTACCCGTGGCTCGCCGCACCTTCTCCGGCCAGGGCACGCCCGCCCCGGGCGCGAAAAAGCGCTCGGTGAGCCATCCGCCTACTCGCGGCTCGCGGCTGAGGTCGTCAGCCCCGAACTGCTCCCGCATCGCCTCGCGCAGTTGGGTCGCGATCATGTTGGCGTACAGGTACGACTGCGCGTACAGCGGTCCGGTCGCGAAGAGGTCCTTCCCGCCCATGTAGTCGCCCGGAGGAAGCTCGACGCCGACGAAGCGGCGGTAGGCGGCGGCATAGAGCGAATCCGGATTGGCCCGGCGGTCGTGGTAAAGCGAGATCTCGGTGTACGCCTGGAGCGCGATCGAGCGCCGGAGCCAGACGAGAAGCCGCATCTTCCCCACCTGCTCCAGCCGCTCTGCCTGCTTCGGCGACACGCCAGCCGCCCGGACCAGCCAGTGGCGGTCGTAGGCGAGATGACCAAGGGTCTCGGCAAGGCCCTCCCCCAGCGGCGTCTCGTCGCCCCTCAGAAAGATCGGCGAGAGATCGGGTCGCATGAGCGTGCCGTTCAGGGCGTGCCCGTACTCGTGGAAGAGCGTCTCGTAGAACTCGGAGCCAGTGAAGGGATTCGTTAGGAGCCGCGCCTCGTACGGCGGCCGGGTAAAGAACGTGATCCCGCCGGTGGGGACGTCCCAGACCTTCACGTCGATCGGCAGGCTGTCCACTGCGAACCCAAGCCCGCGCATCAGGTCACGAAGCCGGTCGAGCCCGGGCTCCTTGGGCCACGCGTCCGCGCCAAGGCTCTGCTCCTGGCGATGCAGCCAGTAGTCGATGTCCCAGGGCTCTACCCGGTTCACGCCCAGATCCGCCTTGACGCGGCCGAGAATCGCGAAATAGGCCGGCCGCGTGGCCAGCTCGAACGAGTCGATATCCCGCAGCACCGACGCGGGCTCCAGACTCGCCAACGCGAGTCCGGCAGCTGCTCCGTTTGCGAACCCTTCCGCCCGCCCGATCCGGTCCTCCAGGTCCATCGCCTGGAAGATCGGCCGCCGGAGGTGCGGCGAGATCTGCGTCCGCGACTGGAACGCCTCCTCCCGAAGGGAGCGATCGGAGCTGGTGTCGATCAACTCGTAGGCCGCGGTTCCCGTGACCCGCTGCCCGCGGACCTCGAAGCGGAACTGGCCGAGGGTGTCTTGGACGCTGGTCTGCAGGTCCACAAGCTGGAGCGGCAGGCGGGGATCCGCGCGGGCCAGGAGGAAGTCCCGGTGATGGAGGAAGAGCCGGCGCGCCAGCGTGCTGTCACGCACCCGGCCCTGCCAGCGGTCGATCACAGCGGCGTAATCCTTCCGACTCTGGAGATCGGCCAGCAGGCGCGCGAACTGGCCGGCGAAGTGCCGGGCTTCGCCCTTCCACTGGTAATAGCCCTCGACGGAGAGCGCGTTCGTGATGGCGAACTCCTGCACCTCGAGCTCGTCCAGGAACGCCTTGAGCTCCGCCTCCGTCCGCACCCGAGGCGGTGGGCCCCCGAAGGCGAGCCGGCCGGTGGAAGAAGCGGGTCCCTGCGCCGCCGCGATGGCGATCGTCCCCGACAGGAGAATCAAGACCAGGGAGCCGGTGCGGAGCGGAACGCGAAGCCAGGGCTCGAGCATGAACGCTCCTCAGGGTTTGACGGGGCTGTAGATGCCTTCGAATAGGGTCTCCCACTTGACTCCGTCGGACGACGAGTCCCAGCGCTGGCGTACTTTCCCGCCGTCCATCCGCTCCCAAGTGATCCGCTGTTTCACCGGCCGCCCCGCAGCATCCAAGGTCTCGCCGCTGAGCACCATTCGGCCATCGGCGTACGCGCCGTCCAGCTCGAGCAGCAGGCCCTCATCGTCTACCCAGGTCTGGTGCCAGCGCCGCCGCGAAGCGTCGTAGATGTTGTAGCTCGTACCCTGGTGGCCGCGGGCGCCGCGCCAGTTCTCCTGGAGCACGCACCCGCCCAGCGTCCGGGTGATCGTGTTGTGGCCCGCCAGCTTGCCCTCGGGAGTACGGACCTCCCAATCGCCGAGCCAGAAGTCGAACTGGCGATGCTCCGGCGCGGCGCACGGCCCGGGCGCGGCCGGAGGTTGTGCCTGCGAGAGGGCCGGCGCCGCGGCGCCGCACGCCAGGGCCACGACGGAGAGACGGGACGCGCGAACGTTGCGATGGGACACCTTCGCTCCTGGGTTGGGGATGCCTTCCCTACGGAGGTCCGGCGCCACAGGTGCCAGCGGCCCTGGGGAGGAAGGCCGCGATCGCACGCCCGCGCGAGTGTGCGAAGATGACGACGCTGTCGGCAGGGACGCGCCGGGTCCACGGCGCGACGGACGCGGGAGATCAGTCGGGATGGAAACGGCCGCCGCGGGAGGCCATCGCCTCCAGCGCGGGCGCCGGCGCGAACCGGGCTCCGTGCGCTTCCTGAAGCCGGGTGAGGGTCTCCACGACGCTGCCGGCGGTGAGCTCGTCGATCAAGCGGAGCGGGCCCCCGCGGAACGGCGGAAACCCGATGCCGAAGATCGCGCCGACGTCGCCGTCGCGCGCGCTCCGCACCACACCCTCACCGCAGGCCATCGCGGCCTCGTTGAGCATGAGGTACACGAGCCGGCGCTCGACGTCCTCCGCCGCGAACCCCTCGAGCGGCTTCACGCCCAGGATCCGGTAGACGCGCTCGTCCACGCCCGTCTTGTGCCCTTCGTGATAGGCGTAGAAGCCGCGCGCGTTCTTCCGGCCCAGCCGCCCGTCCTCGATCATCCGGCCGATCGCCGCCGGCGGCGCGAGCCGCTCGCCGAACGCGGCATGCATGACCTTGGAGGCCTTCTGCGCCACGTCGAGTCCCACCTCGTCCATCAGGGCGACCGGCCCGACGGGGAAACCCCAGCGGGTCATCGTCCGGTCGATCAGGTCCACCGGCACGCCCTCCTCGATCATCACGCCGGCTTCGTTGAGGTAGGGGGAGAGGATCCGGTTCACCCAGAAGCCGGGATGGTCGCGCACCACGATCACGGTCTTGCCCATGGCGCGCCCGAACCGGACGGCCGATACGACGGTGCGTGCGTCGGTCGCGTCCGACGGGATGATCTCCAGGAGCGGCATGCGCTCCACCGGCGAGAAGAAGTGCATCCCGATCACCCGCTCCGGCCGCGCCGCTCCGGCGGCGATGTCGCGGATCGGGATCGTCGAGGTGTTCGTGGCGAAGATCGCCTCCGGCCGGATCTCCCTCTCGACCTCGGCCAGCACGCGGCGCTTGACGTCCAGATCCTCGAAGACCGCCTCGATCACCAGGTCGGCACGGGTGAAGCCGCTGTAGTCGGCGGTACCGGAGAGGAGGGCTGCAAGACGTCGATGCCTCGGGGCGGGGAGGCGGCGTCGCTTGAGCCGCTCGTCCAGAATGCCCAGCGCGGCCTTGAGCCCCTTCCCCACCCGCGGCAGCTCCGCGTCCTTGAGCCGGGCTTCGACCTCGGCATTCAGCACGGCGGTTCCGGCGATGGCCGCCCCCATGAATCCCGAGCCCACGATGCCGACGCGGCCGATTGCGAGCGGCTCCACCTCGGTGCCGGGCGGGACGCCGTCGTCCTTCTTGAGCGCCGTCGTGGCGAAGAAAATCCGCACCAGGTTGCGGGACACCGGGGTCACCGCCAGCGCGCCGAAGCGCTCCCGCTCGGCGCGGAATCCCTCCGCCGGCCCGTGCTCCAGACCGATCCGGACGGCCTCGAGCGCGGCGAGCGGTGCGGGGTAGTGTCCCCCCGTCTTCTTGAGCAGCTGCTTCTGCGCCATCCGGTAGACGATCCGGCGGCCCACCGGCGTTCCGTCCAGCAGCGCGCCCGCCGCACCGCGCGAGCGGTGCCGCCGCGCCGTGCCCTCCCGCGCCAGCCGGTCCGCAGCCGCGAGCGCCACCTGCCGGAGGATGCTCTGCGGAACCACCTCGTCCACCAGGCCGAGCTTGAGGGCCTTCTGGGCGCGTTCGGTCTTGCCGGCGAGGATGATGTCGAGCGCGGCCCGCGCGCCGATGAGCCGAGGGAGGCGGACGCACCCGCCCGCGCCGGGCAGCAATCCCAGCTGGACTTCCGGCAGGCCGATCTGGGTCTTGGGGGAATCGGTGGCCACGCGCCAGTGGCAGGCCAGCGCCAGCTCGCAGCCGCCGCCGAGACAGGCGCCGTGGATCGCGGCGACGATCGGCTTGGGGAACTGTTCCACCCGGTCCATCAGGTCCTGCCCGCGCCGGCTGAGGGCCTCGGCCTCCGCCGCCGTCGTGAGGCGGGTGAACTCCTCGATGTCCGCGCCCGCGATGAAGCTGTCCGGCTTGCCCGAAACGAGCACCACCGCGCGCACCGCGGAATCGCCGCGCAGGCGCTCGATCAGCGTCTCCCACTCGTCGATCAGGCCGCTGGTAAGCTTGTTCACCGGCTCGCCCGGGAGGTCGAGCGTGACGAGGGCGAGGCCGGAATCGACGGTGGTCGTGAAAGCGGTCATGGGACGCGGGTCACCATCTACCGTCTCTCCAGCACGATCGCATACCCCATCCCCCCCTGCGCGCAGATCGAGATCAGCCCGAACTGCACGCTCCGGCGGCGCATCTCGTTCGCGAGCGTCGTGACCAGGCGGGCGCCGGTCGCGCCGAACGGATGCCCGATCGCGATCGAGCCGCCCATCACGTTGGTCCGCTCCCAGTCCACTTCGCCCACGGGGCCCGGGAGCCCCAGGCGCTCGGCCCATGCCGGCGAGGCCCAGGCCTGCACGTTGGAGAGCACCTGCGCCGCGAAGGCCTCGTGGATCTCGACCAGGCCCAGCTCCTGCCACCCGATTCCCGCCCGCTCGAGCGCCTTCGGCACGGCGAGCGCGGGGCCCATGAGCAGCTGCCAGCCGGGATCCACCGCGGCGGCCGCGTAGCTCCGGATGAACGCCAGCGGCTCGTAGCCGAGCGCGCGGGCCTTCTCCTCCGCCATCAACAGCACGACCGCCGCGCCGTCGGTGAGCGGGGAGGAGTTGCCGGCCGTGACGGTGCCGTAGCGGCGGTCGAACACCGGCTTGAGCTGCGCCAGCGCCTCGAGCGACGTGTCCGGCCGGATCCCGTTGTCGCTCGTGGCCACGATGTCCATGCCGGGGCCGCCCAGCCAGGGCACGATCTCCGACGTGAGCCGGCCGTCCGCGGTCCCGGCGGCGGCCCGCTGGTGGCTCATCAGGGCGATCCGGTCCTGCTCCGCCCGCGGGATGCCGTTCTCCTTGGCCATCTTCTCCGCCGACTGGCCCATCGATTCGCCGGTCGAGGGCTCGGCGATGGCGGGCGAAACGGGGACGAGGTCGCGGGGCCTCACCCGTCCGAATGCGGCCAGCCGGGCGCCGATCGTCCTGGCCTTGCCGGCCTCGACCAGGACCCGGCTGAAGCGGCGGGAGTGCAGGATCGGGATGTCCGAGAGCGACTCCACCCCGCCGGCGAGGATCGTGTCGGCGTGGCCGAGCGCGATCTGGTCGGCCGCGTTGGTGATGGCCTGGGCGGCGGAGGCGCAGGCCCGGTTGAGCGTGTAGGCGGGCACCCCGGGCGGCAGCTGGGGGAGCAAGCTCACTTCCCGCGCCACGTTGGGCGTGAGCACCGAGGGCACGACCTGGCCCATGACGACCTCGTCGATCTCGCGGCCGTCGATCTCGGTGCGGTAGAGCAGCTCCTTCGCGGCGTAGCGGGCGAGCTCGACCGCGGGCACGTCCTTCAGGATGGTGCCGCTCTTCGCGAAGGGGGTGCGGACCCCGGCGACGATGGCGACCCTGCGGCCCGTTATCATTGTACCCGTCGGGCCACGACGCTCGCGACCGCGCGCCAGCGCTCCGCATCGACCGGCTCGAGCACCTCCCGGCCGTGCAGGACCTCGAGCGGGCGCACCAGCTGCGTCAGCTCGCCCGGCTCCAGCAGATGCTCGCCGCTCTCCGGCCCCCACCCCAGCTCGCGCTGGGCGCGGAGAAAGGTCTCCATGATGAGCACGCCCCCGCGGGCAACGCAGGCGATCACGTCCGGCATCCGTGCCCGGTCCAGGTAATTGAAGAGCAGTACCGCATCGAACTCGCCGAAGTACGGCCAGGGCGCCTCGAGGTCCGCTTCGCGGAACTCGGCGGCCAGGCCGCTCGCGGCGGCGAGCTCGCGGGCGGTGGCCAGGGCCTCGGAGTCCCGGTCCACGCCCAGGACGGTCGCGCCCAGGGCCGCGGCCGCCAGGCTGTGCCGGCCTTCACCGCAGGCCAGGTCCAGAACGCGCGCGCCGGGGCGGATGAAATGAGCCTGCCAGAAGAACCAAGTGCTCGGGCGGGGCACGCGGGCGACGGGACTCAGGGGCAAGGCCACTCCTCACGCCGGCCGGCCCTCGACGCCCTGGGCGCCCGGCCGGTCGATCTGCTGGTCATCGGGGGCGGCATCGTGGGCGCGGCGATCGCCCGCGACGCCGCGATGCGCGGGCTCTCCACGGTGCTCGTGGAGCAGGCCGATCTGGGGTTCGGCACCAGCTCCCGCTCGAGCCGGCTGATCCACGGCGGCCTCCGGTACCTCGAGCAGGGCCACCTGCGCCTCGTGTTCGAGGCCACCCGCGAGCGGCGCGTGCTCATGGGCATCGCGCCGCATCTGGTCCGGCCCCTCCCGTTCGTCTTCCCGCTCCATCGCGGCGATCGGGTGTCGCTCTGGCGCCTTGCCGCCGGCATGTGGCTCTACGATCTGCTGGCGCTGTTCCGCAATGTGGCCCCCCACCGCATGCTGGGCAAGCGCGCCCTGCTCCAGCGCGAGCCGATGGTGCGCGAGCGCGGTCTCGTGGGCGGCGCCCGCTACTTCGACGCCCAGTGCGACGACGCCCGTCTCGTCCTCGCCCTCGCCCGGTCGGCCGTCCGCCACGGCGCGGCAATCGCCCCGTACGTGGCGGTGGAGAGCTTCGAGTGGGCGGCCGACCGGGTGATCGGCGCGCGGGTCGAGGACCGCCTCACCGGCGCCCGAGGGACGATCCGGGCGGCGGCGGTGGTCAACGCCACCGGCCCCTGGGTCGACCGGCTGCGGGCGCTGGAGGAGCCGGGATGCCGCCCCCTGCTCCGGATCACCAAGGGGGCGCACGTAATGGTGCCCCGCGAGCGCCTGGGCCACCGGGAAGCGATCGCGTTCCTGAGCCCGATCGACGGCCGGCTGATGTTCGCGCTGCCGTGGGGGGATCTCTCCTACATCGGCACCACCGACACCGATACGCGCGAATCTCCCGATTCGACCGCGGCGTCGAGCGATGACGTGGTCTACCTCCTCCGGTCGGTCAACGCCCAGTTCCCCAACGCCCGCCTCGGAACGGGCGACGTGCGGGCCACCTGGGCGGGACTCCGGGCCCTGATCGCCTCGCCCGACGGGGGAGCGCCGTCCAGCGTCTCCCGCGAGCACGTGATCGTGACCGGGCGCGGCGGCGTGGTCACCGTGGCCGGAGGCAAGCTCACCACCTGCCGAGTCATGGCGGCACAGACCGTGGACCGGGCGCTCGCCGAGCTGGCCAAGCGGGGGGTGACGCTCCGCGCCGGCCCGGCCCGGACCGAGGACGAGCCGCTTCCCGGCGGAGAGACGGCCGAGCTCGATCCCTTCCGGGAGCGTGCGGGCGAAATCGGCCTGGCGCCGGACACCGCGAACCACTTGGTCCAGCACTACGGGACCGAGTCGGCGGGCATCGTGAACCTGGCCGCCATTCACCGGGGGCTCCAGCGGCGGCTCCAGCCGGACCATCCGGCGATCGAGGCGGAGGTGGTGCACATCGCCCGGCGCGAGTTGGCCTCTAAGGTCGAGGACGTCCTGGTCCGGAGGATCCATCTCTATTACGAGGCCGCGGACCACGGCGTGGCGGCGGCGGACCGGGTGGCCGAGCTGCTGGGCCAGGAGCTGGGATGGGCGCCGGACCAGGTGTGGCGGGAGGCGGCCGAATACAGAGCCTTCGTGGCCCGCACGGCACCCCCCGCGGCAGGCTCGCCGGAGGTCCCCGAGGGTGCGGCGCCATGAGGTGACCCGGGCTCCCGCGGGCCGTTATCTTTCCGGGGCTTGAGGTTGGTGCCTGTTGGTAGCGAGCGCGCGACACGCGGGCTCGCGTCTTTTGTCGGTGGAGCTGGTCGTGGACATCAACGTTTTCGAAACCGCCAACGCCGGGTTCGCCCAGGCAATGTACGAGGAGTTCCTGCGCGACCCGAGCGCGGTCGGCACGGAGTGGCGGCAGCTGTTCGAGAGCGGCGTCGTCGGCGTCCGGCCGAATGGGCGCGACGGAGCCGGACCGGCGGCCTCCGCGGTGGCGCCGGCGCCGGCGGCACGCATCCCGCCCTCGCGCGACGGGGCGGCCGCGCCGCTTCCCGCGGGCGCCTCCCCCATCAAGGGTCCGGCCGCCCGGCTCGTCGCGAACATGAACGAGAGCCTCTCCGTTCCGACCGCCACGACCTTCCGGACGCTGGCGGTCGGGACGCTGGAGGCAAGCCGGCGGGAGTTGAACGCCCGGCTCCAGGCGGCCGGCCGCAGCGAGAAGCTCAGCTTCACCCACCTGATCGCCTTCGCCCTGGTCCAGGCGGCCAAGCGCCACCCGGTCATGACGCACACCCTGCTGCTGCACGAGGGCACGCCCTACCGGGTTCAGCCCGAGGGCATCGGCCTCGGGCTCGCGGTGGACGTACAGCGCAAGGACGGCAGTCGCGGGCTGGTCGTGCCGGTCATCAAGCGCGCGGACACGATGGATTTCGCCTCGTTCCTCGCGGCCTACGAAGGGCTGGTGGACAAGGCCCGCACCAACCGGCTGATGCCGGACGATTTCACCGGCTCGACCATCCAGCTCACCAACCCGGGCGGGCTCGGCACGGTGGCCTCGGTGCCCCGGCTCATGGCCGGGCAGGGGAGCATCATCGCGGTCGGCGCGATCGGGTACCCGGCCGAGTTCGGCGGCGTGCCCGAGGAGAAGCTGCGCGAGCTGGGCGTGAGCAAGGTCATGACCGTCTCGAGCACGTACGACCACCGCGTCATCCAGGGCGCGGAGTCGGGCGGCTTCCTCGCGACCCTGGACCACCTGCTCCAGGGTGAGGATCACTTCTACGATGCGGTGGCGGAGAGCCTTCAACTCTCGGCCGTCAGCTACCGGCTCGCGCCGGCGGCGACCCAGCTGCCCAAGGCGCCGGAGACCGTCGCGCCGGACATGCTGTACCATGTCGCCGCCGCGATGGCCCTGGTCAAGGCATTCCGCACGCACGGCCACCTCGCGGCGCGGGTGGATCCGCTCGGCACCGAGCCGGTCGGCGACCCGGCGCTCGATCCCGCCCCCCTCGGCCTCACGCCGGAGATCATGGCGGCGATCCCCTCGAAGGTACTGCGGGTGTACGTGCCCGGGCGCACCCTGGCCGAGTCGTACCCGCACCTCCAGCAGACATACTGCGGCACGCTCGGCTACCAGATCGAGCACATCGCGAGCCACGAGGAGCGGGTCTGGCTCCGCGAGAAGATCGAGTCGGGGACGTTTCAGACGCCGCTCTCGCCCGACGAGAAGAAGCGCCTGCTGGCCCGGCTCACCAAGGTGGAAACGCTCGAGCGCTTCCTGCACAAGGCCTACCTCGGCCACAAGCGCTTCTCGATCGAGGGCGTGGACATGCTGGTCCCCATGCTCGACCTCACGCTGGAGCTTGCCGCGGCCGACCGCGGGCGAGAGGTCGTGATCGGGATGGCGCACCGGGGACGGCTCAACGTGCTGGCGCACATCATCGGCCGCCCCTACGAGACGATCTTCGCGGAGTTCGAGGGCGGGCGCTTCGTCGAGGGGAACCAGATCACGCCCGAGGGCGGCACCGGGGACGTGAAGTACCACCACGGGGCGGAAGGCGCGTTCCCGCTCCCCAACGGCAAGTCGATCGCCGTCAACCTCTCGCCCAACCCGAGCCACCTGGAGTACGTCTCGCCGGTGGTGGATGGCCGCGCGCGGGCGACACAGACGCTCCGCAAGGGCCGCGCGGCCCACCACGACCCCGCCGTCGCGTTGCCGGTGCTGATCCATGGGGACGCGGCGTTCGCCGGGCAGGGGGTGGTGGCGGAGACCCTCAATCTGAGCGCCCTGCCCGGCTACGGCGTCGGGGGCACGCTGCACATCATCACGAACAACCAGATCGGCTTCACCACCGACATGGAGGATGCGCGCTCGACCCGGTACGCCAGCGACCTGGCCAAGGGGTTCGACGTGCCGATCATCCACGTCAACTCGGACGACCCCGAGGCCTGCCTCGCCGCCGTCCGGCTGGCGATGGCCTACCGCGAGCAGTTCCGCCGCGACGTGCTGATCGACCTCGTCGGCTACCGGCGCCACGGTCACAACGAGGGCGACGAGCCCACCTACACGCAGCCGGTCATGTACGACCGGATCAAGCAGCTGCCGCCCGTGCGGGCGCTCTACGCGGAGCAGCTCGCGGCCGAGGGCGTGCTCCCTCGAGAAGAAGCGGAGCGGCAGGCGGAAGCGGTCTATGAACGGCTGGTGCAGGCGCAGCAGCATTTCCGCGCGAGCCTGGGCAAGGCAACCATCCCCGAACCGCGGAAGCAGCCCGCCGCCGGGCAGGCTGTCGTCACCGGCGTGCCTGCCGAGACGCTGACCGCGCTCAACGAGCAGCTGCTCACCTGGCCCGCCGGCTTCACGGTGAACCCGAAGCTCAAGAAGCAGCTGGAGCGGCGGCGGGCGGTGATGGGCCCGGAGGGCGGGATCGACTGGGCCCACGCCGAGGCGCTCGCGCTGGCCTCGCTCCTGGTGGAAGGGGTGCCGGTGCGGTTCACCGGGCAGGACACCGAGCGGGGGACCTTCAGCCAGCGGCACCTGGTGCTGCACGACGCCAAGACCGGCGAGCGGGTCGCGCCGATCCAGCGGCTGCGCGGAGGCCTCGCGCCGTTCGAGATCCACAACAGCCCGCTCTCCGAGCTGGCCACGATCGGGTTCGAGTACGGCTACAGCGCCGCGGCCCCGGAGGCACTGGTCCTGTGGGAGGCCCAGTTCGGCGACTTCGTCAACGGCGCGCAGGTGATCGTGGACCAGTTCCTGTCGGCGGGCCTATCGAAATGGGGGCTCACGACGCGGCTCACTCTGCTCCTGCCGCATGGATACGAGGGCCAGGGCCCCGAGCACTCGAGCGCCCGGCTGGAGCGGTTCCTCCAGCTCGCGGCGGAAGGCAACATCAGGGTGTCGAATCCCACGACGCCGGCCCAGTACTTCCACCTGCTGCGCCGGCAGGCCCGCCGCACTCGCCAGCGGCCGCTGATCGTGATGACGCCCAAGAGCCTGCTCCGCCATCCGCTCGCGT
>Ga0187825_10000180_pt1 | contig 13004 bp, 10 predicted proteins | sample NC_wetland_sal_i_11_FD_132421 | JGI IMG/M metagenome (GOLD analysis project Ga0187825, IMG submission 132421) | Wetland sediment microbial communities from Neuse River Estuary, North Carolina, USA - SourceSoil_5 | ecosystem: Environmental > Aquatic > Freshwater > Wetlands > Sediment | place... | reverse complement strand
GACCAAAGGACGAGGAAGGCGAGGGCGCAGGAGGCGAGGACGAAGACGGCGAAGCGCCGCAGGGCCTTCAACCTCTCTTCCGGGCCCCGGGCGCGCGCCAGGGCGGCAGCCAATATCGCGGGCAGGAACAGGAGCATCGATATCTTGACGAGAAGCCCCGCCGCGAAGCTCGCCGCGGCAAGGATGAGGAACTTGGCGTCATCGTTCGACGCGCACCTTTCGTAGAAGGCGACCGCCAGGAACCCGAAGAAGGCCACCCCGAAATCGAGGCTGAGAAGCCCCGAGTGCGCGATCAAGGAGGGCTCGAAGGCGTACAGGCACAGGGCGGCCAGGGCCGACGGCCGGCCGAGAAGGCTCCCGGCCCATAGGCAGACGGCGAGCCCGAGAAGAACGCCCAGGACCATGTTCGGCAGGCGGGCGCGGAAGACGATGTCCTCGGGCGGCACCCCGCCGTGGTAGAGGACCTGGTAGCCGAACCGGAAACTGCTGGGAGCGCCTCCGGAGCCGCCTTCGAAGGGCGGCAGGCGCGGATGCAGGGGCCTCACGGCAAGCCCGGCCAGGAGCTTGAGAAGAGGCGGGTGCTCGCGCATGTCGAGGATGAACTTGCCAGTCTCGGCGTAGGAATAGCCCGCTCCGATGTAGTCCGTCTCGTCGTAGGCGTTGGAGTGGCGGCGGGCGAAAACGAAAGCCTGGAGCGCGAAAACGAACAGGAGGAGAGGGACAAGGAGGAGCTTCGCGCGGGATCCCATCGTGACTTTAAATTTTTATACCATGTTTTCAAAGGCGAAATGAAAGGACTTTACGCCCGCAGGGGAGCCTCCTCGTCGAAAACCGAGCTCCACGAGGTCGTCGACAAGCTCGACCCCGGCCTTTTCCCGGGGGCTTTCTGCAAGATCACCGAGGACGTCCTGGGAGGAGACCCCTCCCGGTGCTGCGTCATCCATTCCGACGGCAGCGGGACGAAATCCGCCCTGGCCTACGTCCAGTGGCGCGAGACGGGGGACGCCTCCGTATTCCGCGGGATCGCCCAGGACAGCGTCGTCATGAACCTCGACGACCTTCTCTGCGTCGGGGCGGACGAGGGCATACTCGTTTCCAGCACGATCAACCGCAACGCCGGGCGCTGTCCCTCCGAGGTGATCGAAGCGCTCATCGAGGGGACGGAGGAGTTCATCAAACGCCTCAGGGGCCTGGGGGTTTCCATATACTCTGGAGGCGGCGAGACCGCCGACGTCGGGGACCTGACGGGGACGGTCGTCGTGGACACCTGCGCCGCCGCGACGTTGAAAAGAGCGGGCGTGATCGACGCGAGCCGGATCGAGCCGGGTCTCGTCATCGTCGGGCTCTCGTCCTCCGGGAAGGCGGCCTACGAGACCGCGGAGAACAGCGGCATGGGCAGCAACGGCTTCACGAGCGCCCGCCACGACCTTTTGTCGAGGAGCTACGGCAGGAAATACCCCGAGACGTTCGACCCCGCCATGGACAAGAAGCTCGCCTATCGCGGCAAGTTCCGCCTGGACGACCCCCTGCCGGGAAGCAAGCAGACCGTGGGCGAGGCGCTCCTCAGTCCCACGCGCACCTACGCCCCCATCCTGAGCCGGATATTCCGCAGGGACAGGTCGGCCGTGAAGGGACTCATCCACTGCTCGGGAGGCGGCCAGACCAAGTGCCTGCGGTTCGGCAAGGGACTGCACTACGTCAAGGACAACCTTTTCCCCCCGCCGCCCGTGTTCCAGGCGATACTCAAGCAGTCCCGCGCGAGCCTCAAGGAAATGCACCGGGTGTTCAACATGGGGCACCGCATGGAGATCTACTGCCGCCCCGAGGACGCCCCCTGGATGATGGTCCTGTCCAGGAGCCTGGGCGTGGACGCGCGCGTCGTCGGCCGCGTCGAGAAATCCATCCTCAAGGACGGCCGCAACCACCTCACGATCCTCGCGGGCAAGAAGACCCTGGAGTATTAAGCCGCGACGGGGACGGGCGCGGCGCGCATCTCCGGCAGGATCACGCTGAAGAGCGTCCCCTTGCCCGCGCGGCTGCGGACCGATATCTCGCCGCCGTGGCGCGCGAGTATGCGCTCGCAGATCGCCAGCCCCATGCCGCTGCCCTCGTATTCCCCGCGGCTATGGAGGCGCTGGAAGGGCTTGAAGAGGCGGTCCCTGTACTGCTCGTCGAAGCCGACGCCGTTGTCCCAGACGCGCATCTCCACGAACCCCTCCCGCGGCTTGCGGCTCGACACGTTGATGCGCAGGGGCTTCTTCTTATCGCGGAACTTGAGCGCGTTGGAGAGGAGGTTCTCGAAGAGCTGGCGCATCTGCTGTTCGTCGGCCAGGACGGCGGGGAGGGGCCCCACGCGGATCCTGCCGCCGGCCTGCTCGGCGCGGGCCTTGAAGTCGGCGGCGACGTCCCGGACGAGCTCGCCCAGGTCGACCCGCTCCAGCGGCTTGGCGTTGGTGGTCACTCGCGTGAGGGAGAGCATGTCGTCCACGAGCCGCCTCATGCGGGCGGCGGCGTTCTGCATCTTCTGGATGTACTCCTCCCGGTCCTTCTCCTTGGTGACCTCCGGCCCCTTGAGCAGGTCGCCGAAGGCGATGATCTTGCGCAGGGGCTCCTGGAGCTCGTGCGAGACGATGGAGGCGAAAAGGCTCAGCTCCGCGTTGGAGCGCTTCAGCTCCTCGGTCATCAGGCTAAGCGCCTCCTCGGCGCTCTTCCTCTCGGTGATGTCCTCCTCGACCCGGGAGCAGCCGACGATCTCGCCCGACTCGTTGCGCACGGGGGAGATCGTCAGGGCGATGTCGACGGAAGTCCCGTTCTTCCTGACCCGCCGGGTCTCGGAGTGGATGGTCCTGCCCGCCCGGACCTGGCGGAGGCTGTCGTCGACCTCCCCCCTCAGCCTCCTGGGCGCCAGGACATGGACGGGCTTGCCCATGATCTCGTCGGCGGAGTAGCCGAAGAGGGCGACCGCGCCGGCGTTCCAGCTCGTGACGGTGCCGTCGAGCTCGGTGCCGACGATGGCGTGGCTGGACGACTCGGCGATGGCGGCCAGCCGGTGCGCCGCCTCCTCCGCCTTCTTCCTTTGGGTGATGTCCCGGAAGGCCAAGCCGACGCGCCGCTCGGCGAGGGGGAACGCCTGGACGGCCAGGATCGATCTCTCGGCGCGCCCGTCGGAGTACGCCACCTCGTCGAGGTTGCGCGCGACCCCCGAGTCGATGACGTCCCTGAGGACGTCGGGGCTCACCATGGCGCCGATGCGCCGCAGGACGGACTCGGGCAGCTTCCCGTAGAGCATGAGCGCCGAAACCCCGATGATGCGCTCGGCGGCGGGGTTGGTGGCGACGAGGTTGAGGGAGGCGGGATCGGCCGGGTCGTCCCACTCGAGCACCATGAGCCCCACCGGGGTGTTCTGGACCAGGTCGAAATACATGCGTATGGCGTCTTCCACGCGCCGGCGCTCGGCGACCTCGTCGAGCAGGGTCTCGTTGGCGGCGCCGACGTCGCGGATGCGCCGCTGGAGCTGGTATCCGAGGTTGTGCGCCCCGCTCAGCACGCCCGCCATGGAGCGGTATTCGGAGACGACCGCCGCGAAGGCGAGGGCGAGGACGGAGTTGACATCCATGAAGACCTGCAGGAGCAGGAGGTTGTCGTTGAGATGGCCGCGCGCGAAGGGCCCCCGGCCCCGGATGGTCCCCCAGGACGCGATGACGGACAGGAGAAGGACCACGGTCGCGGTCTCGCGCTGGCTGTAGCGGTAGGCGACCCAGAAAAGGATGGGGACCGCGATGAAGTCCAGTGGATAATGGCGCTCGCCCAGGGCCGAGGCCGGCCCGAAGAGGATGTCGCTCGCGAAAAGAAGGGCGGCCGCCACGAAGACGAGCTCGACCACGTCCCTCTCCTTCCAGCGCAGGCGCCTATTGACCATCCATAGGATGATCGGCGGCGCCACGACCAAGGCTCCCCCCATGTCGCCCAGCCACCAGGTCGTCCAGACCGTTCTGAAATTGGCCCATTTGGCCATGCCGCCGAGACACAGCGTCGCCACCCCGATCGAGGCGCTGACCATGGTGGCGACGACGCCGGCGAGCAGGGCGAATTGGAGCACTCCCTCGGCCTTCTCGAAGACCCGAAGGCCCCTCGCGAAGCGGTTCACGAGGTACGCGCCCGCCAGCCCCTCGAGGGTGTTGCCCGCCGCGATGCCCATCGAGACGAAGACGCCGCCCGCCGTCGTGACGTTGACGAGGAAGGCCCCGATCAGAACGGCCGGCCAGACGGCGTAGCCGAAGAAGAGGAATCCCGCCAGGGCGATGCCCGTCGGGGGCCAAAGAGCCGTCGCGCTGGGGTTGATCGTCGCGAACTTGAGCCCCAACTTGCCCGCGAGGAAATAGGCGACGAACAGGAGGAGCGCCTCGATCCAGCCGGCGGGGACCTCTCCGGGCGTGCCCCTCCAGTTCCTGCGGTAAAAGGGGAGGGGGCGGGAGAGCCACTCCCGCAGGAGGCGGCGGGGCGTCTCGCCGTCGCGCGGCTCGGTGGATTGCGTCATGGGCGTTTCGATTGCGGGGGAGACGGGGAATGCCCCGCCTGTTTGAGGGCCTTGAGGAGCTCGTCCGGGTCGAAGGGCTTTATGATGACGCGGTCGGCGCCCGCCGCGATCGCCCGGTTCAGGCTGGCCTCGGTGCAATTGGCGGTGAATATGATGATGGGCAGCTTCTTCGTGGCCGGGTCCTCCTTCAGCCTGCGGCAGGCCTCCCAGCCGTCCATCCCCGGCATGACGGTGTCGAGAAGGACGACGTCGGGACGAAACAGCCTCGCCTGCTCGATCGCGGCGGCGCCGTCGCCCGCCGTGCCCACCTCGAAGCCCTCGGACTCGAGGCGGATGCGCAAGGTCTCCACGAGGTCCTCCTCGTCGTCGACGAGCAGCACCCTGCCGTTCACGCGGGGACCCCCGCGACGGGCAGGGTGAAGTGGAATTCGGCCCCGTGCCCGGGGGCGCTGTCGACCCAGATGTCGCCCTTATGCAGAGCGATGATCTCCTTGCAGATGGATAGTCCCAGGCCCGTGCCCTTGTAGCCGCCCCCGCCCTGCTCGCGCTGCACCTGCACGAACTTGTTGAAGAGGTCCTTCATCTTGTCGCGCGGTATGCCCTCGCCGTCATCCGAGACGACGACGTGCACGCCGTCGCGGGCGGCGTCCGTCCCGACCGTCACCCTCTTGCTCGCGTGGCGCACGGCGTTGTCGAGGAGGTTGCTCAGCACCTGGGCGATCATGTCCGCGTCCGCCTGGATCACGGGCAGGTTCGTGGCGAGGTTCTCCTCGATGATCACCCCCTTCTGGCGGGCGTAGAGTCCGAACTCCTGAACCTCCTCGCGGATGAGGGCGGCCACGTCCATCGCCGACCGGTTCATCTTCGCCTTGCCGGACTCCAGGCGCGACAGGTCCAGCATGTTGTTGATGAGCTTGGAGAGCCTCAGGATGTTGCGGTAGGACAGCTCGACCATCTTCTTCGCCGCCGGGGGAAGGGCGCCCGCCAAGCCTTCCCTTAGGTTGTCGATCGTCCCCTTCACGATGGTCAGGGGCGTCCTCAATTCGTGGGAGACCGAGTTCAGGAGGTCGTCCTTGAGCTGGTCCATCCGGCGGCGCTCCCGGACCTCGGCCTTGAGCTGTTCCATCCTCACGAGCTGGTCCATGAGCTTCTTGCGTTCGATGCCGTAGCGGATGGCGCGCTTGAGCAGGCGCGCGTCCGACGTCCCCTTGACGAGATAGTCCTGGGCGCCCAGGCGCATGGCCTCGACCGCCGTCGTCACGTCCTCGAGCCCCGTCATGACCAGGATGGGCACGTCGCCCCGCCCTTTCTGCAGCTCGAGGAAGGTCTGTATGCCGTGGCTGTCGGGGAGCATCAGGTCTATCAGGACCGCGTCGTAAGACTCCTCCTTGAGCCGCCTGATCCCCTCGGCGAGCCCGCCGGCGCAGTCGACCTCCAACCGGGCCTCCGGAGAGCCCGGCTGCCGCAGGTAATGCTGGATCAGAGCCGCATCGTCGGGGTCATCCTCGATCACAAGAACCTTGATGGGCTCGCTCATGGCTCTCCTATATGCCGCTCGTCTGGGCGACCATCTCGCGCACTTTCTCGAGAAGCTCCTTGCGGCTGACGGGCTTGTTCAAGTAGGCCGTCCCGCCGGACCGCAGGCCCTTGAGAAAATCCGCGTCCTCGCTGCAGCCCGTGAGGAAGAGGACGGGCATCTCCGAGAAGCGCGGGTGCGAGCGCATCTTCTTGCACAGGCGGAACCCGTCCGGGCCCGGGAGCTTCACGTCGAGTATGACGAGGTCGGGATCGGCCTCCTGGACCTCCGCGAGGATGTCCTCGCCGCTGCCGAGGCTCATGACGTCGTACTCGGGAGCCAGCCAATCCCGGACGAGCGCCTGAAAATCGTCGTCGTCCTCGATCATCAGAACTCTAGGCCTTTCCTGGTCCTTCGGCATAAACCCCTCCTCGCTTGCGCTCCCGCTCCGGCTCGTGCTTGGGCAGGATGAAATGGAACTTTCCACCCCCGTCTCCCGGCTCGACCCAGATCCTGCCCTCGTGAAGCTCGGCGCTCTCCTTGCAGACCGCCAGTCCCAGGCCGGTCCCCTTGTAGCCTCCCGTCCCGGCGGCCCTGCCCGCCTGGACGAACTTGTGGAATATCTCCTGGGCGTGCTCCCGGGGGACGCCCGGGCCGTCGTCGATCACGCTGAACTCGACGTACACGCCCCCCTCCGGGGTCCGCTCGCCGGGATGGACGTCGGCCCGCACTTCGACTTTGCTCTTGGCGAAGCGCAGGGCGTTGTCGATGAGGTTGTCGAGCATCTCGGAGAAAAGGTCGGGATCGGCGTGCACGGGCGGCAGATGCGGCGCCAGCCGGGCCCCCAGGGCGATCTTCCTCTCGTCGGCGAGGAGTTTGAACGCCCGCACGGCCCCGTCGATGAGCGGGGCGGCATCGAGGCGCGTCGGCCGCACCTGCGCCTTGCCCGACTCGAGCCTCGACAAGCTCAGCGTGTTGCGGACGACCTTGACCAGCTTGTCGACGCTGTTGCGCATCAGCCCCACCAACGTGCCCTGCTTGGGCGTCAGGGGGCCCGCCATGCCCAGGTGCAGGCAATCGACTCCGGCCTTGATGACGGTCAGGGGCGTGCGTATCTTATGGGCCACCGCGCCCATCAGCTCGTCCTTCATGCGGTCGAGATTGCGCCTCTCCTGGATCTCGGCCTTGAGCTGGCCGGCGCGGCGCTGGTCCGTGACGTCCCGGATGGAGGCCAGGCGCGCGGCTTGGTCCCTCCACTCGATGCGCGAGACGCGCATCTCGCCGATCCTGGCGGGACCCTCGGCCGACGGAATGCTGATCTCGGCATGGCCCTCGGGCCCGAGGGGATACGGGAACGGCTTGTCCAGGATCTCGCCGAGGGGACGGCCGAAGAGAGCCTGGGCCGCCGGGTTGGCGTAGCGGACCGCGCCGTCGTCCCCCACGACCACCATGGCGTCGGCCGAACCGTCGACGAGGCCCTTGAGGCTCGACGTCATGCGGTGGCGCTCCACGGCGTACGAGATCGTGCGCTTGAGGGCGTGGCCGTCCACGCCGCCCTTGACGAGGTAGTCCTGGGCCCCGCCGGCCACGGCCTCGAGGCCCATGGCCTCGTCCTTCAATCCCGTGAGGACGACGATGGGCACGTCCGGGGCGCAGGAGCGCGCTTTTTCCAGGGTGGAGAGGCCCTGGCTGTCCGGCAGCATGAGGTCCAGAAGGACGACCTCGGTCTCGCCCTTGGCTAGGATCTCCAGGCCGGACTTGAGGTCCTGGGCGCACTCCAAAGTGAACTTGAACCAGGGCCAGGTGGCCTGGGCCATCAGGCCCATGAGCAGAAGGGTGTCCTCCGCGTCGTCGTCCACAAGAAGGGCGCGGATGGTCTTTTCCTGCAGTTTCGCCTTCCGTGCAGGCGCCATGAGGTCTTTCCCTCCCGCACGGGCGGGAGGCTGATAGTTATATAGTCCTTCGGGGCGGGCGGGTCAATCTGGGGGATGTAACCGCATGTCACTGGGGCTCGCGCGAAACCCCTAGCCTACAAGCTCGTAGCCCTCGGGGGTGGTCCTTATCCGGCGGCCTTCGGAGGGGCCGAGGTCCAGCCGGAGCCTATGCAGGGTCTGCTTGAGGGCGTTGACCTGCGAAGGGCCGTACCCCAGGTCCTTGAGGAGCAGGCTTGCCGGGACGGGGCCGGGGCTGTCCATGAGCCTCTGCAGGAGGGCGAACCGCTTGCGCGGCAAGGTGGCGATGAGCCTGTCGTTGACCCAGACCGTCGCCAGCCTCGGATCGGCCCGCACCGAACCCTTGACGACCTCCCGGCCGCGGACGGCGGCGGCCCCGGCCTCGCCGGGCGAGTTGGCGAGGGCCTGCTTGACGACGTTCAGGAGCTCGGGGACGTCCACGGGCTTGCGCAGGTACGCGACGGCGCCCTGGGTCACCGTCGCGTCGCCCAAAAGGCCGGTCTCCCCGCCGAAGCCCGTGACGATGATGATGGGGATGTCCTTGGTGCTCTTGCTCTCCCGCATCTTCTTCATGAACTCCACGCCGTTCATGATGGGAAGGAGCAGGTCCAGAAGGATCACGTCGGGCTTGAATTTAAGGACTTTCTCGTAGCCCTCCTTGCCGTTCCAGGCGTAGTGGACGTCGTAGCCCTCCTGGAAGAGGGCTTTGCCGATGAGCTGGTGCGTGTCCGGATCGTCCTCGATGCTGAGTATGCGCGCCATCTATCTCAACAGCTCCCGGGCGATGACGAGGCGCTGGATCTCGGAGGTGCCCTCGTAGATCTCGGTGATGCGGGCGTCGCGAAAATACCTCTCGATGGGGAGCTCCCGGACGTAGCCGCTGCCTCCGTGGATCTGCAGGGCGTCATAAGCCGCGCGGTTGGCGGCCTCGGAGGCGAAGAGCTTCGCCATGGACGCCTCCTTGGTCGCTTTCTTGCCCTGCGACAGGATGCGCGCGGCGTTCAAAGTCAGGAGGCGGGCCGCCTCGACGTTCTTGGCCATGTCGGCCAGCTTGAACTGGATCGCCTGGAATTCGGAAAGGGCCTTGCCGAATTGCCTGCGCGTCTTGGCGTAGGCGAGGCCCTCCTCCAGGGCGGCTTGGGCCAGCCCCACCGCCTGGGCGGCGATGCCGACGCGGCCGTTGTCGAGTACGCTCAAGGCGACCTTGAACCCCTCGTCGCGGACCCCGATGAGGCCGTCCTTGGGCACCCGGCACGCCTGGAAATGCAGTTCACGGGTATCGGAGCCGCGTATGCCCAGCTTCCGCTCCTTCTTGCCCAAAGAAAGCCCCGGCGCGCCCTTCTCGATAAGGAGCGCCGAGACCCCGCGGCTCCCCTTCTCCTTGTCGGTCGAGACGAAGACCAAAAAAAGGTCGGCGAAGCCGGCGCTCGAGACCCAGCTCTTGATCCCGTCAAGCACCCAGTGGTCCCCGTCGAGGCGCGCCGAGGCCTTGAGGCTGCCGGCGTCCGACCCCGAGCCCGGCTCGGAGAGGCTGTAGGCCGCGATCCACTCGCCCTTGGCCATCCGGGGGAGGTACTTGCTCTTCTGGGCGTCCGTCCCCAACCGGACTATCGCGGAGGCGACGAGGGAATTGTGGACGGTGAGGCAGACCTGGAAGGCCGCGCACACGCGGGATATCTCCTCCATGACCAAGGCGTAGGCGACGTGGTCCAGGCCGAGCCCGCCGTACGCCTCGGGGATGAGCACGCCGAAAAATCCCAGCGCGGCGGCCTCCTCGTAGACCTCGCGGGGGATGGCCTCCTCCTCGTCGAACTTTTGGGCCAGGGGCTTGAGCCTTTTCTCGGCGAAATCCCGCGCCGAGTCGCGCGCCATGCGCTGGTCTTCCGTCAGCTCGAAATCCATCACCGGTCCGGGTACTCGTAGAAGCCGCGGCCCGCCTTGCGGCCGAGCCGCCCCGCCTCCGCCATCTTGCGCAGAAGCGGGCAGGGCCTGTACTTGGAGTCGCCGAAGCCGCGGTGCAGGGTCTCCATGATGTAGAGGCAGGTGTCTATGCCGATGAAGTCGGCGAGGGCGAGGGGCCCCATGGGGTGGTTCATTCCGAGCCTCATGACCTTGTCTATGTCCTCCTTGGCCGCCACGCCCTCCATCAGGGCGTAGCAGGCCTCGTTGATCATGGGCATGAGGACGCGGTTGGAGATGAAGCCGGGAAAGTCCTTGGAGACCACGGGTTCCTTGCCGAGCTTGACGGCCAGGGCCTTGGCGGCTTGGAGGGTCTCCTCCGAGGTCTCCAGGCCCGGCACGATCTCGACGAGCTTCATGACGGGCACCGGGTTCATGAAGTGCATGCCGACCACCCGGGAAGGGCGCTTCGTCGCCGCGGCCATGGCGGTGACGGATAAAGAAGACGTGTTCGTGGCGAGCATCGCCTCGGGAGGGCAGGCGGCGTCGAGGCGCGAGAATATCCCTTTCTTGAGGTCCAGGTCCTCCGTCACGGCCTCTATGGCGACCTGGGCTTCGCCCGCGTCCTCCGGCTTGAGACTCGTCCGGATGCGCTTGAGCGCGGCTTCCATGTCGGACCGCGCCAGGACGCCCTTGTCCGCTTGGCGCTCCATGTTCCCGCGGATCGCCGCCAAGGCCCTGTCGAGAAATTCCTTCTTCACGTCGATGAGGACGACGCTCATGCCCGAGGCGGCGAGGACGTGGGCTATCCCCCCGCCCATCTGCCCGCTTCCGACGACCGCCGCCCGCTTGAAATCCATGAAAACGTAGTGTATTAAGTCCGCCCCGCCCCTGGCAAACGCTCCGGATTCTTAAGTTATAATGACTTCGCAATGCCGCGATCGGCGATCTTGGCCGTCTACAGGGTCCGGGGCGGAAAGAAGGAGGCCGAGGGCCTCGCCCGCGAGATCGCCCACGAGCAGACGGTTGAGATCCCCGAGGAACTCGTCGAGGCGGGGATCCGGGAAGCGGCGGTTGGGACCGTGGAGTCCGTGCGGCCCGCGCCCGGGGGCGCCTTCGACGTCGAGATAGGCTACAAGCCCGCTCTCTCCGGAAACCAGATCCCCCAGCTCCTCAACCTCTTATACGGCAACGTCTCCATCCAGAGGGGCGTGCGCCTGATGGATTTTCATATCCCGCCGGAGGCGCTGGCGCGCTTCCACGGCCCCAATCACGGCATCGTGGGCGTCCGCGCGGCTCTGGGCGTCTTCGGCCGGCCCCTTCTCGCCACCGCGATCAAGCCCAACGGGGCGCCCCTGGAGAGGCTGGCAACCCTGGCGCGCGACTTCGCCCTGGGAGGCGGGGATATAGTCAAGGACGACCAGAACCTGGCCGGCGAGACCCTCGCCGCGTTCCGGGAGAGGGTCGCCCGGTGCCAGGAGGCCGTCGAGGACGCCAACCGCGGGACGGGAAGGCGGACCCTGTATTGTCCCATACTGACCGCGCCCCAGGAGGAGATCGAGGAGCGCATACGCTTCGCCCTGGGCCTCGGCGTGCGCGGGTTCCTCGTCTGTCCCATGCTCGTCGGCTTCGACCAGACCCGCCTCATCGCCCAAAAATACAGGCCCGTCCTCATCGCCCATCCTTCCCTGACGGGGACATTCTACGGCCGCCCCGACCATGGGATGGGTCCCGGCCTGCTCCTGGGAAAGCTCTTCCGGCTCCTGGGAGCGGACGCGTCCATATTCCCCAACCACGGCGGGCGCTTCCCGTTCTCCAAGGAAGAGTGCCTCGACATCGCCCGCCGGCTCAGGGAAGAATGGCCGCCCATCTTGCCGGCCCTGCCGGTTCCGGCGGGCGGGATGAGGTTCGAGAACCTGAGCGCCATGGGAGAGGAGTACGGCCAGGATTCGGTTTTCCTGATAGGAGGGGCCCTCCTGGCCGACCCGGACGGCGTCGAGAGAGCGACGGGGAAATTCCTGGCCAAGATCAAGGAAAAGTTCCGGGAGCGCTTGAAGGCCCCGGCGTCCACGGAAGCGGTTTCGTCCTGCGAATTGCCTTCCTCGAACGGGGCTCCCCTTTCCAAGGCGGAACACCTCGTGTTCGAGAACTTCCGCTGGCGCGGCCGGCCCGCCGTCGAGTACAAGAAATCCCGGGAGCTTCCCTTCGAGGGCGTCGCGCGGCACGAGCTCGTGGGGAAGGACGGTTTGAAGACCGCCTTCGAGCTGCGCTATTTCGAGATCGCCCCGGGAGGCTACACCAGCCTCGAGAAGCACGCGCACACCCACACCATCGTGTCCCTGCGCGGGAGCGGCGTCCTGGTGAAGGGCGATCGCCGAGTCGCCGTCAAACCCCTCGACATCGCCTGCGTCGACTCCATGGAGACGCACCAGCTCCGCAATGAGGGCTCCGAACCCTTCGGGTTCCTCTGCATCGTCGACAGGGACCGCGACAGGCCGATGAAGCCCTAGATGCCCCGACCGGGGATTGTCACGCCGAACCGCCGCAAGGACCACAGAATCCCCTGGGCGGACAGGACGGCCAGGACCGGCCAGAAAGGAAGGCAGAACCTCGGCTCCTTGGCGAAGAAGCCCGCGACGAGAGTGAAGTAAAGCAGACCCCCCGCGACGAGACGGTTGAGGGGGCGCGCGCCCTCCGGAGCCGTGAGGAACCCCAGGACCGCCGCCGCCAGGGCGGACGAGGACATGAGCTTGCCCAAGGCGATGACGGCGAGGACGCCGTATGCGCCCCGCCTCCACAAGTCCCTCTTCTCCGTCCCGGCGGGATAGAGCCGCAAGGACGCCGTCTGCCCGCTCAGCCATATCGCGGCGATCTTCCTGAAGTAGAGGGCGATGAACTCCCGGGGGTGTTCCGCGATGTATCCCAGCATGAACCGCGTCATATCCCTGTCCGCGCCGGGATCACGGGGGTCCCTGCCGCGCAGGAGGGACTTGAGGGGCTCCTCATCCTTGGAGAGGACCGCCGCGCCCCCGCCGCCCGGCCAGTTCCCGGCCCATAGGGACGTCCCCATCTCCGATTCGACGGCGATCCATCGGCCGCT
>Ga0187825_10000178_pt1 | contig 13040 bp, 15 predicted proteins | sample NC_wetland_sal_i_11_FD_132421 | JGI IMG/M metagenome (GOLD analysis project Ga0187825, IMG submission 132421) | Wetland sediment microbial communities from Neuse River Estuary, North Carolina, USA - SourceSoil_5 | ecosystem: Environmental > Aquatic > Freshwater > Wetlands > Sediment | place... | reverse complement strand
GGAATTTCGCCGATGTCGTACAGTTCTTTGTAGACATCGAGCGACGGCTTCGCCTCGGCTTGCGCCATGACCTCTCCCTCAGAATGGGCCGCAAAGTAGGCGCCGCTTGTGTTGCATTGCAACAGAAATCGATCACTTTTGCTGTGCAAATGTGACCTTTTCCGCAATTATCTTGCTCTATGGTTTACGCTTGGGCCAGCCCCCTTTCTTTCCCTTCGCTTTGCCCGCGATTTCTTTCAGCTTCACCGCCTGACGAAGGGAAAGCGAGGTCCAGGGCGTACCTTTTTCGGGGTCGCCGAACGCCCTGCCATATTTTTCGACGCGACCCTCGACCGAGCCGAGAAAATCTCCCTCCCAATCGGACAACTTGATTCCGCTGCGCGCAGCTGCGCGCCGTGCGCGTTTCAGCGCGTTCAAAGCTGCACGCTTTGCCTGTTCGCGACGATCGGTGAGCTTTTTCTGTTTCACTGCCGCACCAGCGCTTGGTGACGGCGCGGATTCTCATGACCCTTCTCATCGCACACAAGTCTCGACAGATCCGCTGTGATGTTCTGCACTGCAAGGGGAAACGGAGGACGCGTCCGATGGAAATCAACGGCATTGCCCATATCTTCATCACGGCAGGAGACTTCGTCGCGTCGCGGGACTTCTATCGCCGGTTGCTCCCATTCCTCGGGCTGAAAGTCGTCGCGGATGCGCCCGGGATTTTCTATTGCGTTGGCGCACGCACCGGCTTCGGAATCGAGGCGCCGCCGCCTTGGTCGAAAGGAAAGCGCTTCGTCCAGGGCAATGTTGGCCTCCATCATGTCTGCTTTCGCGCTCGCGAACGCCGCGACGTCGATGAAGCGCACCGTTTCCTCGTCGAGATCGGCGCACGCATCGTTCATGCACCGCAGCAGGACAATTATGCTCCCGGCTACTATTCGGTCCTCTTCGAAGATCCGGACGGAACACGGCTGGAAATCAATCACGTTCCGGGACGCGGACTGCTCGAACAAGGCGCCAAAATCGGCGGGGTCTACAGCGAAGGCTTGCCACCATAGAAGTCGTCAACGCGACGGATCGGTGAGCGCGGAATAAACGAAAGTCTGGGACTCGACACCCAGCCGAGCGCTGCCCGCCGCTCCCCCGCCGAAACGCTGGATCATGCCGAGAAAGAACAGATCATTCTTCGGGTCGATCCAGAACCAGGTCCCGGCGGCCCCGCCCCACCAGATGGAGCCTTTGCCTTGCAGGCTGCCAAGCTTTGCCGGATTGAGCGAGATCGCGAAATCGAGGCCGAAGCCGAGCGCGTCCGTGCCGATCGCCGGGCCGTATTCGTCGGGAGGACCGGGCATCACGGTATCCTCGATGTGATTGGCCTGCATCAATTGAACGGTTGCAGGCGCCAGGATGCGCACACCGTTCAGCTCTCCACCATTCAAGATCATCTGGCAGAAGCGGGCATAGTCATCGACCGTCGAGACCGTTCCACCTCCGCCAGAGTCCATCGGCGGCGGCTTGGTAAAATCCTGGAGCTGAGGAAAGAGAGCAGGCGTGAGTTCGAGAAGTTTCGCGGTTTGAGGATTGAGGACGTACACCTCCGAAAGCCGCGCCTTCTGCGCGAGCGGCGTAAAAAAGCCGGTATCCTTCATACCGAGCGGTTTGAAGATGTGATCGGCCATGAAGTCGCCAAGCCGCTGGCCCGTCAGTTTCTCAATGATGTAGCCTTGGATGTCGACGGCAACGGAGTAGGACCAACGGGTTCCTGGCTGATAGAGCAAAGGAATCTTGGCGATCTTTTCGATCATGTTCTGCAGGCTGCTCGAGTCCAGCACCTTCTGGTCGCGAAAGGCGTCGTCGACAGGATTGCCGGTGCGAAGCCCATAACCGAAGCCTGCGGTGTGAGTCATCAACTCGCGCATGGTCGGCGGGCGCTTCATGTCCTCGACAGTCGGCTGACCTTTCGCATCGACTCCGTTCATCACCTTGAGATTGGCGAACTCGGGAATGAATTTCGTGATCGGATCTTCAAGCCGCCAGCGGCCCTGTTCGAACAGGATCATCATCGCGACGCCGACCATCGGCTTGGTCTGCGAATACATGCGGAAGATCGTGTCGCGCGTGATCGGTGTTCCAGCGGAAAGACTCTTCAAGCCATGCAGGTGCAGATCGACGATTCGGCCGTGCCTAACCAGCATGGTTTCGATCCCCGCAACCTGGCCGCTATCGACCGCGCGATCCATCGTCGCGTCGAGAAGCTTGAGACGGTCGACAGAGAAGCCGACGGTTTGCGGCGCTGCCGGCGTAAGTAGGGCGGGTGCGAGCGCCGCATCCTTGGGCCGAGCGTCGGCATCGTTGAAAAGGCCAGCAACAAGCACGACCGCAGCCGCGGTCAGTAAGGCTCGTGTCATCGAAATTCCCGCTCGAGATCGAAAAGACTGTCAGGATCAGATTGGGCGATTACGCGGGCCGCGGCAACCGCTCAATGTGCCGCGTGGGGGTCGCGCTCGCCGGCACGAACGGCGGTCGCGATCGAGTCTGTCGCAACAGGGCAGGTGTAAAATGGTGATCGGGCGCAGTTCGGATTGTAGGCGAAGTTGAAGTCGATCGTCGCGTTCTTGGGCGGAAAGCTGCCGAAGTTAGAGATGTCGACATAGCGTCCCGCGCCATAGGTTCCTTTACCCGTAAGTTCGTCCATGAAGAACGCCGACATGTCGGTCAGCTTTCTGGGGTCGTTGCTGTCAGCGTAAAATGGCAGGGTGAAGCTTTTTCCGTTCAGTGCAAACGTCGCATCGCCCGCATGGAAGAATTGTTTGTCCGTGCCCCGCGAGGTGCGAAAGACGCGAGGCGGCAATTTCGGATCCGGCTTGAACGTCGCCGTGATGCGGTAGGCCGGGTCATAGGGAAAATAGTCCAGACCGTGGAAAGCGAGCGCTTCGCGGCGGCGTTGGTTGTAAACAAGGATCCGAACGCCCATCACACCGGCACTCACCTGTGTCGGAAATCCTGCGATCTCGACGTTCGTATCGATGGCGACGCCCTTGCGGAGCGTGGCATCGTCGATCGCTTTGCCGGCCATCGTTGCGCTCATGCGGCCCGCCCGGTATCGCGCTATCAGAGCGCCTTCTTTCTCGCCTGGAACCCAGCGATATGAGTCTGGGGTGCCCTTCTTGCCCGTCAGCGTCGCTGACTGTCCCTCGCCCAGATATGCGGCATCTTGAATCTTCAGAATAGCGCGCGGAATTTTTGCGTAAGCGTCGTTCGCTTCCTTAAGCTCGGACTTCCATTCCTCCTGCGGTGATTTCGGCGCCACGGCGGCGATGCTGCAAAGTCCCAACAGGAGTGCTGCCGTCAAACCAGCTGTGCGCATATCGCCTCACTCGTTGCACGTCACGATTTTGCAGTGCAGCAAAATATCTTATAAGTTGTCATTCTCCGTCTGAGAATGATCTCGCCCATGTCGCGCGACAAGTCCTGGATCTTTCGCACCTATGCTGGCCATTCCAGTGCGAAGGCGTCGAACACGCTCTATCGCGCGAATTTGGCCAAGGGTCAGACGGGACTTTCGGTCGCTTTCGATCTGCCCACGCAGACGGGCTATGACAGCGATGACGTCCTCGCCAGGGGCGAGGTTGGCAAGGTTGGCGTTCCGATTTCGCATATCGGCGACATGCGCGCGCTGTTCGACGGCATCCCGCTGAAGGACATGAACACGTCGATGACGATCAACGCCCCGGCGGCGTGGCTGCTGGCGCTTTATGTCGCGATTGCCGACGAGCAAGGCGCGCCGCGCGCAAGCCTCACAGGCACGACGCAGAACGACATCATCAAGGAATATCTGGCGCGCGGCACTTACATTTTCCCGCCCAAGCCGGCGCTGCGCTTGACCACCGATATGATCGCTTTCACCACGGCCGAATTGCCGAAGTGGAATCCGATCAACTTGTGCTCCTATCATTTGCAAGAAGCAGGGGCAGACGCGGTCGAGGAAGCGGCATTCGCGCTCGCGGCCGCGGTCTCGGTACTCGATGCCGCGAAGGCGCGAGGTGCAATTCCGGCGGCTGAGTTTCCCAAGGCCGTCGGGCGGATGAGCTTCTTCGTGAATTCGGGCGTCAAGTTCATCACCGAAATCTGCAAGCTGCGTGCGATGGGTGCCCTGTGGGACGAGATTACGCGCGATCGTTACGGCGTGACCGATCCCAAGCTCAGGCTGTTTCGCTATGGCGTGCAGGTGAATTCGCTGGGGCTCACCGAACAGCAGCCCGAAAACAACGTCTATCGCGTACTCTTCGGCATGCTCGGAGTCACGCTTTCCAAAAACGCGCGCGCCCGGGCGGTGCAGCTTCCGGCGTGGAACGAAGCGCTCGGCCTGCCCAGGCCCTGGGACCAGCAATGGTCGCTGCGCCTGATGCAAATCGGCGCGTTCGAGACCGACATGCTGGACTATGACGACATCTTCGACGGCTCGAAGGTGATCGGCGAAAAGGTCGAACTCCTCAAATCCCAGATCCGCAAGGAGATGGAGCGCATCGAGAGCCTTGGTGGTGCCGCTTCACAGGAAGCGCTCGAATATATGAAGGAGCGCCTGGTCGCCTCCAACGCGGCGCGCGTCGACGCGATCGAACGCGGCGACGAGATCCGTGTCGGGGTGAACGCCTATCGCGAAACCGAAGTTTCGCCGCTCACCGCCGGCAACGGCCATTTCCTGACTGTCGATCAATCGGCGGAGAGCAGCCAGATCGAGCGGCTGCGAATTTGGCGCGCATCGCGTGACGAAAAAAGAGTCGCGGCTGCGCTTGCAGCACTCGAGCGTGCGGCCGCACGCGACGATATCAACCTCATGCCGGCGTCGATCGAATGTGCCAAGGCCGGCGCCACTACGGGCGAGTGGGCGCGCATTCTTAGGCGCGTTCTCGGCGAATACCGCGCGCCGACCGGCGTGGCGGCAACCGGACCATCGCGCAATGACGAGCGGATCGGAGCGCTGCGCCAGAGCGTCGAAGCCGCGTCCAAGAAACTCGGTCGCCAACTCACCTTCTTGGTTGCCAAGCCCGGCCTTGACGGTCATTCGAACGGTGCCGAACAGATTGCAATCCGGGCCCGCGATGCCGGCATGAACGTCATCTATAAGGGCATCCGCTTCTCGCCCGACGACATCGTCGCGGAAGCAAAGGCGAAGAAGCCCCACCTGATCGGCCTTTCGATCCTCTCAGGCAGTCACGTATCGCTGGCGCGCGATGTGGTGACGAAGCTGAAGGCAGCCGGTCTCTCCGACATCAAAGTCGTCGCCGGCGGCATCATCCCGTCCGAAGACGAAGCGACCTTGAAGGCGTCGGGAGTGGCAGCGGTGTTCAGCCCCAAAGACTATGATCTGAGCCAGATCATGCAGGGCTTGGTCGATCTTTCTGTGAGCTAAGTCACGGGCCGTCCGTGCCGCCGATGTCGAGCACGAATTTGTACTTGCCGTCGCTTTGCCGTTTCCATTCCGTGACGTAGTAGCCGGTTACTTTTTGCTCGCCGCCGTCCTTTTTCTTTCCCGTGAAGATCCAAGTACCTCGCGTGAAGCCCATCACACCATCGGGTGAAGCATCCGCCTCGAGCGGCATCCATTGGAGCGTGCTCGATTTCTCGCCGTTCGGATTCTTCTTTTCCACGTCGGCATAGTAGGCTGCGGCCGCAGCCTTACCGAGAATCGGCGGGTGGTCGCCGTCGAACAGGCGCACGTCGTCGGACATAAAGGCGAGAAAGGCTGCGTGCGCGCCGCTCTTCAATGACATCTCGGAAAAGGCGCGATCCGTCGCCATCATCTCTTCCTTCGGGCCCGCCAGGACGGTGCCGGGGACCAAGAGCAGAACCGCGAACACAAGACTTCGAACCATCACATTTCTCCTACTCATAGCGGCAATGTGAAACGTATTTGCGTGGGCGTCCAACCGTTCTCGCGCAGGGCTTGCAGCGTGATCGACCGATCGCGCTTGGCGAACTTCTTTCCCGACGCGTCCAGAATGAGCCGGTGATGGGCATAGCGAGGTTCGGGAAGTCCAAGCAGCGCCTGCAACAGCCTTTGCACGTGGCTGGCTGCGAACAAGTCCTCGCCACGCGTCACCAGTGTGACGCCCTGATAGGCATCGTCGACCACGACCGCGAGATGATAGGAGGCCGGGAGATCCTTTCGCGCCAGGACAATGTCGCCGAACAACAGCGGTTGCACGCGGATGGTTCCGGTTTCGCCGCCCTGCCCTTGTTCCAGAAACGTGAGAGGTCCGGTATGTCCCGCTGCCTTGATCGCGTCGAGACGAATGACATGCGGCAAGCCCTTCCGCGCCTCTCTTTCCGTTCGAGTCAGGTTGCGACAGGTGCCGGGATAGATCGGACCGTCTGGCCCGCTTGGCGCTTCGGCCGCACGCGCGATTTCGGCTGCGATTTCCTTGCGCGTACAAAAGCAGGGATAGGAAAGCCCTAACGTATCCAGCTTGTGCAACGCTGCCTGGTAGGCCGCTGAGCGTTGCGACTGGCGCAACACCGGCTCCGGCCAATGAATTTCAAGCCAGCTGAGATCCTCGAAGATAGCCGCGACGAATTCTTCGCGGCAGCGCGACGTATCGAGATCTTCGATGCGCAGGATGAATCGTTCGCCGGCTTCGTACGCTTTGATCGCGGCAAACGCGTGACCCAGATGCAGCAGACCGGTCGGACTTGGCGCGAAGCGCGTGACTATCATGCTCGCAGACTACACCAGCTCATCGCCCGCTTCCCGTGACGCGCTGAAGTCGCTAGAAGCGAACATGGCATTCGGTCAGCGCGCCCTCACCGGTCCCCGCCTGCCGCCGCAACGCGGCCAGGCAACGCATCTCGTCGTGCTCTGTCATGGCTATGGTGCCGACGGCAACGATCTGATTGGTCTGGCACCACACTGGCAGCGGCAGCTGCCGAGCGTCGCCTTCGTGGCGCCGAATGCGCCGGAACGCTGCGCCGGTTCGCCGACGGGCTTTCAATGGTTCGCCATCTCGCGTCTCGATCCCGGCGAGATGCAAAAGGGCGTCGAATCAGCGGCGACGGCGCTCAACGACTTCCTCGATGCGGAGCTTGCGCGGCTCGAGCTTCCTGCTGATCGTCTCGCGTTGGTCGGGTTCAGCCAGGGAACGATGATGTCGCTGCATGTCGGTCTCAGGCGCGCCGTGAAGCCGGCTGCGATCGTGGGCTATTCCGGGATGCTGGCGCGAGGCACCGAGATGGAGCCGCTGCCACCCGACACGCCTCCCATCCTGCTCGTGCATGGCGATGCCGATCAGATGATCCCACCCGAAGCGATGTTCGCGACGGCCGCCATGCTTGGCCACGCCGGCGCTTGCGTACAATGGCACGTTGCGCAGGGCGTCGGTCACGGCATCGATCCCGTCGGACTTCAGATGGGCGGCAGTTTCCTCAGCATGGCGTTTCGCCATCAACTTCGACGGCGCGCACCTGAGGTTAATTGTCCCTTACCTTAAGGGCGTTACCGATCTGTCACGGCGAATCGACTATCGCGCGCGGCAGCTTGGCAGGGCCAGCGCTTTGCCTCTATGGTGCCGCCGCCTTAAGAGGAGTGACGATCAAAGGACCTGTTTCGTGTTAGCCGCCCGGCTTCCAGACAATTGTCCCGCGCTGGTGTTGAATGCCGACTACCGGCCGCTCAGCTATTTCCCGCTGTCGTTGTGGTCGTGGCAGGACGCGATCAAGGCCGTGTTCCTCGAGCGCGTCAACATCCTCGAGGAATATGACCGCATCGTGCACTCGCCGAGTTTCGAGATGCGCATTCCCTCGGTCGTCTCGCTCAAGACCTACGTTCGGCCGGCGCGCAACCCCGCCTTCACGCGGTTCAACCTATTCCTGCGCGACCGCTTCGAGTGCCAATATTGCGGCTCGGACGAAGACCTCACCTTCGACCACGTCATCCCGCGTTCGCGCGGCGGACGCACGACCTGGGACAATGTCGTCACCGCGTGCGCACCTTGCAATCTGCTCAAAGGCGGACGCATGGCGCACCATATCGGCATGCACCCCAAGCATCGTCCGCACCGGCCTACGATCAATGAGCTGCGCAGCAATGGGCGGAAATTTCCGCCGAATTATCTGCACGATTCCTGGGCCGACTATCTCTACTGGGATAGCGAACTGGAGCCCTGACGCGGCTCACGCCACATCGCGATCAAGGGCGGGGCGCCCGGCGGCGAGATACTGCCACGGGCGACAAATCCGGCGCGCTCGTAGAGCTTGGTGTTGCGCGGGTTGGAATTCTCCAGATAGGCCGGGATGCCCTCCTCGTCGGCGCGCTTCAGCGTTGCATCCAGCATGGCGCCGCCGAGGCCAAGTCCCTGAAGCCTGGGCGCGACCGCGATGAAGGCGAGATAATAGTGCTTTTCGTGCGGGTGGTTTTTCTCCATCGCTTCCGCCATGGCCGAACCGCGTCTCAGTCGCGGGAATCCGCATAGCCGAACGAAGAGCGGGAAGAGCCGCAGTTGTTCCATAAAGCCTCCCGGACTTGCCGGGGCTCCAGGCGGCAACCACGCGGCACAGACGCTGCCGTCGTTGCTCATCCAGACTTCGCCGAAAGGAATCGCGCGCGTCTTGAGAAGCCAGAAAAAGAATTGCTCCAGCACCTGCGGCCGTCTGGGACCGGGCCGAGCGATCCAATTGAAGACCGGATCTGCCGCGAAGGCGGCTGCAAAAAGACGCGACAGCGCAGAGGTATCCGCATCGCTTGCTCGTCGCGGTGTCGAGGCAGCAGCCAGGAGCGCGTGGCGGTCCTCGCTCATATCTTCTCCGACAACGCGATGGCGAGACGGCAGCCGGCCTTGATGCCTTCGCTGAGCAGTCGATACCCCCTGGCCTCTTCGGCGCCATGCGCCATCGCGATGTCACGATGTTGGACCTCTTCGAGCCGAAATGACTCGACGGTTTCCTTCAATTCGCGATCGGACTCTCCCAGCCGTGCCACCTGTGCGGCATAGTGCTCGTCGATCACCTTCTCGACAGCGGCGGTGCAAGCCATTGCAGCTTTTTCACCCATCAGAGCCGTCGCAGCGCCGAGTGCGAAGCCGGTCACGCGCCAGAAAGGCTCCAGCGCGGTCGGCCGCACGCGGCGCTGGTTGATGAGATTGTCGAACGCGGTAAGATGGCGCTTCTCCTGTTCCGCCATGTGGCGGATGGCATCGACCGCTTCGGATTTGGTGGCGCCAAGAACCGCAAGCTGGCCCTCGTAGATTCGTACTGCGCCATATTCGCCCGCGTGATCGACGCGGATCATCGCGTCGGTATCGACTTTAACGTCGGTGCCGGGAAAAGCAGGGCGGGCTTTGCGGCTCATGATTTGCGCACCAAAAAAATGGCGCCGAGAATCGCAGTCCCCAGCGAGATGACGGCATTGTAGCCTGCCATGGAAATGCCGAGGAGCCGCCACGCCGCGACGTCGCAACGCGGTACGGGCGCGTTGAGGTCGAGATTTCCGGTGAAGACATACCCCGTCGTGCAGGCAGATGGTCCCGGCCACCACTGCCACTCGACCCCGGCATGATAAACGCCAAGCGCGCCGGACGTCGCGACCAGCAAGAGAGTCAAAACAGCGAGGGGCAGCGCTACTGTCGCGCTGAGAACCCCCTGTCGCAGCAAGAGCCAACCCCCGATGCCCACGATTGCCGCGGCGATATGCGGCCAACGCTGCCAGTGACACATTTCGCAGGGCGGATAGTTCAGACCATACTGAAAGAACAGCGCTCCAAGAAGCAACGCCAAGGCGATTGCGCCGGCGAAGAGTGTGACCTGTTCGGCTTTCATCGTGCGAATATCCGGTTCTCGTCTTCGAATGCCTTGAACTCAAGCGCGTTGCCGCTCGGATCGCGAATGAAAAAGGTTGCCTGTTCGCCGGGTTCACCCGCAAAGCGCGTATCGGGAGCGATCGCAAATTCGACTTTGCTTTGCTTCAACCGATCGACCAATGTGTGCCACTGCGTCGGAGAGAGAATCACGCCGAAATGCCGAACCGGCACCTGTTCGCCGTCAACTTCATTAAAGGCTTTATCCGGAACGCTATCCGCGGTTAGATGCGCTACGATTTGATGGCCGAAGAAATCGAAGTCGACCCAATCGTCGCTCGAACGTCCTTCGGGACAGCCGAGCAGGGTTCCATAGAAGGCGCGCGCTTCGGAAAGATCGCGCACGGGAAATGCCAGATGGAATCGAGGCCGTGAGGTCATGATGGATCTCGCCAGTCGTACGAAAGAAACAGTTTATCGAAGCGAAGGGAAGCTCATGCGCAAGCCTCTGGCAAGCCGCCTCGGCTCGAAACGCGCCCTGTTACGTATCGATGGTCGCGCCGTCGAGGTCACCATGCGTCTTAATCCACGGGCGAGACGCTTGATCGTCAAGGTGCATCCTTCGACAGGCGAGGTGACCGTCGTGGCGCCGTCGCGAATCGCGCTCGATCGCGCGCTGGATTTCGCCCGCGGCGAAACACCTTGGATTGCACGACAACTGGCGCGCGTGCCCCAACAGGTTGCGCTTGTCGTCGGCGCGCGCATTCCGTTTCGCGGGGTCGAGTGTTCGATTTTAGGGGCCGAAAAGGGTCATGGCCCCGTCTGGCAGGACGCTGACGGCCATCTTCGCGTCTGCGGCCGCGCCGAACATGTGCCGCGTCGCCTGCTCGACTTTCTAAAGCGCGAGGCGCGTCGATCGCTCGAAGCGCGCTCCCTCGAATTCGCCGCGCAACTTGGCACCCGGCCGCGGCGCATCACAGTGCGCGACACGGCAAGCCGATGGGGTTCGTGTTCGGCCAACAAGTCGGTTTCCTATTCCTGGCGGTTGATTTTGGCGCCGGCTTTTGTGCTCGACTATGTCGTGGCGCACGAGACCGCGCATCTACTCGAGATGAACCATGGCCCGTGTTTCTGGCGTCTCGTGCGATCTTTGACGCCGGAGATTTCCGCGCCGCAATTCTGGTTGAAGGAGAACGGCGCTGCGCTCCACCGCTATGCGGCGCGCGAGACGACCTAAGAGCTAGGTGCCGTTGCCGAAAAGCTTGTCGATCAACGTTTCGAGTTCGTTGCTCTTGTGGGCGGGCGGTGGCGGCGCAGGTGTGGCGGCGGCTGGTTCGCTGGCCGCGACCGCGACATCTCCGGCCAGCGGCCGCACCGGTAAGCCAGCCTCCGCCGCTTCCATGAAGTTGTGGAAGATGCGCGCCGGTAGTCCGCCGCCGGTTGCCCGCTTCATCGGCGAGTTGTCGTCGTTTCCGATCCAGACGCCGCAAACCAGATCCGCCGTGAAGCCGACGAACCAGGCGTCGCGATAATCCTGGGTCGTGCCGGTCTTCCCCGCTGTCGGACGTTCGGCCAGCTTCGCCGACCTGCCGGTGCCGGTGGTGACGGATTCGACGAACAAACCCGTCATCTGGGCAAGATTGGCGGGCGAGACTACCTCTCCGGCGCCCGCGCCCTGGCGCGTAAAGAGCACTCTACCGGCCCTTGTCCGTATACGGACTATACCATAGGGGATGACGCCTTCTCCGCCGTTGGCAAAGGGCACGTAAGCCGAGGTGAGTTCCAACGACGTCACGGTCGACGTGCCGAGCGCGAGTGAAGCGACGGCGTCGAGTGGCGAGACAATGCCGAGCCGATGCGCGGTTTTTGCGACGACGGCCGCGCCAACTTCGTCGGTCAGCTGCGCGGCGACGACATTCGACGATTTCGCGAAGGCGCGGGTCAGGCTGATATCGCCTTCGAATTTGCCTTCATAGTCGTCGGGTTGCCAGCCATGAATGTCGACAGGCCCGTCGTGCATCACGTCTGTCGGCGTGTGGCCATGTTCGAAGGCGGCGAGATATACGAACGGTTTGAACGCGGATCCCGGTTGGCGCATCGCGTCCGTGGCACGATTGTAGGAACTCTGCTCATAGGAGCGACCACCAACCATCGCGCGCACGGCCCCGTCCGGCGTCATGGCGACAAGGGCCGCTTCCTGTGCATGCAGAGAGCGTCCCTGCGCGGCAAGGCCGGATGCGACGGCGCGTTCGGCTTCTTCCTGCGCCTGCAAGTCGAGAGTCGTTTCCACGATCAGCGGTTCTCCCGTATCGCTGGTGTATCCGGAAAGCCGGGAGACCACCCAGTCGATAAAATAACCGGAGCCGGGTGTTCCCGAACCACGCGCGATTCTCGGCCTCGAAGCCGCCGCCAGCGCGCGTGTTCGCTCGTCGATGAAGCCAGCCTCTTCCATCGCCCGCAACACGATCGCCGCACGCGCCAGCGAAGCGTCGGTATCGGCAAGCGGGTTGTAACGTGCCGGTGCCTTGACACTGCCGGCCAGCATCGCCGCTTCGGCCAAAGTAAGATTGCGTGCCGGCTTACCGAAGAAGCGTTGCGCCGCAGCCTCGATGCCGTAGACGCCGGCACCGAAATAAACCCGGTTGAGGTAGAGCGTCAGGATCTGATCCTTGCTGTAGCGCGACTCGAGATAGAGGGCGAGCAACGCCTCCTGAGTCTTGCGCTCGAACGTCCGATTGGACTCGAGAAAAAGATTCTTGGCGAGTTGCTGCGTCAGCGTCGAACCGCCCTGGCGCACATGCCCGGCGAGCAAATTTTCGAAAGCAGCGCGCACCAACCCAATCGGATCGAGGCCGTAGTGAGAGCGGAACCTGCGGTCTTCGACGGCGATGAACGCATTGGGAACGTAAGGTGGAAGCTGCGCAACGTCGATGCGCGCACCTTGCGTCAGCCCTCGGCGAGCGATCAGGCGGCCGCGATCATCCAGCACCGTGACGTCGCGCGACGCACCCGCGACCAAGAGCTTGTTGACGTCTGGCAGATCCGACAGGAAATGCGACCAGAACACCGCCGCGAAGATCACGCCCCAAGCCAGAAGCAGCAGTGCTGCATAGGGCCAGACCCGGCGCCTTTTGCGTCTGGGTGGCAGCGGGGCACGGTCTTCGTTCTCCCAGCGCGGCTCGCGGCGGGGATCTTGTCTTGAATTTCGAGCCATTGGCCGACCTCGGGGCCGGTTCTAGGCGTCAATTCTTAACGCGCGTTAAACAT
>Ga0187825_10000177_pt1 | contig 13046 bp, 13 predicted proteins | sample NC_wetland_sal_i_11_FD_132421 | JGI IMG/M metagenome (GOLD analysis project Ga0187825, IMG submission 132421) | Wetland sediment microbial communities from Neuse River Estuary, North Carolina, USA - SourceSoil_5 | ecosystem: Environmental > Aquatic > Freshwater > Wetlands > Sediment | place... | reverse complement strand
TGTGGAACACGCCGATCGGGCGCACGCGGATACGGCAGCCGGGGAAGGTCGGCTCGGCGACGAGCACGAGCGCGTCGAGCGGGTCGCCGTCCTCGGCGAGCGTGCCCTCGACGTAGCCGTAGTCGGCGGGATACGTCATCGAGGTGAACAGGCGCCGGTCGAGGACGATGCCGCCGAGCTCGCCGTCCCACTCGTACTTGTTCCGGGATCCCGCGGGAATCTCGACGAAGACGACTGCCTGATCAGGCACGAACGGCGGCGCGCGTCAGCGCGTGCTCGAGGTCGGCGATGAGGTCCTCGGCCGACTCGATGCCGACGGAGAGCCGGATGAGACTCGGAGGCGCGGCGAACGGCGCGGTCGCGGTCGCCGCGTGCGTCATGCGCGCGGGGATCTCGATGAGGCTCTCGACGCCGCCGAGCGACTCCGCGAGCTGGAAGAGCTTCGTGCGCGTGACGATCTCCGCCGCTGCCTCCGGCGAGTCGGCGAGGAACGAGACCATGCCGCCGAAGTCGCGCATCTGGCGCGCCGCGATCGCGTGCCCGGGATGCGTCGGCAGGCCCGGGTAGTAGACCTGCTCGACGTGGCGCTGCAGCCACAGCGCAATCGCGGTCGCGTTCTCGCAGTGGCGCTGCATCCGCAGCGCGAGCGTCTTCACACCGCGCAGCACGAGCCAGCAGTCGAAGGGGCCGGGCACGGCGCCGAGCGACTTCTGCAGGAAGTAGAGCCGCTCCGCGATCGTGGGGTCGTTCGTCGCGGCGAACCCGCCGATCACGTCCGAGTGGCCGCCGAGGTATTTCGTCGTCGAGTGCACGACGACGTCGGCGCCGAGCTCGAGCGGCCGCTGCAGGTACGGCGTCGCGAACGTGTTGTCGACGACGAGGATGGCGCCGGCCTCGTGCGCGGCGTCGGCGGCGGCGCGGATGTCGACGACGTTCAACAGCGGGTTCGACGGCGTCTCGATCCAGACCATGCGCGTGCTGTCGTCGAGGTGCGCGCCGAGATTCGCGAACTCGGGTGCGGGGAGGTAGTCGAAGCGATAGCCCTTCGGCTCGTACACCTGTGACGTCATGCGGTACACGCCGCCGTAGACGTCCGCGATGAGGACGACGCGCTGGCCCGGATCGACGAGGTGCATCAGCGTCGTCACCGCGCCGAGGCCGGACGAGAACGCGATGCCGTGCTCCGCCGTCTCGAGGGATGCGAGGCACTGTTGCAGCGCCGTCCGCGTCGGGTTGTTCACGCGCGAGTAGTCGAAGCCCTTGTGCTCGCCGACCGCGTCCTGCACGTAGGTCGAGGTCTGGTAGATCGGCGTGATGATCGCGCCGGTGGCCGGATCCGGCTCCTGACCCTCGTGGATGGCGCGCGTCTCGAAATCCATCAGGACGATGCTAACCAGCGCTCGAGATCCCATAGCGGCTTGGCCAGGGAGACGGGCTTGCCCTCCCACCACACGCCGGTGACCGTCAGCTCCTGCGTCTTGCGGTTCCACACCGGCTCGATGCGGCCGACGAGCCGGTCGCCGCGGAGGATGGGGAGGACGTAGTAGCCGTACTCCCGCTGCGCCTTCGGCACGTACATCTCGAGCCGGTAGTGGAAGCCCCAGAGCGCCTCCGTGCGGGCGCGGTCGTGGATGAGCCGGTCGAACGGCGAGAGGAACGTCGTCCGCGAGGCCGGAACGGGATCGGCGTTCGCGTCGGGATGGACGAGGAGCCGGCCGCGCTCGAGCTTCACGCCGAGCGAGCGCCAGCTCTTCTCCGCGAAGTACGAGTCGGCTTCCTTCGCCGTCGCCACTCTCGTCTCCGGGTAGACGCGCTCGGCGAGGTCCCACACGCGCTGCCCGCCTCGGCGGCCGGCGACTGCGACGAGCCCGCGCGCGGCGAGCACCTCGAGCATGAGGCCCATCTGGCGGGCGCCCCACCAGTCGTGCCGCTCGCTGCCCTTCCGGCTGACGTGGGTCTCGATCTCGCGCGACAGCAGGGGCCCGCGCGCCTCGAGCTCGCGCATGACGTAGTTCCTGAACGCGCGATGCTCGTTCAGGTACTCGCTGCGACGGCGCGAGTAGGCGCGCATCCTCGCGCGCAGGTAGGGGAGATCCTCCATCGGATAGAGGAACGCCCGCCACTCGACGAGATGCCGGTGATCCCACAGCAGCCGGTCGAGCTCGGCGCGGTCGTAGTGCCCGAGCCTGCTCCAGAGCACGAGGTACTGCGGCGGCGCCACCGACGAGATCGGGTCGAGCTGGAGGAAGCCGAGCCGGCGGACGGTGTCGAGCACGCTCGTCGGCGAGCCGTCGAGGAGCTGGGCGCGCACCGCGATCCGGCGCGCATCTGCGAGGCTGACCTCCGTGGACTTCACGGCTTTCGTTCTACAGGAGCTGCCGCAGCCTCCGGCGCGCATCATCGAGATCGGCTGCGGCGACGAGGGCGGCCTCGTGCCGGCGCTCGTCGCGGCGGGCTACGACGCGATCGGCGTCGACCCGCGCGCGCCGGCGGGCGAGCGCTTCCGCCAGTGCGACTTCCGGGAGGTGACCGGGGCGTTCGACGCGGCCGTCGCCGGGCGCGTCGTCCACCATCTGTTCCCGCTCGGCGAGGCGCTCGACCATCTCGCCGCGCTCGCGCCGGTCGTGGTCGTCGACGAGTTCGCCTGGGACCTCATCGACCCGGAGCTGCAGGCCTGGTACGAGGCGCACCATCGGCCCTCCTCGCCGGGGCCGGCGTCGCTCGCCGAGTGGCGGTCGCGGCACGCGCACGAGCTGCACGCCCACGACGCCGTGCTGGCCGCGCTACGCGCGCGGTGGGACGAGCGCGTGCTGAACTGGGTGCCCTACTTCCCGCGGTGGCTCGCGACGGACGAGGAGTCGCCCGACCGGATCGGCTTTCAGTGGGCCGGCGCCAACACGTCGACGACGCGCTCGGCGGCGGCGTCGCGGTAACCCGCGCCGAGCTTCTCCTCGAGGATCGTCGTCAGCTCGCCGCTCTCCGCGAGTTCCTGCGCGATGTCCGCGCCGCCGATCAGCTCGCCGGCGACGAAGACCTGCGGAATCGTCGGCCAGCCCGAGATGGCGGAGAGCTCCTGTCGGATTGCGGGATCGGGGAGGATGTCGACCGCAGTGACCGGCGCGCCGGCATCGCGCAGGGCGCGCAGCGCGCGGTCGGAGTTGCCGCACATGACGAACTGCGGCGTTCCTTTCATGAACAGCGCGACCGGCTCCTGCGCGATCACGTCCTTGATGCGGTCCGACAGCTGGCTCATCCTTGCGCCTCCCTCGTCTTGATCCGGAGCTCGTGGATGGTTCCGTCGCGCAGCGGCTCGGCGAGCGCCTCGTTCACGAGCCGGTGCTGCTCCAGCAGCGGCAGCCCGGCGAAGCGGCTGCTCGCGACGGTCACCTGGAAATGGTCGCCGCCGCCGGTGCGATCCTCGACGCTGAGCTCCGCCGCCTCCGGGAAGGCGGAGCGGAGCAGGGTCTCGAGTCGCTCGGCGGCCACCGATCCATGGTACGCGGGGATGCGTACCCTTCGCGCGATGGAGCTCGGCCTCTTCCCGCTCGGCATCGTCCTCCTGCCCACCGAACGTGTTCCGCTGCACATCTTCGAGCCGCGCTACCGCGAGCTGATCGGCGAGTGCATCGAGCACGAGTCCGAGTTCGGGCTCGTCTTCGCGGACGAGAACGGTGTGCGCGAGATGGGCACGCGCGCGCGCGTCGACGAAGTGCTCGAGCAGTTCGACGACGGGAGGATGAACATCGTCGTCGAAGGCGGGGAGCGCTTTCGCGTCGAGAAGCTGACGCGCGGGCGATCGTTCATGACGGCGGAGGTGTCGCCGGTCGACGACGCCGCCGACGAGCCGGCGGCAGAGGCATGTGCGCGTGCGGCGGCGGCGTTTCACGCGCTGGCGGCGGCGGCCGACGCCGAGCCGGTGGAGGTGGACGAGGAGGCCGTGCAGCTGTCGTTCCGGCTGGCTGCGCAGGTCGAGCTCGCGCCGGAGGCGAAGCAGGAGCTGCTGGAGCAGCTGTCGGAGCAGCGGCGGCTGGAGATGGTCGCCGAGCTCCTCGACAGCGTCCGCGAGGTTCTCGTCGCGACGCGCGAGCTCGGCGAGCGCGCGAAGAAGAACGGGTCGCGCCTCTAGATCAGCGGCGGTGCGCGAGGAAATCGAGGAGGTCCGAGCGCGTGAGCACGCCGACGGGCCTGCCGTCACGGGCGACGACGACCGCGTTCATGCCGCCCTGGAGGGTGCCGAAGATCTCCTCCATCGTCGCCGACTCCTCGATCGCGGCGAGCGGCGGCTGCATCGCGGACGCCACGTCCTCGTGCAGGACGTCCGGGTTGACGAACACCCGCTCGAGCAGCGCGCGATCCTGCAGCGAGCCGATTACGTCCGCGAGCGACTCGCACTCGCCGTCGCGCACGACCGGCAGCTGTGAGATGCCGTAGCGCTGCATCGTGTCGATGCCCTCTCCGACCTTCTGGTGCGCCGAGATGGTGACGAGGTCCGGGATCTCGCCGTCGTGCTTCGCCCGCAGCACCTCGTCGACCTTCGGGAGCGAGGCCTGACGCTCGAGGAACCCGTGCTCGAGCATCCAGTTGTCGTCGTAGAACTTCGAGAGGTAGTTGCGTCCCGTGTCCGGCACGAGCATCAGGACCCGCTTCCCCTTTTCGAGCCGGCGCGCGACCTGGTCGGCGGCGAAGAGCGTCGTCCCCGCACTCCCGCCGGCGAGGATCCCCTCCTCGCGCGCGAGCCGCCGCGCCCAGCGGAACGACTCCCGGTCGCCGACGCGGATCCACTCGTCGACGACGTCGGGATCCATCGTCTCCGGCCACGTGTCCTTGCCGATCCCCTCGACGAGATACGGGTGGACGCCGCGTTCGTCCGCGGCCGTGTACACGGATCCCTCCGGGTCGGCTCCGACGATGAGCACGTCCGGCTTGTGCTCCTTGAAGAAGCGGCCGACGCCGCTGATCGTCCCGCCCGTGCCGACGGAGATGACGATCGCGTCGATCTCGCCGCCGCCGGTCTGCTCCCAGATCTCCGGCCCGGTGAGGCGGTAGTGCGCCTCCGGGTTGTTCATGTTCGAGTACTGGTCGGGCTTGAAGCCGCCGGGGATCTCCTCCGCCAGGCGATCCGACACCGAGTAGTAGCTCTCCGGGGAGTCGTGCTCGACCGCCGTCGGCGTGATCACGACCTCGGCGCCGTACGCGCGCAGGAGCGCGATCTTCTCCTGGCTCATCTTGTCGGGCATGACGAAGATGCAGCGATAGCCCTTGATCGCCGCCGCGATCGCGAGGCCGACGCCGGTGTTGCCGGAGGTCGGCTCGACGATCGTCCCGCCGGGGCGCAGCTTTCCTTCTTGCTCGGCCGCCTCGATCATCGGCAGGCCGATGCGGTCCTTCACCGAGCCGCCCGGGTTCAGGTACTCGAGCTTCGCGAGGATCTGCGCGCCGCCCGGCGGAGACAGCTTGTCCAGCCGTACGATCGGAGTCGTGCCGACGAGCTCGAGGATGGTCGGGAACTCCACGCGCGAAAGGTTAGTGAAATGAACATCACCGTCATCGGCAGGGGCAACGTCGGCGGCGGCCTGGCCGACCGCTGGCGCGCCGCGGGCCACGACGTCCAGGCGCTCGGACAGGACGGCGGCGACGCGTCGGGCGCCGACGTGGTCGTCGTCGCGGTACCGTCGGGCCAGATCGCCGACGCGCTCGCGAAGGTGGGCGGCATCGACGGGAAGATCGCGATCGACACGACGAACGCGATCGGCGGACGGCCGGAGGGATTCGAGTCGCTTGCGCACCAGGTGCAATCGATCACCGGTGGGCCGACGTCGAAAGCGTTCAACACGGTGTTCGCCCGGCAGTACGACGAGATCGACGCGGCGTCGCCGTCGTGCCTCTGGTGCGGCGATGACGGCGCGGCCGCGGTGACGGAGCAGCTCGTGCGCGACGCCGGCTACGAGCCGGTCAAGGTCGGCGACCTCCGTCATGCGGCCGGCCTCGAGGACCTCCTCCTGAACGTGATCTTCCCGGTCGCGCAGGAACGGCAGTCGCCGTTCTTCTACCGCATCTACTAGCCGAAGACCTGCACGGGCTCTTCCTCGCCCACGACCTGCTCGTCCCGCACGAGCGCGAACGCGACGACGACGCCGGCGGCGGAGATCCCGGCGACGACCCAGAACGCGAGCGCGTAGCCGCTGGTCAGCGCTGCCGCCTGCGAGCTCCCGGTTCGCAGCAGATGCGTCGCATGCGACACCGCCACGCTCGATGCGACCGCGACGCCGATCGCGCCGCCGACCTGCTGCGACGTGTTCAGCAACCCGGACGCGAGTCCCGCGTCGCGCGGCCCGACACCCGCGAGCGCCGCGATCGACACGGGGATGAAGCTCAGCGCCAGACCGAAGCCGACGAGCAGGTAGCCGGGCAGCAAGTCCTTCGCGTAGGTCCCGTGCACGGGGATGTGCGCGTACCAGACGAGCCCGCCCGTGCTCAGCGCGAGCCCGGCCGCCATGACGATGCGCGGGCCGATCTTCGTCGTGAGCCACTGAGCGAGCCCGGCGACGACGACGGTAGTGCCCGCGGTCGCGAGGAACGTGATCCCCGTCTTGAGCGCCGAGTAGTGGAGCACGTTCTGGACGTACAGCGTGAGGAGGAAGAAGTTCGCGAAGACGGACGCGCCGAGCAGCACTCCGACGAGGTTCGCGGCTGCGAGCGTGCGGATGCGGAAGATCGACAGCGGCATGAGCGGGCGGGGGACGCGCGACTCCCACGCGAGGAAGAACGCGATCAGCAACGCCGCTCCGGCGAGGAGACCGATGGTGAGGCTGTCGCTCCACCCGTCGACCGGCGCCTTCGAGATTGCGTACACGAGCAGCGCGAGGCCGGCCGTCACCGAGCCCGCGCCGACGACGTCGAAGGCCTGCCGCTCACCGGGCGCGCGGCTCTCGCGCACGACGCGCGGCGTGAGCAGCAGCACGATCGCGCCCACGGGCACGTTGACGAAGAAGATCCACTCCCAGCCGAGGTACTTGGTGAGGATGCCGCCGAAGAGCACGCCGGCGGCCGCGCCGCTGCCGCCCATCGCTCCCCAGATGCCGAGCGCCTTGTTCCGCTCTGCGCCTTCCTCGAACGTCGTCGTGATGATCGACAGCGTGCACGGCGACACGATCGCCGCACCGAATCCCTGCACCGCGCGCGCGGTAACGAGCATGCCGGTCGAGCCGGCGAGCCCGCACACGAGCGATGCGATCGAGAAGATGACGACGCCAACGACGAACATGCGTCTGCGGCCGAGGATGTCGGCGGTGCGGCCTCCGAGCAACAGGAAGCCGCCGAACGTGATCGCGTACGCGGTGATGACCCACTGCAGCCCCGTCTCCGAGAAGTGCAGGCTGCGGCCGATCGACGGCAGCGCGACGTTCACGATCGAGACGTCGAGCACCGTCATGAAGAACGCGACGCAAACGACCGCGAGGGCCTGCCAGCGGCGGGGATCCGGCTCCACCACCCCGCCTTATAGCAGCCCCTCGCAGGCCGAACCTACGAGCCGGCGAGACCGCCGACGTACGCGGGCGCCTTCGGCGTGCCGAGGCCCGTGGTCATGTCGTAACCGGTCAGCGTCGGCCAGCCGGGCACCGGATCGGGTGTGACGGCGGCGCCGTCGCCGTTGTAGTCCCAGTCGCGGTTGTTCACGAGCTGTCCGCTCGCCGCCGTCCCTTCCGTCACCGGCTTCACATCGGTGAACCACTCGGGATGGTTGTAGATGAGCGGATCGATGTTGCCGAGCGGCCGCTTGCCCGCGGCCGCCCGCTCCTGCTCCGCGAGCGCGGTGAGAGCCGCGACCTGCGGCGACGCGGCGCTCGTCCCACCGTACACGTGCCAGCCTGCGCGCTGGTACTGCGGGAAGGCCGTGATGTACACGAGCACGCCGCCGTTGACGGCCGCGTTCCACGCGACGTCGGGGACGCCGCGCTGGTTGCCGCCGATGACCGTGGCGACGCTGCTCTGCCACGACGGCCGGGCATAGATCGCGCTCGGGCCGCCGCCGGACGCAGCCGGCAGCCAGCTCTCGTTCCACACGGCGTTGAAGTCGCCGCCGGCGGTGTACGCGAAGTAGTCGGGGTTCTCCGAACCGGAGGACAGGAACGCGACGTCGCTCGTCGGCTTCCAGGTCCAGCCGTACTGGAGCTGCGTGCCGCCGACGGCGGTCACGTACGGGCTCGAGGCCGGCCATCCGTCGGTCGGGATCGAGTAGAACGACGTGTCCTTGTGCTGCTTCGCGGTGCCGAGCGAGCCGTCGTCGCCGGACGAGGCGAAGAACGTGTCGCCCTTCGCGATGCCCTTCTGGAAGACGGCGTCGAACTTCGCCGTCTGGCTCTTCGCCGCGCCGCCGAACGTCTGCTCGGTGACGCCGAAGCTCATGGAGAAGACCGTCCCGCCCGGAGTCGCGTCGATCTCGTCCGAGATCGCCTTGAACAGGTTCGGGAAGCCCTGCACGCCCTCCGTCTCGGCGGGCGGGACCGCGAGCAGGACGATGTGCGCGAGCGGTGCGATGGCGTACGACCACTCGATGTCGAGCGTCGCCTCACCGGACCAGCCCGCCGCTCCGCCGGAGCCCGACTGGCCGTTGCCGACGTTCTTGTAGTCGGGCTGTCCGTTCGGATAGATCTGCTCGAAGCTCGGCGCGGGGAGCGACGGGTAGAACGTCTGGTGGAAGAAGTTCAGGTCGCTCGCAGCCGTCGGGCTGCCGTACGAGTCGACGAGGACGATCGTCTGTCCCTGTCCGAGCACGTGCTGGCTCTGCAGCGGATTCACGCCGTACGCGGTCGTGATGTCGGACGGGGTGTAGCAGTGGTACCAGGCATAGGTGTGGACCGGCGCCGGCGACGTGCACGCGGGCGTGCTCGCGTCATTCGCACCGGCTGCCGAGTCCGGAACCTGCAGCGCGGCTCCGGCAGCGGTTGCGCTCGTCAGTGCGGCCGTCGCGACGGCGAGGGCCGCGAAGATCCCTCTGCGACTCAGCATGTAACTCCCCCTCACATGGCTGACGGGTCAGCCGCAGATGGGGCGTTATAGCAAGGGAAGTCGCTCGTCGGGCGCAGCTCGCAGAACCTGGTCGACGTACGACTTCGTCGCTGCTTTGAGCCCGACGTCGCGCCCTGCGCGCTCGGACAGGAACCACCGGTGCTCGAGGATCTCGTGGAAGATCTCCGCCGCCGCGCGCTTCGCGAGCAGTTCGCGCGGAATGGACGCGATCGTCGGCTCGAAGATCTCGCTCAGCCAGCGTCCCGCGGCGGCGGAGTCGGACACCGGCGCGTCGCCGGTGCGCTCGAGATACGCCTTGTAGCGCGTCAGGTCGTTCAGGAGCCGGCGCGCCTGGTTCTCCTGCGCATCGAGCCCGGTCAGCCGAAGCAGGCGCCGTCGGTGATGCCCGGGCTCGACGACCTTCGAGTGCAGACGCAGCCGCACGGCATCTCCTTCCTGGATGAGCTCGACCTCTTCGACGTCGAAGCCGAGGTCGTTCAGACGCCGCAGACGCTCCTCGAGCTTCTGCCCCTGCCCGACGTCGAAGATCTGCTCCTGCGTCAGCTCCGCCCAGAGCGACTCGTAGCGCTCGCGCACGTCCTCGGCGAACGCCCACGGGTCTTCGACGACGTCGCGCTCGAGCTCGGCGGCGAGGTCGTACAGCTCGCCGGTGATGTTCTCCTCTGCGATGTCGATGTCGTGACGCCGCTGGCCGTCGGAGAGCCGATCGTGCAGCTCGCCCGTCTCCGCGTCGACGAGATATGCGGACAGCGCGCCCGCGTCGCGCCGGAAGAGCGCGTTCGACAGCGAGCAGTCGCCCCAGAAGAACCCGGCGAGGTGAAGGCGCACGAGCAGTCCCGCGAGCGCGGAGCGGATGGTCGCCTCCGGCGCGGGAAGCATCCGCCGTCCGAGGATGAGCCTGTACGGCAGCGCGAACTCGAGCACGCGCGTGATGACGATCGACTCGAGGTCGCCGCGCTCGACGACGACCCCGATCGGCTCGACCGAGGGGACTTCGCGCTCCTGCAGCTCGAGCAGGAGCCTGTACTCCCGTTCCGCAATCCGCTGCGGCAGCTCCTTCAGCGCGTAATACGTGCCGTTCAGCTCGACGAAGCGGACGATGTGCCGGCCGATGCCGCGCTCGACCTCGACGACGAGGTCGTCGGGCCACTCCTCGAGCGGCACGCCCCACGGCAGGGCGAGGAACGCCCGCTGGTCGGCACGGGCGACGAGGCGGAAGTGGCTCGGGGGGCTAGTGGCGGAAATGGCGGCGACCGGTGAACACCATGGTCGCACCGGCTGCGGTCACCGTCTCGACGACGAGGTCGTCGCGCTTCGATCCCCCGGGCTGGACGATGGCGCGGACGCCGCGGGACAGGGCGAGCTCGGGCCCGTCCGGGAAGGGGAAGAACGCGTCGGAGGCGAGCGCCGAGCCGGCCGGGTCGTGGCCGTGCTCGACCGTCTTGTCGAGCGCGATCCGGACGGCGTCGACCCGGCTCATCTGGCCGGCGCCGATGCCGATGGTCGCGAGGTCCTTGACGACGACGATCGCGTTCGAGAGCACGTGCTTGCACACGCGCCACGCGACGACGAGGTCGCCCCACTGCTGCTCGTCGGGATGAGGCCCGGCGACGACCTCCCAGCCGTCGCGGTCCTCGATCTCCGCGTCCGCGTCCTGCACGAGGACGCCGCCGAGCACCCGCTTCAGCCCGCGCTGCTGCACGGCGGGGCGGCGCCGCTCGCGGTCGACGAGGATGCGGGTGCCCTGCTTGCGCTGCAACGCCTCGAGCGCGCCGTCGTCGTAGCCGGGACCGAACAGCACCTCGACGAACTGCTCCGCGAGCTTCTCGCCGAGCGGCGCCGTCACGTCGCGGTTCAGCACGACGATGCCGCCGTAGGCGGAGACGGGATCGGACGCGAGCGCCTTGTCGTATGCCTCTTCGATCGTCGTGCCGAGCGCGACTCCGCACGGGTTCGCATGCTTGACGATGACGCACGTCGGCACCGTGAACTCGCGACACACGAGCCGCGCCGCGGAGAGGTCGTTGAGGTTGTTGAACGAGAGCGCCTTCCCGTGCAGCTGCTCGACGCGCGAGAGGAGGTGCGAGCGCGTCCCGCGGTCGGCGTAGTAGGCGGCGCGCTGGTGCGGGTTCTCGCCGTACGAGAGGTCGAGCACCTTGTCGAATGCGAGCGTGATCGTCTCGGGGAACGTCTCCACGTCGGAGAACCACCGCGAGATCGCCGCCTCGTAGGTGGCCGTCGTCGCGAACGCCTCCGCCGCGAGCTCGCGCCGGGTCTCGAAGGAGACCTCGCCCCGCTCGCGCAGCTCGTCGAGGACGAAGCCGTAGCGGTCGGGACGGCAGACGGCGGCGACGTGCGCGAAGTTCTTCGCCGCGCCGCGCAGCATCGACGGGCCGCCGACGTCGATCATCTCCACCGCTTCGGCCTCGGTGACGCCCTGCCGCGCGGCCACCTGTTCGAACGGATAGAGGTTCACGCACACGAGGTCGATCGGCTCGATCCCCTGCTCGGCAAGCGCCTCCATGTCCTCGGGCCGGTCGCGCCGGGCGAGGATCGCCGCGTGGATGCGCGGATGGAGCGTCTTCACGCGCCCGCCGAGCATCTGCGGGACGTCGACGACGGTCGTCTCGAGGCCGAGCCCCCGCAGGAACGCGTCGGTGTGGCCGCCGGTGGTGACGAGCTCGACTCCGAGCTCGTCGAGCCCGCGCGCGAAGACCTCGAGGCCCGTCGTGTCGTACGTCGAGATCAGCGCGCGCACAGCTCGCGCACCACCTTCGGAAGGAGCTCGTGCTCGACCGCCTTGATCCGCTCGTGCAGCGTCTCGACGGTGTCGCCGACGAGGACGGGCACTCGTTCCTGCGCGAGGATCGGCCCGCTGTCGACCCCCTCGTCGACGAGGTGCACGGTCGCGCCGGACTCGGTGACGCCGGCGGCGAGCTGCTCCTCGACCGCGTGCGCGCCCGGGAACTCGGGCAGCAGCGACGGGTGGACGTTGACGATCGCGTCCGGGAAGCGGTCGAGGAACGCGGGCGTGAGGAGATGCATGTAGCCGGCGAGGACGACGAGGTCGACGCCTTGCCGGACGAGCCAGTCCGCCATCGCCGTGTCGCGCGCCTCGCGGTCGGCGTAGTCGGCGAGCTCGAACGCCGCCGACGGCACGCTCGCCCGCGTGAGGGCGCGCGCGTCGCTCCTGTTGCTCGCGACTGCAGCGATCGGCAGGCCCGCGTCGACGAGCGCCTGCAGGTTCGTTCCCTCGCCGGAGACGAGCACGCCGATCATGCGAGCTCTCCGATGACGAGCGCGTTCTTCGGCGGGTCGGGGACGATCGCGCACATGCCGATGCCGAGGTTGAAGACCCGGCGCGCCTCCTCCTCGGAGACGCCGCGGTCGGCGATCCACTCGAACACGCGCGGGCGCTCCCAGGCCTCCCAGTCGATGTGTGCGTGCACGCCCTGGGGAAGCACGCGCGAGAGATTGCCGAGAATGCCGCCGCCCGTGACGTGGGCCAGCGCCTTCACGTCGGCGCGGGCGCGGAGCGCGCGAACGTCGTCGAGATAGAGCGTGTGCGGCGCGAGGAACTCTCGGTCGATCTCGCCGAGCGTGCGCACGAGCGAGAACCCGTTCGTGTGCAGGCCGCTGGAGGGAAACCCGACGATCGCGTCGCCAGGCGCGCATCGCGAGCCGTCGATGAGGTCCACGCGTGCGACGACGCCGACACAGGTCCCTGCGAAGTCCAGCTCCTCGTCGCGGTAGACGCCGGGAAGCTCGGCGGTCTCGCCGCCGATGAGCGCGCAGCCTGCTGCGCGGCAGACCTCGGCGGCGCCTTCGACGAGCTCGGCCACCTGGTCGAGCTCGACGTGCGCGGCGGCGACGTAGTCGAGAAGGAAGAGCGGCTCGGCGCCGGAGCAGAGCACGTCGTCGATGCAATGCGCGGCGAGGTCCATCCCGCCCCACCGCAGCGTCCCCGCGCGCCGGTGGAGCATGAGCTTCGAGCCGACGCTGTCGGTCGACGCGGC
>Ga0187825_10000176_pt1 | contig 13066 bp, 16 predicted proteins | sample NC_wetland_sal_i_11_FD_132421 | JGI IMG/M metagenome (GOLD analysis project Ga0187825, IMG submission 132421) | Wetland sediment microbial communities from Neuse River Estuary, North Carolina, USA - SourceSoil_5 | ecosystem: Environmental > Aquatic > Freshwater > Wetlands > Sediment | place... | reverse complement strand
TTGCTCAGCGATCCGCGCGGACGGACGCGCTACTCCCGATGGGTCAACGCGAATGACAGGTAGCAGAATGGAAACAACCTCAGCCCAAGCAATGCGCTCAGGAGGTCGATGTAGTGACCGGGGTGTTTGGGAGGCCCCATCCCATCCAGGGAAACAAGGGGGCCGCATGCTCGTTGAAGTACGCGACGTACCTGACCAGCGCCTGACTTGCGCGGATGGATAATTCACACGTTCAGGTGAACGACTCCCGTGACAAAGTGATGCGCGGCCCGACAATTGGAAAGATTGTCATCAGGAGTCCGTTGTTGTTTTAGAAGTGTCAAACCGAAGTGGAGGAAACGATGGCAACCCCGGTCGCGGCATCTCGTTTCATACGCGCAATGCTGTTCGTCATTGGCGCCGGTATCACTCTCTGTGGCTGCGTTTACTCGCCCGCGCCCTATGCCTATGAGCGTCCTCACTACGCCTATTATTATCCTCCTCGGTACAGCTACGGCCCAACGATTTACATCAGGCCGTCGTTCGAGTTTCACGTGAGAGGAGATCACGATCACAGGCGCTAGTTCCGGTTCGCCCGTGACGGAAGAGACCGGCGTCCGCCCACGAACGCCGGGGTGAAGGTGGCGCGTTAAGCGGGTGCGCAACGATTCGAGCCGGCAGGATCCGTCGGTCTTGAAAACTAACCCTCATTCGCTGTCTACGTGCCCGCGCCGGTCGGCGGTCCCCATCTGCGCCGCGCGCAATTCGAGGGTTTCCATCATGATCCGTTTCCAGCGCGCGAATTCCTCTCCGCCCGCGCTGCGCAGCTCTTCGGCTCGGCGAGCGGCAACGAAAGGGGCGTCATCCCCATGCTGATCGCTAAGCTCCTGTGCGATTTCACGCTCGGAGTGGTCGCTGCTCATGATTGCAAGGGAAATCCCGAGGTGATCGAATCGTTCCCCGCCCGGAATTCTTTTGGAACATTCTGAACGCTATCGCATCGGCGGCCACAGAAAGATCATTATTCACGCCGCTTCTTCGCCGCAATCCCGCTCGCACAATGGTTAACGATCTTGGCAACGGAAGAGGACAACATGGCGCAATTCCCAGACCTGCTTGTCGAACAGCTTCCCCAGTTGCGCGCTTTCGCGCGGATGCTGGCTCGCAATCCGACTCTGGCTGATGACCTGGTGCAGGAGACCGTTCTCCGCGCGCTCACCAATGTCGACAAGTTCGCTCCGGGCACAAATTTGGGAGCGTGGCTCGCAACGATCCTACGCAACCAATTCTACAACGAACTTCGCAGCCGCGCGCGCCGTGCGGCCTACGCGGCCGCTCTCCCACCATTGGTGGGCCGCGATGGCGATCAGGAAGCGCGACTGGCCCTGCGCGAATTCGAGCGCGCATTTCATGCTCTCCCCGCCACGCAGCGCGAGGCGCTGTCGCTCGTAGGCGCCAGCGGCTTCAGTTACGAGGAGGCGGCGCGGATCGTCGGCTGCGCCGCGGGCACTATCAAAAGCCGCGTGTGCCGCGCGCGTGTCGAACTTGCACGGCGCCTCGAACAAGAGAAAAGGAGCACAGCGGACCCTCTGCGCTTTGCGGCTTAAGCATGCCCTAGAACGTGGAGGGCGATGTAGAGGGTGAAGGGTGTTCACTGGCTGAGGTAAGGCAAGACCCGAAGTCGGACTGACCCGCGACCTGCTCAGCGCGTTACGGGCAAGAAGCGGCGCGTGAGCATCTGGTCGTCGCTCGGCCGCTCGGTGAGCATGCCCATGGCGATGAAGCTGTCCTTCAGCACCGTCACGGCTTTCGGATCGATGCGCCCATCGGCGATCAGCATCGGCTCCTCGCGATCATAGATCTTCGACAGGACCGACGGGCTTTCGTTGAGCACGGGCGCGAGCAGCGCGACGGTTCTCGCCTTGTCGGCGCGGGCCGCCACCATTGCAGCGAAAAATCCCTTGAGGAAACGCACGACGAGATCGGGATTCTTCTCGACCAGCGCTGTGCTCGCGAACACCACATGCGTCAGAAAATCGGGCGCGTAGGGCTCCATGCCGGTGACGATGCGCGCCTGGCCGCGATCTTCGAGGATGAGCGCATTCTCGGTGCCGGTCATGATCGCGTCGACATCCTTCGTAAAGAGCGCGCCATTCATCGCCGCGCCCGCGCCCAGCGCCGCGAGCCTGACGCCGTCGGGTCCCCAGCCCTCGCTCACCGCCAGGCGCTTCGCGAGCCATTCGGTGAGCGAGCCCGTCGTGCTGATGCCGATGAGCTTGCCCTTCACATCCGCGGGTTTGCGAATGGGCGAATCCGGCAGCACGGTGAGCGAAATGGTGCGCGGCTCGCCCGCGAAGGCGGCGACGACGATGACGGGCGAGCCTTTGAGGGCAAACGCCATCGCGGGGCCGCTGCCGAGCCCGATATCGATGCTGTCCGCGGCAAAGGCCTGCTGCAGCTTCGCATCGCCCGAGAAGGCCGTGATCTCGGGCGCCAAGCCGTAACGCGCGAAAATTCCCTCGGCGACGCCGAAATCGGTGATCGCCATCGGGAAGGAGGTTGCCACCGCCTTGCCGACGCGAATCTTGTCGGCGGCGTCAGCGCCCGGCGACGACGCGATGAACAGCGCGACGATGAGGAACACGGGTCGAATCGAGCGGCGATCGGGAATTGACATTCACGGCTCCTCATCAATTCTCGGATAAGTGCATGGCAGCGTGCAAGCAACAGAGAAAGAAGGTGCACCACCAAGACACTAAGACGCAAAGTCAACGTCCTTGGCTTCTTTGCGACTTGGTGGTTCGAGATTGCCGTCGCGTTCCATCTTGCGATAAGGTCTTTGCCGGCTCGTGGCGTGCAGGATTGGCGCCAATAACAAGCACCGAGCCCGAGGGAGGCGGTGATGGCGGAGATCGCGGCCGCGAGCGTCCGCGGCGATGCGCGAAACATCGTGGCGCGGCTCGAGCGGCTTCCCTACTGCTCGTGGCATCTCAAGATGCGGCTCATCATCTGCACCGCCTGGTTCTTCGACGCCTTCGACTCTGTGACGATCGCTTATGTGCTGCCGCCGCTGATCGACCAGTGGCATCTGACGCCGCAACAGATCGGGCCGCTAATCGGCGTCGCCTTTGCCGGGCAATTGGTCGGCGCGATCGGCTTCGGCTGGATCGGCGAGCATTGGGGCCGGCGCAACGCGATGCTGATCACGCTGCTCATTTTTACGCTCGGCGCCTTCGCCTGCGCCTTCGCGCCGAGCTACGCGGTGCTTTTCGCGCTGCGCTTCGTTCAGGGGATCGGGCTTGGCGGCGAAGTGCCGCTGATGGCGGCCTATGTCAACGAATTCGCCAAGGCCAAAGGCCGCGGCCGCTTCTCGCTCAAGATTCAAGTGCTGTTCGCGATCGGCTTGCCGAGCGTGGGCCTCGTCAGCATCTATGTCGTGCCGCAATGGGGCTGGCAATGGATGTTCATCATCGGCGCGGTGCCCGCGCTGCTGGCCTTGCCGCTGCGCGCGCTGATCCCGGAATCGCCGCGCTGGCTCGCGAGCCAGAAGCGCTTCGCGGAGGCCGATCGCGCGCTCCAACGGATCGAGGATATCGCGGTGCGCGAGGGCTATACCTTGCCCGCCTTGCCCGCCGATCTGCCGATGGTCGCCGAGATCAAGCCGCGCATCGCCGATCTCTTCAAGGGCATCTATTTGCGGCGCACGATTGCCGTGTGGTTCATCTGGATCGGGGCCTATTTCGTTTCCTACGGACTCGGCTCCTGGGCGCCATCGCTCTTCCGCACCGTCTATCATTTGAGCGTGCAGAATTCCATCAACTACGGCTTCGTGATGAGCGCCGTCGGCCTGTGCGGCTCGTTCTTCGCAATCTATCTGATCGAGGCGATCGGGCGCCGGCCGATGTTCGTCCTGAGCTTCAGCGGATGCGCCGTTTTCTTGCTTTCCTTCGCATTCCTGCCGCAACTCTCGGCGATCGGGACGCTCGTCATGATCTCGATCGGCTTCATGTCGCTCACCATGACGCTCTTGAGCCTCGCGACCTATACGGCGGAGATTTACCCGACCCATTTGCGCGCGCTTGGCGGCGGCGTCGCGAGCGCGTGGCAGCGCTCCGCTTCGACCATCGGCACCAGCATTGTCGGCTGGGTCTTGCCGAGCTACGGCATCAACGCGGTCTTCGTCATGTTCGGCTGCTTTGCGCTGATGGGCGCGTGCGTCGCATTCTTCTTCGCGATCGAGACTCGCGGCCAGCTTTTGGAGCGCCTGTCGCCGGCGTGAGCCGCAACCCCGGTCCGAGCGCCTCCCCGAGCAGCGAACCCGCGCGGGAACGAATTCCGGCAGCAGTCGTTTGATTCCAAATGGACTTCCAGCGATGGAGTTGCTGCAATGCGGAATCTGATCATATTGGCTTTGGCATGCGTGCCGATCGCAGCGTGCCATCACGACGAGCACGAATCGGCCCGTCACCCGCCCACGGTTGTGACCTCAACGCAGCCGCCGGCGAACGTTACAGTGATCGCGCCGACTCCACCACCGCCGACTCGGGTAGAGCCAGTCCCACCGCCCCCGCAGCAATCCGAGGTGTGGCAACCTGGGCACTGGGCGTGGACCGCGGATCGATGGGAATGGACTCCTGGTCACTATGTTGCGCCGCCCCGGCCTCAGGTCGCTTGGGTTCCTGGCCAATGGGAGCAGCGCGCGAACGGATGGACTTGGGTCGACGGCCACTGGGAATGAGCGGCTAGATTCGAGCGGTGCGAAACAATATCGGAGCGAAGCTCGGAACTGTTTCACGACTCCGATTGTTGAGATAGTCGCAAGCCTGACAAATCCCCCGTTTGCCAGCGCTTTGCTCATTCGAGAGACTTAAAGCCCCGCCCTGCGGGGCTTTTTTTCTCCCCAGACAAAGAGGCATGAGCCGCCGCGGAACGCGTCGAACGCGGCGAGTTCTGGCGCCGGCGCCAAGGACAGGCAAGCTAGGCGGGTAAGCGAGATGCTAGGTTGACGAGTACAATCAAACTGAGCAAGGTGATGATCATCACTTGCGCCAGCGTCGTATTGTGCGCACTCGCGAAAAGATTGTAACCACGACGCATGACGCGCTTTACCGCACCTTGGCGTTTTACCTCATCTGGCATTTTGAAATCGTCCTATTGGCGATGATCAACGCGATCAATCAGGAGGCGGTTTCACCGGCGCATGCTCAGAATTTTTTACTGATGCAAAGCCATGGCTCATCGGCACCGGAACGACGGACGCAATCAACCGGTCGAGTCAGTGCCTTCGTCAGTCTCGATCCCGCCGGTCGTGGAAGTCGATGTGCGGACCAATATAGACGCTCGGGCCGTAAACATAGCCGGGCGCGTAATAAGCGGGCGGGTAGTAGCTGTAGTCCGGCGGTGCGTCATAGGCATAGGGCCCGGGTGGTCCATAGACGCACCCACCGAGCACGAGCCCCACGCCGCCGAGAAGAAGTCCGACGCGCATGAGGCCGCGCGCGCGCAAAATCGCATTCCAGGAGCAGCTCATTTCGCTTCCCTTTCGTTGGGATAACCCAGCTTCTCAAGCGAAAACCGCGAAAGGGGATTGAAGGTTCCCGCGACGCACCGGCGCGCTATGGCGCAAAACCTGCGTGAACGCATCCGCCATACACGGCGGAAGGCGCTCGATCGAATGCGTCTCTCAGATGGCGGATCGACGCGCCCTTGCCAGGCGCCTCATGCGCGTGCCGCCTCCGCCGCGGCGGCGATCGCGCGCTGATGCGTCGCGACGAGCGTGATGCAGATCATGGATATGCACAGCATCACGACCACGAAGAGCAGGCCCGGGAGGAAGCTCCCCGACCAATCCTTCAAGATGCCGACCACGGCCGGCGTCAAGGCCGAGCCGCCGCCGATACCGACGCAATTGATGAGCGCGATGCCGGCCGGGCGCGCATCGGGCGATAGGATCGCCGTCGAGGCCGGCAGCGTCCAGAAAGTCAGCAGCCCGCAGAACGAACCGCAGGACACGAGGATCAAGCCGAGATAGCGCAGCTCGGGCAGGATCGCGAAGACGACGAGCAGCCAACCGACCGCCGCCGTCAGCATCGCGATACGGATGTGCCAAGGCCGCTCATTGCGCCGGTCGGAGCTGCGGCCCCAAAGCACCATCGCGCCGACTGTGATAATGGCGGGCGTGGCCGCGAGCCAGCCGAGCGAATGGAAGCTCGCGCCCGCGGCGAATTCGCGCACGATTTGCGGCGTCCAGGTCGTGTTGGTGTTGAGCGAGGAGACCAATCCGAAATAGGCGGCCGACAACAGCACGACATTGCGGCTGCCGAGCTGGCTGAGGATCGTCCGCTTGGCGGCGCCCAAGGTTTCCTCGGCATGGTCTTGCTCGAGCCGTTTTTGCAGCGCCGCTTTCTCCTCGATGCTCAGCCATTTGGCCTTGGCCGGCCCGTCATCGAGATAGAAGAAGCAAGCGATGCCCAAGATTACCGCGGGCAAGCCCTCGAGCAAGAACAGCCAGCGCCAGCCCGAAAGTCCCAAGAACCCGTCCATCTGCAGGATGTAGCCCGAGACCACCGACGAGATCGCGACGGTCGAGGGGATGCCGATGAGGAAAAGCGAATTGGCGCGGGCGCGATAGCTGCGCGGGAACCAATAGGTCAGATAGAGCAGAATGCCGGGCAGGAATCCCGCCTCGGCGATGCCGGTCGCGAGCCGCCAGCCATAGAGACTCCAAGCGCCGACGGCGAACATCGTTCCCGCCGAGGCAATGCCCCAGGTGATCATGATGCGCGCGATCCACAGCCGCGCGCCGTAGCGCGCCAGCGCCAGATTGCTCGGGATCTCGAAGAGGAAATAGCCGGCATAGAACACGGTCAGCGAGAGACCGTACATCGCGGCCGTGAGCCCCAATTCCTTGTTCATGGTCAGGGAGGCGAAGGCGATGTTGATGCGGTCGAAGAACGAGACGACCAAGAGGATGAACAGGAACCACATCAGCCGTCGGAAGGCTTTGCGGGTACCGAGATCGTCAGCGGATAGAGATGTGGCTAGGCCGGACCGCGCGGTAGCGTCCATCGTATATCTCCCTGTGTTCGTTGAGCGCGATGCCGTCTTCAGCGCGGCATTCGCGCCGGCGCGCGCCAACAGACCGCGCCGGATGCTTATGCGTTTATCGCCGTCACGACACAGGAGCCGCCGACACCATCATGAAAGGGACACCGGCCCCGATGACGTAAATTCGGCGCTTCGAGCATGCATTGTTCGCGGCGAATGGGCAAGGCATCGACGCCGCGGCCCTCCAAGATTTCGTCGTTGTCGACGACTGGGTGTTGCCGCTCACCCGACAAAACGTCATTTATTACTTTAAGAAAATTATTTAATATATTGATAATAAATAATATTACACTCGCCTTGTATCGCCCCCTGAGATGGCGCAGTGTCACAGTCATGTCATGGGCGCCTGACGATTTGGCGAACCGCGTCGAAGGTGCGCGCGACATTGCCGCGCCGACCGACCTCATCGTTTCTCGGATTTTCGCCTACTGGAACCGCAAGCGCGGCCAGCGCCGGATGCCGAGCCGCGCCGACATCGATCCGGTCGAACTGCGCGCGCTTGTCGAGCACATCACCCTTTACGACGTCGTCGAGCCCGGCAAGCTCTACCGCGTCCGCCTCGTCGGCGGCGCGATCGTCGATTTCGTGGGCCGGAACGCGACCGGTAAATTTGCGCATGAGAGCCTCGCGCCCGATGTCGCCGCGCAGATGATCGAGGTGCTCACGAGCGTCGTCGTCAAGCGCGCGCCGCGCTTTCGCGCCGGCACGGCCTATTGGCGCGTCGACAAATCCTATCGCCGCTTCGAGGCGGGCTTCATGCCGCTCTCGCCCGATGATGACCGGGTCGACAAGATCATCGCCGGGATCGTGTTCGACCGCTCGCGGTGAGCGGCGACAAGCTCCGTCCGGCCGCTGCTAGTCTAGGCGTTCGAATCCATGCGCTTGGCTGCGGCTTTGACCAAGTCGAGATCGGCGTATTTGTTGACGTCGATCGCCGTCGCCAAGAAGCCCAAATCCTTTTGCGTCTCGATATTGGCCTGCAGCGCTTTCAGATTCGGCAGGCCGTCGGGGCTGCGGTAATAGTCGTCTTTGGTGAAGAGCCAGCTCGCGAAATTGGCCGCGGGCTGCTTCGTTATCTTGGCGACGATCTCCACCGTTTTCTCATGATTGGCCGGGTCGGAATAGAAATGGAGGACACGCAGATAGTCTTCCAGCATGTCGGTCATTTCGGCGCGGTGCTCGTTCAGGAATCCCGCGCGCGCGGTGTGAATGATCATCTGCGTCTGGCCGATCGCCTCGGCCTGGGTGAAGAGCGGACGCGAGATTTTCTGCAGCTCGGGATCGGCCGAGAACGGCAGCACGGCGGGAATGAGCTCGGCTTTCTGCTCTTGAAGCAGCGCCTTCATCGTCGGAAAGGCCGCTTCGATGATATTGACGTCGCTCCGGGGATCGATGCCGTGCTTCTTCAGCATCGCGCGCATCGCGATGTCGACGGCGCTGCCCTGCGTGTTGCTGGCAATCACCTTGCCTTTCAAATCCTCGACGCGGCGGATCGGGCTGTCCTTCAGCACGTTGAAGCTGTTGGTGTGATGGCCCGGCACGCCGTCTTGGAAAGTGTCGGCGATGACGCGCAGATCGTCGAGCTTCGCATTCTCGATCGCGAAGGGCATCGACGAAAACGCCAGCGAAGCGGTGTCGATCGAATTCGAGGCGAGCGCGGTGATCATCGCCGTGGTTCCGGCAAAATGCTGCGGCTCGAGCACGTAGGACTTGCCCAAGTGCTTTGTCAGTTGCGGGGTTTCGGGCAGCATCGGCAGCAAATCGGCCGGGATGACGACCCAGCCGGCACGAATATTGAGCGGCGCGGCCGCGCGCGCAGGCTTCACCTTCGCCGCGAGCGCCGACATCGCGAGAGCGCTCAACACCAATCGACGCGAATACATCACGGGTGCCTCCTCCTTGTTCCTTCGCCTCGGACTTGCGATTTTGGTCGCGCCGCCGGTTCCGGCAGCGGCCGTCCGCTTTTTGCTCGGGACCAGCAAGCGCCTTAACGCCGGCCTATGCCAATTAAATGTATGTTAGTCTGGGACCGCCCACATCCGGAAGAGCTTAGCGGCAACGCGAAGGGCGCGATCCTATCCCGCTTTTTTCAGCGTGAACGACAGCACGCCGTCGGCGTCCTGGCGGCAATCGAGCAAGGACGCGCCGGTGACACGACAGAAATGCTCGAAATCCTTGACGGCGCCGGGATCGGTCGCGAGCACGAGCAGCGTCGCGCCCGGCGCCAGATCCTTCATCGCCTTGCGCGCCTTGAGGACCGGCAGCGGACATTTCATGCCCTTGGTGTCGATGGTGAGGTCGGCCATGGCGTCCGTCTTTACACCAACGGCAACGCGCGCGAAAGAAGGCGCGCTACCGACGCAACGTTAGCAGCTGTTCCGTCACCCGCGGGCTTGTCTCGCGGGTCCATGGATGGCCGGGTCAAGCCCGGCCATGACGAGCGTGTTTGGCCCGCCGCGCTTCGGCTTACGCCGCGCGCTCGGTCGTATCGTCGGTGGTGTTGTCGGCAACGGGGATGAAGTGGCGCGCGTTCAACAGCGCCGCAGCCGCGATGCTCTTGGTGCGCGAGGGCTCGTCGGTTTGCTCGAGGCGGGCATATTCGACCTTGTCGACCTTGCTGAAGAACAGCTCGGCGACGCGATAGGTGAACACCGGCGTGCCGGTGACCGTGCCAACCGAGCGATAACGCTGCCCGACTTCGACTTTCGTGCGCTGCTTCACGGGATGTCTCCTCGAACGCTTCCCGGTGCAACGCTACGCAGTCCTGGTTAATGAAGCGTAAAGGGAATGCGGAGGTTGGTGATGAAGCTGAGCGTTTTGATAGAAACTATCGCGCGCTACACCGCCGCGCGACCGCTTCGGCGAATTCCTTGGTCGAGGCCTTGCCGCCCATGTCGCGCGTCCTCACCTTGTCCGTCACGACCGCGCCATCGATCGCGGCGCGCAAGCGCTGCGCCAAGTCGAGCCGGCCGATATGCTCGAGCATGAGCCCGGCGGCGAGTAGCAGCGACACCGGATTGGCGACGCCCTTGCCGGCGATGTCGGGCGCCGAGCCATGCACCGCCTCGAAGATCGCCGCGTTGGGCCCAATATTGGCGCCAGGTGCCAAGCCGAGCCCGCCGACGAGCCCGGCCATCTCGTCGGAGAGAATATCGCCGAAGAGATTGGTGGTGACGAGCACATCGAATTGCCACGGATCGAGCACGAGCTGCATCGCGCAGGCATCGATGATCCGATCATCCATCGCGACGCGGCCCTTATATTCCTTCGCGATCTCGCGGCCGATCTCGAGGAAGAGCCCGGTTAAGGCCTTCAGCACGTTCGCCTTGTGCACCACCGTCACCTTCTTGCGCCCGTTCTTCAGCGCGTAGTCGAAGGCGAATTTGATGATCCGATGGCTGCCCGCCTTGGTATTGACGCCCGAGCCGAACGCGACCGCGTGCGGATCGTCGCCGATCGGGATGTAATGCTCGAAGCCGACATAGAGGCCCTCGAGATTTTCGCGCACCAGCACGAGATCGATCTTTTCATAGCGCTGCCCGGGCACGATGGTTCGCACCGGACGCACATTGGCGAAAAGCCCGAATTCCTCGCGCAGGCGCACATTGACCGAACGGAAACCGCCGCCAACCGGCGTGGTCAAGGGACCTTTCAGCGCGAGCTTGGTGCGGCGAATGCTCGCGAGGGTTTCTTCGGGTAGAGGATCGCCGAGCTTCTCGATCGCCGCCATGCCGCCATAGCGCACATCCCACTCGAAGGGTGCGCCGAGCACCTCCAGCACGTGCCGCACCGCGCTGACGCATTCGGGCCCGATGCCGTCGCCCGGGATGAGCGTTGCCGGGATGCGTTTGGTTTTGGATTTGCGTGCCATCAGGTCTCGTCCTTGCTGCGATCGTCGCGACGAACGAGCCTATACCTGATTTCTTAATTCCTTGCCGCAGCACCAGGGACCTCGCGCGGTCGTGCATTGCCCTGCGGCCCGTATGGTGGTGCAATGGCGGCGCCCATAACGCCACCAATAAATCTGGGAGGAAGCCGATGATTCGATTCTATGTCGCAGCGAGCGCTACTTGTTTGCTCGCGCTCGCTGGTACGAACGCGATGGCAGCCGATCCGTTGCCGACGGAAACGCACAAGGTGCTGACCGCGGCGCTGGCGGTCGAAGCGGCCGAGGCCGCGATCGGCGCGTGCAAGTCGCAGGGCTACAATGTAACGGTCACAATCGCCGACCGCACTGGCACGCCCAAGCTCGTCTTGGTCGGCGATGGCGCCGGCGCGCTCACGACCGAGGTCACGCGACGCAAGGCCTATACCGCCGCGCGGCTGCGCATCACGACCGGGGAATTCGGGCAACGCGTCGCAACGCCCGGCGCCTTCAACCCGGGCATCTACGACAGCAATCTCACCACCGGCTTGGGCGGCATTCCGATCAAGGTCGGCGACGACACGATCGGCGCGATCGCCGCCGCGGGCGCGCCGGGCGGCGACAAGGACGAAGCGTGCGCCAAGGCCGGCCTCGCCAAGATCTCCGATCGGCTGAATTAGCGCGAGGATTCGGGTTCGGCGGCGAGCACCGCCGCCCCATTGATTACGTGCGTGCAACAGATCGGCACCAAGCCGAAGTGCTGAAGCGAATTTCGAATGTCGGTTTATCGGCGACGAACGGACGAGGCTTGCTTGCTGTCCCTACTACTGCTCGTGACCCAAAGCCGTCATTAGCCCCAGGTCGCTGGCGTTCGGACTCCAGCGTCCTTCAATCAACCACAGATCGGCCCCCTCGCTCTCCTGGAGGTGGAGAGTGAGGGATGGCGCAAATAGAGGCGAGAGCCCGTCACTCGACCGGAAACTCGATCAATATCGAATCGTCCGAGTCAAAGCTGGTTTGCATCACCGTGCTGCACTTCCACTGTAGCTGGGTGCCGACAGGCATATATGCACAGAAACTGATCTGGTGCGTCTCGCCTGCCTTCACGGGGAAGCGCTTGGTATTGCTCGGTAGAACGAGCCCCTTCATCTCACCATCCATATAGATGTAAGCGGGACGATGAGCATCCAATTCGCTATTGACGACGAGACACCAATCGGGCTGGCCATTGCAGACGACGGGTCTCGCCATCTCCTGCGGCGGCGGTTGTCCGACCTGGCAGCTCACGACGACGATCCCGACCGCAAACATCGACACAATTCCCAGGATTTTAGAGATTTTCGAGGCGTTCATGGCACTGTCCTTTTCGAACAGGCGGCGCCCCGGCCTTTGATGCGCTCAGAGTGAATGGCGATATTGCGCGTGCAGGATGCGTCGCAGCCATTTTCCCATATTTTATACATGGGAACGAACAGCTGTTCTCTGGATGCGGCATGATGCCGCGTTTATGTGGATTCTGGGCGAGTGTGACGGACCGAGGCGACGTTAGCGAGAGCGGTGGCGGTCTCCGTTACGCCGCCGGTTTTTTGACGTAGACCTTGCACCAGCCGGTTGGCGAAATGACGCCATCGACGACCTTGCAGGAAGCGGGCGGCTCGAATTGCCGGCAATTATCGCATTGCTGCGCGCCCTTTGGCGTGTCCTGGTAGGCGACCACCTTCTGGCTCGCCTTGCTCAGCGCGGTTGCGTCGCGAACGCCGCCAAGGGTTGTCGCAAACATGGTTGCGCCACCAGCGGTCAAGGCGAGGCGTTGCAGGATCGCGCGGCGAGAGGGTTCGGCCGACCGGTTTTTGGGCAGGTCACTCATGGATGATTCTCCATTGGTGGAGTCGAACGCGGAAGCGGCGGCGAGGCGCTCAGGTCTGAAACTCGGATCGTCATGCTGCCCTGCTCCGCATCGCTAAAGGGAGCCGAAATATGCAGCAACCGCGCGGATCTCGTCCGGCGTCAGGTTTTCCGAGTTCTCGTGCATCACCTCGTTGGCTCGCGCCATTGAGGCGAAGTTGGCGAGCTGCTCTTCGATATAGGCGGTATGCTGACCGGCGAGGCGCGGAA
>Ga0187825_10000175_pt1 | contig 13066 bp, 10 predicted proteins | sample NC_wetland_sal_i_11_FD_132421 | JGI IMG/M metagenome (GOLD analysis project Ga0187825, IMG submission 132421) | Wetland sediment microbial communities from Neuse River Estuary, North Carolina, USA - SourceSoil_5 | ecosystem: Environmental > Aquatic > Freshwater > Wetlands > Sediment | place... | reverse complement strand
TCGAAAATCTTCCGGCGGAGCAACTGCGTCATATCATCGCCGAGTCTGACCACATCTCAGCAGCAGTGGATTCAACCCAAGGGCTACTCAAACCTGAGGACATGGAGCGGTTGAAGGCGCTCACTCGAACGCTGGAAGAGATAAACAAGCGCTCGAAATGAAGCCGAACGGGGGTTTTGAGCGCTATCGCTGTTTACGTCAACAATCCAAATTTTCTGCTGGCGGTACCGCGCGAGTTGTAGAATAGACAAGTTTGAGGGGTGGCTCTATGTTGCTGCGCCGTCTCTTTCTAGTCTGTCTGATTTTCGCCTCCCTCCCATCTCTGAGTCAGGAATCAGGCACAGCAAGGCCTGTCTCCAAAGGGGGCATAGTTCACGTAGTAGGCGACGTACACAGGCCCTTGGGCGTGGTTATGAAGGATAACCGTCCCATCACGGTGCAGGAGGCACTAGCGACGGCGGGAGGGGCGAATGCGACCGCTAGCCTGCACCATGCCAAGATCATCCGGAAAGTCGGAAATGGCACCACCGAGATTCCGGTAGACATTAAGCAGATCATACAGGCGAAAGCTCCGGACGCGACGCTGCAGGCCGATGACATCCTGTTCGTTCCCCGCAGTGCCAACAAATCCTCGATGCAAAAGATAGAAATCTACTACGATGTTGCCCCATCTGCCCCAATGCAGGACGCTGCGCCGATCTATATCCGGTAAAGCGCTTTTCGCATTAGGTCGGAGATTTGGGATGGCTAGCGAAAAATCGCCATTGCACTCATTGAGGGGGGCGGTGGCCCGGTCCGGGTCAATGAGGGTAATCGTCTGTTTACGTCAACAATGCTGACGAGTACGATTCCCGCGTGACGATTTTGCGCGGCGCGGCAAGGATTCTGGCGGCAACAACGGGATTGCTGCTGGCGTACGGGATAACATTCGCCCTAGAAGGAATGACAACTCGCATTCCGACAACTGCCACGTGGGAACTCGCAACGGTGGCCTTGTGGACTGCGCCGTGGCTGCTGCTATTCTGCTCAGGGCTGCAGGATGTGGTGAGTGTCACAGGCAAACAGTGGGTGCTCTGGTTTGGTGGTATCGCGGCCCTCTTGTTCTTGTACTACTTCGATCACTACACGTCGCTATCTCTGCTGACGAAAGCTGCGATGCCTCCTATTGTCTTAGGTGTAGGATTGATTCCTCACTTCATCAGGAAAATGGGCTTTCTTTTCGTCCTGTCATCTCTTGCAGCTGGAGTGGCGGGGGCCTTTGTTCTATACAACATTGCCGTTACGTTGTTTACGCCAACGGCGCATTTTGCGACGAAGGTTATAGCGGTGCTCCTCGTGACGTTTTGTTTATCAGCGATTACAAGCGGGTTGCTCGCCGTTTTTGACCTTTGCCGCCAAATGTCCCGCTGGTCTGCCACATGACTGTTGATAAATCGCCATTACACTCATTGACCTGCGTACGCGGCTCGGACCTCCGTTGACGCATGTACCAGGGGGAGACTATTCTTAACCGAGTGGCAATGGCGTTCTTAGTTGCAACTGAGTTGCATTAATGGAGTTTTCCACAAGATGCTGCAAGCTTTCATCGTAACTCTGCGCGAGGGTGTCGAAGCCGCGCTTATCGTGGGCATCACCCTGGCGTATCTGGCCAAAATCGGGCGGCCGGAGCTGCGCAAATCCGTCTTTGCCGCCCTGATTGCCGCGTTTCTTGGCAGCATCGGCATCGCCATTCTGCTTTCGCGCACCCAGTGGAACCAGGACATTTTTGAAGGCTGGATCATGCTGATCGCCGCCTTCTTTGTCGTCACCATGATTATTTTCATGATGAAGACGGGGCGGGCGCTCAAGGGACAGATTGAGGGCAAAGTGGGCCTCCTGGCCGGAAGCAATGCCCGCTTTGGCCTGTTTCTTTTCGTTTTCCTGATGGTGCTGCGCGAGGGAGTCGAGACCGTCCTCATCCTGGGGGCGGTTTCGCTGAACTCCACCGAACTGCTCAGCTTTCTGGGCACGTTGTCGGGCGTGATCGTGGCCATCGTATTTGGCGTAATGTTCGTCAAGGGCAGCGTGCGCATCAACCTGCAGAAGTTCTTCCGGGTCACGACTGCGATTCTGTTCTTTGTTGCGGCGCAGCTGGTCATCTCCGGCCTGCACGAGCTCTCTGAAAACGGCGTGCTGCCCTCCTCGAAAGAGGAGATGGCCCTGATCGGCCCGATCGTGCGCAACGACCTGTTCTTTTTCATCACCATCGTGGCCCTGGCCGCGCTCATGGTGCTGTTCGAGCTCAAGCGCCGTCAGCCCACCGCCCTTCCCGAGTCTCCGGCCGAGCGCCGCAAAGCGTTGTGGAGCGCCCGCCGGGAACGCCTGTGGATGGTTTCGGTGTATGCGAGTTCGTTTCTGTTCATCGTGATGGTTACGGCTGAATTCATCTACACCAAGAGCGTGAGCGCGCTGTCGCCCGCGACAGTAGTGAGCTTTCAGGACGGACAGGTAAGTATCCCGCTGACCCAGGTCGCGGATGGCGATCTCCACCGCTTCGAAGCCAAGGAGAACGGGACGGCCGTACGCTTCTGGCTGTACCGGAAGCCTGACGGCAAAGTTGCCACCGTGTTCGACGCCTGCCAGATCTGCGGACCGGTAGGCTTCTATAAGGGACCGAACGGCGTGGTCTGCAAGAACTGCGCCGCACCGATCAACGGTCAGTCCGTGGGCATGACGGGCGGCTGCAATCCCATTCCGCTGCGCGCGGAACAGACCGCGGATGCGGTCGTCATTCGCGAAGCAGACATCGCTGCAGGCGCTCACATTTTCCAACCATAGCCCATGTTCCTGCGTTTACTTTATGAGTCGTTCCGGCGGCAGAAGCGGCGCAAACTGCTGGCCGGGGTCGCCATCATGCTGGGCGTGGGCGTGGCTACCGCCATGATCGCCGTGGCCACCGATATCGGCGACAAGATCAGCCGCGAGTTGCGCACCTACGGCGCCAACCTTATCGTTACTCCCCAGGAAGACACGCTGGACGTCGAGATTGGCGGAGTGAACCTGAAGCCACCGAGCGATGGCGCCTACCTGAACGAAGCCGACTTGCCCAGGATTAAAGGCATGTTCTGGCGCAACAACATCGTGGGCTTCGCGCCCATGTTGCCGGTAAGCGTGAACCTGGGCGATGGCAAGAACATGACTCTGCTGGGAACCTACTTCTCCCACCATGTGATATTCGGGCAGCAGGATTTCGTCACTGGGGTTCGCAGCACGCATCCCTGGTGGAAAGTGCAGGGCGCGTGGCCGGATGACAATTCGCGAGACGTCCTGCTGGGCGCGCATCTGGCGGCAAAGCTCGACCGGACGCCCGGTCAGGAAATTGAAATAGCAGGTGAGCCGCGCCGTATTGCCGGCATTCTTTCGACCGGCGGGCCCGAAGACGACCAGATCGTCGCGCCACTGGCGCTGGCGCAGCAGATACTGGGCAAGCCGGGTGCCGTGCGGCGCATTTATGTCAGCGCCGTGACCAAGCCCGAGGATGCGTTCGCCCGCCGCGACCCGAAAAGCCTGTCGCCGGAAATGTACGACCGCTGGTACTGCTCCCCGTACGCGCAGTCCATCGCTTTCCAGTTGCAGGAAGCCATTCCGCACTCCCATGCCGAGCAGATTCGCCAGGTGGCGCAGAACGAAGGCACGGTGCTTTCCCGCATCCAGGGACTCATGCTCCTGATCACGTTGGCGGCGTTGCTGGCCTCGGCACTGGCGGTTTCCGCATCGATGGCAACTGCGGTGATTGAGAGGCGCGGCGAAGTCGGCTTGATGAAGGCGCTGGGCGCGGGAAATCTGGCGGTTGCCGTGTTGTTTTTTGCCGAAGCTGCCCTGCTGGCCTTGCTGGCGGGAGCCGCGGGCTTCGCCGGAGGGGCGCTCCTGGCCCGTGAAATCGGACGCTCTATCTTTGCTTCCCAGATCACGGTCCAGCCGGTGCTCTTGCCGGTCATTCTGACCATCGCCGTGCTCGTGACTTTTATCGGCAGCGCGGCTGCCATTCGACGGGCGGTAAAGTTCGATCCCGTGTACGCGCTGCGAGGTGACGTGTGAACGCGCCCGACAACAGTCCCGTCGCCCGGCGCCGGACATCCGCGCCTCACACTTCGATGTTCCTGCGCATGCTGGTGCGCGCCGCCGTCCTGCGGCGTGGCCGCGCCGCCGCTGCGCTGCTGGCGATGGTGGTAGCGGCGGCCGTGGCTACTGCCATGCTCAATCTATACGTGGACGTCCAGGCCAAACTGCGCCACGAATTTCGGAAGTACGGGGCTAACGTTGTGGTTGTGGCCCGCGACGGGCAGAGTCTTCCCGCCAATGCTCTGGCCACCGTCGAGGCTGCTTTAGGCAGTGGCGGAGGGATCGCGGTACCTTTCGCGTATGCCGTCGCCCGCACCTCCGACGGCCGATCCGTGGTGGTGGCTGGAACGGACTTCGCGCAGGTGCAAAAGTTGGACAGCACCTGGTGGTCGGTGACTGGTTGGCCGAAATCGGCTCACGAGGCATTGATAGGTGCTCGCGCCGCCAGCGTCGTCGGTGGAGCCGGCAACGCCTTCGACCTCAGCTTTCAGGGTCGCGCGATTCGGCTGAATCCGGTCGGCACTTTGCGCACTGGCGCGGCCGAAGACAGCCGAATCTACGTGTCCCTCGCCGACTTCACTGCGTGGACCCAGGTGCCCTATTCGACGGTGGAGATCTCGGCGGCAGGTTCGCCGCAGGAGATCACGGCCATCATCCAGCGCCTGGGACAAGCCCTGCCCGCGGCCGAAGTCCGCGCCGTCCGCCAGGTGACGGAAGGCCAGGCCAATGTGTTGGGCAAAATGCGGGCCACGCTGCTCGTAGCTGCGATTCTGATCATTCTCACCGCGGCCGTGTGCGTGCTTTCTACTCTGACGGGGTGGGTTTCCGATCGCCGCCGCGACTTCGCCCTCATGAAAGCCCTGGGGGCTTCCGGCCGGATGCTGCAGAGTTTTTTCGCGGCCGAAGCCGCCGCCCTGGGCGCGATTGGCTCGTCCCTGGGCTTTATGATCGGAGTCGGCGCCGCGATCTGGATCGGGCGGGCAAATTTTCACGCTCCGGTCAGTCCGCGCCTGAGCGTGCTGCCGCTGGTTCTCCTGGGAGGAATTGTCATCGCGTTGATCGCGGCGATTGTGCCAATATCTCTGCTCCGGCGGGTTCAACCTGCTACCATCCTGAGGGGAGAATGACATGATCAAGCTCAGCCATGTCAGCCGCCAGTACCCGGCCCAGGCCGAGACTGCCGGCGGTATCATCCGCGCCCTGGATGATGTCTCTCTCGAAGTTGCGCCCGGCGAGTGGCTGGCCATTATGGGACCTTCTGGTTCCGGCAAGTCCACGCTGGTCAACTTGATCGGGTGCCTTGATCGTCCCACGTCGGGTGAAATCTGGCTTGACGGCGAAGACGTGGCCCGGATTTCCACCCAGGATTTGAACCGCGCCCGGGCGGAGAAAGTCGGCTTCATCTTCCAGCAATTCCACCTCATTCCGTACCTGACCGCGCTCGAAAACGTGATGCTGGCGCAGTACTTTCACAGCATGACCGACGAGCAGGAGGCGCTGGCGGCCCTGGCTCACGTGGGGTTGAAAGACCGCGCCGGGCATCTGCCCGCCCACCTCTCGGGCGGCGAGCAGCAGCGGGTGTGCATTGCGCGCGCCCTGATCAATGATCCGAAAATCGTTCTGGCCGATGAGCCGACCGGCAATCTGGATGCGGTCAATGAAGAAATCGTCCTGCGCCTGCTGCGCGAACTGCACCGCCAGGGACGCACCATCGTGATGGTCACGCACGACCCGGTTGTCGCCCGCCTGGCTGACCGCCGCATCGAACTGCATCATGGCAAGATTGCCGACCAGGAAGTTTTCGCCATGGCCGACGAGGAGCAGTTCGACGAAGTCCTCGAAGAGCTGTGGGCGGTAGAGGAGCACGGGGAAATTGCCGAGATCGAGCGCATGGAAGTGCACGGCGCACTTCCGGTAAGCATCGCGGTCGAGAAGATGACCGCCCTGGGCCTGCTCACAACCAAGCCCCACCCGCCGGAAGTGCACAACCACAAGCCGTTCGTGAACCCGTGCCACGACGCCCTCAAGCCTTCCGGCGTCTCGACCGGCGACGGCAGCATGATCGTGGAGTTCACTCCCCGCGGGCGTTCCCGCGCGGCCGATATCATCCGCCGCCACCGCCTGGCCGAGCGGCTCTTCACCGACAGCCTGGCCCTCGACAGCGAATCCGAGATCGAGCAGCAAGCCTGCAAGTTCGAACACATCCTCTCGCCCGAGGCCACCGACAAGATTTGCAGCTTCCTGGGCCATCCCCGCACCTGTCCGCACGGCGCTCCGATTCCGCTTGGGCCCTGCTGTGAGCGCGATCTCGCAGCTCCGGCGCAGGACCGAGTGCAGGCTTCGCGCTTCAAATGAGCGCAGTGTTTCCCGCGAAATGAACCAGGTCGGCCGGAGCGGAATGTCCGCGCAAAATCCTGCTGCGCCGTTATCATGTTGCTTCGTGCCATCGTGAATCCATCATGACCACCCCGCGACGACCATGCATCGGCGTTTTCGATTCCGGCTTTGGCGGACTGACCGTCCTCAAAGAGTTGATCGCGCTGGCCCCCGAGGCCGACTACCTCTACTTCGGGGACACGGCGCGGCTGCCCTACGGATCGAAGTCGGCCGAGACGGTTGCCCGCTACGCCATCGGCGCGGCACACTATCTCGAACGACACGGCGCCCAGATGCTGGTCATCGCCTGCAATACGGCCACCGCGCTGGCACTCGACAAAATCACCGAAGCATCGAGCGTCCCGGTGGTGGGCGTCGTCGACCCTGGCGCCGCCCGCGCCGCTACGGCCAGCCAGAACCGCAGAGTCGTGGTCATCGGCACCGAGGCGACCATCAGCAGTCATGCCTATGCGAAAGCTTTGCAGGCCCAGGGCGTCGAGGCCACCGAAAAGGCCTGCCCGCTGTTGGTACCGCTGGTCGAAGAAGGATGGGCGGAACACCCGGTTGCCGAACAGGTGGCCCGGATTTATCTCGACCAGGCGTTTGCCGGCGACTTCAAGTCAGCGGACGTCCTGGTGCTGGGCTGCACCCACTATCCCCTGCTGAAACCGCTGCTGCACCGGCTGGTTCCGAGCCACGTCACCATCGTCGATTCTGCCGACTCGACTGCCCGCGTGGTCAGCCAGCTGTTGCGTCAAGGGCTGCCAAAAGCGCCTTCCGGAGAAGAGCGGCGCGGAGCGCCTCGCCTCAAATTCTTCGTGACTGATTCGGTCGAGAAATTCCGCCGCCTGGGCGCTCAGTTTCTGGGCAGTCCAATTGAGGACGTACAGCACGTGGAGCTGAAAGAGTAGTGTCGCGCGTGAAACTCAAAGTATTGTGTCACCCTGAGCGGAGGAGCTGCTTCGCTTCGCGAAGCAGCCACGCAGTCGAAGGGCCCCTATAGCTAGATTGGCGCTGACAGTGCGGGGATTGAGTTTCTATGATGCGGCCGACTGGAAAGCCCCCACTTTGCGAGTGTTTGCATCTGATAGGGGCCCTTCGACTCGCCGGGATCGTCCGCCAGCGGACGATCCCGACTCGCTCAGGGTGACAGATCAATTTCTCGCGAGGGTTTTTCGCAGCACCTGCGGACGCACAAACAGAAGCGGCCCGCGAGTTCTCGCGCGGGCCGCTCCTGAAAAAAGGTAAATCAGTAGAGGCGAAAGCTGACTTCCACGTTAATCTGCACCGCGACCGGCTTGCCGTCTTTCATGGCCGGCTCAAACTTCCAGGTCTTGACCGCCTCGATGGCCTTCTCATCCAGTCCCAGGCCGAGACTGCGGGCCACGCGAATGTCTCGCGGCCGGCCATCGGGCCCGACCACCAGCCATAGCACGCACGTGCCTTGATATTTCGCCTTGCGGGCTTCTTCCGAGTACTCCGGATCGGGCTGGTAAATGACTCGCGGCGCGCTCACCCCGCCGCCTACGCGGAACACGCCGCCGCCCACGCCGCCGCCGCGGCCCTCACCCACTCCGGGACCTGTGCCAACGCCCACACCGCCGCCGGAGCCTGAACCGATACCGCCGCCCGAACCGGTCCCGTTCGACGGAGGTCCGGAGGGCAGATGCGACATTGGATCGCCCAGGTTCGGCAGGTTATTCGAGGCCAGCTTGACCTGCGGAGGAATCACAACTGTGGGCTCGGCCGTCAGCTTGGGATTGTCGTTTCGCACCACCACCATGGGCGGGGTGATCTGCTCCATCGACTGCTTCGGCAGCTTGCCCTTGGGCGCCTGGAACTTGTCGCGATCGCCGCCACCACCGCCGCCACCCGAGACCGTCTTGGAGGGCTCTAACGGGGGAATATCGTCGGGAGAGACCAGCGTAATGGCCTCGTGCGGCTTCACAATCTGGTCCACCATTCGCCGGCCCAGGATGGTGATGCCGACGATGGCAACGATCGCCAGCATATGCAGGACAGTTGAGCCCAGTACACCGTTTTTCTTGTAGTCGTAGAAGCCCCAGATATCCTTGACCGGTACCGGTTTCGAAGTCAGCACCAGCGGGGGCAATTTTTTAGGGAAGAAAAATTCGTCCAGGTTCTGGAACAGAGACTTCCACAGCGGCTGCTCCAAAGTGGTTTTGGACAACAGCAAATTCAGTTCGGGTTCAGCGTCGGCGTGGGGTTTAACGTCGAGTGTTGGCATAGTTAACCCGAATTCGGCTTTCTCTACTGCGTCAGCCTATCTTAAACTTGATGAGCACATTAGCGGCCAAGTTGCTTCCAGCCGCCGAATACTTTAGTTACCCTGTTTTGCGCCCCACGGCCGCTGCTCGACGAGAGATCCTAAGTCAGTTAGATGCTGCGTTCCGGCAAACGTCACTTGTCAAAATTGTACACGTTTCGGCAGTCTTTCTGACAGTGCTTTTGCGAGTCCGGCCGAAGGCTCAATTCATGTCCGCAAACCGTCATTTCCGGCCGGCTTTCCCGACGCCGGCTTTTCTGGGGCAGTGATTTTCGGGGTCAATGGACGTTCGCTGCTCCGCTCCCTATAATGAAAAAAATCAATCATTTGGGGAGAAACCAACCGAGTGCCGCTGGACCTGAAATCCACCATCAACCTGCCTAAGACCGGCTTTCCCATGAAGGCCAACCTGCCCCAGAACGAGCCCAAGGCGCTGGCCCGTTGGGAGCAGATGCGGATTTACGACCTTATTCGCGAGGCCCGGCGCGGCGCCAAGCTTTATGTCCTGCACGATGGGCCGCCTTACACCAGCGGACCGATCCACCTGGGCACCGCGCTCAACAAGTGTCTGAAGGATTTCGTGGTCAAGTCCAAGACCATGGCGGGATTCGACGCCCCTTATGTCCCGGGATGGGATTGTCACGGCCTGCCCATCGAGATCAAGGTCGACCAGATGCTCGGCGGCAAGAAGCTGCAGATGCGCCCGCTCGACGTGCGCCGGGAGTGCCGCAAGTTTGCCGAAAAGTTTCTCGACCTGCAGCGCGAGCAGTTCAAACGGATCGGCGTCTTCGGACGTTTCGACCGTCCCTACGCCACCATGAATCCGCAGTACGAGTCAGTGGTGCTCAAAACTTTCTACAGCTTTTACGAAAACAATTTCGTGTACAAGGGCCTGCGTGCCGTCTATTGGTGCATGCACGATGAGACTGCGCTGGCCGAAGCCGAAGTGGAATACGAGAACGACACTACGCCGAGCATCTGGGTAAAGTACGCTCTGCTCGATGATCCGGCAAAGATTGATCCTGCGCTGGCGGGCAAGAAGGTATCGACCATTATCTGGACCACCACGCCGTGGACGCTGCCGGCTTCGATGGCGGTGGCTTTCCATCCCCACGAAGAATACGTCGCGCTCGAGTCTTCCGGCGACGTCTACATTGTCGCGGCCCGGCTGGCTGCCGAGGCAGCCGCGAAATGCGATCTTCAGGACCCGAAGGAACTGGCGCGCTTCTCGGGCAGCAAGCTGGAGCGGCTGAACTTTCAGCATCCCTTTCTCGATCGCAAGATTCTCGGCGTGCTGGCGGACTACGTGACCATGGACACCGGCACCGGCGTGGTCCACACCGCGCCCTCGCATGGTGCGGAAGACTTTGCCACCGGCGTGAAATATGGTCTCGACGCCACCAGCAACGTGGACGAAAAAGGCATCCTGCGCAATGGCCTTCCCGAGTACGACGGGCTGAAGGTCTGGGATGCCAATGCGCCGATTATGGAGCTGCTAAAGAAGCGCGGCGCCCTGCTGCACACGGAAAAGCTGGTGCATTCTTATCCCCATTGCTGGCGCTGCCACAACCCCATCATCTTCCGCGCCACGGAACAGTGGTTCATTTCGATGGAAGCGGCCATGCCGGGCGGCGGCACCCTGCGCAGCCGTACGCTCGAAGACGTCGAGAAAGTGAAATGGGACCCTGCGTGGGGCAAAGAACGCATGCACAACATGATTGCGACGCGCCCCGACTGGTGTATCTCGCGGCAGCGTGTCTGGGGCGTGCCCATTGCTGTCTTCCTGTGCAAGAGTTGCGGCAAGCCGCTGAACGACCCGGCCATCAATGCCAAAGTTGCGGATCTATTCGCGCGCTCCGGAGCCGACGCCTGGTACACGCCCGAGGCCGACACTATTCTTCCCGCGGGCACCAAGTGTCCCCACTGCGGCGGAACCAGCTTCGAGCGCGAGACAGATATTTTCGACGTGTGGCTCGAGTCCGGCACCAGTTACCTGGCCCTGATCGACGATGAACCCGGCTATCCCTGGCCTTCCGATCTTTATCTCGAAGGCGGCGACCAGTACCGCGGCTGGTTTCAGTCTTCCCTGCTCTGCGCCATGGGCACGCGCGGCACTCCGCCTTATCACGGCGTCGTGACCCCGGGCTGGACGCTCGATGAGAAGGGCCAGGCCATGTCCAAGTCCCGCGGCAACGACGTCGATCCCGTGGATATTGCCGGCCGTCTGGGTGGCGAGATCGTTCGTCTCTGGGTAGCGTCAGTTGATTTCCGCGAAGACGTTGTCGGTTCTGAACAGCTGATGCAGCGCGTGGCGGAAAGCTATCGCAAGATCCGCAACAGCCTGTTTCGCTATGTTCTCAGCAACCTCAGCGATTTTGATCCGCAAAAGAACGCAGTCCCGTTCGATGAGATGGACATTCTCGACCAGTACATGCTGCGCCAGACGGTAGCCATGTCCGCGGACGTCCTGCGCTGGTATGACGAGTTTGCCTTTCACAAAATCTACCACCGGATAAACGATTTCTGCGTCGTTGAGTTGAGCGCCTTCTATTTCGATGTTTTGAAAGACCGGCTGTACACCTCGGCGCCGAACTCACGCGCCCGGCGGGCCGCGCAGACGGCAATCTGGCGGATCGGCGAGGCCCTGGTCCGGCTGCTGGCGCCCATCACCAGCTTTACCTGCGATGAAGTGTGGCAGTATTTGCCCGCGCTGCCCGGCCGCCCGGCCAGTGTGCATCTCGCCAACTTCCCGGCCGCATCAGACATACTTGGCGGCGCGTTTCCCGAAGACGATCCCCGGCAGCGCGAGGATTGGACGACCCTGCTGGCGGTACGCACCGAGGTGTTGAAGGCCCTGGAAGAGGCCCGGCAGAGCAAACTGATCGGCGGCGCCAACCTGGAAGCGCAAGTCGCGGTGACGGCGGCCGAGCCGGTGTTCTCGGTCCTGAAACGCTATCAGGAACGGTTGCGCTACCTGTTCATTGTGTCCGCGGTCACGTTGCAGCCAGGCAAATCGGGAAACGGGACCAGCGGGGTCAGCGTCCAGGTAAGCCCGGCCCAGGGCAAGAAGTGCGAACGCTGCTGGAACTACTCCGTCCACGTGGGCGAAGACGCCGTCTACCCGACCGTGTGCGAACGCTGCAGCGCCGTGCTGAAGGAGATCGGCGGGTAAGCGCCGGCCTCGATGATCGCATCGGTGAAGATTCGAACTTAATGACGACCCAATCCACACGCACCCTTCACTTTTTGATTGCCGCGCTGGTCGTGGTTCTAGACCGGACCGCGAAGTGGGCGGTCGCCAGCAACATTTCCCTGCATGACAACATTCAGATCATCCCCGGAGTTTTCCGTCTCACGCATGTGGAGAACCGAGGCGCCGCCTTCGGTCTGTTCGCGGACTCGCCTTCGGAATGGAAGATTGCCGCGCTGGTCCTGTTCTCGATTGTGGCCCTGGCCATCGTCTCGGTCCTGCTGTGGCGGAACAATCATTCCATGAACAGCACGGGAATTGGACTGGCTCTGATTCTCGGGGGCGCGGTGGGCAATCTATGGGACCGGCTGCTCAGCGGGCGGGTGGTCGATTTTCTGTTGTTCTACGTCGGCCAGTATCAATGGCCCGCGTTCAATGTGGCGGATAGCGCGATTGTGATCGGCGCCGGCCTGCTGATCATCGAAATTCTCTTCGGGAAATCGCCCGCGCCCGAGAAGTCGGCCTGAAAGGATTAATCACAAAGAGCGCAAAGAAAAGCCGCAAAGGTCGCCAGGAAAATCCTTGCGGCCTTTGCGGTTTAAGTGTTTCCCGTAAGCTACGCTGATTTCCTCTCCGCCATCGAAGCGTAGAAGTCCGCCGCTCCCTTTTCCATTTCCTGCTCGGTCAGGTCGGCCACGTGCGTGGCCACGGTCCAGGCATGGCCGAAGGGATCCACGAAGTGACCCAGGCGGTCGCCCCAGAACATGTCGTTTACACCCCCGTTGGGCTTGCCGCCGGCCGCGACCGCCCGCGCAAACACCTCGTCGACGTTGGGCACGTAAAGATACATGCCCCCGGTATACGCGCCGGCGGATTGCGGCGATTTGCCTCCCATGCCGGGAATTTCATCCGACAAGAAGATGATCGAATCGCCGATTTTTATTTCGGCATGGATGATCTTTCCGCCCGGACCCGGCATCTGCATGCGTTCCTCGGCGCCAAATGCCTTCTTGTAGAACTCGATGGCCTTGGCGGCGTCGTTAACCACCAGGGACGGGGTTGCGGTGTGGAAGCCCTCGGGAACCGGTTTTACAGAGGCTGTCATGAAGTAT
>Ga0187825_10000173_pt1 | contig 13153 bp, 10 predicted proteins | sample NC_wetland_sal_i_11_FD_132421 | JGI IMG/M metagenome (GOLD analysis project Ga0187825, IMG submission 132421) | Wetland sediment microbial communities from Neuse River Estuary, North Carolina, USA - SourceSoil_5 | ecosystem: Environmental > Aquatic > Freshwater > Wetlands > Sediment | place... | reverse complement strand
GGCCGGCGTTGAGGCCGGCCGCATGCTCCTTCAGCTCGTACAGGATCTCGTCCATCTGGAAGGCGGCGAGAATCGTCTCGATCAGGACCGTCGCGCGGATCGTCCCGCGCGGGATACCCAGTTCGGCCTGGGCGAAGACGAAGACGTCGTTCCAGAGCCGGGCCTCCAGGTGATGCTCGAGCTTGGGCAGATAGAAATACGGACCGCTCCCCCGGGCGCACAGCTCGGCGGCGTTGTGGAAGAAGTACAGCCCGAAGTCGAAGAGGCCGGCGGGCACGGGCACGCCGTCCACTCGCACGTGCCGCTCCACCAGGTGCCAGCCGCGGGGGCGGACCACCAGCGTCGCGGGAGTGGGGCCGAGCCGGTACTCCTTTCCCTCGGCGGTCGTGAGCGTGAGTCGGCGGCGGACGGCGTCGAGGCAGTTCGAGTGCCCCTCCACCACGTTCCGCCATGGGGGAGAGAGCGCGTCCTCGAAGTCCGCCATGAAGACGCGGGCCCCCGAGTTGAGCGCGTTGATCATCATCTTCGCTTCGGTCGGGCCGGTGATCTCCACCCGCCGGTCGTCGAGATCGGCCGGCGCCGGGGCCACGGTCCAGCCGCCCTCGCGCACTGGCGCGGTGTCCGGTTCGAAGTCGGGCATGACGCCGGCGTCGAGCCGCCGCTGCGTCTCCACCCGCCGCGCGAGGAGGGTGTCACGGGTCGGGCCGAAGCGGCGGACCAGCGCCGCCACGAAGGCGAGCGCGTCAGTCGTGACGACGTGGTCGAGGTCGGGCACCTCCGGGCCGGACACCTCGATGCCCGCGCCCTTGATTAAGATCGTCTTCATGGCTGCGACCTTTTCATTCTCGAGCAGGACCGCGCTCCAAGTTGTACCCGTGGCACCCGCTGCGGGAGGCCGAAGCGCGGTCGAACCATCACCCGGGTCCCGCTCATGCCTTCGGTAGCGTTTATCGGCCTCGGCTCCATGGGCCTCCCCATGGCCCGCAATCTCGTTCAGGCCGGCTTCGACGTCCGGGTCTGGAACCGCACGGCCGCGAAGGCGCGGGACGTCCCCGGCGCCCGGCCCGCCCCGACGCCCGCCGCCGCCGCGGACGGCGCCGAGTTCGCCGTCTCCATGCTGGCCGATGATGCCGCGGTCGAAGCCGCGGCGCTCGGTCCGGACGGAATTCTGGCCGGGCTCCGGAAAGGCGCCATCCACGTGGGCGCGAGCACGGTCTCCATCGCGCTCTGCCGCCGGCTGGCGGACGCGCATGCGGCCAGGGGCGTAGGTTACGTGGCCGCGCCGGTATTCGGGCGGCCCGACGCGGCGGCCGCGAAGCAGCTCTGGATCGTGCCGGGCGGCGCCCCCGCCGACGTCGAGCGGTGCTCGGCGGTCTTTGCCGCGCTGGGGCAGGGCCTCTTCCCCATGGGGTCCGCTCCCCAGGCGAGCCTCGTCAAGCTGCTCGGCAACTTCATGATCGCGTCCACCATCGAGATGCTGGGCGAGTCGCTGGCGCTGGCGGAGAAGGCGGGGCTCGATCCGTCCCGGTTCCTCGGGATGCTGACCGGAACGCTCTTCGGGGCGCCGGTCATCAAGCGCTACGGCCAGCTGGTGGCCGACACCGCGTTCGAGCCGGCCGGGTTCCAGCTGGCGCTCGGCCTCAAGGACGTGAATCTCGCGCTGGGGGCGGGGGAGGAGCTCCGGGTGCCGCTGCCGCTCGCGAGCCTCGTGCGCGAGCGGATGCTGACCGCGCTGGCGCAGGGGCGCGAGCGGTTCGACTGGTCGGGGTTCGCTTCGGTGATCCGGGAGGCGGCGGGGCTCGAGCCGGTGCGCGGGCCGAGGTAGCGGCCGCGCCCTCTGGGTCGCGCGCCGTCAGTCGAGCAGCGCGAGCAGCTCGTCCGGCCGCTCGAGCCAGAAGTCGGGATCCGCCGGCTCGAGCTGGCTCCGCGAGAACGGGCCCCAGAGGACGGCCGCGGTCCGGACGCCGGCGCCCCGGCCGGAGTGCATGTCGTGGATGCTGTCGCCGATGTAGACGGTGGAGGCGGGGTCTGCGCCCAGCAGGCGGACCGCGGTCTCCACCGGCTCCGGGTGCGGCTTGGCGTTGGTCACCTCGTCGGCGCACACCAGCACGTCCATCGCGTCGTCCAGTCCCACCAGCTGGAGCCCGCGGAGCGCGCCCCGGCGGTTCTTGCTGGTCACGAGCCCCGTCTGCCGTCCCAGCCCGCGGATCGCCCGCACCGCCTGCACCACCCCCGGGAAGCCCCGCACCATGCGGTCGTGGTTTGCCAGGTTGTACTCGCGGTAGGTCTCTATGAGCGCCTCCATCATCCTCGCGTCGTCCTTCCAGGGCGAGAACTGGGCGGTGAGCGGCGTGCCCACGCCCGCGAGCCACTCGGCGTCGCTTCGGGGCGGGAGGCCGTGGGCGGCCAGCGTGTGGTGGTAGCTGTCGAGAATGAGCTGGACGGAGTCGATCAGCGTGCCGTCGAGATCGAACAGGAAGGTGCGGAGCGTGGGCATGGCTGAAACGTAGCGAGGGCCCGGCCCCGGCACCCGGCGCGGCTTGCCGCCGGTCCGAGTGCGCTACTGCGGCCGGAAGATGACGAGCCCCGTAAGCCGGGCGTGGACCGCGTCCCACTCCGGCGTGGGTTCCGGGAACGCGGGCAGCGCAGATCCTGGGGCCCGGGCGCTCGAGCCGGCGAGGCTTGCGATCCACGCGCGCTCCCCGGCGGTGTGTCCGCCCGCCGCGAAGCGGATCGCGCGGTGCAGCCGATCCAGCGCGGCGGCGTCGCGCCGTCGCGCGGCCGCTCGGGCGAGTGCCTGGAGCCGGCCCACCAGCCGATGCGCCGCCGGTGCAGCGTGCGCGCCGAGCCAGCGGCTCCGCCTGAGCTCGGCCATGCGCTGGCGGATGGGCGCGGCCAGAAGCGCGAGCGCGGCCTCGACGGCCTCGGGCGTCGGCGCCGGCTCGAGGCTGCCCGCGGCGCCCGCCGTCTCGAGCCGCGCTGCCACGATGCCCGCATCTTCGGTCCATGCCCCGCCCTCATCCCGCCAGAGCACATGATTCGCGAGCGGCGCGCCCGCGGCCGGCCACGCGTGGAGCGCGAACCCCGCCAGGATCCCCGGCGGACCGGCCGGGAGCAGCGCGATACCCTCGGCGGCCGCGAGGTCACGGAACTGCTCCGCGAGGTCCGCTCTCCAGCGCCATAGCGCGCGACCCGGCTCGTCCAGTCCAACGGCCGATGGCAGCCGCCGCTTTCCCGCGAGGCAGGCGAGCTGGCGAAGCCGCGCGTCCACCATCGGCGCCGGATCGAGCCGGACGACCTCGACCTCGGCGTGCACCGCGCCCGCCCGGCGGGCGCGGCCCTCGCGCTGGTCCATCCGCGCCGGCGTCCAGGGGAGGTCGTAGTGGACCACCCGCTCGGCGCGGTGAAGATCCAGGCCCTCCGCGGCGACGTCGGTGGTGACGAGATGGCGCAGCGCGAGGCCCGGGATGCCCCCATTACCGACGCCCGGGCGGAACCAGTCGAGCACCGCGCGCCTGGGCACCGGCTGGCGCCCGACGCCCGCGCGCTCGCCGGTGCACCAGGCCACCGGACCCGGGAGGCGATCGCGCAGGTGCCGCACCGTCTCCCGCGCCACCGTGAAGACCAGGGTGGGCCGGCCGTCGGCCAGCAGGTTGCGGAGTTGCTCGACCTTGGGGTCGGGTTCCCGCGCCGCGGCGCTCACCAGCCCGCGCAGCTCCTCCAGCAGCGGGAGGTCGTCCGGTGCCAGATCCGTGACGCCGTCGGCCGGATCGAGGAGATCCCAGAACAGGAGCTGGTCGTCGAGACCGCCGGTGAGGTCGCGCAGCGTGCGGCGATCCGGCGCGCGGCCCGACCGCGCGGCGTCGCCGGCATGGAGCAGGAGCCGGCGGTAGCGCTCGACCGACGCGCCCAGCGCGGCGGGACTCGACCCGGCGGCCCGCAAGAGCGCCGAGCGCACCAGCGCCGCGATCGGAGCGCGGGTGGAGAGCCGGAGCCGCTCGACCAGGGCCAGCGCCGGGCCGAGCGGCGCGAGCGTCGAGTCTTCGAGTCGGACGACCAGCTCCCGCGCGGCCGGGCGCCGCGCCGCCGCTGCCGGCCCGACGATGATCACGTGGCTCAGCGCAGGATGCCCGCGGCCGGTGTCGAGTCCCGCGGCGAGCGAGGGCAGGCCGTGGTGCCGGAGTGCGTCGTCGCGCAACGTGAGCGCGAGCTGATGCCCGAGCTCCGCCAGCCGGTTCGGCACCGGCGACGCGCTCACCAGCAGCGCCCGCCGGCCCACGAGCCACGGTGCGACGTGCCGGTACCGCCGGGTGGCCGGGTTGCGGAAGTGATGGCTCTCGTCCACCAGCACCAGCCGGCCGCATCCCTCCGGAAGCGCGCCCCGGCTCACCCGCTCGTGCGACCACACGATGGTGGAAACGCCAAGCCTGGCCGACACCTCCCGCCACTGCCCGGTGAGCGCGGCCGGGACGAGACACGCGGTTGGCCGCCGGTTGAGCGCTGCCGCCACGGCCAGGGCGACGTAGGTCTTGCCGGTGCCGACTGGGTCCGCCAGCAGCGCGCCGCCATAACGCCGGACCGCGGCAACGGCGCGGCGGAACGAGGCGAGCTGCTCGGGCCAGAGCCATGCCGCGGCGGGGTCCGGGGCCTCCTCGGGCGCGAGGCTCCGAGCCAGGGCCGCGGCCACCCGCGCGGGCGGCGCCGGCGGACCGGGCCGGAGAGCCGTGAGCAGCGGCTCCGCCACTGCCACCAGCGCCTCAGCGCCGATGGTTTCGCTGATCCAGGTCGGCGAGCGCGCGCCGCGCGTCGGGGCCGAGCGCGAGATGACTGGCGGTGAGGACATCGATCTCTCGCTGGACGTCGCGCCCCTCCGCTCCGAGGCTGGCGAGCTCGGCCAGGGCCGGGTCCGCGAGCGCGGAGTCGGGCAGCGGAAGTCCGCCGACCACGCCTGCGCTGAACCGCGCGAAGCCGCCGGCGGCGGGCGTGGCCACGAGCCGGGCGGCCACGCGAAGCCAGCTCGCGTTGAGCCAGGCGGCCAGCCGAAGCGCCGTGTCAGCGTCCGGCGCGGCGAGGACATAGCAGGTGTTGAGCGGGATCTCGGCGCGCGCCGTGCCGTCCACCAGGGCGAGTGCGACCAGCCGCCGCGCGAGATCCGCCCAGACGACGCGGTGCGGCGCGGCGGCGGCCGCAGTCCGGAAGAGCGCCCAGGGCGGGCCGCCGTTGGCATCCGCCCGGGCGCGGAGCCGCTTCGTGTGCGGCGCCAGGTAGGACCGGGCGCCCGGAGGAAGCTCGACGAGCGGACGGCCCGATTCGTCGCAGGGCCAGAGCAGCCGCCGGGCGCGCGTGGCACGGAACGGATGTACGTCGCGGCCCCGGATGGCCCATCGCACCAGCTCCGGCTCGACGCTTTCGGGCGGGTCCAGGAACAGGTCGTTGGCCCCGGTCTTCGCGCCGAGATGACCGGTGAACCGCTCGTCCAGCCGGGGATGCCGCGTCAGGCTGCGGAGCGCGGCGAGCACGGGAGCGGGCGCCAGGGTCCAGGGGCCCCCGCCCGCGAGCTCGCGCTGCGGGAGGCCTGCGCGGGCCGGGACCCGCGGAGCCCGGAGCGTGGTGCGTACCCGGTGGTCCTCCGGCGGAGGACTCTTGCTCGCGACCAGCGCCAGCGGATACACCGTTGCGTCGAACGTGGCCTCCGGCGCGCCTGTGAGATCGGCCGCGGCGCGGATTGTCGCCTGGGCGGCGAGCGCCTGCCGCGCGCGGGCGCCGTACGCCGCCGTCGCCAGCTTGGCCGGCACCAGGAGCGCCACCGCTCCGCCCGGCCGCACCAGTTCCCACGCCCGCTCGACGAATGCGAGCGAGAGGTCCGGCCGGTTGGCGAAGCCCCCGCGGCCCGTACGTCCGGCCTTGCCGCCTCGCGCTCCGCCTCCGCCGCGCCACCAGCGGTACCGCTCGGCGAGCCGCTCCCGAAGCTCGCGCGGCAGCTCCTCCGACCGGACCCAGGGCGGGTTGCCGGCCACGAGATCGAATCCGCCTCGCTCGAACACATCCGCGAACTGGCTCTCGTAGTGGAACCACGGGAGCTCGCCTTCGCGCCGGAACCGCCGGCGCGCCGTCCGTACCGCGTGCCGCTCGGCGCGGAGCCGCCCGAGCTCCGCCGCGAGCTCGTGGTCGAGCCCCCGCGGCTCGCCGAAAAGGGTGGGCGACCGCGCGTCCGCCAGCCGCCCTGCGATCTCCCGCTCCAGGGCCGCCTCGGCATCGTCGAGCGCGCTGCCGAATGCGAGTGCCTCCGCCCGCCGGAGCTCCCGCGCCAGGACGCGCTTGTCGGCGCCGCTGGCCGACACCAGTGCGCGCCGGAGCCGCGCGAGCGCCCCGGCTTGGGCCCGCGGCGCGGTCCGGCCGCCCGGCCACCTGCCGGCCGGATCCAGCAGGCTGTCTCCCTGGCGGACGAGGCAGTCCAGGTTGGGCAGCGGCGCCACCGCGTCGGGCTCTGCCCCATCCTCCGCGATGACCGCGAGCCAGAGCCGGAGTTCGGTGAGCCGGACCGCCGCGGCGTTCTGGTCCACGCCGAACAGACTGCGCCTGAGCACCCGCCTTCGCGCCGCCGCTTGCGCCCGATCTCCGGCATCGGCCTGGGCGAGCAGCTCGAGCGCCCCCAGGAGAAAGGCGCCCGAGCCCACTGCGGGATCCAGCACGGTGATCTCCCGCAGCACCCGCCGAGCGGGCGGCTCCCGGTCGGCCAGGTAGCGCGCGGCCCGGCCCTCAGGGCAGCCGAGCCGTTCGGCGAGCACGGCCACGAGCCCCGCGTGGACCAGGCTGCGGACCAGCGCGGCCGGCGTATAGAAGGTGCCGCTCCCGCGCCGCTCCGCCGGCTCCATCACGCCCTCGAACACCCGCCCCAGCATATCCGGCGCGACCAGGCCCGGCCGTCCGGCTTCGTCGGCCGTGAAGTCGAAGCGCTCGAACAGGAGGTCGAACGCCTCGCGCCAGACGGCGTTGGGAAGGTCAACCCGCCAGCGCCGCTCGAGCGGGTGCGCTTCGAAGAGCCCGCCGTTCAGGAACGGGATCCGGCCGAACGCACGGGGCGTCCAGCTCCGTTCTGGCGCCGGGCGGTTGAGCGTGCCGAAGAAGAGCGGCCGGAGCAGGTCGCGCTGGAGGCGACGGCCCCGACTGAGGCAACGGTCCACCTGCCGCGCGAGAAAGTCGGTTTGGCCGTCGAGCCAGCCCTTGCTCTGCACGAAGTAGAGGAAGAGCACCCGCGTGAGCTGGAGCAGCGCCAGGGTGTGCCGGTCCGCCGCCGGGCACGCGCGTGGGAGCGCGAGCGTCATCCTGTCCAGCGTGCGCTGGAAGCAGCGGAAGAACCGGCGGCCGACGGCCTCTGCGCCCAACACATCCGCCGCGCGCGCGGCCAGCGCCAGCGCCCCGCCGGCGGGTGCGGCACCGAGGCGCGCGAGCCGCGCGAGCGTCAGCCGGTCCGGGCGGTCCAGCGCGCAGTCCAGGCACGGCACATCTCCGAACGCGATCGCCACTGCCAGGCGCCGTGCCGAGTGCGAGAGCGCCAGCACGCCCCCGGTCCGGCCCCGCGCCACCAGCCGCCGGGCCATGGTGCGCGCCGCGCGGCCCGCGTCGGCCGCCTCCGCTCCGAACCACACGAACTCGCCCGCCCGGCCCACGACCGCCGCGCGTGCGATCGTTTGATTGTCCGGCAGGTCGAGCCACCCGGGGAGCGGTAGCTCCTCCCACGCGGCCTCGTGCCCGAAGCCCGGCATCAGCTCCGGCAGGTCCTCCACCCGCCGCAACGCGGCGAGCATGCTGGCGGTGATCACCTGCGCGGAGCTCCCGGTCGGGACGCTCCACGTTCGCGCAAGACCCGCTGGGACTCCGCAGCAATCCGCCGCGGGCCGTGGCCGGAACTTGCCTGCCCGCCGGTGGGTGGGCTACGATCCTACCCCTATGCGCGCCTACCTGCTCCCGCTCCTCCTGCTCGCGGCCCCGCCGGCGCTCGCCGCCCAGACGCCCGAGAAATCCGTCTTTCTGATCCGCCGGGGCAACGACACCGTCGCCACCGAAGCGCTGTCCCGCACGCCCACCGAGCTGACGGGCACGATCACGTTCCACCGGGCGGATCCCGTGTCCGAGTGGTATCACGCCGTCGTCGGCCCCGACGCCACCGTGCCGCTGCTCGAGGTCAACGTTCGCCAGGGCGTGGACACGGGGCTCGTCGAGGCCAAGGTGGCCGAGCGGACCCGCGCCATCTTCCGCGGCGACAGCGTGGCGGTGGACGACATGACCGACCAGGGGCTGGACACCCGCGTGCTCCCCACTCACACCGGCGCGCTGCCCTACCTCAACCTGTCGTTCGGTCTGCTGGAGCAAGCGATCCGGCGCGCGGGGGTGGTGGGAGGCGACTCGGTGAAGGTCCCGTTCTTCAACATGAACGGGGGCGCGCGCGGCGGCGAAGGAGTCACGGTGGTGGGCACGGTTTCGCGCATCGGCGCGGACTCCGTGGCGCTGGAGCTGGGCAGCGTGGAGTACCGCATGCGCGTTGACGCCGGCGGCCGCCTCCTGGGCGGCGGCATTGCCGCCCAGGGGCTCTCGTTCGAGCGGGAGTAGTCCCTAGGGCATCCCCGCGCGCACGTCGTACACCCGCCCCTTCCACTCCACCTTGCGGGCACCGCGGCCCACCGACCGGAGCACGATGTAGAGCCCCGCCGCCGCGCCGAGCGGATAGCCGAGCCCGTAGAGCGGTGGGATCTGCATCCCGAACGAGACCAGCATCCAGAAGAGCGCCGACAGCGCCATCGCGGCGGGCACCCACGGCCCGGCCGCCACGAGCCCCGCCAGTGTCGCGAGCCCCGCCACCGGCGGGATCAGCCAGAACAGCATCGCGGCGGACAGGATCAGCGGCACCAGCGCCCGGCGCACCGGCTCGTCGGGGAAGGACGCGCGCCCGCCCAGATAGATGTTCTTCGACCACCCCTCGATCAGATGTCCCAGGCTCCGGTACATCCGCGTGGAGATGAGCGGCTCGGCGTGGATGAACCTGAGCTTGCGCCCGCTCCGCACCAGCGTCTGGGCGAGCGCCAGGTCCTCCGCCACCGCGGACCGCACCGCCGCGTGCGTGCCGATAGCCTCGTAGGCGGCCCGGGGCAGCATGATGAACTGGCCGTTGGCGATGACGTCGCGCGGGCGGGTGGAGCTGTTCACCCGCGCGGGCTTGTAGCGGAAGCCGAGCAGCACCCAGATCTGCGGCATCACCAGCCGCTCCCAGAGCGTCTCGCAGCGCTGCCGTGACATCAGGGTCAGCAGATCCGCCCGCTCCGCCTCGAGCGCGCCCACCGCGTGGCCCAGCAGCTCCCGCCCGTGGGTCGTGTCCGCGTCGGTGAAGACGAGCAGGTCCCCCCCGGCCGCGCGGTAGCCCTGCCAGCAGGCCCACGGCTTGCCGAACCATCCCGGCGGCAGCTCGGCTCCGCGAACCAGGCGCACCCGCTCATCCTCCCGCGCGAGCCGCTCGGCCCGGAGCGCCGTGTCGTCGGTGGAGCGATCGTCCACCACGATCACCTCGAGCGGCGCGTACGCGCTGTGGAGCACCGAGCGGACCACCGTCTCGATCGTCTCGGCCTCGTTGCGGGCCGGGATGATCACGCTTACGAGCCGTCCGGAGGCGACGGGTGCGGTGGTCAGGTCGGGGGTGCGGCGGGCCAGGTAGGCAATGCCGGCCAGCGGGCCGAGCCACGGGAGGGCCGGCCAGAGGGAGACGACGCTCATGCGCGGCGGGCTAGCGCCGGCGCGAGTGGCTCACGCCCGCGAGCTCCTGCTCCAGGGCGCCGAGCTGCCGCTGCACGTCGCTCGGGTCGTATTCGCTGCTGGGGACGGGAACGCCGTTCTGGGCGAAAAGCGTGGCGACGAGCGCGTCGGTGTAGCCCACGACCGCGATCGCGATCCCCTTGTCGAGCACCCGGTTGAGCCGGAGCACGATGGCGAGGCTCTGCCGCGGCCGCATGGTGGTGAAGGCGGGCGCGAGATTCCGGATCAGGAGCTCGCGGAGATGCTGGAGCTCCTCCACCACTTCGCCGGCCGCGAGGCCGCGCGCCGCCGCGACCCGCCCGTAGTGCTCGCACACGTGCAGCCAGACCACGCCCACCTCGCGGCGGAGCGGGCCGACCATGGCCGTCAGTGCATCTATGATGAGGCGGAACTCCCGCTCGACTGTCGCGCGCGGAATCGTGGGGGCCGCCGTGATCCGGTCGCCCAGCCAGTCGGCCCATTGGGCGACCATCAGATTCCGCGAATCCGAGATTACGCGGCCGGCGGCGAGCAACGCGGGCTGCGAAGCGCGCACTGCCGTTCTCCGTTGTAAAGGCTCGGGAATCTACCCGGGGGGCGACGACCGGGTCAAAAGAGGTGCCGGCCGAGCCAGGCCACCGTGTCCTTCATCACGAGATCCAGATCGGCGGTCGAGCCGCGCCAGGGGTGGGTCGCGCCGAACGTGTGACCGGCTCCTGCCACCGGCTCGAGGCTCGCCGTCGGCGCCGCGCGGGCCAGGCGCTCCGCCTCGGCGAAGGGGACGGTGGGATCGCCCGTGCCGTGGAGGATGAGCCATGGCACGCTCATTCGGGCTGCGGCAGCCGGTATGTCGAGCGCCGCCCGATTGCACTCCACGTCGTCCAGCGTGTCGGTGTAGAGCGGGAGCACCTGCCCCGTTCTCGCGTTCAGCACCTCGAGCTTGCCGGCCGCGCGCCAGCGGGCCCGCTCCGACTCGTCCGGCCAACGGTCCACCGTGGAGATCGCGGCCCAGGTCACGAGCGCGCCGATCCGGGCGTCGCGGGCGGTCTCGAGCACCGCGATCCCGCCGCCGCGCGAGTGGCCCACCAGCCCGATGCGCGCCGGCGCCGCCGTGCCGAGCCCGCCGGCCGCGAGCGCGTCGAGCACCGTCCCGACGTCGGCCAGCTCGGCGGAGAAGGTGTTGCGGCCGAACCGTTCGGGCCAGGCGAATTCGCCGTTGTCGTCCACGCCGCTGCCGCTCGCGTTGAACGAGACCGCCGTGAAGCCGGCCTGCGCCAGCCGGTCCGCGAGCGGCGGGAACATCCCCCAGTCCTTGAAGCCCTTGAACCCGTGCAGCACGACCACGGCGGCCCGCGGCGACTCGCGGCCGCCCGCGCGGACGTCGATCAGGATGTCGCCCAGCGCGCCGGGGAGTGTGTGCTTCGTGAGGCTGGGGGTCGCCATGGGACGGGGAAGATACACCTGCTATTCTTCTCCCATGCCCATCTTCGACTACCACTGCCCGTCCTGCGGCGCCGATTTCGAGCGGCTGGTCCGGAACGGAACCACGGTGTGCTGCCCCCAGTGTAGCGAACGGAAGGTCGAGCGCCGCATGTCACTGCCCGCCCGCCCGGCCGGCACCGGCAAGCAGGCCGACTTCAGCAAGCTAGGTCCGCCGCCCGGCGGGTGCTGCGGCGGATCCTGCCACTCGCACGGCCACTGACCCCGCCGCTCTCCCCGTCCCTCGCCGGGCTGGCGGAGCGCCTGGCCCGGCGCAGCGCGATCGAAACCTCGGACCCGGAGCGCCGATGGGCCGCTGTCGCGCTCATACTCGCCCCCGACCCGGCCTCCCTTCTCCTCATCCGCCGCGCCGAGCGCGCGGGCGACCCTTGGTCCGGGCAGGTCGGCCTCCCGGGCGGCCGCCGCGGACCCGAGGATGCCGATTTGGTCGAGACGGCGACCCGGGAGACGGTGGAGGAGGTGGGCATCGACCTGACCGGCGCCCATCGCCTGGGCGCGCTCGATGACGTGGCGCCGCGGACCCCGACCCTGCCGCCCATCGCCGTTCGGCCCTACGTCTTTGCCCTCCCCGGCCGGCCTCCCGTCCGCCTCAACCCCGAAGTCGCCTCCTGCCACTGGGTCGAGGTATCCCATCTTGCCCGGCCGGGTGCCAGCCGCCTGACTACCGTCACTATTCGTGGCAATTCGCTCAAGGTCCCGGCCTTCATGCTGGAAGGCATGGTGGTCTGGGGAATGACCGAGCGCATCCTGGCTTCGTTTCTCCAAGCTGTTTCCTGACAACATATTGACATTTGCGCGGCGACGGTTGTGTCGCCATGGCGCCGTCATGCTGGCGCGTAATTCGCGTTGAGGAAACTTGACATTAGCGAGCTTGCAGTAGAAAATTAGGACCGCCTAATTACTGGATTCGCATGAACGCAGCCATTGGCCACGAGCCGCTCACCCGCTCGGTCGAAGACTACCTCAAGGTCATCTACAGCCTCTCCCCCGAGGGGCGGACCGCTTCGACCAGCGACATCGCCCACCGGCTGGAGCTCTCGGCTCCATCGGTGAGCGGTATGATCAAGCGGCTGTCGGAGCAGGGGCTTCTGGAGCACATCCCCTACAAAGGCGTGCAGCTGACGGCGGAAGGCCGCCGCGCGGCACTTCGGATGATCCGGCGGCACCGGATCCTCGAGGCCTATCTGGTCGCCCGGCTGGGTTATACCTGGGACGCGGTGCACGAGGAGGCGGATCGGCTGGAGCACGCCGTGTCGGAAGGGCTGATCGAGCGGATGGCGGAGGCGCTGGGCAACCCCGACGCCGACCCCCACGGCGAGCCCATCCCCACCGCCGAGGGCTGGATCGAGGAGGTGGAGGCGACACCGCTGGCCGAAATTCCGGCGGGAGAGGCGGTGGAGATCCGCCGGGTCACCGCCGGCGATCCGGACCGACTGCGCTATCTGGCCTCGATCGGTCTCCAGCCGGGAGCGCTGGTGGCGGTCGTCGAGCGCCAGCCGTTCAGCGGACCCATCACGCTCCGGGTGGCCGGGCAGGAACGCGTGATAGGCCATGAGCTGGCCGAGTGCGTGCTCTGCGGGGGGAGTCGCGGGGCATGAGCGCCACCGTCCCTCCGGCCGAACGGCTCACCGGCTGGCGCTATCCGCGCACGCAGCCGAGTCTCCCCGAGTCCCACGCGACGATCCACGTTCCGCTGGCGCCGGGCTTCTGGCGCAAGGCGCTCGCGTTCGCGGGCCCGGGCTACCTCGTTGCCGTGGGCTACATGGACCCGGGCAACTGGGCCACCGACCTGGCGGGCGGCGCGCGCTTCGGCTATGCGCTGCTCAGCGTGGTCCTGCTTTCCAATCTGATGGCGATCCTGCTCCAGTCC
>Ga0187825_10000171_pt1 | contig 13195 bp, 12 predicted proteins | sample NC_wetland_sal_i_11_FD_132421 | JGI IMG/M metagenome (GOLD analysis project Ga0187825, IMG submission 132421) | Wetland sediment microbial communities from Neuse River Estuary, North Carolina, USA - SourceSoil_5 | ecosystem: Environmental > Aquatic > Freshwater > Wetlands > Sediment | place... | reverse complement strand
GTGAAAGCCAGGCACCACGCGGGCCACAATCAGCAGGGCCAGAGCGCTTAGCAGCCAGTTGATGAGCAAGCGAACCATTGAGTAATTGAGGAATCAGGTAATTGTGTAATTGAAAGATCTGCGCCGAGAAAGCGAGTTGCTAGCGCCAGTGTTCCGGGTCCAATTACACAGTTACTAAATTACCCAATTACTCAATGCGTGTCATCCCGCCATTACCACCGGGCGCTGTGCCGGCCGTTTGGGGCCGCGCTTGCGTATCAGCAGCACGCGGATGCGTTCCAGCAGTTCCGCAGGCGCGTACATTCCCTTGGGCAGAAAGACATCCGCCCGCGTGTCCCGGTCATAAATGCGGATCTTCCCCGAGAACAGGATGGTGGGAGTCTCCGGCGAAACGCTTTTTACCTCGTCAATCAGCCGCGTTCCATCCACGCCCGGCATTACCAGGTCGGTCAGCACCAGGTCCACACCGCCTTGGCGAAAATGCTGCAGCGCTTCCTGGGCATTATTGCAGGCGACGACGCGATAGCCGCGCGTTTCCAGCATCACCTTGCGAATGGAGAGCGATTGTTCGTTGTCATCTACGCAGAGAATGGTCCGTTTGGGCTTCATGATCCTGTCTGAACTCTATTCGGAATCGGCGCTCGGCGTCATCGCTGACGAAGAACATCGGGCCGGCTGAACATCATTGTCAACTGCGAACCTGGCTGTTGCGGGTGAACTGAATCCTAATGGCGGGGACCTCACTTGTAAAGTGCCGCAGAAGACAATAGCAGGCGGCGCGATGAATTTTTTCTTTGCGCCAGAGAAGGACTACAAATCCGCGATTTTACTCTCTACTCTGCCCAAGAAATTGGCGCGCCATTCACAGCGCCACTTCCCCGCGCAAAACTTCCACCGCATTTCCACCGACGCGCACATTGACTACCCGGTTACCATCCCTGTCGGCGCGGACGAAAATGCGGCTGGGCCGCCCCATTTCAACGCCCTGCTCGATGAGCACGCGCTCACCCGGCTTAGCCACGCCATGCGCCGCCATCCAGGCCGCCGCGCAACCTGCGGCAGAGCCCGTGGCCGGGTCTTCGCCGTTGTAAAAGAACATGCGCGCGTGCAGGCGGGCGCTGCGGTCCACGGTTTCCCGGCATATCAGGTAGAAAAACTGTCCCCGAGCGCGCTGCAGGTATTCGGCTCCGCGCTGCCAGTCCGCTTTCATGCCTTGCGTGGTGGCCAGCGAGCGCAGGGGAACGATGATAAAAGGCACGCCGGTAGAGACAGTTTGGATGGGCACGTCGTCGGCGATTTCCTCCGGGCGAACTCCAATAGCGTCGGCCACCGCTTTGCGGTCGTGAGTTGCGCCCAATTCCGGATCGCGCTGCCTCATTTCACCGAAGACCGGTTGACCATCGCGCGCTTCAAAGCGCACCGGGATTTTGCCGGCTTTCAGGTCCAGCGCCACCTCCGAGGCGCCACTCGTGCCCCGGAGTACGAAGGCCGTCCCCAGCGTGGGATGGCCGGCAAACGGCAACTCCTCGCTGACGGTGAAGATCCTTACGCGAACGCCGCGTTCCCGCTGTACCGCCGGGTCTGCTGGCAGAACAAAGGTGGTTTCCGAAAGGTTCATCTCCTTGGCCAGCGCCTGCATCTCGGCATCGCTCAGGCCGCGACCGTCGGGGAAAACGGCCAGGGGATTGCCTTCCAACGGCTTGGCCGAAAACACATCCATCTGCACCACAGAAAAACGCCGGGCCGGCTGGCTCATGCCTCTGCTCCTTGCTTGCGCTGCCATAATGGATGCCGGCCCAGGCCGATTGACACAACTTTTCCGCCGCGCGTATCCTTATTGCCATTGTGACGCTCTCCCGCTCATTGAACACGATGGCCATGTGTTGTTGTTGCCGCGTGCCGGTGGGGGAGTAGCCCGCAAAAAGGTTCTACAACCCACCCGGCCCGGCTGTGCGGGTGGGTTTTGCTTTTGCGTCTCTCCTCACCCGGGCACTGGAACTTCGGTTGTGGTTGTGAGTCTTTGGCTACAAGGCCAACATCCAATTGACGACATCAGGAGACAAAAATGAGCCCAGAAATCACGGAAACTGTCAGCAGACTTCCCCGCATCAATGAGCCGGCGCCGGATTTTGAAGCCAAGTCCACGCACGGCATGATCCGCCTGAGCAATTACACCTCCAAGGGCAAGTGGGTGATGCTGTTCTCCCATCCCGCGGACTTTACCCCGGTGTGCACCACCGAGTTCATTGAGTTCGCGCGCCGCAACCCCGACTTCGAAAAGCGCAACGTACAACTCATCGGCAACTCCATTGACAGCGTTTATTCGCACATCGCCTGGGTGCGCAACATCGAGCAGCACACCGGAATCAAGGTGCCCTTCCCGGTGATTGCCGACCTCGATCAGAAAGTGGCGCGCGCCTTTGGTATGGTGCACGAAGCAGTGAGCGACACCGCCGCGGTGCGCGCTGTGTTCTTCATTGACCCCAAGGGCATCATCCGCGCTCTGCTCTATTACCCGCTGTCGCTGGGGCGGAATGTGGACGAACTGCTGCGCGTATTCGACGCGCTGCAGACCGCCGATGCCAACGGCGTGGCCACCCCCGCCAACTGGCGGCCGGGCGAGGCGGTTATCGTGCCCGCTCCGCTCACACAAGCGGACGCGGAAAAGCGCGCCGGCTCCAAGGACTTCGAAGTTACTGACTGGTATCTCTCGAAGAAGAAGCTGGCGGCTGCGGCCGACTGAGAGTAGAAATCAACTGGTGTGAAGTCTGCGGCACGGGCGATCCGTGCCGCTTTTTTTGTGAAGAGCTCTCCGCGCCGCGATAATACAATCGGGTTTCCCCTGACCGGAGACTTCAAATTCTCTGTCCTGGATGGCCCCGATCGCACGCTTCCTCTAGTCTGCTTTTCGCGGAGTTGTCAAGCGGAACCAACCAGACGCTGCTTATTAGCGCTCAATGTGCCGGAAGGTCAGATTGATGCGGGGCTGGGTGACTCGCGGCTGCTTCGGCACTTCATGCTTGAAGTTTTGTTGGGTTTTCCCGGCCATAATCAGCAAGCTGCCACTTGGGAGGCGTTCAGAAAACGCCACAGCCCCGTTCTTGTCTTTCAGGCGGAAAACCCGTTCCGCGCCCAGGCTGAGAGAGGCGATTACGGGGCCCATTTCTGGCTCCGCATCGGCGTGCACGCCCACGCTGTCGTTGCCGTGGCGATAAAGGTTGCAAAGCACGGCGTTGTAACCGAGCACCGGCAGAGCCAAATTGGTGTAAGCGGAGCGCGGGGTGGCCTCTTCGACGCGAGCCCTCAGGGAAAGCAGCTCTGGTATCCAGACCAGCGGCCTGTACTCCCGCCGGGAGTAGATGTAATCCGTGCCCGCATCGCCGTAGTAAGCCTCGTCGCGAGGCACCGGGTATCCGAAAGATGTCCTCCGCCGTTCCCAGGCACATTTGTTCAGCAACGCGGTAAAAAAATGGTTTGCTTCGTCGGGCGGAAGAAAGAGCGCTTCGTAGTAAATTTCCGCTCCCGGAATAGCGATCGCCTGCATAACGCAAGCCTCAGTCCCCAGTTGTTATGATCCGCCAGCCGCCCGCGGGGTGGCAAACCTTCGGCGCTGATTTGCGGTGCAGCACCGGCCCCGAAGCCGGCATCTAGTTCCTACATCCGAAACTGGGAGGACCTGCATGTCTGATGCTCCGAGAATCACCGTAGAGGTGTTGCGCAAGAGGATGGAATCGGGTGAAGAATTCATGTTTCTGGACGTACGAAATCCAGAAGCATGGGCGGAATCGGAGGCCATGGTGCCGAATGCCATCCGGGTGCCGCTGGATGGCCTCGAACAAGAACTGCCCCGCATTCCAAAAGACCGGAACATTGTTACCTACTGCACCTGACCGGACGAAGCCTCCAGCGCCAGTTTGGCGCAGAAGCTTCTGCAGCGTGGGTACAAAAGAGTTTGGGCGCTGAAGGGCGGCTTCGATGCCCGGCGTAAGGCGGGACTGCCGCTGGCGCCCAAGCAGCGAGCCGCTTGACAAGCGTACAAGCCTAGGCGGCCTTATTCTGCTCCGCCTTCTGCCGCGCCCAGCGTGCGCGTTGCGCGGCAGCGATCTTGCGCCGCGCGGCTGCGCTCATAACCCGCGGCTTGGAGCCTTGGGCTGCCTTTCTCCTGGCCCAACGTGCGCGCTGCGCGGCGGCCATGCGGGCCCGTGTGGCGGAGGAAAAGCGCCCCTGCGGTGAGCCGGCATTGCGACGGCTCCCGCCGCGAACCCTTCCGTCCAGGCTTGCAAGCACCCGGATAGCTTCTTCTAAGCTCTGGATTTCCTGCTCCGCGCGAGCACGTTCCGACCGCAACTGCGCAAGTACCCGATTCAAGTTTGGCATGTGAGCTCTTTCTGAAGATGGTCAGTTGTGGCGAAAGGTGCAATTGTAGCAGGTGTGTGCCCCTTCCTGGCGGCGCTGCGGATTTGCCGCCGCTACCCTCGGCTTTCTCACGGAATCGAGCCGCCGGCGCGCCGCTGCGCGATGCTGGCCAGCATGCCATCGAGCGCGGCCTCCGCGTCAACCAGTTCCATCTTGACCGGTGCCACGGCCAGAGGCCGCAGTCGTGCAGCCAGGCCCCCCAGGTTGATGGCGTCCTTCTCGGTTGTGATAAACCCGCCTGCCTGGCAGCGGTCGCGCAATTGCAACAGGTCGCGGATGTCGGCCTCTGTGTAGGAGTGGTGATCGCGATAGGCCGCCTCCGCCGCGGGTTCGCAGCCGGCAAAGCGCAATTGCAGGAAAAACTGCTTAGGGCGGGCGATGGCGCAGAAGGCGACCGGAGTTGGGGGCGGTTCGCGCAGCACGATGTCGCGTTTTGCCCGCCACACCAACTGCTGCCCCAACAGGGGCAGATCTTCCGGTTTCACTGCAGAGGAAAGCACTATTGCATCGGCGCGGCGCAACGAGGCCAAAGGCTCGCGCAAGCGGCCGGCCGGCAGCAGGCGGTCGTGAAGATCGTCGCCGGTGACCAGCACGATATCGAAATCGCGCGCCAGGGCACGGTGCTGGAAGCCATCGTCCAACAGGTGCATGCGCACGCCAAACTTCTGTTCCGCGGCTACGCCGGCGGCGTAACGGTCCTCGCCCACCACTACCGTGACACCCAGGCGGCGGGCGATGAGCAAGGGTTCATCGCCAAAGTCGCGCGCTGAGCCTTGCGGATCAGCAAATGACACGCCCCGCGAGGACCGGCCATAGCCCCGGGAGAGCACGTCGAACTCCACGCCGCGAGCCTGGAGCAACTGGCCCAGCATAATAACGAAGGGAGTCTTGCCGGCACCTCCCACCGATAAGTTGCCTACACTGATGGTCGGACCGCGCAAGCGCCGCGTCCGCAAAGCACCGCGGTCGTAAAGGGCGTTGCGTGCCCGCACGCCCGCTCCGAAAAGCGCCGAAAGAGGGCTCACGGCTGGTCACCGGTAGAGGCGTAACTCGCTATGTCTCCTTGGCCGCCACCGATTGCGTCGCTCAGTAGTTCCTCCAGCGCCCGCAAGGTGCGCTCGGTCGCTCCCCGGTGGGCCTGCAAGGTTTCCAGCGCCCGCATCCCCATCAGCTTGCGTTCGGCTTCGTTTTCCACCAACTCCCTGAGCACCAGCGGCAGTTCGGCGGGGCCGACCACGCGCGCCGCTCCGGCCTGGAGGAACAGGTTCACGATGTCGCGAAAATTTTCCGTGTGCGGGCCCACCAGCACGGGAACGCCGTACTGGGCAGCCTCCAGGATATTGTGCCCACCGCGTTCCACCAGGCTGCCGCCCACGAAGGCCACCGTTGCCAGAGCATAGAGCGAAGCCAGTTCGCCGATGGTGTCCAGCAGGAACACGCGCCCCGCGATGGAGCGCGAAGGTTGCCACTCGGAGCGCCGCCAGAAGCGAATCCCCAGGTCTGAAATCATGCTGGCCACGTGGTTGAAACGCTCAGGATGGCGTGGCGCCAGGATCATCACCGCGCGTGGGTGGAGGGCCAGCACCGTTTCGAAGGCGCGCAGCAGCAAGGGTTCCTCACCCTCCATGGTGCTGCCGGCGACGATTACCGGGCTGGCCTCCGCCAAAGCAATCGCCGACTGCAGTTGCTGCACAATGGCCGGCGGTTGAGGCTGGGGCGCATCGAACTTCAGATTCCCGGCCACCCTCGTGCGCTCGGCCGGCGCGCCAATGGCCAGCAACCGCTCCCGGTCCTGGTCGGTCTGCGCCAGCAGCAGGTCAACATTCTGCAGCACGCGCGGCAGCCATCGCCGCAGCCGCCGGTAACCCGGGAAGGAGCGGTCGGAGATGCGGGCGTTCACCACTGCCACGCGGGCGCCGCCCTCGCGTGCCAGGCGCAAAAAGTTGGGCCAGAACTCGGTCTCCGCAATCACGACCAGCCGCGGCCTTAATGCCTGCAGATAGGGGCGCACGGCGAAGGCAAAATCCAGCGGGAAGTAGAACACATTCTCCGCCCCAAAGCGCTGGCGGGCCAGCTTCTGGCCGGTATCAGTCACCGTGGAGACCACCACGCGGGCACGGGGATGGCGCTCTCGCAGTTGGGCCACCAGGCCGCTGACCGCGAGCACCTCGCCTACGGAAACCGCATGCACCCAGAAAATGGGCGCGCGGTGCCGGCGCAACTGTTCCGGTACGTTTCCCAGGCGCGCCCGCCAGCCAGCGCGATGCTTGCCATGGCGCAGCATCTGCAGCAGCCATACCGGTGTTCCCAGCAGCAGCCAGAGCGCCAGGCCCAAGGTGTAGAGGAAATACATGGGTCTGGGCCATTGTAGTGTACGAATACCGGGTAGTGGGCCGTATCAGGCGGAAGCAAGCGCCTGGCGGAGGTCGGCAATGAGGTCCTCCACGTCTTCGATGCCCACCGAGTACCGGACCAGCGCCTCGGGAATACCCATGGCGGCGCGGTCGGCAGCGCTGACTTCCACATGGCTGGTTGTGGCTGGCGGGCCGACAATGGTTTCCACCGCGCCCAAATTGGCGGCGCGATGGGCAAACCTTAATTGGGGAAGGAACTCCTTCACCTGCTCATAGCCGCCGTGGAGTACGAAGCTGAGCATGCCGCCAAAGCCGCCCGGCATCTGCCTCACGGCGATTTCGTGTTGCGGATGGGATTCCAGGCCAGGGTAGAAGACCTGAGCCACGGCCGGATGCACTTCCAAAAACCGCGCGATCTTCATGGCACTGGCGTTCTGGCGCTCTACCCGCAGGGCCAGGGTTTTCAACCCGCGCAGCAGGAGGTAAGCAGCGAACGGGTCAAGAGCGGCGCCGGTAATTTCGCGGTAATGAAAAATGGAACGAATCAGCTCCCGGCGACCGCAGACAACACCACCCAGGGCATCAGCGTGCCCGCCGAGGTATTTTGAGGCGCTGTGAACCACCAGGTCGGAGCCGAGCTGCAGGGGATGCTGGTTGATTGGCGTGGCAAATGTGTTGTCGGTCACCACCACTGCTCCTGCCTCGTGGCCTTTGCGCGCGAGGCGCTCGATGTCAATCACCTTGAGCGTGGGATTGGTGGGCGTCTCCAGGTAGAGCACTTTGCAGCCTTTGTATATTTCCGCTTCGATGGCTGAAAAATCAGTGGTGTTGCAGAGACATGCGGTCACGTTGATCTGGGGCAGGAATTCGCGGAACAGTTGATTCGTGCCGCCGTAAGTGTCTTTGACCGTGACGATGCGGTCCCCGGGGCGCACCAGGCTGAAGATGGTGTTGCTGATGGCCGCCATGCCGCTGGCCATGCTGGTAGCAGCTTCGGCACCTTCCAGAACACGCACTTTTTCTTCCAGCGCCGCCACCGTGGGATTGGTGTTGCGGCTGTAGATGTGGCCTTGCTTTTGCCCGAGCGCCACCTGCTGCCAGTTATCCAGATCCTGGTAGCCGAACGCCACGCTCTGCACAATTGGCACCTGGGTTGCCCCCGGCAGCAACGTTTGTTCCTCTCCCGCCCATACGGCCTTTGTGGCAATTCTGGTGTCGCGCGCCTCACGCTTCATGCCCACCCTCCTTTTCGCACATTAGAGCACCTGCACCGCAGCGCCGAAAGAGCACAGTTTCCTCTCGAAAGCAGCCACACATTGTGTCCGCCCCGCATTGCGGCGGATAATCAGAACATGAAAGCTCCGGTTTCCGGTCGTCTCTTATTACCCGCCGTGGTCCTGGCGTTAGCTTCCATTCCGGCACTTGCCTCGAAGGATTACAAAGCGCCCGCGATCAAACCGGCCCAGACCTACCCCGCGCACGAAGAGCACGCCAATGAACACGTGACCATCGCAGTCGAGCCCTACGACACACCGGAGAAGCAAAAGATTTTCCCAGTGGATTTCCGCTCCCATGGGCTGTTGCCGGTGCTGCTGGTCATCACCAATGATGGCGACCAGCCCATCTCCCTCACCGATATGCAGGTTCAGTTCATCACCGGCGAACGCGACAAGCTCACTCCCGCCAGTTCGGACGACATCTACCGGCGCCTCTCTAACCCGCGGGCTACCGACCGGCCAACCATCCCCCTTCCCATTCCCCGCCGCAAGGTCAAGGGCACGGTGAGTCCCAAGACAATGGACGAAATCCAGAGCGCGCAATTTGCGGCGAAAGCAATAGAGCCGCACAACACCCGCTCCGGATTCCTGTTCTTCGATGTTCAGGGGCTTGCCCGGCTGGCCGGAACGCACATCCTGTTCACCAGGCTACACAACAGCCAGGGGAGCGATCTGATGTTCTTCGAAATCTCATTGGATAAATATTTTGGGGCGGCAGAGGCAACCTCGCCCTGACTCTGCTTCACTCCGCGGCAGCCGGATATTTGACCGCAAGGCGCCGCATCGTGTTCATGCCCCGCAAGGTGCAGCGGAGGCCAAGCGCTTTTTCCAGGGCAGCATTGGAAAACATAGATTCACTCTGCTTCTTTCTGCACAGCCAGTAAATTTCCCGTCCGCGCACCTGCAAGTCGTCAATGTCGTTCCTGAAGGCCATTAGCCTTTTCTCAGCGGGCGCAGGCAGAGGTTCAGTGAGGAAGCCAACACAATAAGCCCCTGCGGATTCTATGGCGCGTTCGGGAAACGGCTTCTGCCGGACGATCTCAGCCACCTCGGCGTCGGTGCGCAGGAATGTGGCCACTTCGTATCCCAGGGCTTGGCGCAGGCAGGCTTCAATCTTCTTCTCCAGGGGTCCCGGCCTGGAGGGGGACCGGAAAATAACGTTGCCGCTGTTGATGAATGTTTCCACGTCCCGCAGCTTGAGCGAGGCAAATAACGAGCGCAGGCGCTCCATGCTCACGACGTGGGTGCTGACGTTAATGGCGCGAAGGAAGGCGATGTAGCGGGGCATAAGTTACCGACCTCGGACATTCAGCCTAGCGCGGGGATGACCGGAAGTGAAGCATAGCAGTCAGGGGGTGCCCTGCTGCATCAGGCGCTGGAGTGCCTGGCGAGTTTCCGCTACCGCGGGCAGGCGGGTGCGGGAATTTTCAAAGTAGGAGAGAAACTCCTGGTATTCGTTGATTGCCAACTGCTGTTTGCCGGTGCGCTGGTAAAGCTGTCCCAAAGAATGATGTGCCAGGATGGTGAATGCGGGCAGGCGCTGCAGAACCAGGCCGTAGTTAGCGAGGTTGCGTTCCTGCAAAAAAACCAGGCGAAATTCGCGCTCGGCGGCCGCGTAGTCGCCGGTAAGTAAATGGGCCGTCCCTCGGGTATACAGCACTCCGGGGTTGAGATAGTTGGGGAACCCAGCCAGGCTGTTCACCGCCGCTTGCCCGTCGCCCCGCAGATCGGCTACTGAAGCGGCGATCAGGGCACGGCGGAACTCCAGACTGCGCGCGCTCTCCCACGGATGAGTGGCAGCATACTGGCGCAGGGCATCCGCCTCGGCTGCCGCATTGCCCAGAACCGCCTGAAGAAAGGCCACACTCCCGGCCTCCTCGCCGTCCAGGGCCTGTTGCCGCGCAAAGCCAAGGGCGGCCGGAGCCTTGTGGAGCATTACGGACAGAGAAACGTAGTTCAACAGCAACATCCCGGCGCTGCGCTTCTCCCCCGCGCGAGCCAACTGCTTAATTGCCTTGCCGTAGCTCTCCAGCGCCCCCTCAAAGTCACCGTGGGCCAACTGCAGTTGTGCGCCGATCGCCGGCACGTACAGCTTGTGGAGAGGCGAGGCGTGCTCTGCAAAGCTCCCCAGGGCGGCATCGGCCATATCGAACTTTTTCTGGTCGCCATAGACGATGGCCAGCTTGAGGTAATCCACATAGTCGGAGAAATCGGGACGGATTTCCAGCACCTTGCGATAGGCGGCTACCGCTTCATCATGACGGCCGGCGATAAACAGCAGGTCGCCGCGGCTATCCACCGGGTTGGGATCGGTGGGCCGGAGCGCGGCATAGCGGTCATTGTCCTGCAGCGCGCCAGCCAAGTCTCCGGAAATCGCCAAGGTGTAGCTCTCCACATTCAGGAGAGTCTCGGCTCTGGGGTCGAGTTCCAACCCCTCGCGCAACACCTGCAACGACTCTTGAGCCCGGCCGTTGCCCGTCAGAGTTTGCGCCAGCCAACCGCGGTTCTCGCTGTCGTGCGGGAACTCCGCGACCAGTTTTTGCAGCGAAGAGATAAGCGCCTCCGGGTCTCCGCTCTGCCTTGCCTTGCGCGACTGATACACCATCTGCTCGTAACGCGGCAGGCGGGACTGCATGCCGTCGAGCTTCTTCTGAATCTCGTCGGCCTGGCGCAGGTCGCCTTCAAACTCGTATTGCGATGCCAGGGACATGTATGCCAGGGCGAACTGGGGGTCAAGGCCCACAGCTTCCTTGAGTTCTCGGATGGCATCCGCTACCAGGAAGCGGCGGCCATAGTCCACTCCCATCTGGTAATGACGATAGGCTTCCACATTGGAGGTGGCGGCCTGCTCGATTTCCGGAGGTTTCGCCGGCAGGCTCTCGGCGGGAAGAAGATTGCGCGCGATCCGGTCGGTGAGCCGGTCCACCAAACCGAAGATGCTCTGCAGGTCCTGGCCCTCGAGTTTGTCGGAGTACAGAATCTGGCCAGTGGCGGTGTCCTGCACCCGCAAATCGAGACGCAATTGGGTGGGCCCTATCTTGAGCAGGGCGCCGGTAATGTAGGCTTGAGCGCCGGCATCGTGAGCCACGCTTTGCGCCTGCGCCGGGTCGAGCGCGCCGTTGCCTGCGCTCACCCGCCTCACCGCGCCCAGCACCCGGTCCGTGGAAAGCACCTCCAGGCCCTTGACCTGCGCCAGGTTGGTGGTCAGCATGTCCGTGAGTCCGCCATCCAGCCAGTTGAGCGAGGGATCCTGCGATAGGTTGGCGAAGTAGAGGACGGCCAGAACCTTATGGGGGCTGGCGGCCGGCCGCAATGCTGCGCGGCGGCGCGCCATCCACAAGCTGTCCGCGGCAAAGACCGCCAGTGCGATGGCAGCCACGGCAACTATCAACCATTTCCCCCGGGCCATGGTTGTTACCGTGCCGGAAGAAGCCGGCAGGGCCGAGGAGACCGGGCGCGCCGCTGGAGTGTCCACCGGAACTGACTCGCCGGGCGATGCTGGCTGTGTGGCTTCGCCGGCCCGCAGGGCGTGCCCCGATTCCGTGTCGCGTTTCAAGCGGGCGAGGTCGGCGCGCAGGTCGGAAGCGGTTTGGTAGCGCAATCGCCGGTCCTTTTCCAGCGCCTTGGTGATGATTTCGTCGAGTTGCGGCGGCACATCGGGATTCAAGCGCAGCGGATCGGTGGGAACGCGGTTGAGAATGGCGTCGAAGATAACGGCCGAAGTGTGGCCCCGGAAGGGCAAGGTGCCCGTAGCCATTTCGTAGAGCACAGCGCCGAAGGAGAACAGGTCAGTGCGCGCGTCCAGTTCTTCGCCCCGCGCCTGCTCGGGCGACATGTAAGCCACGGTTCCGACCGCCGTACCGGGGCTGGTCAGCATTTCGTCTGTGGTGCCCACCGTGGCAGCGGCGACAGCCTCGGCCACGGTCCGCCGGGGCACGGCAAGCTTAGCCAGGCCGAAATCGAGAATTTTCGCCTGGCCACGATCGGTAACAAAAATATTTGCCGGTTTGATATCGCGATGGATGATGCCTTGGGTGTGCGCGGCCTCCAGCGCATCCGCAATCTGGATACCGAGTTCGACCAGCGCTGTAGTCTTCATTGGCCGCCCCAGCACCAGGTGGGCAAGAGTGCAGCCCTGCAGGTATTGCATGGCGATGAAAGGCTGGCCGGCGTGCTCGCCGATTTCGTAAATGGTGCAGATGTTGGGATGGTCGAGGGCGGAGGCGGCGCGCGCTTCCCGCTGAAACCGCTCCAGCGCTTGCGGGTCGCGGGCCAGCTCCTCGGGCAGGAACTTCAGGGCGACCATGCGTCCGAGGAGCTTGTCCTCGGCCTTGTAAACCACGCCCATGCCGCCGCCGCCGAGCTTTTCCAGGATGCGGTAGTGAGAAACCGTCTCTCCGAGCACTTCAGCCGCCTCCCAGCGCCATCCTAAGGCGGAGGATGCACCCCGTCAATGCAAGCCCATTTTGGGCCGCTTAGCCGCCGGCGTCCTCAACGACAGAATTTTTCGTACTGTTGCAGGATGTAGGGATCGGTCATGCCTGCGATGTAGTCACAGACCACGCGCTGCAAGGGCTCGGAGGCGGCCTTTTCGCGGTAGTTGCCGGGAAGCGCCGAGGGATTGCGCATCCAGTAATGGAATAGGTCGCCGACTACTCGCTCAGCGTCTGCTTTCTCCGGTTCCAGCTCAGGGCTGTAGTAGAGGTTTTGATATAGGAACTCCTTTGCCTGGCGCCGCTCGCCGTCCACTTGCGGGCTGAAGGCCGCCAGACGCTGGGCATGCGCGCGCACCGTTTCGAGGGTCGCGATGCCGGCATTGTGCAGCCGGCGGCTGGTATGGCTGATCAGGTCGGTTACCAGTCGGTTGAGCATGCCCTTGAGCGCCTCGTTGAACTTTAATTTATCGGGGGCATCAGGATAGTTTCGTTCGACCTCGCGAAAGAAGAACTCGAACACCGGCACCCCGGCGCGAATCTGCTCCAGGGAAAGGATGTGCGCCTCGTAGCCATCGTCGAGGTCGGCGGTGTCATAGGCAATCTCATCGGCAAGGTCAATAAGCTGGGCTTCCAGCGGCGGCTTCTGGTCCAGAAGGTACTCACGGAGCTGGGGGAACTCCGCCGGACTGTAATCGCGCGAGTGCTTGATGAT
>Ga0187825_10000170_pt1 | contig 13223 bp, 10 predicted proteins | sample NC_wetland_sal_i_11_FD_132421 | JGI IMG/M metagenome (GOLD analysis project Ga0187825, IMG submission 132421) | Wetland sediment microbial communities from Neuse River Estuary, North Carolina, USA - SourceSoil_5 | ecosystem: Environmental > Aquatic > Freshwater > Wetlands > Sediment | place... | reverse complement strand
GTGAGGTACGCGTCGTTGAGGTACTGCACGATGTTATGGCCCTCGCGCAGCACGCCCGCCGCCTGGCCCGGCGCCGCGACCCGTTCCAGGAGCACGGTGTGCCCGCCGAGCAGCGCCGCGGCCGCGGCGAGCCGCGCCGCGACCGGCAGCCCGCCCAACGACGCCGCCACCAGGTAGGACAGGCCGAGCAGCTGCAGCACGTCGATGTTGAGGGCGAGTTGATGGGCTTCGAAGGAATCGATCAGGACGCCGAACGCGATCAGCAGCGCGGCGCGGCGGACAATCCGCCAGATCCGAACCCACGCGGCGCCCGAGACGGTGTGGCTCTGCGGTACGGCGACGCCCATCGCCAGCACGAACCAGGGCAGGATCATGTCGGTGAACGTTACGCCCCGCCCCCAGGGCGCGTGCATCAACTGGCGCGGCGTGGCGCCGGTCCACGGCACATTGTTCACCACCAGCATGCCGGCGATCACGGCGCCGCGGAAGGCGTCGAGCGAGACGAGACGGCGGGACGCCGGCACGCTCGCGGTGCGCGGCGGCGCCGCGGCCGGGGCCGGGCGCTCGCGCGGCTCCTGGGGCCTTTCCACCACCAACGCGGTATGCGGCAACGTGATCGGTCCCTTCAAGCCACCAGTTGGACGCAGTACCTTCGAATTGTTCCCGCCCGGCGTGAAGGCCGTGTGAACAAACGGTCACGGTCCCGTCTCTTATAATGGAAGCGCCGGCGCGTGTGCCGGACGTTCCGCGCCACCGAAGGAGGATCCGCCCACGTCGATCGTCGACGCCCATCTCCACCTCGCTACCGCTTCCATGTTTCAACGGCTCCGGGCGCGGCCGTGGCCCCTGCGGCCGCGGGCGCGGGAGGCGCTGTGGAGCGCTGCCGGCACCGCCGCCCGGCGATTTGCCGGGCTGGAAGGCATGACCATCGCCGAGCACGCCGCGCGGTGGGCGGCGGCGTTCGATCAGGCCGGCGTCGCGACGGGCGTGTTCATCGCCATCGGCGAGGGCAACGAGGAACTGTCGGAATTCGTGCGGCAGGCGCCGGACCGGTTTCAAGCCTGGGGCAGCGTGGTCGATCCGGCGGCCCCGGACGCGGCTGCGACGGTGCGGCGGTTCGGCGCGTGGGGCCTCCGCGGTCTCAAGCTGTATCCCCCGGTGCAGCGGTTCCACGCCAACGACCGGGCCGTCTATCCCGTCTACGAGGCGGCCGCCGAACAGGGCATCCCGGTCCTCTATCACTTCGGCATCACGGTCGCGCCGATTTACGACCTGACCTACGCGAACCCGCTGCCGCTGTCGAGCGTCGCGCGCGACTTTCCAGAGATCACGTTCGGGATCGCGCACTGCGGCGCGGGTTTCTTGCGCGAAGCGCTCTTTCTCGCCTATCACACCGAGAACATCTGGACGGATACGTCCGGGACGAACAACTGGCGCGAGTTCACGCCGGGCGCCCCCGGGCTCGATCAGGTCTTCCGCGACCTGCTCCGCGCCTACGGCGCGTCGCGCATCCTGTTCGGCACCGACTCGACCGCGCCGGGCGAGTACCGGCAGGCCATCCTGCGAGAGCAGCAGCGGATCTTCGACGAGCTGGAGGTGCCCGCGGCGGATACAGCCGCGATCTTCGGCGGCAACGCCCGCCGCCTGCTGCGGCTGCCTAGCGGATCGTAAACGCCCGTGCGAGGGCGGTCCGGACGGCCCCCGCCCCGAGGGGCTCGCGATTCCCGAGGACGATGTTGACCAGCGCGCGCGTCAGATCGTCGCGGCGCCCGGCCGTGCGCACGAGGCGGTTCAGCAGCGGCGGACGCGCCGAGATGTTCCGGAGCATCCGGCACACCGCGAAGAGCCGTTCGAACCGGCGGCGCAGCGCGCGCTCGTAGGCCGCGCCCGCGGGCGCGAACCGGGCCCCGGAGGCGCCGCCGGCCGCGACGAAGGCGGCGGCGTGCTCGGCCGCGATGCGCCCGGATTCGAGCGCGTAGTCGATCCCCTCGCCGGTCAGCGGGTTGACGAGCCCCGCCGCCTCGCCGGCGAGGAGCACCCGGTCCGCCCAGACCGGCGAGGCGGGGAAGTCGACCCGCAGCGGGTAGCTTCGGATCGGCTCCCGCGGGGTGCCCACCGCGTACAGGAACCGCTCGCAGGCGCCGCGCGCCGGGGGCGTCTCCCCGCGGCGCCGCGCCGGGAAGAATCCGATTCCGGCGTTGGCGGACTCCGCGGTGAGCGGGAAGATCCAGCCGTAGCCCGGCAGCGGCACGCCGGCGAAACGGATCTCGACGCGCGCCGCCGCGCGGTCCACGTACGTCCGCGCCGCCAGCATCGTCGCCGGCGGACGCGGCAGCAGGCCCATCCGCCGTGGCAGCGCCATCGAGGCGCCGGTCGCGACCACCGCCACCCGGGCGCGGTAGGCCGCCCGGCCGCCGCTGCGCGCGGCATGGACCGTCACGCCGCCGGCGTCGGGGACGACGGCGTCCACGCGCACGCCCCCCTCGAACGCGGCGCCCGCGTCCACCGCCTTCCGGCGAATCGCGTCGTCCAGATGGAACCGGCGCACGACGGCCATCGCGGGGCGCGGCACCGTGGCGGTCACGCGGCCGCCGTCCGGCGCCACCACGTCCACGTCCGCGACCGCGCGCGCCCACGGCCGCAGCGACGCCAGCACGCCCATCTCGTCGAGGGCCGCCACCGCGCGCGGGGTCAGGCCGTCGCCGCAGATTTTGTCGCGGGGGAACTCGGCACGGTCGAGCAGGAGCACGCGTACGCCGCGCGCCGCGAGCGAGTACGCGGCGCTCGAGCCGCCGGGGCCCGCGCCAACGACCACCACGTCCGGGGGCGTCCCCGACATGCTCAGGCGTCCGGCCGGGAGGCGGTCAGCGAGAACATGAGCGGCAGGCTCGCCGTGCCCGCGGGCAGCTGCCACGTGCCGTCCGGCCGCTCTTCCATCGACGGCAGTATCGCCCACGCGGCGTACGGGTATTCCTCGAACGACTCGAGACGCAGGCCGGCGGCGAGCAGGGCCGTGACGACCTCGGACAGGGGATGCACCCACTCGTACATGACGCTCTCGAACGAGGCGTCGGGCGCGGCGTAGGACCCGCGCCGCTCGCACCGCAGCGGCTCGCCCGGATGAAAGTATGGGAACGCTATCCGCAGATCGCCGTCGCTGCGCGTGTCGTCGAAGAGCAGCGGTACGGGATGCCCCTCGATGAGGCAGAACCGCCCGCCCGGGCGGAGAAAATGGGCGATCACCCGGGCCCAGGGCGCGAGATCCGGGAGCCAGCACAGCACGCCGTGGGACGAGAAGACGACGTCGAACGCGCCGCCGAGCCGCTCCGGCAGTTCGTAGACGTCGCTCTGCACGAACGTCGCCGGCACCCCGACCTCCGCGGCGAGCGCGTGCGCCGCCGCGATGGCTTCGCCCGAGAAATCGACCCCGGTGACCGCCGCGCCGCGCCGGGCCCACGCCAGCGTGTCGAGCCCGAAGTGGCACTGCAGGTGCAGCAGCGACCTGTCGGCGACGTCGCCGACCAGACGCGTCTCAAGCTCGTCCAGGCCGCGGCGCCGATCGCGCCGTCCCGCCTTGAAGCCCTCGACGTCGTAGAACGGCGACGCGACATGGTGGCGCGTCCACACGTCCCACATCGCCTGATTCGAGCGCAGATACCGGTCCACGCGCCCAGTATACAGGCGGAACGCGGACGGTGGACATCGCGTTTGCAGAAGCGTAGGGTTCTTCGTGTGGCCACTCACGGGGGGACTGCCGTGGATTACGCCCGCATCTTTGCCGAGGCCGTCGCCGCGCTCCGGGCGGACGGCCGCTACCGTACCTTCGCGGATCTCGAGCGGCGGTGCGGCGACTTTCCGCGGGCGATCTGGCACGCGCCCGACGGCCCCGCCGCGGTCACCGTCTGGTGCTCCAACGACTATCTCGGCATGGGGCAGCACCCCGTCGTGCTCGACGCGATGCGCGACGCGCTCGAGCGCTGCGGCGCCGGGGCCGGCGGCACCCGAAACATCTCCGGGACCAGCCACTACCACGTGCTGCTCGAGCGCGAACTGGCCGATCTGCACGGCAAAGACGCGGCCCTCCTCTTCCCGTCCGGCTATACCGCCAACGAGGGCGCGATCAGCACGATCGCGCGCCTCCTGCCCGGCTGCGTCATCTTCTCCGATGAGCTGAACCACGCGTCCATGATCGAAGGCATCCGGCGCAGCGGCGCCGAGAAGCAGATCTTCCGGCACAGCGACCCCGCGGACCTGGACCGGCGCCTCCGCGCGATCGACCCGGCCCGCCCGAAGCTGATCTGCTTCGAATCGGTGTACTCGATGGACGGGGACATCGCGCCGCTCGCGGCGATCTGCCACGTCGCGGAGCGGTACGGGGCCCTCACCTATCTCGACGAGGTCCACGCGGTCGGCCTCTACGGCGCGCGGGGCGGCGGCATCGCCGAGCGCGACGCCGCGCTCCCCCGGATCACCGTCGTGCAGGGCACGCTGGCGAAGGGCTTCGGCGTCGCCGGCGGCTACATCGCGGGGCCGGCCGCGCTGGTGGACTGCGTCCGCAGCTTCGCGCCGGGGTTCATTTTCACGACCGCGGTCCCGCCGGTGGTCGCGGCCGGCGCTCTCGCCAGCGTGCGCTACCTGAAGACGAGCGCGCTCGAGCGCACGCGCCACCAGGAGCGCGTGGTCCGGCTGAAGCGCCTGCTGGCCGCGGCGCGCCTGCCCGTCAAGGACACGCCGAGCCACATCGTGCCGTTTATGGTCGGCGACGCGGCGCGGTGCAAGGCGATCTCGGACGACCTCCTCGGGCGGCACGGCATCTACCTGCAGCCGATCAACTACCCGACCGTGCCGCGCGGGACCGAACGCCTGCGGATCACGCCGACGCCGCTCCACGACGACGCCGAGATGGACCGGCTCGTCGGCGCGCTGCGCCGGGTCTGGGCGGAGGCCGCCGCGGCGCCCTAGGCCGGTCGAAGGACTTCCCGCGCGACCGGCGCGAAGTCACGCCCGTGCCTGCCACGGACCTCGATCCCCCGCGTCTCGCCCGCAGCCGCCTCGTGGCCGCCGCGCTCGACCGCGCGCTCACCGGGACGGCGCCGTCGCGCGAGGACGCCGCGCTGCTGATGGGCTGCACCGCCGAGGACCTCGGCGCGGTCTGCGCGGCGGCCCGCGGCCTTCGCGCCCGCGGCAAGGGCTCGACCGTCACCTACTCGCCGAAGGTCTTCATTCCGCTGACGCGCCTGTGCCGGGACACGTGCGGCTACTGCACGTTCCGCACCGATCCGCGGTCCGATCCGGATCTTTACATGACGCCGGAGCAGGCCGTCGCGGTGGCGCGCGCCGGCGAACGGCTCGGCTGCACCGAAGCGCTGTTTACGCTCGGCGAGCGGCCGGAACAGCGGTTCCCGGAGGCCAGGGCGTGGCTGCGGCGCCGGGGCCACCGCAGCACGCTGTCGTATCTGGCGGAGGTCGCCGCGGCCGTGCTGCGGGAGACGGCGCTGTGGCCCCATCTCAATCCCGGCACGATGAGCCGCGACGAGATGGCGCCCCTGCGCGAGGTCAGCCTCTCCATGGGGCTCATGCTGGAGAACGTCAGCGAGCGCCTGTGCGGGCCGGGCGGACCGCACGAGCACGCGCCGAGCAAGCGCCCGCGCGCGCGGCTCCGCACGCTGGAGGCGGCCGGGGCGCTGCGGATTCCGTTCACGACCGGCCTGCTGATCGGCATCGGCGAAACCCTGGACGAGCGCGTCGACACCCTGCTCGCGATCCGTGACGCGCACGACCGGTGGGGCCACGTGCAGGAAGTCATCGTCCAGAACTTCCGGGCCAAGCCCGAGACGCCGATGGCGGAGGCCGGCGAGCCCGGGTCGGATGACGTGCTGCGCACCGCCGCGGCGGCGCGCCTTGTGCTCGGCCCGGCGATGAACGTGCAGGTGCCGCCGAACCTGACCGCCCGCGGCTACGAGGCCTACCTCGACGGCGGCATCAACGACTGGGGCGGCGTCTCGCCGCTCACGATCGACTACGTCAACCCGGAAGCGCCGTGGCCGCAGATCGCGGCGCTGCGCGACCGGACGGAGGAAGCCGGCCTGACGCTGCGGCCCCGCCTGCCGATCTATCCCGAGTACGTGCTGGACCGTCCGGACTTCACGGCCGCGGCGCTGCGCGACCGGCTGCGGCGCGCCGTGGACGCGGACGGGTACCCCAGAGGAGGCATAGACCGCCATGGACACGGACGCGCGTCAGCCTGATCCCGGCCCCTCGCTCGACACCCTGCTCGCCGGCGTCGCGCCCGCGGTGGCGCGGCCGCTCGATCGCGCGCTCGCCGGGGGCGACGTCACCGCCGAGGAGGCGGAGATCCTGCTCGGCGCCTCCGGCCGGGAGCTGACCGCGCTCACGGCGGCCGCCGACGCGATCCGCGCCGAGGTGGCCGGCGACGTCGTCACGTATGTGGTGAACCGCAACATCAACTTCACGAACGTTTGCATCAAGGGCTGCGGGTTCTGCGCGTTCAGCCGGGACTTCCGCGAAGAAGAAGGCTACTTTCTACCGGAGGACGAGATCGTGCGCCGGGCGCGCGAGGCGTGGGACCTCGGCGCCACCGAAGTCTGCGTGCAGGCCGGCCTCCCGCCCAAGATGGACGGGGATTTGTACATCCGGCTGACGCGCGCGATCAAAGCGGCGGTCCCCGGGATCCACATTCATGGCTTTTCGCCCGAAGAGGTCCTCTACGGCTCCGTGCGGTCTGGCCGCAGCATCCGGGAGTATCTCACCGAGCTCAAGGCCGCGGGCGTCGGCAGCCTGCCCGGCACCGCCGCGGAAATTCTCGACGACGAGCTGCGCGACCGCATCGCGGGCGGCCGGATCCGCACCGCGCAGTGGATCGACGTGATCACCACCGCGCACGAACTCGGGATCCCCACCACCTCGACAATCATGTTCGGGCACGCGGAGACGCGCGGGCACCAGGCGCGCCACCTCGTGCTCCTCCGCGACCTGCAGCGCCGGTCGGGCGGGTTCACGGAGTTCGTGCCGCTGAGCTTCGTGCACACCGAAGCGCCGATGTGGCGCGAGGGCCTCGTCCCCGGCCTGCGGCCGGGCCCGACCGGGATGGAGGTCGTGCGCGTGCACGCCGCGGCGCGGATCGTGCTCGGCCGCGCGATCCGCAACCTGCAGGTGTCGTGGGTCAAGGAAGGTCTACGCATGGCGCAGCTGCTGCTCGCCGCGGGAGCCAACGACGTCGGGGGCACGCTCATCAACGAGAGCATCTCCACGTCCGCCGGCGCCGGCCACGGCCAGCTGGTCCCGCCGCGCGAGCTGCGGCGGATGATCCGCGACGCCGGCCGCATCCCGGCCGAGCGGACGACGACCTACGCGCTGCGCCACGTCTTCGACGTGAACGACGAGGGCGACGAGCCCGACGCGCTCGACCTGGCGGCGGCCGACCGCGCGCGCTTCGGCAGCTATCACGAGCTCATCAAAATGGACCGGTACCGCTACCGCCACCCGAACCGCGGGTCCCGCGAGGTGAAGGTCGCCCAGTAGCCGTCGAGGGCGAGCAGGTCCGCTTCGGTATCGACGTCAAACGCGAGACCCGGCCGGTGGATCTCCACCACCTCCCGGCCGAGGCGCCGCGCGGCGCGCCGGTGCGCCGCCAGGCTGCCGGCCCCGTACGCGGGTGCGAACCGCATGCCCGGCGGGACGCCCACCGCGTTCGTGCCGGTACCTTCCTTCGAGGGCGCCAGCGCGAGGCGGCCGCCGCCGGCGGCGGCCACGAGCTCCTCCACGTCGGCGGGACGGAGCAGCGGCAGATCCGCCGCCACGATGAGCACCGGCCCCGGCCCGTCGGTCTCCCGCACCGCCTCCGCGAGCGCGGCGTTCAGGCCGGCCCGCGGATCGAGCCGCGTGCGGACGCCCCAGGCCGCGGCCAGCGCGCCCACGGCCGCGTCGGGCGTCATGACGAGAACGGCCTCGACGCCCGGGGCCGCGCACACGGCGCCGCACACGTGGCGCAGCAGCGCGAGGCTCAGCGCCGCCCGGGCGTCCGCGGAGAGCGCGCCGCCGAGCCGGCTCTTCGCCGCGGCGAGCGCCTTGTGCGGCACGATGGCACGGGCCTTCACGCCACCTCCGCGCCGTGCGCCCGCGCGATGCGGAGGACGTCACGGGCGAGCCGGCGGCGGGCCTCGCGATCGGTCATCAACGTGTCGGCGCACTCGACCGCGAGCGGCCGCGCCCCGCCGGACGCGGCGGCCACCTCGCCGGCCGTCTCCTGGTCCCGGGCGTCGAGCACGAACACGTCGAGAAAGCGCCGGTAGAGCGCGGCGACCGCGGCCGGCTCCGCCCGCATCCCGGCGCCGCGGAGCATCTCGACCGTGGGGCCCTTCACCGCGGCGCCGCCGATGAGCGGCGTGATCGCCAGGCGGAGCGCCCGGGTCTCCTCGAGGGCCGCGCCCATGCCGCGCAGCGCGAGGATCGGCCCCACGCTCACGAGCGGGTTGCTCGGCGCGACGACGATCAGGCCGGCGCGGCGCACGGCGTCCAGCACCTCCGGCGACGGCGCCGCGGCCTCGATGCCCTCGAGCTCGATGCGCCGCACAGGGTCGCGCGCGCGGCGCCGCACGAAGTAGTCCTGGAACGGCAGCCGCCCGGCCGGCGTGTGCACGAACGTGGCGACCCGGGCGTCCGTCATCGGCAGGACGCGCGCCGTGACGCCGAGCGCGGCGGCGAGCGCCGCGGTCACCTCGGTGGGGCGCCGGCCGGCGCGCAGCCAGTGCGTGCGCACGATGTGCGTCGCGAGATCGCGATCCCCCAGGCGGAACCACGACGGCAGCCCGTACCGCTCCAGCATGGCGAGCGCCGCCCACGTGTCTCCGTCGAGGCCCCACCCCTGCTCCTCGCTGACCATGCCGGCGAGCGTGTACAGGACCGTGTCGACGTCGGGCGAGATCTCGAGGCCGAGGTGCTCCCAGTCGTCCGCCGTGTTCACGACCACCGTAAGCAGCGACGGATCGGGCAGCACGGCCGCGAGGCCGTCCACGAGTTTGACGCCGCCAACGCCGCCGCAGAGCACCGTGATCATGGGGCGTCTTACCGGTACGCCGCCACGTCCTCGAGCGGCTTGCGGGGCGGCACCGGAGGCGTGTGCGCGGGGTAGCCGATCGTGATGAGCGCCTGCGGGAGGAAGCCGCGCGGCAGGTCGAGCGCCCGCCGCACGACGCCCGGACAAAAGAGGGGCGCGCAGCACCAGCACGCTCCGAGGCCGTTGGCCGAGGCGGCGAGGAGCAGGTTCTGGATCGCCGCGGCCGCGCTTTGCACCGCCATCGTCTGCTCCGCGCCGCGGCGCGCGCGGTCGGGATAGACGTCCATCTCCGCCATCGTGCAGCCGACCAGGATCAGCGCGGGCGCCTCGCTGAACCGCCGCGTGGAAAACCGCAGCTCCACACGGATCGCGGTCTCGGGCGTCCCGCTGCGCTCGAGATCGCGGCGCCAGCGGCGCCCCATCGCGCCGGCGAGGCGGCGCTTCGCCTCGGCCGAGCGGATCACGACGTACCGCGTGGACTGCGCGTTGTGGGCCGACGGCGCCTGCGCCGCGGCTTCAAGCAGCGTGCGCACGAGCTCGTCCGCCACGGGATCGGGCCTGTAAAACCGCACCGTGCGGCGCGCCTGCAGCACCGGCGGAATCTGGTTCAACGCGGCATCGGGCAACATATGCATTATGATGCCTGATTCATGCATCGGTCAATCCGCCGACAACGCCCGCCACACCCGCAGCACCTCCGCAACGCTCCAGGCCTGGGCGATGCAGCCGCGCGGATGGTGCGGCGGATCGCCGTCGAAGATCTCGGAGATCGTGCCGAGCCCGGCGTCGCCGAGATGCTGCTCGAACGGCCGAAGCAGTGCGAGCGCCCCGTCGCGGTCGCCGGTCACCCGGTGGTATGCTTCCGCGTACGGCCCGATCAGCCAGCCCCACACCGTCCCTTCGTGATACGCGCGGTCCCGGCTCAGCAGGTCGCCCGTGTAGGCGCCGTGATAATTCGGCGCGTCCGGCGCGAGCGAGCGGAGCCCGTAGCTCGTCAGCAACGCGCGGCCGGCCGCGCGCACCATCTCCGCCGCCGCGCCGCCGTCGAGCAGCGGGAACGGCAGCGAGACCGCGAACAGCTGGTTCGCCCGCACGCTGAAATCGTCGCCGTCGGGCGTGTCGACGACGTCGGCGAGCGTCGCGCACCCCGGGCGCGCGAACGTCGCGCGGAACGCGGCGCGGGCGCGCTCCGCCAAGGCGCCGTACCGGAACGCGGCGCCGCCGTCCACCGGCGCCACGAGCGCGGCACCCGCCCGCAGCGCGTTGTACCAGAGCGCCTGGATCTCGACCGGCTTCCCGACGCGCGGCGTAATCACGGCGTCGCCCACCTTCGCGTCCATCCAGGTCAGCTGGATTCCCGGCACACCGGCGCGCAGCAGTCCGTCGCGCGGATCCATCCCGATGCCGAAGCGGGTGCCGGCGATGTGCCGGTCGAGGATCTCGCGGACGGCCGGACGCAGCTCGGCCGCCGCCGGTGCGCCCGGCACCGCCGCGGCGTACGCGTGCACGGCGAGCACGAACCACAGTGAGGCGTCCGCGGTATTGTAGCTGGGCTCGGCCCCGGCCCGGTCGGGAAAATTGTTGGGGACAAGACCGTCCCGCACGGCGGCGGCGAACGTGTGGAGCACCGCCGCGGCGTCGTCGTGGCGCCCCGTGGCCAGCGCCAAGCCGGGCAGCGCGATCATCGCGTCACGGCCCCAGTCATTGAACCACGGGTATCCCGCGAGCACGCTCTGGCCGCCGCCCCGCCGCACGAGAAACTGGTCGGCGGCCAGCACGAGCTGCCCGACGAGCGGCTCGCGGGGCCCCGCGCCGGCGCGGCGCACGAGCGCCTCCTGCCGGCCGCGGGCCGCGGCCAGGGCGCCCCCGGCGTCGGTGTCCGGGCTCGCGTCCAGCGTCGCAATCAGGGCCGCGCCGCCGCCGGGGGCCACCGGCACCGTGAACCGCCCCGGCGCGTAGAGGTCTTCGAGATCGTCGAGCCCCCGCGCGGCCTCCTCGCGGTACGCGAACTGCCACCACCACGCGCCGCCGGGATCGTAGCGCCCGCCCGGGACCAGGACACGGCACGGGACCGTCGCGTCATCGAAGCGGACTGCGATGCCCGAGCCATCCGCGTGGACGTCCGGCGCGGGGCCGGCGCGGCGCAGCGCGTGAAAGTCGCGCGCGGTGACGAGCGGCGTGATCTCGAGCGAGACGGGCCGGTCCCCCCGCACGAGCCGGTACCGCACGTACGTCGTGTTGCGGCCGGACGTCATCCAGATCCGCTTCTCCAGCAGTATGTCCTCGAAGGCGTACGTCCAGACGGGCAGCATCCCGTCCAGCGTCCACGTCTCGACGTACCGGTAGCCGTCCGGATCGATCGTGCCGCCGGCGTACTCGTGCGCGGACAGCGGGTACCGGCGATCGTCCAGCACGGCCCACTCGTCGAGCGCGGCGAGGAGGACCGTCCGCTCGACCGGCGGCGCCTGGGCCGCCACGAGCAGGCCGTGGTAGCGCCGGGTGTTGATGCCGGCGAGCGTGCCGGACGCGTAGCCGCCGAGGCCGTTCGTCACGAGCCACTCGCGACGAAGCGCGGCCGCGAGGTCGCCGCACGTCTCCCGCCCGAACGTCACTCGCCGCGCGTCAGTTCGAGCAGCTGCACGACCAGGGCCGTCCAGCCGGTTTGATGGCCGGCGCCGAGCCCGGCGCCGGTGTCGCCGTGGAAGTATTCGTAGAATGGAATGTAGTCGCGCCAGTGCGCGTCCGTCTGAAACCGCTCGTTTGCCCCGAAGACCGCGCGCCGCCCGTTCGCGTCCCGCAGAAAGATGCGCGTGAGGCGCCGGGCCAGCTCGTCGGCGATCGCCCGCAACGTGCGGTAGGTGCCCGAGCCCGTCGGGCACTCCACGAGGAAGTCGTCACCGTAGTAGCGGTGGAATCGCCGCAGCGCGCCGATCATCAGGTAGTTGATCGGGAACCACACCGGGCCCCGCCAGTTGGAGTTGCCGCCGAAGAGCCCGGTCCGCGACTCCGCGGGCTCGTAGGCGACGCGGTACGTCTCCCCGTCCAGCGTGAGCATGTACGGATGATCCGCGTGGTAGCGGCTGAGCGCGCGGACGCCGTGGTCGCTCAGAAACTCCGCCGGATCGAGCATGCGCTTGAGCACGCGCTTCATGCGGTGCCCGCGGGCGAGCGCGAGAAGCCGCCGCTCCCCCACCCCCGGCTCCTGCCAGCGCGACACGAGGCTCGCAAGATCCGGGCGGTTGGCCAGGAACCACTCCATCCGCGACCGGAACTCCGGCAGCATCGCCAGCAGCTCAGGCTCGATCGTCTCGACGGCGAACAGGGGCAGCAGGCCGACGCCCGACCGGATCTCCACGGGCTTGTACGTCCCGTCCGGAAGGTGCAGGATGTCGTAGTAGAACTCGTCCTGATCGTTCCACAGCGGGATGCCCGTGCCGCCCAGGTTGTTCAGCGCGCCGGCGATGTACAGAAAGTGCTCGAAGAACTTGACGGCCACGTCCTCGTAGGCGCTGTCGCCGCGGGCCAGCTCGAGCGCGATCGCCAGCATGTTGAGGCAGAACATGCCCATCCACGCCGTGCCGTCGGCCTGGTCGAGGTGGCCGCCCCCCGGGAGCGGCCGGCTGCGGTCGAAGATGCCGATGTTGTCGAGACCGAGAAAGCCGCCCTGAAAGACGTTCCGCCCCTCCGCATCCTCCCGGTTCACCCACCACGTGAAGTTGATCAGCAGCTTGTGGAAGGCGCGCTCGAGGAACGTGCGGTCGCCGCGCCCGGTGCGGCGCCGTTCGATTTGATACACGCGCCAGACGGCCCAGGCGTGCACCGGGGGATTGACGTCGCCGAGCGCCCACTCGTACGCCGGCAGCTGCCCGTTCGGGTGCATGTACCACTCGCGCATCAGCAGGATGAGCTGGTGCTTCGCGAACTCCGGGTCCACCACCGCAAGCGGGACGCATTGGAACGCCAGGTCCCAGGCCGCGTACCACGGGTACTCCCAGGTATCCGGCATCGAGATGACGTCGTCGTTGTCGAGGTGGCGCCATTTGGCGTTCCGGCCGGATTTCCGCGCCGCCGGCGGCGGCGGACCCGCGGGATCCCCGTCGAGCCACCGCGCGACGTCGTAGCAATAGAACTGCTTGCTCCACAGGAG
>Ga0187825_10000169_pt1 | contig 13248 bp, 21 predicted proteins | sample NC_wetland_sal_i_11_FD_132421 | JGI IMG/M metagenome (GOLD analysis project Ga0187825, IMG submission 132421) | Wetland sediment microbial communities from Neuse River Estuary, North Carolina, USA - SourceSoil_5 | ecosystem: Environmental > Aquatic > Freshwater > Wetlands > Sediment | place... | reverse complement strand
TGCGATAGCTGAGAACCGGCAACTGACAACTGGGAACCTACTTATGAAGGCAGAAAAGATTCGCAACCTGACCGACGTGGAACTGAAGCACCAGGAGCGGGAGTTGACCGACCAGCTCTTCCGCCTGCGCTTCCAGTTGCAGATGGGACAGACCGAGAGCTTGAAGAAAATTCGCGCCCTGCGTCGGGACATCGCGCGGGTGAAGACGATTCTGCGCCAGCAGGAACTGGCGCAGGCGGAGAGCAAGTAAATGCCGGAAACTAACCAAACCTCTGCCACCGCCTCGCGGCGTAAAACCGTGATCGGCAAAGTGGTCTCGACCAAGATGAACAAAACCATCGTGGTGGAAGTCACGCGCAACTTCCCCCACCGCCTGTACCGGCGGGTGATGTCGCGGTCCAAGAAGTTCTACGCGCACGATGAGCAGAACACCGCGCACGTGGGCGATTTTGTGGAGATCGAGGAGACACGCCCGCTTTCCAAGCTGAAGCGGTGGCGGCTCAAGGAAGTGATCCGGCGGGCCGCCCTGGTGGCCGAAACCGCGGAACCGGAGACGCAGGCGAGCTGAGATTTGCCGGGACTTCGGCAGGGCCAGCAAGGAGCTTCGACTATGGCAGTGATGATGAGAACCATGCTCGACGTCGCCGACAATTCCGGCGCGCGCAAGCTGCAGATGATTCTCCCATTGGGTGGAGGCACGGGGCTGCGAGCGCACTTGGGCGACGTGGTGACCGCCAGCGTGAAGGAAGCCTCGCCCGACGGCCAGGTGAAGAAGGGCACGGTGGTCAAGGCGGTGATCGTGCGCACGCGCAAAGAGCACCGGCGGCGCGACGGCACTTACATCCGCTTCGACCAGAACGCGGCCGTGCTGATTAATGATGCCGGCGAGCCCGTGGGCACGCGCGTGTTCGGGCCGGTGGCGCGTGAACTGCGCGAGAAGCGGTTTTTGAAGATCGTTTCGCTGGCGCCGGAAGTGTTGTGAGAGCAGGTTTCAAAGTTGCAGGGTTTCAACGTTTCGGAAGAACATCAGCGAAACCTTGAAATCTGTTAAGCCTTGAAACATTGGCGCAGGCAGGCAGGCGTGGAGAAGGTTTTGGATATGCATCAGACTACAACAGCACACAAGCGAGTAGACATTCGCCACAACGACACCGTGAAGGTGATCAAGGGGCGCGACCGGGGCAAGCAGGGGCGGGTTTTGCGCGTCCTGCCGGACGAAGGCAAGATCCTGGTGGAGCACGTGATGATGATGAAAAAGCACGTGCGCCCCAATCCGCAGGCCAACATCCAGGGCGGCATTGCCGACCAGGAAGCACCAATTTCGATTTCCAATGTGATGCTGGTGTGCGGCAGTTGTGGACCCGTGCGGGTTGGGCACGAGATGCGCGGCGACCGCAAGGTGAGAATTTGCAAGAAGTGCGGCACCACGCTGGAGAAATGAATTGTGTAATTGAGTAATTGAGTAATGGGTAAGCTGAATCGTGGTTCAGCGAATTTTCTATTTACACAATTGCTCAATTACACAGTTACTCAGTCTCACGAACCGGGTTCAACTGGCTGAAGGCTAAGTGCTGACAGCTGGTGTCCCGAAACCGTGGGAGAAACGAAGTAGAGAACATGGCGAAACCAAAGAAAACGGAAGCGGCGGAAGCCAAGCCGGAGCAGCGGCAGGAAGCGAAAGCGCGCGGCAAGGAGCCGGCGCGCCTGCGGGTGCGCTTCGAACAGGAGATCAAGCCGGCGCTGATGAAGGAATTCGAGCTGAAAAATCCCATGGCCGTGCCCCGCCTGCACAAGGTGGTGGTCAATATGGGCCTGGGCGAAGCCACGCAGAACGCCAAGCTGCTCGATCCCGCGTCCAACGACCTGGCGCAGATTACCGGCCAGAAGCCGGTGATCACGAAAGCCAAGAAGTCCATCGCTGCCTTCAAGGTGCGCGCGGGCATGCCCATCGGGGCCATGGTCACGCTGCGCGGCGACCGCATGTACGAGTTTCTGGACCGGCTGATCAACGTGGCCTTGCCACGTGTGCGTGACTTCCGCGGAGTTTCCACCAAGTCATTCGACGGACGCGGAAACTACACGCTGGGTTTGCGCGACCAGCTGATATTTCCGGAAATTGACTACTCCAAGGTGGATAAGCTGAAGGGCATGAACGTGACCATCGTGACCAGCGCCGGGTCTGACGACCAGGCGCGCGCCCTGCTGCGGCACCTGGGTATGCCGTTCCGGGCCTAGGAATTATGTAATTGAATAATTGTGTAATTGAGCAAATGTAAATCGGTCGCGGTTTTTCCATTACCCGATTGCCAGACTACTCAATTGCGCAATTAAAAGGGAGTTATGTCCACAACCGCAAAGTACGTCAAAGATGTAAAGAAGAAGCCGAAGTTTTCGAGCCGTCAGCACAATCGTTGCAAGTTGTGCGGGCGGCCGCGCGCCTACCTGCGCAAGTTTGGCATCTGCCGCTTGTGTTTCCGGGGACTGGCGCTGCGCGGCGAGATACCCGGCGTTTCGAAGTCGTCGTGGTGAAAGGGAATTGAGTGATCAGGTAATCGGGTAATTGGAGGCGCGTCAATTTTCAATTGCGCAATCACACAATTACCCAATTAACAGAGTCCGTCACCGCGGGTTCTCCGCTGAGCGGAGCAAACGGGCGACGATTTGAGGAGAAGCAAGAAGATGAGGTTGACCGACCCGGTCGCAGATTTTCTAACGCGGATTCGCAATGCCATCCGCTCGCGCCACCAAAAAGTGGACGTGCCTGCCTCCAAGCTGAAACTGGAGATTGCCCGCATTCTCAAGGAAGAGGGCTACATCGCCAACTTCAAGGCGGTGGAGGAAGAAGGGCACAAAGTGCTGCGGGTTTATTTGAAATACAGCAGCAGCGACGAAGCTGCCATTTCCAACCTGGCGCGGGTGTCCAAGCCGGGGTGCCGGGTGTACGTGCGGCGCAGCGAAATTCCGCGCGTGCTGGGCGGCATGGGAATCAACATCCTGACCACGCCTCGCGGGGTCATGACCGGACGCCAGGCGCGCAAGGAAGGCGTGGGCGGCGAGATCCTGTGCGAGGTGTGGTAGAGCTAGCAGCGAGAAGCTAGTAGCTGTTTAGAGAGCCGAATATGTCGAGAATAGGAAAAAAACCGATTGCCCTTCCCAAGGAAGTGAAAGTCAGTATCCAGGGGAACGTGGTCGCAGTGCAGGGACCGAAAGGCAAACTGGAAACGAAGTTGCCTCCAGGCATCAAGATGGAGCAGAAGGACGGCCATCTGGTGGCGGAGCGCGAGAACGACCAGCAGGCGGCGCTGCACGGGTTGGCTCGTGCCCTGGTCAATAACGCGGTCGAGGGCGTCACCAAAGGCTGGAACCGGGAACTGGAGATTGTGGGCATTGGCTATCGCGCCGAGTTGAAGGGCAAGGAAACGGTGGTGTTCAGTCTGGGCTACTCCCACCCCATCGAATATCCCCTGCCCTCGGGCGTAACCGTAGCCATTGATCCCAAGCAGACGCGCCTGACTCTCAACGGCATTGACCGCCAGAAGGTGGGGCAGGTGGCTGCCGAGATGCGCGCTCTGCGGCCGCCCGACCCCTACAAGAACAAGGGCGTGCGCTATGTGGGCGAACGGCTGAAGAAGAAGGTCGGCAAGACAGGAGCGAAGTGACGCTGTTAGCGGCAGGAGCGAGTCGCCAAAGTGCGACGAGCGGGAGCCCGCTGGCGTCATGCTGAGCGAAGCGAAGGATCTTTGTGTAATTGAGTAATTTGGTAATCGGGTAAGTTGATGACGCGGGTTGTGGTTTTCAATTACTCAATTACAAATTGCGCAATTACTCGATCCTCGATGGTTTCGAGGACTGCGGAGAGATTGACACCATGCTGACGCGAGCATCGAAAAACGACACACGGCAGAGAGTACACCAGCGCATCCGCAAGAAGATGATGGGTACGCCGGAACGGCCACGCCTGAACGTGTACCGGTCGCTGAATCATATTTACGTGCAACTGGTGGACGATATGGAAGGCAAGACCCTGGTGTTTGCCAGTTCCGCCGAGGGCAAGAAGGGCGAGGGCAAGACCGGGGGCAACCTGGCCGCGGCCAAGGAAGTGGGCAAGAAGGTGGCCCAGCGGGCGCAGGAGAAGGGCATTAAGCAGGTGGTCTTCGATCGCGGCGGCTACCTGTACCACGGCCGGATCAAGGCCCTGGCGGATGCGGCACGGGAGGCGGGGCTGCAATTTTAAGAGCCGCGGGCGAGGGCGCCCGCGTCAGACAGAAATTGGAAGCGAGTCCAGAATGCCAACAGTGATTAAGAAACTCGATCCAGGACAGTACCAGCTGAAAGACCAGGTGGTTTCCATCAACCGCGTCACCAAGGTGGTGAAGGGAGGCAAGAATCTTTCCTTCGCCGCGCTGGTGGTGGTGGGCGATCCCACCGCGGCGGTGGTGGGCTACGGTTCCGGCAAGGCTAAAGAAGTCCCGCAGGCGATCCGCAAGGGAATCGAGGCCGCCAAGAAGAATCTGATGCGGGTCCACCTGCGCCAGACCACCATCCCGCACAGCGTGCTGGGTCGCTTCGGTTCCGGCATGGTTTTGCTCAAACCGGCCCCGGAAGGCACGGGCGTGATTGCCGGCGGAGCGGTGCGCGCGGTGATGACCTCGGCGGGAGTGCAGAACGTGCTCACCAAATCCATCGGCACCACCAACCCGCACAATGTGGTCAAAGCCACCTTTGACGCTCTGCGCAAGCTGAAGAACCGGGAAGCGGTGGCGGCCTTGCGCGGCAAAGCAGTGGAGGAGTTGTAGGCCATGACGGCAGAAAAGAAGAAGGCGGCGGGCAAGATACAGCTCAAATGGGTGCGGTCGGCGATTTGCGCTCCGCAGAAGCACAAGAAAGTGGTGCGCGGCCTGGGCTTTACCCGGCTGAATCAGGTGATCGAACGCGAAGACACGCCCGCCATCCGCGGAATGGTGGGCAAGGTGCCGCACCTGGTCAAAGTGATTCAGTAAATGGATTGAGAGAATAAGCATATGGCAACGAATCTTTCCACTATCAGGGCGCCGCACAAGGCCAGCGAAAAGCGCAAGCGGGTGGGCCGCGGCATGGGCTCGGGCATGGGCAAGACGGCCACGCGCGGCAACAAGGGGCAGCGTTCGCGCTCCGGCTCACGAATGATGCGCGGCTTTGAAGGCGGCCAGATGCCGCTGCACCGGCGCCTGCCCAAGCGCGGTTTCACCAACATCTTCCGCCAGGAGTATGCGGTGGTGAACCTGGAACGGCTGGCCGGGCTGGGTGAGACCACCATCACCCCGGAAGTGCTGGCCAAAGCGGGAATCATCAAACGGGCGGAGCAGCGCGTCAAAATTCTGGGCGACGGCGAGCTCCGTTCGGCGCTCACCGTGCACGCCCACAAGTTTTCCAAGTCGGCGCAGGAAAAGATCGCCAAGGCCGGCGGGAAGGTAGAGGTTCTTCAGTAAATGCTTGAGAAGTTTGCCAACGTATTCCGCATTCCCGACCTGCGAAAGCGGATTTTGTTTACCCTGGCTATGCTGGCGGTCTACCGTCTTGGCGGGCATATTCCCACCCCCGGCATCAATGCCGACCTGCTGCAGCAGTTCTTCCAGCAGAACCAGGGCACGTTCCTGGGGTTTGTGGATTTGTTCAGCGGCGGCCAGTTGCGGCGGCTGACCGTCTTTGCCCTGGGCATCATGCCCTACATCACCGCCTCCATCATTTTGCAGTTGCTGACCGTGGTCTACGAGCCCCTGGCTAAGCTGCAGAAGGAAGGCGAACTGGGACGGAAGAAGATTACCCAGTGGACCCGTTACCTGACGCTGGGCCTGAGCGCGGTACAGTCGCTGGGCATTGCCATCACCCTGGAGCGCTCCACGGTATCGGGCGGCACCGCCTTCGTGACCAATCCTGGGACGGGATTTATCCTGATGACCATGCTGACCCTGACCGCGGGCAGCGTATTCGTGATGTGGCTGGGCGAGCAGATTTCCGAGCGTGGCATCGGCAATGGCATGTCCATCCTGATTTTCGCCGGCATCGTGGTCGGCCTGCCCCGCGGCGTAGTGGACCTGATTGACAAGGCCCGCACCGACGCCTGGGGATCCTTTACCGCTCCCGCCATGGCCCTGCTGGTCGTGCTCATGCTGGCGGTGGTGGCCTTTATCGTGTTCGTGGAACGCTCTGAACGCCGTATCCCCGTGCAGTATGCCAAGCGCGTGGTGGGCCGCAAGATCATGGGCGGACAATCCACTCACCTGCCGCTGCGGGTGAACGCCGGCGGCGTCATGCCGGTCATCTTTGCTTCCTCCATTCTGACCTTGCCCCAGACGGCCGGGTTCGCCTTCAGGGACAATCGCTATTTTGGCGGCTTAATCCGGGCACTGGGATGGGGTGAGCCGCTGTATACCTTGCTTTATGCCGTGGGCATTATCTTCTTCGCCTACTTCTACGTGTCCATCGTCTTCAACCCTAACGAGGTTGCCGACAACATGCGGAAGTACGGCGGGTTTATTCCCGGCATCCGCCCGGGACGGCGGACGGCCGATTACATCAACGAGAGCTTGACCCGCATCACCCTGGTCGGCGCCCTCTACCTGATCATCATTTCGTTCCTGCCGGAGTGGATGATTGCCGGCATTCACCTGAATCACCTGCCGGGTGTTTTGGGGGCGTTCTTCGAACGATTACCCACCTGGGTGACCAACGGCTTAGGCGTGAGCTTTTACTTTGGCGGCACTTCGCTGCTGATCGTGGTGGGCGTGGCCATGGACACGGTCACCCAGATTGAAGCCCAGCTCATCATGCGGCACTATGAAGGCTTCAGTCCGCGCAGCCGGATACGCGGCCGTCGCACCTGGGCCTAGCGGGATTGTGTAATTGAGTAATTTGTAATTCGATGTTGAAAACCACGGGCTTCGGAAAGCATTTATCCGATTACCCGTTTTAACGGGCCCCTGTACTGACTTTTCGGCCGCATCGGGCGGGGCGGCCGCAAGAAATAAAAGGTACCAACCACGTCGATGGCGGACGCAACGGCGCACAATGTGGGCCCCATCATTCTGCTTGGTCCGCCGGGCGCGGGCAAAGGTACGCAGGCGAAGCTGATTGGGAAGCTTTACGATATCCCGCAGATTTCTACCGGCGACATTCTGCGCGATAACGTGGAGCGGGACACGGAGTTGGGCCGCAAGGCCAAGGCGGCGATGGCGCGGGGCGAACTGGTGCCCGACGACCTGGTTAACCAGATGGTGGGCGAGCGGCTGATGCAGGCAGATTGCGCCCGGGGCTTCATCCTGGACGGGTTCCCACGCACCGTGGTGCAAGCGGAGTGGCTGGACCGTTTTTTGGCGGGCAAGATCTTTGACAACCAGAAGCTGTGCGGGCCTCCAGTTGTGGTGCAGTTCGACGTAGATTACAATAATCTTTTGCACAGGCTCACGGGACGTCGCTCTTGCCCCACCTGCGGTCGCATCTACAACATCCACACGCAGCCTACTCGGGTGCCGGACGTTTGTGACGTGGACGGCTCCAAGCTGGTTGTGCGCAACGATGATCGGCCGGAAGTCATCAGCGAACGCTTGCGGGCCTATGACTTGCAAACCCGCCCCTTGGCCGCCTATTACCGGCGCCGCGGGCGGTTGGTGCATGTAGGTGGCGATCTGGATGTGCAAGAGGTAACCCGCCAGATAGCCGAAGCAATTGAACGCTTACGGAACGCCCCGGTGGGCACGCAATCCGGGGGCGCTTAGGAATGGCAATCGTGTGTAAGTCGCAGGCGGAAATCGAAAAAATGCGGCACAGCGGACGCATTCTGCGTCAGGTTCTGGATGCGGTGCGCGAACTGGCTGTTCCCGGCGCCAGCACCATGGATCTGGACCAGGCAGCGGAGAGGAAGATCAGGGAATTAGGCGCGCGACCGGCATTTAAAGGGTATCGCGATTATCCCTGCGTGCTGTGCACCTCGGTGAACCAGGAAATTGTGCACGGAATTCCGTCCAAACGCCGGGTGTTGAAGGCCGGCGACATTGTTTCCATTGACTGCGGGGTGGTGGTGGACGGTTATTACGCCGATGCCGCCATTACGGTGCCCGTAGGCGGGGGGACCACGCCGGAGCTGCAGCGCCTGCTGGACGTGACCAGGGAATCTTTGTACCGCGGCATCGAAGCCGCACGGCTGGGCAATTCGGTGGGCGACGTGGGCGCGGCGGTGCAGGAGTATGTAGAGGCCAACGGCTTCAGCGTGGTGCGGGAATTTGTCGGCCATGGCATCGGCCGGCAACTGCACGAGGAGCCGCAAGTGCCCAACTTTGGCGTGCGCGGACACGGAGCGCGGCTGGAAGAAGGCATGGTTTTGGCCATTGAGCCCATGGTGAACGCCGGCAAGCCGGGAGCGCGCCTGTTGAACGACAACTGGACGGCGGTTACCGAAGACGGCAGCTACAGCGCCCATTTCGAGCACTGCGTGGCCATCACCAGGAACGGCCCCATGATTTTGACGGAGTAGGCGCAGAGAGTGCGCCTGAGGATCAAAAAATCGGTACTTATGACGAGTGTGAATGAGTAAGGAAGACGCGATCGAGGTCATGGCGACGGTAATTGAGCCGTTGCCCAACGCGATGTTTCGGGTCGAACTGGAAAACAAGCATCAGGTACTGGCGCATGTTTCAGGGAAGATGCGGAAGAACTTCATCCGTATTCTGCCGGGCGACAAGGTGGCAGTGGAGCTTTCTCCCTACGACTTGACCCGCGGCCGCATCGTGTATCGCTACAAGTGACGCCGGTTAGCGGGCGTGAGCGAAGCCGGTTCCCGCTGGCGTCATCTTGAGCGCGCAGCGCGAAGGATCTCGGATCCGTCGCTGCCCGGGGCGAGGGCGCCGCGCCACAGGGGTTTACTGAGAACTGAGAACCGGAAACTGAGAGCTGAATTATGAAGGTACGCGCGTCGGTAAAGAAAATTTGCGACAAGTGCAAGATCATCCGCCGAAGGGGTGTGGTGCGGGTGATCTGCGAAAACTCAAAACATAAGCAGAGGCAGGGCTAGCATGGCACGCATAGCAGGCGTTGATTTACCGCGCAACAAGCACACCGCGATTGCGCTGACCTACATCTACGGCATTGGCCACTCCCGCGCGCAAAGCATTGTGGAGGAGGCCAAGGTGGACGGGGCAAAGAAGGTGCAGGACCTGAATGAGGACGAGGTCAACCGCATCCGCCATGTCATTGAGACCGAGGGCGGGGTGGAAGGCGACCTGCGCAAAGACACCGCGATGCACATCAAGCGGCTGATCGAAATCGGGTCCTACCGCGGCTTCCGTCACCGCCGTAACCTGCCGGTGCGGGGCCAGCGGACGCATACCAACGCGCGCACCCGCAAGGGACCGCGCAAGGGCACAGTGGCACAGAAGAAGAAATCCACGGCGAAGACATAAATTTATGGCAAAACCGACTACACCCGCAGCCGGCGCAGCGGCGCCGGAGAAAAAAGGCAAAAAGAAACAGTTCAAGCGCAAGGAGCGCAAGCACGTTCCGCACGGCGTGGCGCACATCCAGGCGTCGTTCAACAACACCATCGTGACCATCGCCGATACCCAGGGCAACGTGCTCTCATGGAAGAGTTCGGGCTCGCTGGGTTTCCGGGGATCGCGCAAGGGCACGCCCTTTGCGGCGCAGCAGGCGGCCATGAACGCCGCCAACATGGCGCGCGATCATGGTGTGCGCAGCGTGGAGGTGCGGGTAAGCGGGCCGGGTTCGGGCCGCGAGTCGGCCATTCGCGCGCTGGCTGCCGCCGGCATCGAGGTGCGTCAGATCAAGGACGTCACCCCGATTCCGCATAACGGCTGCCGGCCGCCAAAAAGAAGGCGGGTGTAGAGACTCTTTGCTTAAGGGGAAGCTTTGGCTGAAGAGGTTTCAAGGTTTCAAAGTTTCGGAGGTGCCGCAGCGCTGCTCAGAGACCTTGAAACCAGGGAAACCTTGAAACTTTGAATTTTCATCGGGACGAAAGGCATGCCATGCCCGTAAACCGATGGCTAAAGGAGAAGAAAAATTGGCACGTTATAAAGGACCGGTATGTCGTTTGTGCCGCCGCGAGGGCATGAAGTTGTTCCTCAAGGGGGCAAAGTGTTTCAGTGAGAAGTGTCCCATAGAGAAGCGCAACTTCGCGCCCGGGCAGCACGGTAAAGACCGCAAGGCCAAGATCGTGGGCTACGGCCTGCAGCTTCGCGAAAAGCAGAAAGCGAAGCGCATTTACTTCGTCCAGGAAGAACAGTTCCGCAACTATTTCGAGTTCGCGGCGCGCAAACCAGGCGTCACGGGCGAGTTGCTGCTGCAGCAACTGGAGCGCCGCCTGGACAACATCGTTTACCGCATGGGATTCGCGGTAGCGCGGCGCCAGGCGCGGCAGTTTGTTCGCCACGGACACATTGAGGTAAATGGCCGCAAGGTCAACATCCCGTCCTACGAGGTGAAGGCGGGGGACGAAATCGCGATACGCGAGAAGAGCCGCTCGCTGCCCATCATCCAGCAGGCCATGGAGTACACGGCGCATCAGGCCGCTCCTGGCTGGCTGGAAGTAAACCGCGAGACGCTAAAGGGCCGGGTGGTGAACTTACCCAAGCGGGAAGACATCAACCTGCCCATCAACGAGCAACTGATCGTCGAACTCTATTCGAAGTAGCAGTAGAGGGATGACGGTCCGACGCCAAGGTGGTCACACGGGCTGAACGCTATGAGCTGAGTGCTGGCCGCTGGTTTTCGGCCCCAACAATATTCGTGCCAGATCGGCCTTTTTCGGCGCTGGAGCCGGCGGCGGGCCAGCCGGCGAGCCGAAATTGAGCAGCATGGCCGAAGAGGAGAAAAACGCAAATGCTTTGGAAAGGTTTTCAGAAACCAAAACGGCTGGCGGTTGACACCGAAGGCCTCACCGACAAGTACGGCATGTTCTGGGCGCAGCCCTTTGAGCGGGGCTTCGGCACCACCATCGGCAATGCCCTGCGCCGCGTGCTGCTCTCGTCCATAGAGGGCGCGGCGGTCACGGCAGTCAAAATCGAAGGTGTGCTGCACGAGTTTCAGTCCATTCCCGGCGTAGTGGAGGATGCCACCGACATCATCCTCAATCTCAAGCAGGTGCCCTTCAAGCTGAACGGCGAAGGGCCGAAGGCCATTTACCTGCGCGCCGATCAGCCCGGCGTGGTTACCTCGAGCATGATCGAAGCCGACGCTGATGTCGAAGTGCTGGATAAGGACGTTTACCTGGCCACCATCAGCGAAGGCGGCAAGCTTGACATGGAGATGCGGCTCAAGCGTGGCCGCGGCTACGTGGCGGCGGACAAGAATTTTGACGAAGACCTGGGCATCGGCTTCATCCCCATTGATTCGGTGCACTCGCCGGTGCGCAAGGTCAACTACACGGTGGAGGCCGCTCGCTTGGGCCAAATCACCGACTATGACAAGCTCACCCTCGAAGTGTGGACCAACGGCTCCGTGCTGCCCGCCGATGCCATCGGCCTGGCGGCCAAGCTGCTCAAAGACCACATGAACATCTTCATCAACTTCGAGGAAGAGCTGGAGAGCATGGCTACCTCGGAAGAGAGGAAGCCGGAGATCCGCAACGAGAATCTGAACCGCTCGGTGGAGGAACTGGAGCTTTCGGTGCGCAGTTACAACTGCCTGAAGAACGCCAATATCCAGACCATCGGCGAGCTGGTGCAGAAGACCGAAGCCGAAATGCTGAAGACCAAGAATTTCGGCCGCAAGTCGCTGAACGAGATCAAGGAGATCCTGGCTTCGATGGGCCTGAGCCTGGGGATGAAGATCGACGAGCACGGCAATGCCGTGCCCGGCGCTCCACCGCAGCCGGCTCCGGCCCTGGGTGCGCCCGGCTTCGGCGAGGGACAAAACTACTAATTTGAAGATTAATGAATGAAGATTGACGATTGCGGCGGCTGCCAGCCGTCCTCAATCGTCAATCGAAAATCATCAATCATAAATTGCCAGGGGATTATCATGCGTCATTTAAAAGCTGGCTGGAAACTGGGCAGGAACACGAGTCACCGGCGCGCTCTGCTGCGCAACCTGGTGACTTCGCTGATCCTGGAAGAGCGGATTGAGACCACGGTGGTCAAAGCTAAGGCCATGCGGCCGCACGTGGAGAAAATGATCACCCTGGGCAAGCGCGGGGATCTGGCGGCCCGCCGCCAGGCCGGCGCCTATCTCATGACCCGCGAAGCCGTGGACAAGCTGTTCGACATCTCGCCCCGTTTTGGCGACCGCGAGGGCGGCTATCTGCGGATTGTGCGCACCGGCTGGCAAAAGGGAGATGGCGCCGAGAAGGCGTTCATCGAGCTGCTGGGAGCGGAGCGGGTTGTCGAAGAGAAGCGCCAGAAGCGGGCCGAAATCCGCGCCAAGCGCGCCGCCGAAGCCAAGAAGGCAATGGAAGAGGCACAGGCGCAACAGCAGGCGGAAGGCGGCGAAGCACCGGCTGACGGCGGGAAGGAAGAGAAGGAGTAAGCCCAGAATCCAGGAAACCGTTCGGTGGAGACCCTGCTTGCTGCGTCTCCTTCCAACCAGTTGAGAACTCATGGCGAACGCACCCGACCCTGGGTGCGTTTCCGTTTTGTGAGGCACTCGATATTAGCCTCGCATCGGTATCAATCGCCTCCTCCGGTCAGTTGGTCGCCAGCCATCAGGTTCAGCTTTTCTGGGTACTAACGTACCTGTACCTTCCGCATCACCCCCTCCTGTACCCATTAGCGCTACACTCGCCCTTAGAAGTATGGCCGTTCAGAAAAAATGGATCGGACTGGGTGTGGGCGTCTTCCTCGTGCTCTACGCCTTTGGCATGCTGATCTGGTTATCCAATCAGCCGCCCATCCTTTCCCGCTCCCAGGAAAAGGATTCTCTTTCCGGCTATCCTCTGCGGGTACGCTTTAATCCCATCCGCGACCGTGCGCCGGAAAAACCCGGCGACGAAATGGTCTATGCCATGCAAGAAGGCAAGTGCCACGACCAATTGGCGGACTGGTTCAAAGACTATCGCCGCCAGTACGCCGAATTCATCTGCAAGTCGGAAGAGCAGCACCCGCTGGTTTCCTGGACCTTGTTCGATCGCGAAGACGACCCGCCACTGGTTATCCTGCATTACCATGTGACCCGCCGCGACGGCTCCAACACCTATCCTGAGGATCTCTGGGTCACCACCATGCAGAAGGACGGCCGTTGGGTAGCCACCAAGTACGGCGCCCTGTA
>Ga0187825_10000168_pt1 | contig 13294 bp, 10 predicted proteins | sample NC_wetland_sal_i_11_FD_132421 | JGI IMG/M metagenome (GOLD analysis project Ga0187825, IMG submission 132421) | Wetland sediment microbial communities from Neuse River Estuary, North Carolina, USA - SourceSoil_5 | ecosystem: Environmental > Aquatic > Freshwater > Wetlands > Sediment | place... | reverse complement strand
TGCGTGCTGGCGGCCCGAGCTGCGTACATCGGCGGCTGCCTGGGCACGTCGAATGTGCAGGCCGGCCACCTCTTCGGCATCCCGACCTATGGCACGCAGGCCCACTCCTGGATCATGGCGCACGAGAACGAGGAGGAAGCCTTCGGGCGCTTCCTGGACGTCTTCCCCCGCCACTCCGTGTTCTTGCTGGACACCTACGATGTCCGGAACGCTTTGGAGACGGTGATTGCCATGGGCCGCAAGCCACGCGGCGTTCGCCTGGATAGTGGCGACGTCGTCGCGGATAGCAGCTGGGTGCGGCAGAGGCTCGACGAGGCGGGCTGGGGCGACGTCGAAATTTTCATTTCGGGCGAGCTCGATGAGAACCGCATCGCATCACTACTGGCGTCAGGAGCGCGGGTCGACACCTTTGGCGTCGGAACGGCTCTTTCCACCTCCGCAGATGCTCCCTTTGTCGGCATGAACTACAAGCTCGTCGAGGTTGAGCGGGACGGCCGGTCGCACAACGTGGCCAAGTTCAGCGCAGCGAAAGTGACGTACCCCGGGCGCAAGCAGGTCTATCGCACATCTGTTGCGTCAGCGGATGGCGTCAGGCGCTTCGCTGGCGACGTCATCGCGCTGGAAAGCGAGCAAGTGGTGGAAGCGGAGCCGCTGCTTGGGCCGGTAATGGCGGGAGGCAAGCGAGTATCCGCAGTGGAGCCGCTCAAGCAAACCCAACTGCGATGCCGGGCCCAAGTCGAGCGCCTGCCTGAACGGCTGCGGGAACTGTCTCCCGCACCTGCTCCGTACCCTGTCCGCTACAGCGCGCGGCTGGAAGAACTTCTGGGCCAACTCCGCGAACGCGTCGCGCGCGTTTCTCCCGGCTAGTCCCATCGATGGTTTCCCGCAGCGTCATTTTCTGGGATGTGGATACCCAGGTGGATTTCATGCAGCCGGGAGGCAATCTGTATGTGCCTAACGCTGAGAAGTTGCTCCCCAACCTGAAACTGCTGACCGACGCGTCGCGCCGCAATGAAGTTTTTCTTGTTTCCGACGCTTGCGTGCATGGGCCCAGCGATGAGGAGTTCAAGCGCTTTCCGCCGCACTGCGTGCGCGGCACCCGCGGCGCCGAGATCATCCCGGAGACGATAGCAGGCCGCTTCTTCGTGATTCCCAATCGCGCGCATTCGAAAGTTCCCCCGGATCTGTCGAAGGTGCAACAGGTCATCATCGAGAAGCAAACGCTGGACGTTTTCGACAATCCGAATACGGAAAAGGTCCTCGAGCGGCTGAAGAGCTTCACTGACCGGGACGCGCAGTTCTTCGTGTTCGGCGTGGTCACTGAATATTGCGTGCGTCTGGCGGCAAAAGGGCTTCGGGATCGCGGACGCCGCGTCTCACTCGTGCGCGATGCGATCGAAACACTCAACGCCGCCGACGGCCAGAAGACGCTCGACGAGTTAACGGGCATGGGCGTTCGGCTAGTCACCACCCAGCAGGCCCTCGATGAGCTGAAACAGTCGTTGGCCGACCCGCGCACACAAACTCGATCGCGACAAAAAGCCTGAAGACCCGCCGCGTTCATCCACAGGGCATTTCATCTTCGGAATACTGAAGCGGTTAGGAACCGATGATGAGTTAAGGTTTCTGCTCCGGAGGTGGCAGGTTGTAGTAAAAAAACATTCGGAGCTCGATACTCGGGCCTTTGAAGTCGGGCGGGAGACGATCGAATGGTGCCGAGGCACGAATCGCTGATACCGCAGCATCGTCCAGGGGTTTTTCGCCGGAGCCGGTCTCGACGAGAGGCGCTTGTACAAGTGTGCCGTCCTGCTGAATTTCAAGGCGGACGCTGACAATTCCTTTGTCACCCCGCCTGACTTGATCCGGCAGGACGGCGTACCAGTTGCGCCTCACCTTCGAAAGCAGAGCGTCCACGAAGCCCGTGAAATCTACTCCGGCCTGCGGGGTAAGTATTTCGATGGGAGGTTTAGCGAACTTATCGGGGGCTGCTTGCCGAGCGACTAATCCGGCGGAGGCTAGTACAACGGCAACTGTGGCACAAACCAATGGTCGTATCACGCGAGAACGTTTCAGCGGCCCGAGGTTTGCTTGTAGCATGATCAGCACCTCCGGCTGATTCGAAACCCGACTGGTCAGAAATCGGGGCCCGATGTCACTTCGCAGATTCTCGCCCAGTTGCTAGTGCGACTTCAAGTACGCGATTAGAGCTTGTATCTGGCCGGGTTTGAGGAGATCTTGATAGCCTGGCATATCCTTACCGCCCTCGCTGATAACATCCGCCACTGACGAATCCGTGATCTTGGCTCCGTCCGCGAGCCGCGTGCGGACAAAAAGTCCCTTCAGACCAGGTCCAATCTTCCGCGCGGTGCTGTCGGCAAAGTGGCAGATTTCGCAGCGCTGATTGAACACGATGCGCCCAGTGTCAACGAGCGAGGCCCTGCGATTAGCAGCCGAGACGGTTGGGGCAGCCGTCCTGCTGCCGGCCGATTGAGCTGAAGCCGTTGCCTCGACCCAACAGAACACAGCCGCGAGAACAGCACACGCGAATAATGTCTTGCCGCGTTTTCCCATGTCGTAGAGCGCAGGCCTAATTAAATCCCCGAAGTGTCAGCGACAACCGCAGGCTTTGCCACAAGGTTGTAAATCCACAATGCCAGGGCCGTCAGAAAGCCGATGGCTGAAATAACCCACCACATTTGCTCGGGCCGCCGGAGCACTTCGCCGAAGTAGTGCACCAGGAAACCACCGAGCCACCCGGCGACGAAATAACCGATCGCGACGGGCAGGAAAGCATAGCCCATGTAAGTGCCTTGCTGGCCAGGAGGGGCCAGGCGCGACACGTATTCATAATACCGTGCAGACTGCAGGATCTCGCCCAGCGCCAGAACGAAGAGTGCGACGATCGCGAACCGTGTTGTGGGATTCGCAGCCAAAATGAGCCAGGAGGCGCTCGTGATGACGATCCCGAGCGTCATAGAGGTGAAACTTTGCAGCTTCCGCGTGGCATAGCTCAACAAAATTTGCAGCGCAATGACGGTTGCCGGGTCCACAAGAAGCAAGAGGTCGGTCTTGGCGTTCGGATCGACGTACCCGCGTAGGAACAGGGGCAGGGCGATGAACTCCTGCCAAAACATCACCCAGAACCCCGAAAAAATCAGCAGGAAAACAACAAACCGAAAATTCGCAAGCACCGTGAGCATGTTCTTCAAAGCTGTAGCCACGCTCGGCACTGGTTTTTCGTCAGCGCGCGAGGGCTCTCGATAGAATAAGAGCGTCACCCAGAACATCGCGAAAACGAAAATCGCGGACGCTCGAAAGACGTTCTCAATGCCGAAGGAGTTGCGAACCTGGTACGCCACGAGCGGACCAAGCACGCCGCCGACGTTCACCAGCGTGTAGTAAATCGAATAGCCAATCGAACGAACTGATTCCGCGGAGGCGCGCGCCGTTGTACCGGCGACGACCGGCTTCACCAAAGACGGGCCGAGCGCGGGAACCATGAGTACGGCAAGAACGAGCCAATACAGCGGCAAACGCTCCCGGAACGGAGCCAGCCAAGCGGACTCCAGCGAGCCCATCAAAAAATAGCCTGCGGTGAGGATCAGGTAGGCGAAGAGCAGCGACCTGCGGAAACCGAAACGATCGGCAAGGCTTCCTCCAAGCACCGGCAGGAACCAGACAGCGAAGCCGAACCAACCCATAAGCTGCCCGGTCTGCGAATCCGAAAAACGCAGGGACTCATGCAGAAAGATGGCGAGCACAGCGGATTGCGCATAGTAAGAAAGGCGTTCGAATAGCTCAGTTACATTGGCGATCCAGAAAGCCGATTCGAAGCCTGCTCGGATTTCACGCAGCCTCTGCCCGCCGTTCAATCCGCCCCTCCGCCCAAAGAAATGCGTCGTGATTGTAACGAAGCAAGCAAACCGGCAGTCGTCCTTTTTCGCCGGTATCGCTTTAGCCCAGGCTGCATCTATGTAGATTGGTGTCTTGTTGGCAGCGGCCTGGGGAAGAGCGGTTTTCACCCCGAAGGCCCTGGTGTACCGTATAGAGGTTTCGTCACGCGCGGGAGGTTCGGACCTGTGAGTCTCCGGTGACACGCACCCAACGGGCAAAAATCGCCCTGGCTGTGGCGCTGTTGCTCCTGGGCACGAGCGGAATCGCGGCGGGGTTCGTCATCGAACGCCTGATCCGGGCCGAAGCACTTGTTCACCACACCTACGACGTCGAAGTGGCTGTCGGCGACTTTGAATCCTCGCTGACGGCGATGGGCCAAAACCGAGTGGCCTATGTCGACACAGCCAGCCCCGACTCTCTGCAAGCTTATAAGGACGCGGTCAAAAATGTGGGCCCGGCACTCGCAAAGATTCGCCAATTGACCCTGGATAATCCAACGCAGCAGGCCCTCTGCGACCGGCTGCAGTCCATCGCCGATTCCCGCATCGGTATTTCGCAAGAATCGGTCGACATGGTGCTTCAAAACCGGTCCCATCCCGAGGACCAGTTGCAAATGAACGCTGCCGTCGCCAAAACCGCCTTCGACACCACAGCCGTCACACGGCAAATGAGACAGACTGAAGACGACCTGCTGCAACAGCGAACGCAAATTTCAAAGCTGCTGCTGAATACCACCGTCGTGGTTCTGGCGGTTTCGTTTTTGCTCTCGGCGCTGATGTTTCAACTCCACTACCGGTTGCTCAACCGCGAGGTCATCGAACGGCGCGGTGCGGAGCAACAGCTGCGCCAGCTCAGCTTGCAGCTGATGCGCGCGCAGGACGAAGAGCGCAGGAGATTCGCCCGGGAGTTGCATGACGGCTTGGGGCAGAATCTCGTTGGCGCGAAGATGCTCGTGGATACCGTGCTATTGGGAAACAAGAACGACACAGCGGCGCTGGAGCTTTCCAAAGTGCTGAATGACGCGATTGCACAAACTCGCGCGATCTCGTATCTCTTCCACCCTCCGCTTTTGGACGAAGTGGGTTTCGACTCGGCGGCCCGCTGGCTGGTCGAAGGGTACGGGCAGCGCATGGGCCTCGACGTTTCGGCTGATTTTTCACGGCTTACCAAGCGCCTGCCGCGCACCGCGGAAGTCACGCTTTACCGGATTCTTCAGGAGGCACTCAACAACATCTACCGCCACTCGCAAAGCACGAAGGCCGATGTCAGCCTGCGCGCCGATTCAGCCTGGGTGACGCTGCGGGTCAAGGACTACGGACGCGGTATTCCCGGCAGCACCTTGGCGGCATTTCAGACGGGCGGCCCACAGGCCGGTGTGGGCCTGACCGGCATGAAGGAGCGAGTCCGCGAACAAGGCGGCCAGTTGGAAATTCACTCCGACGAAACCGGAACCGAGATCGTAGCCAAAATCCCGATTGGCGCTGACGTCGAACCGCATCCCGCGACCGCGGAACCCATTCTGAAAGCCGGCTAGACCTGGCATCAGGTTCAATCCGTACAAGACGACTTACTTCTTTCGCGTGCTAACATCGCGCGTCAGCGGCTCCACTTTTCGGTGAAGCCGTGCAAGTCCCCGGAGGCAGCCCCATGAACGCCGCAGCACGTCCGCAGCTTTCTTTTCTGCAGCAGCAGATCGACGAGATGAAGGCCAAGGGCGTCTTCTTTCGCCTGCGCGTGCTCGAGGGCGAGCAAAAAGCCATCGCGAACTTCGATGGTAAGGAAGTCATCAACCTCGGCTCGAACAATTACCTCGGCCTGACGACTCACCGCGCGCTGCGCCGAGCGGCACTCGAGGCGATTCGCCGCTATGGAGTCGGCGCCGGGGCAGTACGAACTATCGCGGGCACGATGCGGCCGCACGCGGAACTCGAGGAGCAGATCGCGCGCTTCAAGGGAACCGAGGCGTGCGTCGTCTTTCAGTCGGGCTTCGAGGCGAATGCCGGGACGGTCGCGGCAATCCTCAGCAAAGAAGATCTGATCATTTCCGACGAGCTAAATCACGCATCCATCATCGATGGCTGCCGCCTTTCGAAAGCCGCGATCCGCGTATTCAAACACCGCGACATCGCCGATTGTGAGCGGCTATGCCAAGAGACGGCGAACTGGTCCGGCCACAAGCTGCTGATCACCGACGGCGTCTTCTCCATGGATGGCGACATCGCGCCTCTGCCTCAGCTGTGCGATCTGGCCGAGAAATACAACTGCATCATGATGGTGGACGACGCGCACGCCTCCGGCGTTTTAGGTCGCAGCGGGCGCGGGACTGTGGACCACCTCGGCTGCCACGGCCGCGTCGACATTCAGGTCGGCACACTCAGCAAAGCCATCGGCGCCATGGGTGGCTACATCTGCGGCTCGCGCGTGCTCATCGAATATCTGCATCACCGCGCGCGGCCATTCCTTTTCTCGACCGGCCATCCGCCGTCGGTGATCGCATCCTGCCAGGCAGCATTTACGCTGCTTGATTCACCGGAAGGGGAGCGTCTGATCAAGAAACTCTGGGCGAACACCGAGTTTTTTCAGAAGCGCCTGCGGAAGATGGGATTTTCCACGGGCTCCAGTCAGACGCCGATCACGCCAATCCTGGTCGGCGAAGCCGCGAAAGCCTTCGAGTTTTCGCGCCTGCTCTTCGAGGCTGGCGTTTTCGCTCCGGCGGTTGGCTTCCCCACGGTGCCCCAAGGAAAAGCACGTTTACGCGCCATGGTGACGGCCGCGCATAAGCGAGCCGACCTCGAACGCGCCTGCGAAACCATGGGGACGGTCGGACGCAGCCTCGCCATCGTCTCTTGATTGGCAAATTCTCTCGCAAGTATCACTAGGCGCCCTTCATCGAAGAATTCGAGGGAATCGCTGTCATTCCGACCGGAGCGGCGGCCGATTTTGCTTTTCGTCCCGCTCCTGCGGGACGGCCGCCGCGAAGTGGAGGAATCTCGAAGCCGGTTTGGTGTTGCGGTACCGGCGTTCTTGCCGCTTTGCACACGCCGCAGGCTTTCCCCTGCCCCACGCCGTAGCTACAGGTGCTACGGTTTCAAAGGGACATCCAACCTCTATGCCAACCCGCAAAAAAGCGATTCACGCAGATTTCGTTCGCATTTCGACGTTCTTATGGCTGCTAGCCGCGACCGCTATCCTCCCCGGATGCAACAACGGCAGCAGCGTGCATTTTACAGCCGGAGGAAACGGGAACGCCCCGGCGAGCCTGTCGATCACCTCGGTGGGAGATATTCCGCCGGCCGGCGTGAGCGTGCTTTCTCTGCAGCTAACGATCACCGATGCGCGGCTGAACCCCGGCAACGTGGAGTTGCTGGCGGCACCGGTCACCGTCGACCTCGCGCGCTTGCGCACAGAAAATTCGCTGCTCTCCTCGATAAACGTAACGGCCGGGATTTACAACAGCATAGCGGTCACAGTGAATCAGAATCCACTGCTCACTTTTCAGAACAACACCGGATCGACCGTTACGGTTGGCTCAACCAACTGTGCGAACGGAGCGATTTGCAACGCGGCCCTGACGCTCTCAACCAACTCACAGTCGGTGGGCCTGCCAAGCGGTGGCGTAACCGCCAGCCAGAGCACGCCAATTGCGCTCATCCTCAATCTAAATTTGACGAACTTGCTCGCCGGCACGGGCGGCACGCTCTCGATGAATCTCGGCGCGAACGGAGGAATCAGCGCTGCGCAACTGACCAGCTCCGGAACGCCATTCGAATCCATCGAGGACGTCGTCGGCGTAGTCAGCGCACCTTCAAGTAATTCCTTTACGCTGCAGACCCCGCTCGGCAGCTACAGCATGGCGGTCAATTCCAGCACCCACTTCGTGAATTTCCCTACCACAGTCTGTACATCGCCTGGATTCGCGTGTCTCGCAACGGGCGAGATCATCTCGGCAAATATGAACCTCCAGACGAACGACACGCTCGTCGCCACAGATGTCTTCTTCGAGGACGCTAACTCGACAGTGTCCGAGATCGAGGGAGTCGTAGTCGGAACCGGCGGCGTGCCCTCGCAATTCAATATGGTCGTTCTGCAAGTGACGCCGTCGGGCAGCGGCCCGGCTCTGGGCAACAATATATCCGCAGCGCTTAACGCAACACCCGCGCCGTCTTTCGCGATCGACAACCTCGTCGGCACGGTCAACACGAATAGCCTCTCCTTCGCTGGTGCGTCCGACCTGATCGTCGGCCAAGAAGTCGAGGTGCAGCAGGGTACTGGATCGACAGCCTCGGTGATCAATGCCAAGCGAGTGTTGCTGAGGTCATCGCGGATTACTGGGAGTGTATCAGCGACAGCTTTCCCGAATTTCACCCTGAATAGCTTGCCGCCCTTTATGCAGAATGCCAGCCCCGCGATCACACAGCTTCGAGTGGAAACAGCGACTGGCTTCACGCCGGACCCGACCGAGTATGGCGGTAGCGTTTCAGTGCTTACCCAAATTCAAATCGGGAGAAGCCTCTCCGCCCGCGGCCAGCTCTTCGCCAATAGCGGCACGCCGACACTGCTCGCCACGCACGTCGTCGAGCACTAAAAGCACCGCGCCTAGAAGCTACGCCGCTGGCACAGCCGGAATCGCTGGAGCCACGTTCAGCCGCGTGCGCTCCCACAGCGCAATACAAATCGCTCCCGTACCCCAAATCAGAATCGCGGCCGACACGAAGAATCCCAGGAACGGAATATTCGTGAGCAAGCGCAGGATCAATAGCCCGAGCGCCAATGCCCCCACGCTCGGCGCCAGCGTATCGTTCTTGTGCATCAGTCGATCGCCCACGTAGGAACCGACGAACACCTGCGCCCCATACAGGATCGGAACGTAGAGCATCAGCGTCGCGATTCCCGCCCCTGTCCCCACAATCATCAGCAGAATCGCGAAAAGGACCACGGCAATCCCCGAAACGAGAACCAACGCCCCGACGCCCATCGCCGAGCCCACGCGCTGCGTAGCCTTGCGCGCGGCAGCGAATAGTCCCGGAAAAAGCTTGATCAACAGCAACCCGGCGAGAAATGCACCAACGTATGCAAGAATCTGGCGGAACACGTACGTGCCCGCAGCAACCCTGCCAAGACGCCCTGGACGGCGCGGCTGAAACTCAAAGTCGACGGGCTGCGCCAGCTTGGCCCCCGCTGCAACTTCCGGACGGCTCTGTCCGATCGCACGAGTGCTGCCGCCGATCTGCGCCATCGGCCCGATCTCCAACCTGTTGCCGCGGTAGGACACGTCGCCGCCGACGGTGCCGTCGAGCATCGTGTCTCCCGCGAAAAGGAGCGCATCGCGGTTAATCTTGCCGCCCAGCGTGGCCGTGGCGTAAAAACCGATCAGACCGCCGCCGATGCTGGCGCGAGGATCGAGATCGAAATGCCGCGCGAAAACAATGACGTTCTTTGCCGGGCCGCTGTCCAGCGATACCGATGCCCCAAACGCGCGAATGTTGCCGTCGACTTGGCCTCCGATGCGAGCGAGTTGCGAAAAGAGGATCACGTCGCCCGTGACGTGGCCATTCACCGTGAGGTCCTGCGCAAACGCAATCAGGTCTCCTTTAACCGTTCCATCAATTCTTACTGCGCTCCCAAAGACGATCAGGTCATTGTTCACCGTCTCCCCTGCCGCCACTCCCGAGTTCGGCCCGCGCCGAATTTCAGCCGCGCTGGCGGCAGTCGGTATGCACAGGAGTAGCGCGATGCCCAGCAGAGTCATGGCCACGGCGATTCGCTCGCGCCGCCATGGACGCCAAACCGCGAGCACCAACACGCCCAGCGAAATCAATGCGGCATACTGCAGTGCTTCAAACATGGCTTCCCATCCTTCCCAGAGAGCCCCGCTCACAAAAACGGCGCTCAGCAGGCTGCTGGCCTGAAATCCCAATTGATCGAGTTGTTCCGCAAGCGGCTGCACCACGGCCCAAAAAATCAGGACCGCGGAAGCAGCGAATCCAAACGAAAGCGCCCACACCCAATGCACCCACGACGAAGATCCCGCCGTCGGCGCTGGCACCACACGCAGACTGTCCGGCAGGGGCTCATCTTGTTCCAGCAGAGCGGCGCCAAGGAGCCGCGATTCTTTTTCGAGCGCGTGAAGCAGGGCGCGGCACTCACCGCAGCCGGCGAAATGGGCCGTAAGCTCGGCGGCGCGCGCGCCGTCGAGTTGCCCATCGAGATAGAGCAGGCACGAGGCTTCGTCGAAATGGTTCATGACCGGTCACCTGTAGCGGGATGAGTCGCAGTCTGTTGCGGCGTCAGCGCGCGTCGCAGCTGCTGGCGGGCGCGCAGCAGTGCGACTCCAACGGCTTCGCGCGGAATCTTCAGCGCTTCCGCAATTTCTTCATACGTCAGATCGGAGTAGTAGCGCAGCACGAGAACCATGCGCGCGCGCGCCGGCAATTGAGCCAGCGCCGAGCGCACGCCGCTATTCGTTTGATCGTCGATCAAGCGCGAAAGCTGGTCCGGGTTGGCGGACTCGATCGGCAGAGTCTCGACGTCGCCAGTTTCGAGGTCCTGCCGCGAGTGCCGGCGCCGCAGCATGTCCCAGCAATGATTCGCCGCCACTTTATAGAGCCAGCTGGAAAACGGCCGCTGCGAATCGTACTGTCCGAGTTTTTCCCGCACTTTCATGAAGATCTCAGTCGTGGCGTCTTCGGCATCCTCGGGCGTCGGCAAGGCTCTGCGGCAAAAGCGGAAAATCGCGGGCGCGAATTGCCGGTAAAGCTCGCCCCAAGCTTCCTCGTCGCCGGCGCGAACCCGCGCAATGGCATCAGCGAGTTTCGCGTCTCCCTGAAAAATGGCTCTCTCCGGCGCTTTGGGCTGCGTCACTTGTAATACGTACCACAAGCCCAAAAATTACACGTTAAGGCTCTTTTCGCCGGAGCTATCCGTGAACCGCCACGCCTCGACGGGCCGTTTCTGAGCGGCGCAGTGCCGCTGGTAGCCCAGCAAGTCAGCCGACAAGCAATGGTGGCTGTCATCCCGAAGCTGGCCGCGCGCCCTCTGCGTGGACGGGGCTGAGGGATCTGCTTTTCCGGGGCGATGCTTCGGTCCGGACGGTTGTAGTTAGTGCAATGTAGCGGCGGCAGTTGCTTCACGATTGGCGTGTCATCCTGAAGCATGTCGGTCGCTCTGTCTCCCCAGCTAGCGAAAATGTGTCATTCCGACCGGAGTGGCGGCCGATTTTGCTTCTCGTCTCGCTCCGCGAGACGGCCGCCATGGAGTGAAGGAATCCCTCTTGAATTGAATGAACAACCGCGGCCCGTACCGTTTGACACCGGCCAAGTTTGCAAATAACCTTGAATCGTACGCAGATGTTCACCTCCTTTTATTAGCTCACCAAGCGCTCCTCCGGCCGGTGTTCCGGCCTAGTCCTGGGCAGAGGTATTCGCAGTTTCCCTCGACTCGAATCTAATTTCTATTGTGGGTGCCTCCATGGCTGCTCTTACGCTGTACGAAAAACTCGACCAGATCGAATCGCGGTATGAAGAAATGACCGCGCAGCTCTCCTCGGCGGAGATTCTCGCCGATTCAGCGCGGTACCAGAAGCTCGCGCGGACGCACGCGGACCTCTCGGAGATGGTCGAGAAGTACCGCGAGTGGAAAGAGATCGAAAAGGGGCTCGCCGATACCAGGCAGATGCAAGCCGAAAGCGACGATCCGGAAATGAAGCAACTCGCTCACGAAGAAGAGCGGCAACTGAGCCAGCGCAAGGAAACCGTGGAATACCAGCTCAAGCGCCTGCTCCTGCCGAAAGACCCCAACGACGATAAGAACGTCATCGTCGAGATCCGCGCGGGGACAGGCGGCGACGAAGCCGCGCTTTTCGCAGCCGAGCTTTTCCGCATGTACTCGCGCTATGCGGAGTCGCAGAAGTGGCGCGTAGAGGTGCTAGAAAGCTCGCCTTCGACACTCGGCGGTGTGAAGGAAATCACCGCCGCGATTCAGGGCGACAAGGTCTATTCGAAGCTGAAATATGAGAGCGGCGTGCACCGAGTGCAGCGCGTTCCCGCCACCGAGCAGCAGGGACGAATCCACACCTCAGCGGCCACCGTGGCCGTGCTACCCGAAGCCGACGAAATCGACATCAAGATCGAGCCCAAGGATTTGCGCATCGATACATTCTGCTCGTCTGGACCGGGCGGCCAGTCCGTGAACACCACCTATTCCGCCGTGCGAATCACGCACATTCCGAGCGGCCTTGTCGTTTCGCAGCAGGACGAAAAATCGCAGATCAAGAATCGCGCCAAGGCGATGCGCGTCCTTCGCGCCCGCCTCTACGAAATTGAGCAAGAAAAGCAGCACGAACAGATTGCCGCCGAGCGCCGCGGCCAAATCAAGACGGGCGATCGCTCCGAAAAAATCCGCACCTACAATTTCCCGCAGAACCGCATCACTGACCACCGAATAGGCTTAACCATGCACCAGCTTGGCGATGCGATGGACGGCAAGCTAGCACCGCTAGTAGACGCCCTAGTAACGCACTACGAAGCCGAGCGCCTGAAACAAGAACTAGTCGAAGCGTAAAGGGCAACTTGTCCGGGACTTAAATGTAGCGCCGCGGTCTTCAGCGCGGCATCTTTGGCATTAGGTTTCACACAGGCCCAGAATCGAGAACGACACCGGTGATTCCAACGGACTCCATCATCTCAACAGAACGAAACGTCCGACGCACTCTAACCGGGGCGATCGTGAGACTCGAAGCAGAAAACGTTCCCTCCGCGCCCCTCGCCGCCGAGTTGCTCCTCATGCACGTCCTACGGCGAGACCGCGCCTTCCTCTACGCCCATCCCGAATTCGTGCTTGACGAAAAACAAGCCGCGCATTTTTTCCAACTTATCGCCCAGCGCGCCGCAGGCACGCCAGTCCAATACCTGACCGGCCACCAAGAGTTCTGGGGCCTGGACTTCGAGGTAAATCAAAGCGTTCTAATCCCGAGGCCGGAGACAGAGCACGTCGTTGAAGTGGCCTTAGCTCGCATTGATGACCACCGCGCCGATCCGCTGATGGTCGGCGACGCCGGCACCGGCTCAGGATGCCTAGCAGTGGCGCTCGCCTCGGAGTTGCCGAACGCCCACTTCCTAGCCACCGATATCTCGCGCCCCGCCCTGGAAGTCGCCCGCCGCAACGCCGAGCGCCACGGCTTCGTAGCGCGCATCGAGTTCCGCCGCGCGAATTTCCTGCGTACCTACCTCTCCGACTCGCAGCCAGTGAAGCGCTGCTTCGACCTGATCGTGAGCAATCCGCCCTACATCGGCCTGAACGAAGCCGCGAGCCTCCCGCGCGAAGTGCGCGAGCACGAACCGCACGACGCCTTGTTCGCCGGCCCCGAGGGCCACGAAGCCTATCCTCGGCTCATCGAGCAAGC
>Ga0187825_10000166_pt1 | contig 13308 bp, 10 predicted proteins | sample NC_wetland_sal_i_11_FD_132421 | JGI IMG/M metagenome (GOLD analysis project Ga0187825, IMG submission 132421) | Wetland sediment microbial communities from Neuse River Estuary, North Carolina, USA - SourceSoil_5 | ecosystem: Environmental > Aquatic > Freshwater > Wetlands > Sediment | place... | reverse complement strand
ACAAATATCAGGTAAGTGATAATGAGGTACAGCAGGTTGTGATCGCAGGCAGGGCGGGCATGAGTGAACAGGGCTGCGTAGAGCTGGTTGGCATCGCCCGCTCGCGTCATAGTGTGTTTAACCAGGGTGATGCTGTTGCGGGTCTGCTTGGCGCCGGGATGAAGGAAAGCTCGGTCATGCAGATAGTCCGCCTGAATCAGTTGACGCTGTTTGCGGGTGAGGCCGCGGCTATGCGGCTGGCGGGGCTATCTGACGAAGTCATTCTTGACGTTGCGCGGCGTCGCTCAAAAGGCCAAGCCGTAGTTACGGGCGCGCGTCTTGCCGAATTGCGGGATGCAGGATTCTCAAATGCGCAACTCGTTGCAGCGGTGGATCGGGGCATGACCGACAAAGAAGCCGATCAGGCTATCGCCAGGCACGATTACGCCGTTGGTGGCCACACCTTTGTCCGGCAGCACGGCCGCCGTCGATAGCGAAAGTAAATCCTTTGTACGTGACTTAACCGACTGGTTTGCATTAGCTTTTTTGACCGCAGCCTCGCCTGCCGCTAGAATTCTGCTGGGTCTCCCTGGAATGCGCTCGATTGCGTTGATCTTGATCTCGATTTCCTTACTTGGCTGCGCCGTTCCGCTGGGCCGGGGGTTTAACCATGCTTTTCGTTCTGTGGACGTCTCTGCGACCTCAATTGAGCCAACGCATATTCACGTAAGTATCTTGGATAAGCTCCAAAATGTTGGAGATCGCACTTTGACTTACCTCGATGTCCACCTTCCCAACGGCCCTTCATTCGGTACAAGAGACGTTAACATTATGGTTGATGGAAAGGCTGTTGCGAGCCGAACGGTAACCGAGCAATCGGGGCCCTCGTTACGGATTCCCTTTGATCCGCCGTGGCCAGAGCGGCAGGAACGGGAGATCAGCTTTGCCTACGATCTCGAACCTGCTCCAGAAGGTCGTGGCGTCGTGGCGGCAACCCCAGACGGTTTCTATCTTGCCGATGCGAACGCTTTTCCGGCGTGGCAGCCGCCGTTGGGTCCATTCGCGCAAGCTTCTCTTCGAGCTAAAACGGAAGAACTTGAGGTCACGGTGCCAGCAGATTTCCGAGTGTTGGCTATGGGGCGCGAGCGCGGCAGCACCCGCCGCGGAGAGGCCGTGGTTCACCGCTTTGAAACGCTCCAGGCGGAGTTCCCTCCCTATCTAGTCGCCGGACTTTACCAAGAACGGAGCGTGGAAACACAACACGGCACCGTTATTTTTTGGACTCGCGAATCGCTCGACGAAAGCTCGGCTCAGAAAACCGCAGAGCGTCTCAGCAGCGCGGTGATTACATATGAGGAAGCATTCGGTGCGATCACGCGCAATCGTTTTCCGGTACACGTGGTAGAAACGTCGGCAGAACTCGCCCCCATCGTCGTCGTGACGCCGAATATTTCGGCCGCTTCGTTCCCCGAAGGCGTGCTCTTCGATCATCGCGCTATGGCGTTGGGGTTGGCGAGTGGTCCTGTCCTGGATCTGGCAGACTATGAACTCGCGCGAACCTGGTTCGGATGGCATGTGCGTCCCCGGCCCGAAGCGGATCTCCTTTTAGGCAGAGGGATGGCTCTTTTCGCGGCGCTCCATGCAGCAGAAAGCCGAGGAGGCTCCCCGGCTCGGCAAGAGGAAATCGCACGACTTATCGCGACGTATGACAGTCTTGGCACTGCAAAAGACGAGAAGCCTGGATTTGGACCGCTCGTCGGTTATAGCCGCCAAGAGGCCACGGCCAAGTCGTACAAGGCAGCTCTCTTTTTGCTCTCACTTGAAGAAATCGCCGGGGAAGAAAAATTCCATCGCGCAGTGCGTCGTGTTCTGAGAGACATGGCGGGACGGGAAATCGGCAGCGCTGAATTACGCTCGGCCGTCGAGGCGGAGTCAGGGCAGAATCTGGCAGCCGTTTTTCATGCCTGGCTCGATCAGCCCGGACTTCCGCCGGATTTTCGAGCGCGTTACATGGCCGCACGATGATCGAATTCAGCAGTAAAGATTAGCCAAAACTAGCGGAATCTTAGGAGGTTCCTTTGAAGGAAGCGATCGCAACGGATTTAGGTCCCAAGGCCATTGGCCCCTACTCGCAAGCAGTCCGCGCGAATGGATTTGTCTTCGTGTCGGGCCAGATCGCACTCGATCCTCGCACGCAGGAACTGGTTTCTGGCGACATCACGGCGCAGACGGAGCGCGTCATCGAAAATCTCAAAGGCATTTTACAAGCGGCCGGATCGTCGCTGGAAAAAGTGGTGCGCACGACCGTCTTCCTTGCCGATATGAACGAATTTGCTCTGATGAACCAGGCATACGCTCGGTATTTCCGGCAGGACTTTCCTGCCCGCTCCACTGTGCAAGCCGCACGGCTGCCGCGGGATGTTCGCGTTGAGATCGATGTGATTGCGCTCGCCTGATGCGTCGGCGCGGAGCGATTCCTTAGCGGGTGAGGAGAACCTCGCCTGGCAGAGTGGCAATAAGGATGGAGATAAATACCAGTACGGTTACGATCGAAAGCAAGCGAACGTATCCGCGATCCAACGTTATGCGTCCTGACGCAAAGGCCTTGCTCCTTGTTCCAACGATCACGTGGAGGGCGATCAAGAGCAACACGAAAATGAACTTAATATGGAGCCACCGCGCGTGGAGATAGTACGAGCTGTTGGTCGTAATCAGCAGGATTCCCGCCAAGATTGCCAGAGTAGCGCCCGGATCGGCTAAAGCTCTGAGGCCAAGTTTTTCGATTCCAGCCAAGCTCGCGCGTGTTTCCGCCTCTGTCACTCCTATATGCCTGAGCAAAACGAAACTGGTCATAAGCAAGCCGGAAATCCACAGGGTGAACCCGAAAATGTGCACGACCAATAGCCAAGCAACCATGGCCTCAGGTAAAGCCTCCGGGCACAGTCTATCATCGGAAAGCAGTTTCCGAATGCGGCTAGAGGGCCGAGATGGTTTGGTGCAGGTGCGGGCGAAGAGAGCCCGGTTCTACGGTTCTACTTCAATTGTTTTTGCATTTCCCGGGTGGCGTCTTCCGACAAGAGGGAAGGAACTTCCTCGGGCGCGAGCGGTTTCGAGAAATAGTATCCTTGCGCGTATTTGCACTGCAGTCTCTTTAGCAGGCCGACCTGCTCAAGAGTTTCGACGCCTTCAGCGACCACATCCAGGCGAAGGTTCTTGGCCATTGGCATAATCGTGCGAGCTATTTCCATGCCTTCGCTTCCTTGTGCGCTGCCGCTGATGAACGAGCGATCGATTTTCAACGTATCCAGCGGGAAGCGGTGGAGATAGCTCAATGAGGAATAGCCTGTCCCGAAATCGTCGATGGCGAGGCGGACACCCAAGTCCTTGATCTGCTGCAAAATGTCTGCGGCGGCTGTCGGATCTGCCATCACCGCGCTCTCAGTGATTTCCAACTTTAGGGCTTTCGGCGGGAGGGACATTTCGGCCAACAACTTGCGCATGTCTTCCACCAAATGCGGTTGCAGCAGCTGTTTAGCGGAAATGTTGACGCTCATGTTCAATTCCAGATACTCCTCGGAGCGCTTTCTCCAACTGCTCATTTGCCGGCAGGCCTCCCGCAAGCTCCACCAGCCCAAGTCTCGAATCAGTCCGGTCTCCTCGGCGACGAAGATGAATTCTTCGGGACCAATGATTCCTTTGGTCGGATGCTGCCAACGCATCAGAGCCTCGAATCCAACAATGCCTCCGGACTCGAGAGCGACAATGGGTTGGTAGAAATTCCGAAATTCGTTTCGCTCCAAGGCGCGGCGTAGATCCGTTTCCAATTGCAAGCGCGCCATTACACTGGCACGCATATCCGCATCGAAAACTTCATAACGAGCCTTGCCTAGCGATTTTGCCCGGTACATGGCTGTGTCGGCGTCGCGCAGCATGTCTTCTGGCTCGTCGTAGGCTGTATTGCTCAAAGCGATGCCGATGCTGATCGAAGTGAATACCTCTTTGCCGGCCAGAAGGAACGGCGGCGCCAATGCTTTCATAAGCCGCTCTGCTGCTCGATTCGCATCGGCAGCTTCCTTAATGTCGTCCAGAAGAATGGTGAATTCGTCTCCCCCGAGCCTCGCAACCGTAAATGTTTCGCCAAGACGAGCCACGGTATCGGACGAACGCAGGCACTTCTCCAGTCGAGTGGCTACGCCGACGAGGAGTTGGTCTCCGACAAGATGTCCAAGGCTGTCATTGATCATCTTGAAACCATCAAGGTCCAGGAAGAGCACGGCAAAGAGATGATCTTTCCGGCGTTTCGAGTGTTTGATCAGTCGTCCAAGGCGGTCAATGAAGAGAAGGCGATTAGGCAGACCGGTCAGCGGATCGGATACTTTGCGTTCGGTAATATCGGTCTGGGACCCCGCCATCCGCAAGGCTCTTCCCGTGGCATCGTGAACAGCGAGTCCCCTGCTGAGCATCCACCGAAAACCCCCATCCTTATGGAGTAAGCGGTGCTCGCTTTCAAAGTGTGGCGTCAAGCCCTTCTGATGGGCGGCGATCTCTTCCTTCACGCGGTCGCGGTCCGCGTCATGAATGCGACCCAGCCATTCTTCTAGACGATCCTCGATTTCGTTTTCTCCAAACCCGAGCATGGCTTTCCAACGTGGAGAGAAATACACCGCGCCAGTCACAAGATTCCAGTCCCAAAGGCCATCATTGGCGCCGCGAGCGGCCAGCGCATAGCGCTCTTCGCTTTCTCTCAATGCTTCCTGCGCTTTTTTGTGAGAGAGCTGTGTGCCAATTCGAGCCAAGGCCACGGGAAAGTCGATCGGTTTGGTGAGGTAATCGTTTGCGCCCATTTCCAAAGCTTTGACGATGTCGTCGCTCTGATTTTTTGCCGTGACCATGATTATCGGCAATTCAATTGGAGAATAGGCTTCACGCAGGGCTCGTAGCGCGTCTAGCCCGGTCACTTCCGGCATTTCGATGTCCAGAAGTACCAGGTCGATGCCGTCCTCTTTGACGCGCGGCAGCAATTCCCTTGCGCTCTCTGCCAGTCCGATCACGTAGCCCTTACGGGCCAGGCGCCGGGCCAGCATGTCCCGATTCATTTCGTTGTCGTCTACGATCAGCAGCCGGCTGGGGCGCGAGTTCATGAGGGTTTTTTCTCAGCAAGCAGGCTTTCAATTTTTTCGCTCAAGCGCTCGAACTCGATGGGCTTGGTGTCGTAATCGTCGCAGCCGGCTTCAAAGGCCTTCGCCCTGTCGGTAACCAACGCGTGAGCCGTCAGCACGATGATAGGGATATGTCGTGTACTGTCGCTGGCTTTCAGGCGGCGCGTCAATTCCCACCCATCCATGGCCGGAAGACTGATGTCCATCAGAATCAGATCCGGGCTTTCTGAGCGGGCCAACAAGTGGCCTTGTTCGCCATCTTGGGCGGTCACCACGCGATAACCCCTTCGCTGCAGTCTTCGGGAGAGCATGTCCCGGTTCATTTCGTTGTCTTCGATGAGCAAAATTTTCGGCATCATTTAGGATCTCCTGGAGACTTCAGCTTCCACTGGCTGTCGCTCTTCCTTCTTTGCCGCGGGACGAGAGTGAACATTTGCCTCGGTCACGCTCGAAGAACGCGCTGTGCGATGCTTTTCGATCAGTACCGCCAGGCGATCACGATCAACAGGTTTGATCAAGTAGTTGGAAGCGCCTAGGTCAAAGCCCATGGCTTGGTTGTCCACTACCGTGACCATGATCACTGGAATCTGGGCCAGACGAGGGTCGCTCTTGAGCTTACGCAGAACTTCCCAGCCATCGCATTCGGGCATAATTACGTCCAGCGTGATTACTAACGGACTTACTTCACGGGCCAGCCGCAGTCCTTCGTCTCCGTCCGCCGCAGCAATCGCGCGGAAGCCCAGCTTGCTTAGGAATCGAGACATCAGGTCGCGGACGGCCGGGTCATCGTCGATCACGAGAACCGTATCGAGTTCTGACTTATGCTGAGACGATGCTGCTTGAGTCCCGCCGGCTCCGTCGAGTTGCGCGGCCTCTACCGTATCCAATGTGACTTGAGCAGGTAGGTAGACGGTAAAGGTGGAGCCCTGTCCTGGTTTGCTCTCGACGCTAATACGGCCTTTCATCATCTGTACAAATCGATGGCTGATGGCCAGACCCAGGCCGGTTCCTCCGTATTTGCGCGAGATCGTTGCATCAGCTTGAGAGAACTCCTGAAAGAGCTTTTCCTGCTGTTTGGCGCTGATACCGATGCCGGTATCTTTGACGCGGAACCGAATGCACTCCTGCCCTTCCATGGCGCTCTGGCTCACGTCCAGCGAGATCGTGCCGTGGTCGGTGAACTTACAGGCGTTACTCATGAGATTGAATAGGATTTGCCGTACCTTGGTGGCGTCGGCCCGCATCATCCCTACGTCATCGGCCATCCGCACCCGGACCTCATTAGCATTCTTGGCAATCGCCGGCTGCAACGTAGTCACCATCTCGTCCACCATCAGCGATACGTCGAATGTTTCGAGATGTAATCCCATCTTCCCAGCTTCGATCTTGGAGAGGTCGAGCACGTCATTAATCAGGGACAATAAGTGCTTTCCAGCGGATTGAATCTTCCGTAGGTCCTGCTGATTTTCTACCTTCCCTGAATCGCGTGTTTCCTCTTCCAGCATTTCGCTGTATCCGATAATGGCGTTGAGCGGAGTACGCAGCTCGTGGCTCATATTGGCAAGGAATGCGCTTTTCGCGCGGCTGGCATCCTCGGCTGCGTGCTTGGCTTTGAGCAGTTCTTCCTGCGTTTGTTTACGGTGGATGATCTCGCCTTCGAGTTCCCGCGTTCTTGTTTTCAATTCATCATTGGCACGCTGCAAAGCCGTATCCCGGTGCTGGATCTCCGAGAGCATAGTATTGAAGCCATCGATCAGCCTGCCGATTTCGTCGCTATAAAATCTTGTGGCGCGCACCTCGTAATTCTTGTTCGTCGAGACCATTCTCATGGCGTTTTCGAGGTGCAAAATCGGTCTGGAAATGAGCCTTTGAAGCTGGGACGAGACAAGCAGTGCAAATAGTCCCGAAATCAGCACGAAAATGCCGACAATGGCGCTGTATCGTCTGGCACGCACGCTCCACTGCCGTTGATCGGATTGTAAAAATAACGTTCCCACGCGCTCGCCATTTAGCGTGACGTCCCGAAAAACTTCCAGATAGCCGCCTTCAAACCGATAACCGTTCTCCTGCGAACGGCCCGGCAGCGTTGATGGATGTGCGCTGCCATTCGGGAAGTAATGGGCGAAGATTGTTCCGTCTGGGCTGTAGAGGACGGCGGCCACGATGTCTTCTTTTGCCGTCAAAGCCGATAATGTCGCCGTGGCGGCGGCTTCGTCCCGGAAGGCCATGGCGGCGGCGCTGTTGTACCCGATTATCTGCGCCTGGCTCATCAGATCCAGGGTCAGCAAATGGCGGAAGGAGATCAGGTCGTAAATCAGGAAGCTCGCGGAAGAAAGGACAAGCGCTGCGCTGCTGGTCAACATCGTGATCAGCATCAGCTTGCCCTTGATGGATAGATTCTGGAGGTTCATTCCGTTTACCGTGCGTCTGCTGCCGCTTGCGGGATGATTCTTGCCAGTGCCAGCAACCTCGAGCTGATGTTCAGGTCCGCCTGTTTGGCGGCGTCCAGGTTGACCTCGAACCGAACCTTGTTGTCTTCGAGAATCAGATTGATGATGCAGCCGCGTCTGGCAAATCCGGGTGTCTCTCCGATGGTCAAGATGGGCTGGCCTTTAAGCGCGTGAAGGACCTCCTCTAAGTGGACGGCTTCCGATGCGCCAATGAACAAGATGTCGCACCCTTTGACATCCATGCCCCACTTCAGCCGCTTTATCACGAAGTGTCGCGCATCGATTTGTTTGTCGGCCAGAATACGGTCGATGATTCCGCCGAAAGGATCAGTTCCTAAGATTCCGATGACGATTGGGGAATCTGGCTGCGCGAAAGCGCCCTGCGGCCATCCTACCAGTTTGGCAAAATTGTAAATAAAGCCGGCCTTAATGAGATATTCGGAGGAATCAGACGAATCCAGCGTCTGAGCGCTGGCTCCAAGAGCCATGCTCAAGCAGATTCCCATCACGATAATCGGTCGCAGCAGTCTCATTATGGCCTTATCGCGCGGCTGAAAAATCGGCATCACGCGAGATCACCTGGCTCCCTGCTTAAAAAGTCCAAGAAATGCCGCCGTAGAACGTGCGGCGAACCTGTGTGGGCAACGTGTTGATGAACTCTGGGATGAATTCCAAGTGACGGCTATTCAACAGGTCCTCGCCGCCAAAGGAAAGTTGCAGCTGTGAAACTGGCTTCCAGCCGATATGGAGATCCAGCGAGTAATAGCTGGGTATATCCAGGCCCGGAAGTTGATCCACATAACGGACCATGACGTCCTGCTCCAAATGCTTCGGCAGGTCCAAAGAGGATCGGAAATAGAACTGATTGCGCGGACTCGCCCCATTCGGAATGTCCGGAGTCGGATCCAGGCTATCTGCATTCTTGCGTATGTTCATTCGCAAAAAGCTGTAAGACCCGGAAAGCTTCCATCTGGGGAGAACTTTCCATTCTGCGTAAGGTTCGATGCCGTACGTTCCTCCACTCATCTTATTGCTCGCGACGAAAGGAAGAACGACATAACTCGGAAATGGGCTTCCTCCGAGAATGGGTGCGCCAGGCTCCGCTGATCGCAAATTTGTGTAGTTGTTGTAGAAGGCTGCGATGTCAAGCGACAAGGAACTGGTCGCTTGAACTCGGTAGCCGAGTTCATAGGCGAGGAGATCTTCTGATTGGAATAAAGGACTCCCGAAAATCGCTTCGATCACCGGCAGAGGGCTATTCAGTGGAGCGGTCCCCGGCGGAATAATCGCTTCATTCAACTGCAGGCCCTCTTCCGTTAAAGCAGGCGTTCGGACGGCTCGTGATACGGCCGCCCAGACCGACTGGTCCTTCGTAATAGTTCCCAACACTCGCACGTTCGGTTCAAACTCGAAGCCGGTGAATGGGTTATGCTCGAATTTAGACCCAACGGTAATGTGCATACGATTGCTGAACAGGCTCACTTCGTCCTGGAGGAACGCGCTGTATTGATTCAAGCTGCTGTGAGGCGGCTGAAGGGCTACGGTAAAGCTGGAGCCGTTATTGTCCTGAATCGATCGATAACCCAAGCCCCATACCAGTTCCTGAGCTTCGCCGAGGTGGATATCGTGCTGGAAGTCGATGTCATAGACTGATTCATGGTCGCCAAAAACAGTGGGGTCAGCGATGTTCGTCCGGTCGTAATACATCTGCAATGAAGTTGAAGAACGTGCGAAAGAGTGATTCCACCGGCCCAGCAGATCGCCGCCGCTGTTGTAACCATTATTCGGATAGGTGCTCCAGAATGTGGGCGACGTTAGCGACGGAACCGTCAGAGTCTCGCCGAAATTGTCGTGATAGATGTCGCCCTGTATCGTGAACGAATTTGAGTTCGTGGCGTTAGAGTCGACGCGGAACCCGCTTCGCAGTGCATGCCAGCCGTCTGAAGCGGTCGCGCCGGTCGCGTCAATCGAGGGATACCAATCGTAGTATTTGCCGTAGACACGGTAATAAGTCTTGTCGCCAACCTTCGCTCCATAACGCACGCTTTCGGCCGTCCGCTCCTCCGAACCTGCTTCTGCGGTAACCAGGCCGCCCTGCGTGTCTTTGGCCGATTTCGTAATAATGTTGATCACGCCATCAACCGCGTTGGCGCCCCACAATGTCGCACCGGGACCTCTAATAACCTCGACGCGGTCCACATCCTCGAGCACAACATCTTGCACGTTCCAGTACACGCCTGAGAAAAGAGGGGTATAAACGCTTCGGCCATCGATCAGAACAAGCAACTTGTTATCGAATCGTCCGTTGAAGCCTCGCGAGCCGATGGCCCACTTATTCTCATCAATGCGCGCGACTTCCAGGCCAGGAACCATCCGCAGTGCTTCCGGAATGCTGGTCGCTCCAGAACGGCGGATATCCTCCTGCGTGATCACAAAGACCGCCGCCGCCGAGTCGGCCACCTTCTGTGGTCGCTTGGACACAGACGTGACCTGCAGATTCATCAGGTCTTCCAGGCTCAGCGTGGTCGGGTCCAGAACCTTCTGCGGGCTAGCTGGGCCTGATGCGGACGCGTTGGCGACCGGGCACACGGCAAGCACGCCGGCCAAGAGGATGCGGCCCGCAGAGGCCATCCAGCTGATGTTGTTCTTAGTTATGGACGACATACTCAAATCCCCCTCTGGGAGATAGCCAGCGAAGCTGGCGTGGGGTCCCCGACCCGGATTTTGCGTACTACGTTAGGCCCGTTAACTTTTCTTTCCCCGTGAGTCATGACCTGTATTTCCCCCCTGCAAACGCAAGCAGCGGAGACTTCATAAGGGCTTGCGTCCGGTTACCGTAAAAACCGTGGAATACGTAAGCGTGTCCGGCCGCCCGAGATATTCGAGAAATCTTCGTGAATGCTCTTTGGCTTCGGCTTCACTGCCAAAGATTCGGGTCATCTGTGGCTGGGCGATCTCCAGCTTTAATTCCCATTGTTTCCGAACGTCCGGGGCGATCTCCCCGGCAATCAAGTGATAGCAATCCACTTGAACATGCAAATTTTCTAGGCCTGCTTTGTGTGCCAGCCAGAAAAGTTTTCGGCCGACGAAAGGATCGAAGCCGGTGTCCCCCAGGGCCGCCACGGTCTTCTCGAGGGCCCGCTGTAGAGCCGGATCTTCGGGGTAATGCCATAAGAGTTGCCCGTCCAAGTCCTGCAGCAGAACCGTTCCGCCCGGCCTGCACACTCGCACCATTTCAGAGACCGCACGCTCCTTCTTGTGAAGGTATTGCATCAACATGCGGCAATAAACGACGTCGAAGCTCTCCGCAGGAAACTGCATCGCATAAGCGTTTCCGCATACGAACTTCGCTCTGGGGTTGTCCCGGTTCCTTCGGATCGCTTCCGTCACACGGTCCGGGCTGATATCCATGCCCGTCCCCCGCACGGATGGATGCAATGCGCAGATCGCCCCCAAAATCACGCCCGGCCCACAGCCTACAGAGAGCACTTCCATGCCCGGGGTGATGTGGCGAGCCATGTACCTTTGGACCCAAGCTTCCGGATCGACCTTTGCTTCCAGTCGCGCGGCCTCGCGTGGATCGTCCATGATGTAATCAATTGTTGCGGCCTTGCCCATGACTCCCCTAGCTCACGAATGTCATTTGGTTTGCGTGTCTCTCGGATCGAGCCAGCAATCGCGAATAGAATCCATCCACATGGCGGTAGAACCGTAGCTGTCCGCCCTTCAGCCATATGCCCTGGCAATAGTGACGAAGGAACTCTGCGCCCAATTGCGTCATGGCGGTGGCGGCAATCTGATCCGTAATCACCGGGATCGCGTTCAGCTCAAAACCTTGATAGGCGCTGGTGGCTACCTTCAGGAGGCAAGAGGCGACGCCATAGACCTCAGAATCCGGAACCGTCGGATGCAGCAATAGATCGCAGCGATTCTCGATGTAGCTAAAGTTGACTCCCAGAGGGCCGCGATAGGCGATTACAGCTCCGATCGGCTCATCTTTGTATCCGCGATATGCCAGCCACACTCGCCGGGTCCGGCGGAGCCCTACCTTGCGGTACATTTCGTCCACCGCTTTGAACTCGACGTCTTCCCGCAACTCCTCGGCTGTCACATAAACACTGCCCCGTGCAGCGGTGGCGATTGTGCTAAGCGGCTCCTTCTGCGATGGACTGTAGGGCACAATGCGAATTCCCTTTTGCGTTGGCAGAACCACTTTTCTCGACAGTGCGAAATACAGATGCCGCTGAACGGACGAGAAAGACTCCCCAATGGTCTGAACCATGGAGCCGAATACGCGCGAGGGGAACCGGTTCTCAGGGCGGAACCAATTCTGGTGGGACTTATCGACGCCCTTCAGAAAGCTGGCCGCCGAACCTGACAGCATCACGGCACGCGATGCGTATGGATTGTTCTCCGAAACCAGGTGCTGGGAGGTCCAGCCATTCCGAGCGGTGCGCCAGACGGCAATTGATGCCCGGCCGTGCTTGGCATCGCCGGCAGTTAGCACATACAGAAGCGATTCCCCGCCGCGCAACATCCGCCGCCAGTTCTCTTTCACCTGCTCCAAATGCGGCAGCAGCCGGGCTGCTTTGTCTGGGTAAAGAAAGCCGGTTCGTTCGTAGAGCGCGAAGATCTCATCAACAGGCAGAGCATTGATCTGCACGCCGTACGCTTCGTACACGTCGGCCAGTTTCGGCAAACTGTTGATGATCTCTTGATCTAGGGCATCAATCGGCATATGGTTTGGTTCGTTTCTCGCGCCATCTTCCTGAAAACGCCCCTTTCAAATTCCCGCGCACTCGTGCTGCACGCACTCTTTCCTTCTTAGAAATCGAGGACCAAGCGCTACAACCAGCTAGTCCTGCTCTACAAATGACTTAGATATTGGGGTTTGGCTCGCTCTTTCAGAATGGTTCGTTAGTACTGTTTCTCAGCGTTCGCTCGAACGGACTATTAACAGCTTCGATACAGGTGTTTACGCGGACTCGCGAGCCGAGAGTGATTCCAGGGGATTCCGACAACGGCTTCGCCGATCTTTCGGTGCAGGCCGTAAATAACACAATCCGCCGAGCTTATGGGGTTTGGCTCGTCGCAGATTCTGCTGACCAAAAACAAAGCACGAGAATTCGCAGAAGAGCGGCGTAGGGATGTTTGAGAGCGAGCATTCGCAAGACCGTGGAGGGGCTACCTACTTCGTCACAAAATTATTGCTTTGCAGTCGCAGTCACGAATTGCGTTGCAATGAGACGCGCTCGATTGCTAGGAGACGTTCGCGGATGATGATGATAATATGAGGCTGTAGAATTAGGAGCGGGGCTTTCGCCTCGCGGCGTTGAAGCAGGAATCGCGGCGAGCCGAGAACGGAAGAACCGCTTCCCGCATCGCGGGCCTGTAGCTCAGGTGGCTAGAGCGCACCCCTGATAAGGGTGAGGTCGACTGTTCAAGTCAGTCCAGGCCCACCATTTTCTATGACTTGCAGACGACGGGTTTTTACTATGGCTAATCTTGACCCATTCTCAACCATTCTTGACCTTCGCTGCCTTGCGTGTTTTATCAACTGCCTTCATTGCCGCATGAACATCTGACGAATCCACGATGTCATATCGGCGGAATATGGCAGTCGTCTTGTGTCCGGTGATTTTCATAATCACTGATTCCGGGATTCCTTCCTTTCGCATGTTCCGCGCTGCCGACCGGCGAAAGTCATGGATGAGTAGATT
>Ga0187825_10000165_pt1 | contig 13336 bp, 10 predicted proteins | sample NC_wetland_sal_i_11_FD_132421 | JGI IMG/M metagenome (GOLD analysis project Ga0187825, IMG submission 132421) | Wetland sediment microbial communities from Neuse River Estuary, North Carolina, USA - SourceSoil_5 | ecosystem: Environmental > Aquatic > Freshwater > Wetlands > Sediment | place... | reverse complement strand
ACCAGCGTCAATCGCGACGACCAGCCCGACGGCGGCTCTGCCATCTTCGCCCGCACCATCACGGAAATCCGCCGCCGCGTCCCCGGCTGCAAAGTGGAAGTCCTTATCCCCGATTTCCGCGGCAACTGGGACGCGCTCAACGCCGTCCTCGCCGTGAAGCCCGACGTTCTGAACCACAACACCGAAACCGTTCCGCGCCTCTACCGCCAGGTGCGCAAGGGCGCCGTATACGAGCGCTCGCTCGAACTGCTGCGCCGCGCCAAGAAGACGCACCCCGATGTCCCCACCAAGACCGGCCTGATGCTCGGTCTGGGCGAAGAAAAACAGGAAGTCCTCTCGACGATGCAGGAACTCGCCGCGCAGGGCACCGACATCCTCACCCTTGGTCAATACCTGCAGCCCACGCGCGAACATCTCCCGGTCGTTCGCTACGTCCACCCCGATGAGTTTTCCGAATACAAGGTTTTAGGCGAGCCGATGGGTTTCAAGCACGTCGAAGCCGGCCCGCTGGTCCGCTCTTCTTACCACGCCTTCGACCAGGCCGAATCCGCTATCAAGTAGGTTGCCGGGATTGTCTTCGTAGCCGCGTCTTTACGCAGCTGCCTCTGGCTTTTTCCCGTAGGCCCGGGGCCGTTTTATCAATCCACCCGGTACATCGTGATCCCGCTAAGCAGCTTCGGATAAAAATCCGTGGATTTTTGCGGCATCACCTCGTTAGCGGTCGCAATCTGCACCACCTTCTCCACATCCACCGGATTCAGCAGAAACGATACCTGAGCGCGCCCTGTATCCACCGCCGCGATGGCCGCTGCGGCTTCGCGCTCGTACGTCAGGTTCATCTCTTTGGTCGCAGCCTGCAAGGTGATCCCCAGCGCCGGCTCCAGAATCCCGTCATGAAGCAGCACCACATCCAGTTCGCGCTGCAGCGGCGAGACTCCCGGCAAGAGCTGCGCCAGATCCACTCCTGGCCGCAGCTGAAACAGGTAAAACGCGCGCCGCCCCTCCGCCGTCGGATATGCGCCAATCGAGCGCTGCGCGGCCGTGGCTGCCAGCCGCTCCAGAAATTTTCCGCGCGCTTCGATTTTCTGCACGTCGTTCGCAAATTGGAAGACTTCCGCGGAAAACCACGGCTCCAGATAGCGCCGCACGGCCGACCACGAAAAATCGTGCACATTGGCCACTACGCGGTGCGTCGCCAGAATCGTCAGCCCCTCGCTGCGCGTGTTGATGAAGGTCATCATGGCCCGCTCGTAGCTGGCCGTCGGTACCGCCGCGGCTCCCGCCTGAGCGCGCCGCTCGTTGCGATAGTTCAGAGCCGTCTCATAGCGATGGTGCCCGTCTGCGATCACCAGCTTTTGATCGGCCATGGCCTGGTGAATCGTCGCGATGCGCTGTTCCTCGAAAATCGGCCACAGCCGGTGCACCACGCCATACTCATCCGTAAGTTCCGTAGCCGGCGCCGCCGCAGTTTCCGCCTCGGTCAGAACCGCATCCACTCGCTTCTGCGAATCCGAATACAGCATGAACAGCTGCCCGGTATGCAGTTGAGTGTGACGCAAGAGTTCCAGCCGGTCCGCCTTCGGCCCGGAAAGCGTGTGCTCGTGCCGGAAAATAATTCCCGCCGAGTAGTCTTCCAGTTGCCCCGCTCCGATAAAGCCGCGGCGCGTGCGCTTTTCGCCACCGCCAGGCACCGTAAATTCCTGCGCGTAGGCGTAAAATGCGGGCGCCCGGTCCTGCACCAGAACGCTCTCGCGCATCCATTCCGTCACCGTGCCCGCAGCGCGCGTGTACACATTGTCCTGCGGCGTGTCCGCCTCGGAGGTCAGTCCTTTTTCCACCCGGATCAGGTTGTGCGGGTGCATGGCATAGTATTCCGCCTGCCGTTGCGCTGAAATTTTGTCGTAAGGTTGCGTAAGCACTCGATCGAACGGGGCTACCTGGGGATTGAACCGATACGCCGCAAACGGGAATACCTGGGCCATGAACTCTCCATTGGTTTTCTACAACACAGCGGAAACTAATAGTTTACGCGAACGCCCGCATCGAATGCGAAACGCGTATTAAAATAAAAAGATATGCATGCAAAATTTCGCGGAACGGTAAAAGCGCTGCTCTTCGATCTGGATGGCACGCTGATTGATTCCAAGCAGGATCTGGTGTTGTCCGTCAACGCCACTCTACGCAGTTTGGGCCGTGAAGAGCTTCCCGCCGATCTGGTCGCCAGCTATGTCGGTTCCGGTGCGCCAGTCTTAATCCAGCGCGCGCTCGGCGGCTCACCCGATAGCGAGGAGTTCCAGCGCGCCCTGCAGTTTTTTCTTGCGTATTACGAGCAGCACAAGCTCGATTTTACGCGCGCGTATCCCGGTGTCCTGGAAGCCCTGCAACAACTGCGTAACATTCCCATGGTCGTCCTTACCAACAAGCTCGTGAACATCAGCGTGCGCATCCTCGAGGGTCTCGACCTCGCGCCATTCTTCCAGGCCGTTTACGGCGGCAACAGTTTCCCCACCAAAAAGCCCGATCCCCTCGGTGCCAACACCCTTCTTTCCCAGTTGGATGTCGCCCCCCAGGAAGCCGTCATGGTCGGCGACTCCGAAGTGGACGTGCAGACCGCCCGCAACGCCGGCATGATCTCAGTCATCGTCAACTTCGGCTTCGGCATCCACAATCGTGCCGCCTATCCCGCCGATGTGTACCTCGACCGTATGCAGGATCTCGTACCCATCGTTTTCAACGGTGACCGGCAACTCCCTTAGTTCCATCCGGGTCTCAGGAGCTACTTGCGGAACACGCCGCGGACAAGGCAGACTCGGGCGTGCTGATTGGACTGTTCCCAGAATTGGATGCGCCGGGCGGAGTGCAGCGCTCCGGACGGCACTTGGCATCCGTTATGACGGAATTTGCCGCTAGCCGCGGCCTGGAATGTCGCCTTCTCAGCCTAAATGACGCCGCCGAACTAAAGCGCCTCAACGTCGCCGGCCGCGACATCGTCTTTACCGGCAGCGCCCGCGCTAAAGGCAGTTTTCTGGCGGCGGCGCTGCGCACTGGCTGGCGTTCTGCACGCCAAGGCAAAAAATCTCCCCAACTGGTTGTCGCGGGCCATCCCAATCTCGCGCCCGTAGTGCGCGCCATGAGCCTGGCTGCGCCACGCCTCAAATCCATCATCTGCACGCACGGCGTGGAAGTCTGGCAGCCGCTCCCGCGCCGCCGGCGCAGCGCACTTCGCAAAGCCACGGTCATCCTGGCGCCCAGCAAGTTCACGGCAGACCATGTCGCCGCCGATCAAGGAGCCGACCCGAAGAAAATCCGCGTGCTGCCCTGGGCCCTCGACCCGCAATTTGAAGCACTGGCCGCTAACGCCGCCAAAACTTCCCTACCGGCAAAATTCCCTTCGGGCCAGGTAGTGCTGACGGTTGGCCGTTGGCGCGCTGACGAACGATATAAGGGCATGGACACGCTCATCACCGCCCTCCCACGCTTGCTTCCGCGCTGGCCGGAGCTGGAGCTGGTGGCGGTCGGCGACGGCGACGACCGCGCATGGCTCGAAGATCTCGCCGAAGAGAACGGCGTGGACCGCCACGTGCACTTTCTCTCCGCGCTCAGCTATGCGGAGCTCGCCGCCTGCTACGGCCATTGCGAGATTTTCGCGCTGCCCAGCCGCGGCGAAGGTTTCGGTCTGGTCTATCTCGAAGCCATGGCTTGCGGAAAACCTGTCATCGGCGGCGCGTACGGCGGCGCTCCCGAAGTGATCGAAGACAATCGAACTGGGTACCTGGTTCCTCACGGCGACCCTGCGCAACTCGCCACCGCGCTTGAAACGCTGCTCGCCGATCCCGCACTGCGCCAGGAAATGGGCCGCCGCGGAAAGCAGCGAGTGGAAAATGAATTCCGCTTCAACGTTTTCGCGAAGTCTTTCCGGAAAATTCTGCGCGAACTATGCGAATCCTGAGCGTCTCGCAGTCCTACGCGCCGTTCTACGAATTTGGCGGGCCGCCGGTAAAGGTTGAGGCGCTGGCCACCGGCCTGGCGCAGCGCGGCCACAACGTCACGGTTCTTTCCGCAGACTGGGGTTTCGAGGAGCGCCGCCAGGCCGACCCGGAAGGCGTCACTTCGCGCCGCTCGCCCTTTGGATGGGCGCGCCAGGCCAACGGCGTAGAAAGCATTTACCTGCCGAGCTGGGCGCGCTTTCGCGCCCTCACCTGGAATCCTGCAACGGACCGCTATTGCCGCGCGCGCCTGGCGCAATTCCACGTAGCTCACATTTTTGGGTTGTACGATTTTCTCGGCCCGACAGTCGCCAATCACTGCCGCCGGCAACGCATTCCCTACGTGGTTGAGCCCATCGGCATGTTCGTGCCTATCGTGCGCAACATCGCGCTGAAGCGCTTTTACCACCGCATCTGGGGCGCCAAAATGCTGGCTGGAGCCGCCGCTATCGTGGCCACCTCCGAACAGGAGGTCGAAGAACTGGCCGCCGGCGGCATCCCCCGCGCAAAAATTGTGCTGCGCCGCAATGGCGTCATGGTGCCTCGCGAGCTGCCAGAACGCGGATGGTTTCGCGCCAAGCACCAGTTGCCCGCCGACGCGCACCTGATTTTATTCCTTGGCCGCCTCTCCGAAAAAAAGAGCCCCGGCCTGTTACTCGAAGCCTTTGCCCAGCTCCCAGAAAAAATAAACGGCCGCGAGCTCCGCCTGGTCTTCGCTGGCCCCGACGAATCCGGCATGCAGCAACGACTGGACACTCTGGCGCGCGAGAAAGGTCTGAGCGCGCGCGTCAGGTTCACTGGCCCCATCTTTGGCGAAGAAAAATGGAGCGCCTACCGGGACGCCGACGTCTTCGTCCTGCCTTCGCAAAACGAAAACTTCGGCAACACCGCCGCCGAGGCGGCCGCTTGTGGCACTCCCGTCGTGATCACAGAAAATTGCGGTATTGCTCCTTTGCTTGCAGGCAGTGGCGGAATTGTCGTCCGCCATGTAACTTCCGAGGTGGCGCAAGCCGTCAAAGAGGTATTATCTGACGGAGAGCTGCGCGGCCGTCTGGCCCAGGGCGGCAAGAGCGCGGCGGGCCGGCTCGGCTGGGATCAGCCTGTCGGCCAGATGGAACTGCTGTACGAAAAACTCGCCGTTCCTTCTCCGAAGGTGTAAATAAAAATCGCAAACGGGATCCTGAGTGGCCAACGTCGGGCAAAAACTGTTCCGAACTCTGTGGCGTTCCACGAACGTCGCTTTGCTCTTGTCCGTCCTGCTGTTTCTTTATTCGGCGGGCTGGGAATATTCGGTGCGCCGCTACCTGACCGGCTTCTCCGATGCCATCGTTCCGGCCGGCGCCGCGCCTGAAAAAAGAGTGCAGTCCATCCTCGACTGGATGCGCAGCGGCCCGACACGTTCCGAGGACCTGACCCCCGGCGGCCTGGCCATGCGTGATCCGGAAACTACCCTGAACTACGAAAAGCTGCTTTCGGTCTGTGGAACGGCCACCAACGCGTTCCTGAATCTTGCCCGCAGTTCCCGCTTGCAGGCCCGCCGGCTCTTGCTCCTCGCTCCTGACCGAACCGCCAAACATGTCGTCGCCGAAGTTCTTCTGGATGGCCGCTGGATCGTCGTCGATCCCACCTATCGCCTCATCTTGCGTGATGCATCTGGCCGGATGCTTACGCGGAGCGACCTCAAGAATCCGCAGGCCTTCGCCGCGGCTATCGCCAGTGTTCCGGGCTACCCGACGCAATACACTTATGAGAAAGTCGCGCACGTTCGCATCGCCCGCCTGCCGATGGAAGCGTTGCATATTCGCAGACTGATCGATTCCGTCTCACCGAATTGGGATGAGAAACTGGATTGGAGCCTGCTCCTCGAGCGCGAATCTTTCTTCACTCTGACCCTGGCTGCCTTTGTGGTTCTTTTCCTGCTGCTGCTGCGCCAGTCTCTGGCCTGGTATGCCGACCGCAGGCTGATGATCTCCCGTTACCGTTTGCGCGTTCATCTGGGGCGGGTTGGCAGCGCGTTTTTCTCCACGCCGGAGATAAAATAACCGCGTGTGCGGAATCTGCGGCGTCGCCTTCGTCAATACCTCTTCTGACGCTCAAGCACGCGTGCGTGCCATGGCCGCGGCCATGCGGCATCGTGGCCCGGACGGCGAAGGATTCCTGGTTAACGATCCACGCGCTCCCGGTCTGGCGCTGGCCATGCGCCGCCTCAGCATCATTGATCTTGCCGGCGGCAATCAGCCGATCTGGAACGAAACGCGGGACATCGCGGTCGTCTTCAACGGCGAACTGTACAACTATCGCGACTTGCGCGAGCGCCTGAACCGCTGCGGCCATCGCTTCGCTACCCAATCCGACACGGAAATTCTCGTACACGCTTGGGAAGAGTGGGGCGAAGAGTGCCTAGCCGAACTGCGCGGTATGTTCGCTTTTGCCATCGTGGATTTCCGTAAGCATTACAACGCAGGTCCCGTGCTATTCCTGGCGCGCGACCCTCTGGGCATCAAGCCGCTGTACTACACGCAGACCGAAAAAGGCTTCGCGTTTGCCTCCGAGGTACGCGCGCTGCTGGCCAGCGAAGTTCCCGTGCGCGCCATTTCGCAGGACGCTCTGACCTCTTACCTGTTGTTCGGCAGCGTCAGCGAGCCGGTGACCATGTTCGAGGGGGTTTTTTCCGTACCGCCCGGCCATCGCATTCTTTTGTACATTCCCGACCGGCGCCGCATTCCGCGCGCGCATCCGTATTGGGATCCGCGCCGCAGCCCGGCAGCCAAAGATCCGCGCGCTCCGCGCGACTTTGCAGCCGCGGCAAGAGCCTTGCTCCCTTTGCTGGAAGACAGCGTCCGAGCGCATCTGATCGCCGACGTACCAGTGGGCCTGTTTTTATCCAGCGGCCTCGATTCCGGCGCCATTGCCGCGCTCGCAGCGCGCGAGCACCCCGGCATTCAAAGTTTTACGCTGGCGTTTCCGGGAACTCCTTACGACGAATCGCAACTGACGCGCGTGGTTGCACAGCGTTGCGGCACAAAACACACCGAACTGCCGCTGAAGGGCGAGGAAATCCGGGCGCGCCTCGATGAAGCCCTTGCGGCCCTCGACCAGCCCACCATGGATGGCATCAACACTTATTTCGTTTCCTGGGCCGCGCGCCAGGTCGGACTCAAAGTGGCGCTCTCCGGCCTCGGCGGCGATGAGCTCTTTGCCGGATACTCCACGTTCGCCGATACTCCGCGCCTGGCGTGGGTCGGCGGCGCCGCAAAATTAGTGCCGGCCGGCCTGCGCGGCGTCAGCGCAGGAATGTTACGCGCCATGCTCGGCTCGCAGCGTTCTCCGGACGCCGCACGCAAGGCCGCCGCGGCCTGGAGCCAGCCCGCTCGGCTGCCGCATCCTTACTTTTTCGCGCGTTCTCTCTTTCCACCCGGCGAAATCGAAAATCTGATCGAACCTCGCTTCCGTCCAAGCAGCGTCGCCGCCGATGGCTATTCGCTCGAGCCTACCTGGCTGGGCTGGCTGCAGCGCGCCGCCGACCAGACACAAAACATGGGCCCCGTCTCGGCGGTCAGCTGGCTGGAAACGCGAACCTACATGGCCAGCACGCTGCTGCGCGACACCGATTCGGTCAGCATGGCTCGATCATTGGAGGTGCGCGTTCCGCTCCTAGACACGCCGCTGGTCGAATTTGTGAACGCGCTGCCCGACGCGGCGCGCCGCCGCAACGGTGTGCAAAAAGCTCTGCTGGTGGATGCGCTGGGCCCGCTGCTGCCGGCCGAAATCACCATGCAGAAGAAACGCACTTTCACGCTGCCCTGGGAAGAGTGGCTGCGCGGCCCGCTGAAGCCGCGTCTCGAACAGAGTTTCGCTGATATCGCCGCGCCGCTCGCGCCTCTGCTGAAATCCGATGGCGTGCGCATGACCTGGGAAAATTTCCTCGCCGGGCAAACTTCCTGGTCGCGCCCCTGGGCAATCTTCGCCCTCAACGAGTGGGCCCGCAACGAAAGCGCTGCGTCGCATCACTGAACGCGCTTCTTACCTGAGTTACACTGAAAGTCCGGCCACACGACGACAACGATGAATATCCTCGGCATCAACGCGTATCACGGCAACGCTTCAGCGGCTATCCTGTGCGACGGCAAACTCGTCGCCGCCGTGGAAGAGGAACGCTTTAACCGCGTAAAATACGCTGCGGGATTTCCGGCAGCGGCCATTCGCTACTGTCTGCAAACCGCGGGCATCACTCTGGCTGAAGTGGACCACGTTGCGGTGCCCCGCAATCCCTACGCGCGCCTCGGCACAAAACTTTTCTACGCGCTCCGTATGCCTTCCTTCGCGCGCGAACGCGCCAAGGTGCTCGCCAAGTTTACCGGCATTCCCGAAGCTCTGGCCGCGGCGTTCCATATCGCGCCCGAAACCATGCGCGCAAAATTCCATCGTGTTGAGCACCACATCGCTCACCTCGCCAGCGCTTTTTATTGCTCGCCTTTCAGCGAAGCTGCTCTGCTCTCCGCCGACGGCCTCGGCGATTTTGCCAGCTCCATGTGGGGAGCGGGCTTCGGCCGGCGCATGAATATCCACGGCGCCATCGCTTTCCCGCATTCGCTCGGCCTGTACTACAGCGCGGTAACCCAGTACCTCGGCTTCCTCAAATTCGGCGACGAATATAAGGTCATGGGTCTCGGCGCCTATGGCCAGCCCGAATTTCTCCCTGAGTTTCGCGAAATCGTCCACAGCAACGGTACGGGCTTTCATCTCGGCCTGGAATATTTCACTCACCACCGCACCGGTCCGGAAATGAGCTGGGCCGAGGCCGACAAAACCCCCGTGCTGGGAAAAATGTATTCCGACGCCATGCCGAAAAAACTCGGGCCGGCACGCGCGCCGGAAGCTCCCATCGAGCAGCGCCATAAGAATCTCGCCAGTTCGCTGCAAGCGCGTCTGGAGGAAGTTTACCTGGGTATGTTGCGCCGTCTGCACGAGGAAACCGATCTCAAATCGGTTTGTCTGGCCGGGGGCGTGGCGTTCAACTGCGTAGCTAATGGAAAAATTCCGGCTAGCACCGGCTTCGAACACGTGTACGTGCATCCCGCGGCGGGCGATGCAGGCCTGGCCGTGGGAGCAGCGCAGTTTGTGTGGCACCAGATGCTCGGAAAGCCTCGAGCTTTCGTGATGGAGCACGCATACTGGGGCCCGGAATTTTCCCGCGAACAAATTCGCTCAGCGGTCAACACTGCGCCCCTGGCCGAAGACGGCTGCGCCATCAGCGAATTGACCGAGCAAGAGTTGCTGCGGAAAACCGCCGCTATCATCGCCGACGGCAAAATTCTTGGTTGGTTTCAAGGCCGCGCCGAATGGGGCCCACGCGCCCTGGGCAACCGCAGCATCGTAGCCGACCCGCGCCGCCCGCAAATGAAAGAGATTCTCAACCAGCGCATCAAACACCGCGAAATCTTCCGCCCCTTCGCTCCGTCCATTCTTGCGGAGAAAACCGGCGAATGGTTCGCGCAGTCTCACCCCTCGCCGTTCATGACTATGGCTTATGCCGTGAAGCCTGAAAAGCGCGACGAAATTCCCGCGCCCACTCACGTGGACGGTACCGGCCGCCTGCAAACCGTCACTGCCTCAGCTAATCCGCGTTACTGGAAACTTATCTCCGAATTTGAGCGGCTAACCGGCGTTCCCGTGGTCCTCAACACTTCCTTCAACGACAACGAACCCATCGTTTGCAAGCCGCAGGAAGCGATTGATTGCTTTCAACGCACGCGCATGGACGGCCTGGTCCTCGGCGATTTTCTGATCACTCGCTCCTGACCAAGCAGCAGGGGTTCAAGTCAGTTTCAGCGGCACCTTTTTCTCCAGCTTGCGCCTGCGCACCCAGCTTTCAATCAGCCAGCCCACCAGGTAATACCAGCCGAAAATGAGCACCGGCATGGCTACCATGAAGCTCAGCACTTCGTCCACGCCGCGCTGTCCGAGCAGATAGGAAATTCCGAAGCCCAGCAAGAACGCCGGCAGTGCGGAGGCCACCAGTATGCGGTCCAGCCATCCGGGCGCCGTGCGCTGTGTTGGCACATCCCAGTTGGCGCAGGCTTCGGGGTCGTACTGGCAGCGCTCCGCTGGTCTCGGATGTTCATTTAGCGGATCCGAATCAAGCCGCAGTGATGACCACCAGTAATAGCGATTGGGTGATTGCTGCAATTGGTCGTTCACTCGCGCGGACTCAAAACTCACCGCCGTGAATAGCAGCAGCCCCATAACAGGAAGAACGATCGTCCAGCGCATGACCATAAGTATGAAACACCAGAATGCGCGCCAATGTCCGGAGAATTTCCACGCTGGTCGCCATCCGGGCACGCGCGGGCTCCCGTGTACAATCGTCCCGTGCGCATCCTGCTACTGAATCTGTACTACCCGCCGGATACTTCCGCCACGGCAAAAATGGCGGAAAGCGTGGTCAACACGCTTTCCGCCAAGAATCAGGTGACAGTCTTATGCGGCCGCCCATCTTACGACCCCACGGAACGCCGCCCCTGGCGGATCTATCAAACCGAAGACGCCGGAGCGGTGCGCATCGTTCGCGCCGGCTCCACGGATTTCCCCCGTTTCCAGATGAAGCGTCGCGTCCTCAATTATCTGACTTACACACTGCTGGCCATTCCGCGCGCTCTATTCACGCCGTGCGACGCCATTCTGGCCATGACCGACCCGCCTTTTCAGGGCATCACCGGCGCTCTGGTCGCCACCCTCAAGGGCAAACCCTATTATTACAACATCCGCGACATGTATCCGGACATGGCGGTTGGCGGCTCCATTGTCGCGCCCGGTTTGCTGGCGCGTGTCTGGGAAAAGCTGCATCGCTGGGCGCTGCGCCGCGCGGCTTGCGTCATCGTGCTGGGCGAAGATATGCGCAATCGAATTCTGGCCAAGGGCGTCGCCACCGAAAATATTGAAATCATCCGCGACGGCGCGGAAATCCCGGAAGCGGCCGCGCCCGCGCCAGCACTCGATCCACAAGTCATCCAGGCCATCCGCGGCGACTTCCGCTTTGTGCTGCTCCACGCCGGCAATCTTGGTTTTTACGGCGCATGGGCCACGCTGATTGCCGCTGCCCGTAAGCTTGCGCAAGACAGCATCGGCTTTGTTTTCGTCGGCGAGGGGGCGCAACGCGCGGAAATCGAAGCGCTCGCTGCCGGTGTCTCCAACGTGCGCTTCCTGCCGTTTTTTCCGTCCAACAAAATCCCCTCAGTACTGGCTGCCGCCGATGCCCACCTCATCACCGTAAAGCGCGGCCTGGAAGGCGTGGTCGTGCCCAGCAAAATGTACGGCATCCTTGCGGCTGGCAAACCGATTGTGGCCGTAGCTCCTCGCGAAACGGATGCCGTCGCGCTCGGCGAAAGATCAGGGTTCAGCGTCGGCGCCGACCCCGACCGCCCCGACGATGTCGTCACAACCATTCGCCAACTCGCCGCCGACCGAGCCAAAATCGGTCGCATGGCCCAGGCCGCTCGCGCCGCCGCGCCGCGTTACGACCAGGCGAATGAACTACGAAAGTTTGCCAAGCTCCTGGAGACTGTCAGTTCGCGCGCCCGCTAGCCGGGCGGAAAGCTGGGCGAAGACCAGGCAAAAATATGCAGCATCGGAGCATATTTTCTGCTTCTTCCATATTATACATAGTTATATGTAGGGGTGATTTTCTCGCAATTTTAACTAGCCAACCGCATTTTTCCGCGTTATCTTGATTTCGCTGCGTGGGGCAGCGCGTTGACCGCCCAACGGTCAACCTTTCTCTATTTCACTTGGGAGCCGGATCCCCAATCCGGCAGCGAGTCGCGTGTGTCCACCGATGGCGCCGGCCTCATCGGTTCCGTAACTCTGAAATTTGAGGGTGCATGGCCGCAGGCCTGCTGGCTTTTCTCATAGCCCTATTTGCCTCTCTCACTCTCACGGTGCCGGTTCGCGCCCTGGCTCTTCGTGTCGGTATGGTGGACCGTCCTGGTCCTCGCAAAGTTCATTTGCAACCCATTCCTCTTCTAGGTGGACTTGCCATCTACGGCGGCGTTCTCTTGGCGGTGCTGTTTCTTGTGGAAGGCCCGGCGCGCGCGCAGGTTTGGGGCATTCTCACCGGCGCTACGCTGATCGCAGCGGTCGGAATCCTCGACGATCGCGGCTTGCTGCACCACCAGGTCAAGCTATTCGTCGGCATGCCTCTCGCCGCTAGTATCCTCCTGCTCAGCGGCATCCGCGCTCAGATTTTCAGCACAGTCATTGGTGGCCGTATCGGTGATGTTCTGGACGCCGCTCTCACCGTCGTCTGGGTCGTTGGCATCACCGCCTCTTTTAGCATTCTTGATCACATGGATGGCCTGTGCGCCGGGGTCGCCGCTATGGCGGCGGCGTTTTTCGCTCTGCTCGCTTACTTGAGCGGCCAGACTCTGGTCACCGTGCTGGCTGCGGCCGTTCTCGGCGCGGCGGCTGGTTTCCTACGCTGGAACTTCAAACCTGCAAAAATTTTCATGGGTGACGGCGGGGCGATGTTCCTTGGCTTTCTGATGGCCACCCTCGCCCTGAAGCTCCGCTTGATCCAGCCCAACATGGTTTCCGCGTGGCTAGTTCCCGTGCTGGTTCTCGGCGCCACCATTTTCGACACCACGCTGGTCACCATTTCCCGCAGCCGTCGCGGCCTGCTGCCTTTCGCCACTCCCGGCAAGGATCACGCTGCGCATCGCCTCACCAATTTAGGCCTCGGCCAGCGCGGTGCTGTCTTGGTCATGTACATGGTCGGTGCCCTTTCGGGTGCTTTGGCACTACTGGTCAGCACGGTTGCGCTATCTCTTTCTCTGGCCATTGGCATTCTTGCCGTGGTCATCGCCCTCGCCGGCGTCGCTTTCCTTGAGCGCGCTCCCTACGAACGCCAGGTACGCAAGCCGGCCCCCGCCAACGACTGATTTGTTTCCTCAGGCATTTCGCACCGCGCGAGGATTCGCTATACTTTTCCGGCCGCTCGCGAGTCTCCCTGTCCTGGTGTGCGGGCGCCCAAGAAACTTGCGAGCAAGCCAAATTACATCGCAAAAACCCGGCTCTATTGCAGCTGCCGGTGTGACGAATTGAGCCGCACGAGTGCACCAGATTGAGCAGAAGTCTCTTCCTGACAACCCTAATCGCAGCGTAGTCGTAGTCGGTGGCTCCGCGGCCGGGCTCCTGACCGCCGCCAAGGTCGCCGCCGGCGGCCGCGACGTGCACGTCCTCGAATCCAAGTCCGGTCTGGATCCCGCGCCGCGCTCGCTGATTGTGACCCACCATTTCCGCGAACAGCTCGGCGCCACCGCGTCCTCCAGCATCGTCAATGAAATTCGCCGCTT
>Ga0187825_10000164_pt1 | contig 13342 bp, 11 predicted proteins | sample NC_wetland_sal_i_11_FD_132421 | JGI IMG/M metagenome (GOLD analysis project Ga0187825, IMG submission 132421) | Wetland sediment microbial communities from Neuse River Estuary, North Carolina, USA - SourceSoil_5 | ecosystem: Environmental > Aquatic > Freshwater > Wetlands > Sediment | place... | reverse complement strand
TACGCGTGGTCGACATGAACGAGAAGGACGTGCCGCGCGACGGAAAGACGATGGGAGAGATCGTTGCACGCAGTGACGGTGTGATGGAGGGATACTGGCAGCAGCCGGGTGTCACCGCTGACGTCATGCGCGGCGGGTGGTTTCACACTGGGGACGTCGCGGTCCTCGAACAGGATGGCTATATCCGGATTGTAGACCGCAAAAAAGACATCATCATCAGCGGCGGGGAAAACATCTCCTCGCTCGAAATCGAGAAAACACTGCTGGCCCACCCCGACGTCTATGAAGCCGCGGTGATTCCTGTACCGGATGAGAAATGGGGAGAGGTGCCCAAGGCGTTCGTGGTCTTGAGGCCGGAAGCAACGGCGGTGGAAGGGGAGTTGGTAGAGTTCTGCCGTTCGCGGCTCGCACATTTCAAGTGTCCCCGATCGGTCGAATTCCTGCCAGCCTTGCCGAAAACCGCGACCGGCAAGGTTCTTAAGAAAGACCTGCGAAAGAAATACTGGAACCAGCCGTCGCATCCGGAATTCAGCACGCCGCAATGAGACGCGAGCTGCGCGGTTGGCCAAATGCCAAGTGCCAAGTGCTACTTCTCGTGAACTACTCGAAGTCCAGAATGCAAGAAAGACGGCGGCATCATGAGCGACCTGGTTGAGCTCAGCATGGATCGCGACATCGCGATCATCACAATCCAAAATCCCCCAGTGAACGCTCTGAGTCCGGGCGTGCCCGAAGGAATTGCCGCAGCCATCGAGCAAATCGGGCAAGACGACAGCGTGAAAGCTGTCGTGCTGATGGGCGGGGGTCGCACGTTTATCGCGGGCGCGGACATCAAGGAATTCGGGAAAATCACATCCGGCCAAAGATCGCGGGGCGCCGGGCTCCTGCCGCTTCTGCAGCAAGTGGAAGACTGCCGCAAGCCGGTTGTGATGGCAATCCATGGCACCGCCTTCGGCGGCGGCCTGGAATTGGCCGTGGCCGGGAACTACCGGGTGGCGGCTCCGAATGCGCAGCTGGGTCAGCCAGAGGTGAAGCTTGGCATTATTCCGGGAGCGGGTGGCACGCAGCGCTTACCTCGGCTGGCCGGTGTAGCCAAAGCTGTCGAGATGTGCACGGAAGGTAATCCAATCACGGGAAGGGAAGCGCTGCAGTTCGGTGTTGTCGACCACCTCATCGAGGGTGACCTGCTCACCGGAGCGGTTGCGTTTGCGCGGGAAGTTGCGGGCAAGCCTGCGCCCAAAACGCGCGAGCGGAACGAAAAGCTGGGCACTGCTGAAGGGAACGCACCAATCTTCACAGCGGCTCGCGAGAAGGCGCGCGCGAAGCAACGCGGCATGATGGCGCCGCTGGCGGCGGTGGATGCGGTGGAAGCCGCGACCAGGCTTCCTTTTGAAGAGAGCTCCAAGGTGGAGCTGGAACTGTTTCACCAGTGCTTATTCTCGGATCAATCGAAGGCGCTGATCCATGTCTTTTTCGGCGAGCGCGAAGTAGCCAAGATCCCGGACGTGCCCAAAGATACTCCAACGATTCCCGTGAACGCAGTGGCTGTGGTGGGCGCTGGAACCATGGGCGGCGGGATCGCCATGACGTTCGCCAACTCCGGAATTCCCGTACTGCTCAAGGATACGGATCAGGCCGCCCTCGATCGCGGGCTGGCCACAATTCAGAAGAACTACCAGAGCTCGGTGAAGCGTGGGCGCATGACGCAGCCCATAGCCGAGGAGCGCCTTAACCGGATTCGACCGACGCTGACTTACGACAGTTTCGGCGAAGTCGATATGGTGGTGGAGGCGGTCTTCGAAGGCATGGCGTTAAAGAAGGAAGTCTTCGCCCAGCTTGATCGGGTGTGTAAACCGGGCGCGATCCTGGCGACGAACACCTCGACGCTAAACATCGATGAGATCGCGTCGGCCACTTCGCGGCCGGAAGCCGTTGTCGGCACTCACTTTTTCAGTCCGGCCAATGTCATGCGCCTGCTCGAAATCGTGCGCGGCAAATCCAGCAGCAAAGAGGCGCTTGCCAGTTGCATGCAGCTCTCCAAGAGGTTGGGTAAGGTGGGAGTGCTGGTGGGAAACTGCCGCGGTTTTGTGGGTAACCGCATGTTTCATGTGTACGGGAGGGAGGCGGTTTTTCTGGTGGAAGAAGGCGCGACACCGGAAGCTGTCGACAAAGCTCTTTATGACTTCGGCATGGCTCTGGGACCACTGGCCACCGGCGACTTGGCAGGTCTGGATGTGGGCTGGCGCATCCGGAAGGAATACCGCCATCTCGAAAAGCCCGGTCTCCGGCAGCCGATTGTCGGAGACCGCTTGTGCGAACTCGGCCGCTATGGACAAAAGACCGGCGCCGGATGGTACAAGTACGAAGAGCATCGGCACCCGATCCCCGATCCTGAGGTGAACGCGCTGGTGCGCAGGTGGGCGGTCGAGGCCGGTATCCCACAGCGCAACATCTCCTCCGAAGAAATTGTCGATCGCTGCATCTACGCGCTGGTGAATGAGGGCGCGAACATTCTCGAGGAAGGCATCGCGCTGCGGCCGGTCGATATCGACATCATTTATTTGAACGGTTATGGATTTCCTTCGTACCGGGGAGGTCCCATGTGGTATGCCGAGAGCGTCGGGCTGAAAAAAGTTTACGAGCGAATCTGCGATTTCCATCGCCAGTTTGGCGAACTGTGGGCGCCCGCGCTTTTGTTGAAGCGCCTGGCGGAAGAAGGCAGAACCTTTTCCGAATTCACTGCGGTACCCGCGGTCACGGTGTAGTGGTTGTCGTAAATCCAAGGAAGGTTCTTTCTGGTGCATCGCGACACCGCTCGTGTTCGGGCAGGCGAAGAACTCGATGTGGCCGCCTTGGCCGGTTTCCTGCGGGGGAAAATCGAAGGGGTTGACCGGGGCCTCGCGGTGGAACAATTCCCCAGCGGGCACTCCAACCTTACGTATCTGTTGCGGGTGGACAGTCGCGAGTATGTGTTGCGGCGCGGGCCACTGGGTCCGGTGGCCCCTAAAGCCCACGACATGGCACGGGAATTTCGTGTGCTGCAGGCAGTGCACCGGCATTTCCCGGAAGCGCCAGATGTTCTCTTTTTATGCGAGGACCCGGCAGTCCTGGGCGCAGTGTTCTTCGTCATGGAGCGGCGCCGGGGTCTGATACTGCGCGATGAAGTTCCTCCACGGTTCCGCGACCTGGCGAACTACCCGCAAATGGTCAGCGAGGCTTTTATCGATTGCCTGGTGCGGCTGCATGCGATCGATGTGGCGAACACCGGCTTGATCGCGCTGGGCAAGCCGGAAGGTTTTCTCGAGCGCCAGGTGCAGGGGTGGGTGGAGCGCTGGCACCGGGCCAAAACCGAAGATGCGCCGCAGTTGGAGCGCGTGATCGGCTGGCTCATCGATCGACGCCCAGTTTCACCCGCACCCGCCTTGGTACACAACGACTACAAATTAGACAACGTGATGCTCGCCGCCGAGTCCGGGGATCGCGTCGAGGCCGTGCTTGACTGGGAAATGGCGACCGTTGGCGATCCCCTTGCCGATCTGGGGCTGACACTCTGTTACTGGGCGTGGGCTGACGCCTCGCAACTGCGCTCCGTGGCGGGGCCGCTCACCTCGCAGCCGCGTTGGTACACTCGCGATCAATTCGTGAATCGCTATGCGGCGCAGACGGGCCGCGATCTTTCGGGCATCCGCTACTATGAAGTGCTGGGAATCTTCAAGCTGACGGTCATCCTGCAGCAGATCTACTACCGGTTCGAACGGGGACAAACGCAAGATCTCCGATTCCGAGACTTCGACCGACGGGTCAGGAACCTGGCGGAAATCGCCACCACAATGATGGAGCACGCCGGTTGAGCAACGTGTACCTGGTGCGTCACGGGCAGGCAGGCACGCGCGACGCTTATGACGTCCTTTCCGAACTGGGAAGGCGGCAGTCGCGGCTTCTGGGCGAACATTTTCTTTCCCAAGGGCTGCATTTTGGCGCTGAGTACGTAGGAGAGATGTCGCGGCAACAACAAACCGCAGAGGAAATCCGGGCAGCGTATCACGCGGGCGGTGCTTCCTTTCCCATGATGCAGGTCGATGCCACGTGGAACGAGATCGATCTTGGGCGATTATTTCGCGAGATCGCTCCCCAGTTGTGCGCGGAGGATTCGGAGTTTCGCCGGGAGTACGAGGACATGCTTGAGCAGGTCCGTCTCAGCGGCGATGCGCACGAAGCCAAGATTCACCGCAAATGGTTGCCTTGCGACACGAAAGTTGTAGATGCGTGGATGAGTGGCCGTTATCACTACGACGGCGAAAGCTGGGAGCAATTTCGCGAGCGCGCCACGACTTGCCGGTTGAAACTCGGAGATGAGAGCGGGCGTGAAAATGTCCTGGTGGTGACTTCGGCAATGCCGATTGCCATCTGGGCAGGAATGTCGCTGGAGATCTCCGACGCGCGGGTGATGGGGCTGGCCGGCGTGTTGTATAACGCTTCTTATACGATGGTTCGCTTGCGCGAGAAGCAGGCGCGCCTGTTTACCTTCAACGCCGCACCCCACCTGGCGGCTTCCGGGACCCGCACGCATCGTTGAGAGGATTTCTCATCACATCATCACGACTCTGACGACTTCGATGTGCCCCACTTCCCGAACTCAGCTCGCGCGATCAACTCGATGTGGACCTCATCCGGCCCATCGGCGATCCGTAATGTGCGCACGTTGGCCCAGGCGGCAGCGAGAAATGTGTCTTCCGAGACGCCGGCGCCTCCATGCGCCTGAATGGCGCGATCCAGTACCCGCAGAGCGACGTTCGGCGCCGCAACCTTGATCATGGCGATTTCGGCGCGCGCTGCTTTATTTCCCACGGTATCCATCAGGTAGGCGGCCTTCAGGGTCAGAAGCCGGGCCTGCTCGATTTCCATCCGTGAGCGCGCGATGTCAGCTCGGATTGTGCCCTGCGCGGCCAGCGGCTTGCCAAATGCAACGCGCGCCTGCACGCGCTTGCACATGGTCTCGAGAGCACGCTCGGCCACTCCAATGCATCGCATGCAGTGATGGATGCGTCCGGGACCCAGCCTGCCCTGCGCGATCTCGAAGCCACGGCCTTCGCCCAGCAATAGGTTCGAGGCAGGCACGCGAACGTTGTCGAAGGTGATTTCTGCGTGTCCGTGAGGTGCGTGATCGTATCCGTAGACCTTCAGCAGGCGTTCGATTCTAATCCCCGGAGTTTCCATGGGCACCAGCACCATGGACTGCTGCTGGTGACGCGGAGCCGAGGGGTTCGTCTTGCCCATGAAGATCGCGATTTTGCAGCGGGGATCGCCCGCGCCCGAAATCCACCACTTGCGCCCATTCAGTACGTAGTGGCCACCGTCTCGAACAATCCTGGACTCGATATTGGTTGCGTCGGACGAGGCCACCGCGGGCTCGGTCATGGCGAAGCACGATCGAATCTCTCCGGCCAGCAGAGGCTTGAGCCAGCGTGCTTTCTGCTCGGCGGTGCCGTAGCGAGCGAGAACTTCCATGTTGCCCGTGTCGGGCGCGGAGCAGTTGAATACTTCGGGCGCTATGACGCTGCGCCCCATGATCTCGCAGAGGGGTGCATACTCCAGATTCGACAATCCGGGTCCGTGTTCCCGATCCGGCAGAAAAAGATTCCACAACCCCGCGGCGCGGGCTTTTGGTTTGAGGTCTTCGATGATGCGTGTTGGAATCCAGCGGTTGTGCTCGATCTCGTCGTGGAAGCGTTGCTCGTTCGGGTAGATGTGCTCACTCATGAAGGCCTGCAAGCGTTGTTGCAGGTCCTGCACGTTGTCGCTGAAGGCAAATTCCATGCACTTTTTCCTGGCCGCAGCAATCCAGGCAGGCGACCCTGGCAGTGATCAACTTTGCGAGCCTAACATCGTAGTCGGTGAGGATCACAATCGCAATTTGTCGTTTTGTTTCCGGCTTGAGCTGAGAGTTTCGCCGAATGAGGGATTTTTTCCCCATCACTGAGATGCGCTGATACCCGGAAAACTGCAGGCGTGGGACGTGGCCGTCTTGGCAGTCGTCCCGGAAAGCTTATGCTACGCGCCGCCCTTCGCAGCCTCAGCCAACACCGGAGCCTGATTGATCAGCAGCCAGTAAAAGCCAGCGGTCTTCACGGTGGCCCGGAACTGGTCAAAGTCGACTGGCTTCTGGATGTAACAGTTGGCTCCCAACGCGTAGCTGCTGGTGATATCTGAACTGGCTTGCGAGGTGGTAAATACAACAATGGGAATCTTGTAAAACAGGGAGTCAGTTTTAAGTTCTTTTAACACTGCTCTCCCGTCTTTGCGGGGAAGATTCAAGTCCAGGATGACGAGATCCGGACAGGGAGCGTCGGCGTACTTTCCCCGACGATGCAAAAACGAAATCGCCTCTTCTCCATCGCCGACCGAACTGACGTGGTAGCGGCGTTTGCAACCACCCAAAATTTCGCGCATCAGATCCACGTCGGCAGGATTGTCATCCACCAGCAGCACTTCGGGGGGAGTTTTCGATGAATGAATCGTATCCACCTCACTCACTGGGAAACGGCCAGCTGAACTGAAATCTGGATCCTTGGCCGGGCTGCGATTCCACCCAGATATGCCCATGGTTGTGTTCCACGATTTTTTTGCAGATGGCGAGGCCGATTCCGCTGCCCGGATATTCCTCGCGGGTGTGCAGCCGCTTGAAAATGACGAATACGTCCTCGACATGCTGTGGCGCGATCCCAATTCCGTTATCCTCGATCGCAAACCACCACTCTTCCTTCTTCCTGCATGCTGTGATGCGGATCTCTGGAGGTTTCGCGCTCCGGAACTTGATGGCATTGGCAATGAGGTTTTGAAAGAGTTGTACCAGTTCTGACTCGGCCGCAACCAGAACCGGCAAAGTTTCATAAGTGACCCGCGCGCCACTTTCCTGGATGGTGGATTTCAGGTTGGCGAGGACGCTCCGCAGAACCAGATTGCAATCGGTGTCGTGCGCGGGCTCCTGTTTGCGCCCCACCCGGGAGAACGCCAGCAGGTCTTTCACCAGCGTTTGCATGCGCAACGCACCATCGATGGCGTAGTGAATGTACTTGTCCGCATTTTCGTCTAACTTGCCCTGGTATCGTTCGGCCAGGAGCTGGGTGTAGGTCGCCACCATGCGAAGCGGTTCTTGCAGATCGTGGGAGGCCACATAGGCGAACTGTTCCAGATCGCGGTTGGAGCGGGCTAATTCTTCCTGCGTGCGCCGATTCTCCTCCCGCAGCTCTTTCTCCGCAATGGCGCGCCGCACCGACTGTGGCAGGCGTGCAAGGTTGTCCTTGAGCACGTAGTCGGCGGCTCCCTGCTTGATGCACTCAACTGCTTTCAGTTCCCCCAACGCCCCTGACACCAACACGACCGGAACGTCCAGGTTCTCCTGACGGAGCATCGTTACGGTCTCCATCCCGTCCCATCCCGGCAAGCGATAGTCGGCGAGGACGATGTCATACTTGTGGGTGCGAATTCTGTCCGCAAACTCAGCGGGGGCTTGTACGACTTCGGCATCACTCTCGAAGCCGCCCGCCTTCAACGCGTGTAACATCAACTCGCTATCGGACGCATTGTCTTCCACGACCAGGACTCGCATGGTGCGTGTTCCCTGGCCAAACGACTTCGCTTCTGAGTCTCGAGTGCGGTGGGGATGGACAAGAGCCTTGCTGGCGACTGAACGCTCCGTGTTTTCTATAATCTCCATAGCCATGGGGAAGCGATCTTTCGCGTACAAGCTCCCTGCCTTGCCATCGGCGGGTACTTCAAAACCTTGAGTGAATTCTTCTTGCGAGACACTCCAATAGTTCATGCTTGTACGTGAACGGTTTTCGCGAGGCGAATTGTCCTGCCAGATTCTCGCGAGCTCTAGAGTTGGCGGCCAAGCTGCTCGGAGTTCACTAACGCAAATCCAGTCAGCTTGTCCAAATTGGATTTTCTGAGTTTTGCGCGAGCCGCGCTCGGATTACCCCGAGCAGAGCGCCATTGTCGGCCGGTTTCTGAAAGAAGGCGCAAGCGCCCATCTCCAAAGCCTTCCGCTCGGTACTGTCCGGATCCCGCGCGGTCAACACGATGACGGGTATGTCTGCAAGTTCGGGATTCTTGTGCAATCGGTCGAGCACCACGAAGCCGTCTCCGGCGGGCAGCCCTATGTCCAGGATGATGAGATCCGGCTTTTCTTTGTATGCCTGGCTGATCGCAGAGTAACCATCCACTGCGCTTACGGTCTCATAGCGATTCGCCCGCAGCCGCACTCTCAATGCAGTCCTTAAATCCGGGTCATCGTCGACGATCAATATTTTCGATTGTCCTGCCATCGGTGTTCTCCTCGCTTCGATTAGCGGCGTTCGACTCTGCAGCCATTTCTAATGCTTACTGACTTGGCCGGTACCCGCCCAAGGCCGCAGGCAAAACGAGCGCACTACAATCCATCCATCGGCGTTTTCTTTCTGCGCTTGAATCCTCCACGAAGAAGGAAACTCGGGGTTGTGCGGAAGACGATGCGCTAGAAACGAACCGATGAGGCGCCACACAAGGAAGGTGAAACAGACCCGCACGAGGGCGAAATGGGAGTGGACCTCAGTGCTTGATGAGATATGCCTGCTGGGGTGGTCAGTGCTATCTGAGTTGATCGTAAATAGTCGCAGCGTTATCGGCGAATGTGGCTTCGTATTTCGGATACTGGCGAAAGTCGGAGTACTTCTCCATGTGAATGTCTTGTTTGACCTGATTGACAGACTCCCCCTTGTTTTTCAGGGAGTGCACCTGCTCAAAAAGATCTTTCAAGTAGTCGTGGAAACGTTGCAGGTCGGAACGAGTGCCTACCTCGAAATGCCCCGGTACCGCTTTTTCGATTGGCAAGGAGAGGATATGCTCCAGGGCCTCAATCCAGTTTGCCGCGCTCCCGTCGTCCATGGCCGGGCTGGACCGGTTCAGAAAGAGATCGCCCATCGCAACCGCGTGCTGCTCCGGGAAATACACGATCGCATCGCCGGAGGTGTGTGCTTTTCCCGGGAAATAAACCTCGGCGATATGGGTACCCATATAAATTTGGATTCGCTGCTGGAAGGTCAGACTGGCCGCGCGGAAATGGAAGTCAGACATATTTGGCGCTTTTGCCAGATCCAGAGTCCGTGCGCGCGTGTAGTCCGTACTGATCACAATTGCGTCGGTAAGAAGTGGGCACCAGGTACGTGTGGTGCTCCTTCATCAAGTTAATCCCCTCGTCATCGATGAAGATTCCGTGTTCGATGGAATCGACGCCCGCTCGCACGGCATCCTTGATCGCAATCGCAGAGTGCGCATGGGTTGCGACCCTGCGGCCCAGACGATGGGCTTCGGTGATCAGGACCTTCATCTCGGCGGGGCTGTATTGCTCGAGCAGGGGGTTGTCGCCCTTGGAGAAGACTCCCCCGGAAGCACAGAACTTGATCACGTCCGCGCCGTACTTGATCACCTCCCGCACACGATGCATGACCGCTTCTTCGCCATCAGCAACACCTTCGGCGGAGTAGTGAAACTCGAAAGGCAGCAGGTTGTTGTCACAATGGCCACCCGAAATACCCAGAGGGGGGCCTGAGACCTGCATCCGCGGCCCGACCACGTCTCCGGCATCAATGGCGTCGCGAAGCGCCACATCCGAATATCCCTCAGCCCCGACATTGCGCACCGTCGTGAACCCCGCCAATAAAGTAAGACGCGCGTTTTTTGCGCCGATCAGCGCTGCCCGCGGGGTGGAGATACCCAAACCCTCGTAGCCACCTCCCCCCGCGTTCATCGTGAGGTGCGTATGCACATCGATGAAGCCGGGCAGGATTGTGGCATTCCCAAGATCGATAATCTTGGCGGTCGGACTGATGGCATCGTTGGCGGCAGAAACAGCCTGGATCTTATCTGCCGAGATTACGATCACGGGATCGTTCGTCATAGCACCGGAGACGGGATCAAAAAGCCGATGTGCTCGGATTACGACCGTGGAAGGTGGGGTCTGAGCCGTTGCCGAGGTGCTGGCGACATAAAGAAGGGCGCCAATGAAGAAGATGAAACCGTGTTGCAGAGTACGCCTTGCCGTATCTACCGTAGTTCTACAGAGCGAAGTCGGACTGAAACGGAGAAGCGCCGCGGAAGGCATTGTGATCGGAATCAGTACGGAAATTTAAGGGTGCTCTCCCAAAAAACGAAGCCCGCAGGTGCGCGCAAAAATAACTCCGCGTTCGCCTGACTGTCAAGTCATTTTGCATGCTATCTGTATACAATTCCTCTCAAGCGTGCAAACAGCGGACATTACAGGACTCGACTATCCGTTGGGTGTAGCCTGCCGCTCTGCTTGCGCTTGCCGGCGTGCTCTCCAGTACACAAGAGACATTGCCAGGAGGAATGGCAGAAAAGCGGGTACGGCGTACTGCAAGCCATCCACGAAAAATGTAGAAACCGTCACGCCTGCCAACGCAGCAATTCCAAGCCAGTTGGAAAATGGAGCGAAGGCGAGTTTCAGGGGAAGTTTCGACCGTGACTCCGGACCGAGCGCTATCCGGAAGCGGATGTGACAGAGAAGAATCACCGACCAAACAAAAAACATGCCGGCGACCGCCACACCATAAAGCATAAGAAACGCTTGGGAAGGCGCGTAAATGGCAAGCAGGATCGCGACTACCATCCCCGCAGTGGAAAGACCGAGCGCCCGATGCGGAACGCCATTTTTGCTTAGTCGTGAGATCCAGCGTGGTGCGTAGCCACTGCGGGACAGCGAAAATAACATTCGGGTAGTCAGGTAAAGGTCGGCATTACAACTCGACAAAGCAGCGGTGATGACGACCAGGTTCATGATGCTTGCAGCGTAGGGAATTCCGACGCCGGAGAAGGCGGTTACGAAGGGGCTCCCGGTCACTCCCCGATCGCTTCCTACCCGGTTCCAAGGCGTCATCGCCAACATGGCGATCATTGCCAGCACATAAAAACCAATCAGGCGATACACGATCGTGCGCATGGCGCGAGGAATGGACTTGCCCGGATCGCTGGCCTCGCCCGCGGTCACCGCAATTACCTCGACTCCCATGTAACTCGTCAGAACCAGGGTGAGAGCCAGCCAGACCCCTTTCAGTCCAAATGGAAAGAAGCCGCCATGGGCAACGAGGTTTGACAATCCGAGCGCGGGTTTTGGACCAAGACCGGCAATCAGAATTCCGCCGATCGCAATGAACAAAACAATCGCTGACACCTTGATCACAGCAAACCAGTACTCAAACTCTCCGAAACTTCCGACTTGCAGCGCATTGATCGCAACGAGAATAAAGGAAGCGGTGGCCACCCAAACCCACTGCGGTACCTGGGGAAACCAAAAACCGCAGTAGATTCCAACTGCGGTGACTTCTGCTCCAATCGCGATAATCTGCACCAGTCCATAAGTAGCGCGAACCGCGAACCCGGACCACGCATTGAGATAGGTCTCGGCATAAACCCCGAAAGCGCCTGCCACCGGATGGACAACCGCCATCTCGGCGATTGCATAAGCGACGATCATTGCAATGACAGCTCCGAGCAGGTAAGTGAGGATTACGCCCGGCCCGGCGAGTCTTATGGTGATGCTGCTGCCAAGGAAAAGGCCGACGCCGATCGCGCCGCCAAGCGCGAGCATAGTGAGTTGACGTTGGGTCAGGCGGCGCTGGAGATTCTCGGGCGTTTCAGCAGCGAGTTGTGCGCCCTGAACTTCGCGGGGCAGCGAATCCGTTGGCTGGGAACCCTGCTCAAGCATGGTGGCTCAAACGTGCCAGCACATCTTGAAATCGTTGAATTTCGTCGATCGTGTTGTAATGCACGAGCGAAGCGCGCACTACCCCCGAGTTCGGATCCAGCCCAAGGCGTCTCATCAGGCGGGGCGCATACATGTGCCCATCCCGAATCCCGATTCCCGCATCTGCCATGGCTTCGGTGACTTGAGCGGGCTGCACGTTGGGAAGATTGAAACACACCGTGGGCACCCGCTCCTGCAAACGGCCTTGGTCCTGCACGCCGTATATGGTCGCCCCAGCCTCGTGGAGTACGCGCAGCAGTTCCTTTGATAGTGCGGCTTCGTAAGCCCTGACCGCCTGCATGGCATGCACGATATTGTCGCGCCTGGAACTGGCATCTCCGTTCCGGAGCTTGGCTCCGAGCCCCTCCAGATATTGCACGGCCGCGTCCGCACCGGCCACGTTCTCGTAAATAAATGTTCCGGCTTCGATCTTGCCGGGCGGCTCATCAGGAATGAAGTCCTCGCGAAATGTCGGCAGACTCCGCAGAAGTTCTTGTCGACCCCATAAGAATCCCATATGAGGAGAGAAAATTTTATAGCCAGAGCACACCAGGTAGTCACAATCGAACGTCTGAATGTCGATCGGTCCGTGCGGACCATAGTGAACGCAATCGAGAAAGATCTCCGCTCCCACCCGATGGGCCGCTCTCGCTGCCATAGCAACGTCCACGATCGAGCCCAGGGCATTGGATGTGACCGTACACGCGACCAGGCGGGTCCTGGGAGACAAGATTTCTTCCAAGTCTTCCACATGCAGATTGCCATCCTCGCGCATTGTCCACCAGACAATCTTTGCATTTCCGAGCGCAAGCCAGGTAGCGATGTTTGCCTCATGATCCATATCGGTGAGGACAATTTCATTGCGATCTCCCATGGTTTGGCTGATGGCAAGACTCATGAGTCGGATGAAAGAGGTGGCATTCATACCAAATGCGACCTCGCTCGGATCACGCGCATTCAGCAATAGTGCGACACTCTCGCGAGCGCGGGCAATCACGGCGTCTACCTCTTGGCTCTTGCCATAACGTCCACCTCTTTGGACGTTATTGACCAGCAGGTGATGGTTCACAGCATCGAGGACGATTTGTGGGATCTGTGCGCCGGCCGCGTTGTCGAAGAAAATAAATTTGTCGTCCAGATTGAGGGCGGGAAAGGCTGCGCGGATCGAGGCAACCGGGAATTGTTGTACGGCTTGATCTGTCGGGAGACTGGCTTTCATCACTAGTGTAAGCTTCCGTTAGATTTGCGGGTTGAGGAAAAGCATATCATAGACATACCAGATGTATACGACTGACTTGCAGAGCTCTATGTATTTGCCACTTAAGAAGGAAGTTTAGCGATTGTATTCGTTGACATTGCCACCTTACCTCGGGAACAATTTGTGCTTATCGCTCAGGCGGAGGAAGCTTGGCTAAAAGAATCACACAAGGCAAAGGACATAGCACTCTGGCTCATACTGTTTCTTCTTTATCCCAGAAACGTTTGATTCCTTCGGCACCCGCGACTTTGAGCGAGCGGGTCTATTCTGCTTTCAAGCAGGAC
>Ga0187825_10000163_pt1 | contig 13369 bp, 9 predicted proteins | sample NC_wetland_sal_i_11_FD_132421 | JGI IMG/M metagenome (GOLD analysis project Ga0187825, IMG submission 132421) | Wetland sediment microbial communities from Neuse River Estuary, North Carolina, USA - SourceSoil_5 | ecosystem: Environmental > Aquatic > Freshwater > Wetlands > Sediment | place... | reverse complement strand
TGCTACGAAGGCGGATAGAGCCTTCATGCTTTTTGACAATACCGCTGCTCACCCAAAGACCCAATCCGGTGCCGCGCTCACCTTTTGTAGTGACAAATGGTTCAAAAAGCCGCCTGCGATTATCAGGAGAGATGCCCACCCCATTGTCGGCGATCACGACTCGCACGCCTGAGCGACGAGCGTTGCTCCATTCGCGTGAAGCAAACGTGTGCAGCCGGATGACTCCATGCTGACCAATCGCCTCGATGGCGTTTCCGAGAAGGTTGGCAAAGACTTGACGTAGTTCCGCCGGAAAACCCTTGATGGTCGCCGCCGTGTCGTATTGCTTCTGGAGTGTGATACCGCTCTGCTCAACCTTTGCCGCGTATAACTCCACAACGCTGTCCAAGACCTCAGAAAGGATGATGTCTACTGGTTTTGTGGATTGCCGATGGAAGGCGAGCATCTGCTTCGTTATGTGCGCCGTTCTCTTGACCTCCTGTCCGGCAGCAGAAGCGAACCGTCGGGCGGTCTCGCTAAGGGACTGATCCGATTCGATCAGGTAAAGGAGATTGGTCAAGGATTCCAGAGGATTATTGATTTCATGAGCAATCGTAGCTGCCAGTCGCCCGGTCGCAGCCAGTTTCTCAGATTCGCGCAACACTTCCTGCGCCTGAAGCTGCGCCTCCTTAGCGGCTTGTTCTCGGGCAAGCTGTTCGCGTTCACTCTCAGCCCGCTCCCGTTCGGCGATGACCGCCGCCAGTGTCAGGCCAGAGACGGCAAGCACGGCAAAATAGAGTTGTAGCATAGCGGAACTGAGAATCGGAATATCTCGTGCAAACGGGCCAGACCCACGGGCTGTCGCTGATGTGCTGATGGCGGCGATGGCGAGCGTTGCTAAGGCACATCCACTGACGCCAAAGCGGATTGCGGCCCAGATGACGAACGGAAAGACCGCAAATCCCAAGACATTCAACTTGAGTGCGAACAACGTTCGATCAGTGAAGATGAACAAGCAGGCCACCGAGAGCAGCAGGACCAACGCGGTTAGCTCGGCAATACGAAGCCGGGAACTAATCTTCCACAAGGTCGGAAACGTGAGGGCAAGCGGCGCAACGAGCAGGACTCCCATGCTGTCCCCGAGCCAGTACATTAGCCACGCCGTGCCCACATTCGACCATGGGTGGACATGGGTTGCGAACAGAACCGCCACCCCGATTGAGGCACTCACCATCGTGCTGCCAATCGCTGCGAAGATAATCAGCCCTAAGACATCCCGCAGGCGGGAAAGTGAAGGGTGAAAATCCGGAATTTGCTGTAGGAGGAACGCTCCCGTTACCGCCGCCAGCGTGTTCCCGACCGCAAGACCGACGGCGGCGATGTGGGGAACCGGACTCCAGAAATTGACGAGAAAGGCTCCGGCGGCAATTCCAAGCGAACTCCGGTAGCCCCATAGCAGGATGGCAGCAAGGGCAATACCTGAAGCGGGCCAGACAGGTGACACATTACCGCTGGTGAACGGGGAGGCAAGGCCCAGCCTGCCAGCCGCAAAATATGCACCACAGACGACCACCATCTGGAGCACACATTTCAGAACCGACTTGAGGGCGGCCTTCAGGTCCTTGGCAGGTGAGAGCATAGCGTTTCGGGCAGACTGGTGAGGAATCAGCTTTTGCCAGCAGTTTACCCCTTTTGGGGGCTGTGTAGTGGCGCTAGAACGGCATTAAGCCGGGATAGGCGAGTCGGGGCGACGACTCAGCCGGAGAGCATCATTGTACCGGATTCGGGCATGACGCTACCCGCAGGAATGGAGCAAAGAAAAAGAGAGCGGATCAGCCCCGCTCTCGCAGAATCGGACAGGTCAAGATTATCGTTTGAACTCGATGGCAATTACTTCAAATGGTTCGTTACTGAGGCTTTCCGGCAGGTGGGTGAAGGCGTCCATGTGCTGCACCGTCCCAGCGCTTGCCTTGATGTCCTCTGTCCGGCCGTCCGGATACGTGAATTTTCCATGGGTGTCCGTCAGGAAGACGGAAATGGACTCCGGGTGGCTGTGCATCACCGATTTCTCCCTCGGCCCATATTTTATCCGCAAAACTCGGACCCGGTCATTTTCAAACTCCACCTTGTAATGCTGAGGGTCAACTTCCACAGGGTCGTCGGCTGCTGGTTGAGGCATTCTTGCGGTTGCCATATCCGCTCCTCTGCTAATGAGATGGGCGCTAGTGTAGTCCCCAATTGGGCGGAAGTACAGCAGCAGACAGCAGGGTCGAACTCCTCAGCCTGAAGATGCCAGATTGCTTGGCTGAATAAATGCTGAGGAGCTGGCCGCCTCCGACCCATCCGTCTCGCACGGTACGGAGGGACTTCAGCGAATCGAAAATCCTTCTGTCGGGTATGGGAGGCACATCTCCGAAGGCCGGGCCCGCGACGCGATGCTTAGATCAATCGAAAACTGCTAACAATCCGCTCTAGTTGGGACACCAATAATCTTTTTCAGTCGTTCCGGTAACTACTGCGTGACATCTCACGGTTTCATAGGCCCGGAAGGTCTGCCGCTTACCACGAAGCAGATTCAATAGGATAGATGGTAGGCACGTGGGGACTCGAACCCCAGACCTCTACCGTGTCAAGGTAGCGCTCTAACCAACTGAGCTACGCGCCTACACAGGCGTATTTTACCAGACCTGAAGCCTCATCCCAGCCAGCTGATAAACCGCGAAGATAACGATTCCACCCACCCGCCCTGGCGATTTTCGCCCGAATCGAGCCGCCCGGCGGGATATCATGGGTCAACCTCCAACGAAGGGGCACATCAGATTTGCCAAGCGGCTCGGGTGATCCCGTCGCAACTGCTCCTCAGCGCCGGCCAGCGGCGGGTGCAGCGGCTTTGGTTCGCATCTCGCGCCTGCTCACCGTCCGGCGCATTACCGTGCACGCTTTTTTGCTTGCCGTTTGCCTTTGGTCGGTCTACGCCATTGACCTGGCCACGCCCGGGCTGCGCGATCGCGCCGGCCACATCAAGGGGGCCGATTTCCTCCACTTCTATGCCGCGGGATACCTGGTAAAGAGCGGACACTTGCAGGCCCTCTACGACCCGCCTGCGCTCGCCGCCTACCAGCAAGCCCTGGTGCCGCAATCCACCCACACTTACTTCGTGGCCTCCTACGGGCCGCAGGTCTACTTGCCGTTTTCGCTACTGGCCCGATTGCCCTACGGATGGGCGGCCCTCGCCTGGGCCCTGCTGAACTGCGCTCTCTATTTCGTCTGCTGCTACGCCGTATGGCGCTGCTGTCCGCGGCTGCAGCCCTACGCCGGCGCTGTGTCGCTGCTGGCCCTCGCCTTCCCCGGTTTCTTCAACCTGATCTCATTTGGCCAGACCTCAGGCCCGGCGCTGCTTCTATTCACCCTCGCGTTTCTGGCCCTCCGTTCGCGGCGAAATTTCCTGGCCGGACTGGCCATCGGTTCGCTCATCTATAAACCGCAACTGGGGCTGGCCGTGGCGGTGGTTTTTGTGCTTGCAGCCGAATGGAAGATTGTGGCCGGCGCCCTGGCTGCCGCCACCGCGCAACTCTCCTTCGCCTGGGGATGGTTCGGCGGCACATTAATGAAGCAATACTTCCATTCCCTTTTGCGCACCAGCCAGGCCCTGCCCTTCATTGAACCCAGGCTCTACCAGATGCACTGCCTGCGCGGCTTCTGGCTGCTCCTGCTGCCCTGGCGCGGTGCGGCCCTGGTGCTCTCCGTGATTACCTCCATAATTGTTCTCGCCCTTACCGTGCTGGTTTGGCGAAGCCGTGCCTCCTTCCAGCTGCGCTTCGCTGCCTTGCTGCTTGCCAGCGTGCTGGTGGCCCCGCATCTCATGATTTATGACCTGATTATCCTGGCGCCGGCGTTCCTGCTTTTGGGAGATTGGACGCTGGAACGCACGGCCGCAGCCACGGTTCCGGGTTTGCGCGTATTTCTCTATCTTGCCTACGCTTTTCCTCTGCTTGAACCACTGGCGAAGGTTTCCCATGTCCAATTATCTGTGCTCGCCCTCGCTGCGCTGCTTGGCTGGATACGCCTGGCCACGACAGAGGATCGGGGCCGCGGCTACACGGCTTCACCGGCCACAATCTAACTGCCGAACGGGGCGCCCCGCCGCCGCAGTTGCAAACTGCGCCACAGACGCGGACAATCCCTGTGTGGAGCCCGAATCCAGAACCGCCGCCGAACTGCAGGCCGCTGACGCGCATGGGCCTTTCGACAAGGGAGTCATGGTGCTGCTGGCCCTGGGCGACCCCCGCGAAAAGTTTTGGGGCCAGTTGCTGGCCCTGAGCGGGGCCGGCATCAGCTTGCGCGGCATTGACCTGGAATCCTTCGACGACTCCGCCGCCATGCTCAAAGCGGGCGAGCCTTTCACCCCCGCCACTGTCTTTTTCCCCATGCACCGTGTGGAACGGATGGAACTGGACGTGCACGCCGGCGGCCTGCCTTCCTTATGCGAACGCTTCCGGGTGCAGACCGGGCGCGATCCGGTGCACCTGTTTGGAGATGCCGCCGCCGCGGGGGAACGGGAGTGAAACTGGCTCAGTTCCTTTACGTTCCCAACCAGCTCACGCTGCTGCGTATGGTGTTTCTTCCCCTCATCGTGCTCAGCCTGCTGGGCGGGCACAATGGGTGGGCACTCGGCCTCTTTGTAGCGGCTGGAATTACTGATTTTTTTGACGGCCAACTGGCCCGGCGTCTCCACCAGCAGACCAGATTGGGCCAGTATCTCGACCCCGTGGCTGACAAGATGCTGATGAGCACCATGTTCCTGGTCCTTTCCCTGCTGCACCGCATTCCCTGGAAGTTCACAGTCGTGGTATTCGGCCGCGATATTTCCATCCTGGTGGTGAGTGCGGTTCTGTACGCCACCACCAGCCTGCGCGATTTCCGGCCCAGCATCTTCGGCAAGGCCAACACCACTTCGCAGGTATTGGCTGTATTCTTCGTCCTGCTTCTGGCGGTGCATCGAGCGGAGTGGATCTACATTGCGCGCTTACTGGCCTTGTGGGCCACCTTCGCCTTCACGATCATTTCCGGGGTCCACTACGCCTTCCTCGGCGCCCAGCGCCTGCACGCGGCGCAGCAGCACTCATCCGCCGGCGGTTAACTGATGAGGGATTCAACGGGCGTCCTCGTCCGCGAGTCATCTTGGATTGGCTATCAGCCATCTTTAGCCAGCCACGGACTCCTCCATTTGACCCCTTTTTGCGCCTGCCCCTAAAATCAAACTTCCGATTGCATTCGGACCGCTCCATGCCCTTGCGCCTGTTCAACACACTTTCCGGCAAAATCGAGGAATTCGTTCCCCTCGAGGACCGGCGTGTGCGCATGTACGCCTGCGGACCCACAGTGTACGACTACGGCCACATCGGCAATTTCCGCACCTTTGTTGCCGTGGACGTTCTGCACCGCTTCCTCCGCCAGGAGGGCTACCAGGTGCGCCACGTCATGAACATCACCGACGTGGACGATAAAATTATCCGCAACTCGGCCCAGGCCGGGGTCAGCGTCCGCGAATACACCCGCAAGTACGAGCAGGCCTTCCTCGAAGATATCGAAACGCTCAGCATCGAGCGCCCGGAACTGGTGCGCGCTACCGACCATATCCCTGAGATGGCGCGCTTCATCGCTCTATTGGAGAAGAAGGGCTATGCCTATCGCACCGAGGACGGCTCTTATTACTTCCGCATCGCTAAGTTTCACGATTACGGCAAGCTCTCCAAGAAAGATTTTTCCGGCATCGAGGTGGGCGCGCGCGTGGATGTGGATGAGTACGACAAAGACAATGCCCGCGACTTCGCCTTGTGGAAAGCGCCCAAGCCGGGTGAGGCGTTCTGGGAGACGGAAATCGGCCCCGGGCGGCCGGGTTGGCACATCGAGTGCTCAGTAATGTCCACCATGAAACTAGGCCCTACCTTTGACCTGCATGCCGGCGGTGAGGACCTGGTGTTCCCTCATCACGAAAACGAAATCGCACAGTCGGAGGCGGAAACCGGCCAGCCTTTTGTGCGCTACTGGTTCCATGTGCGTTTTCTGCTGGTCGAGGGCGAAAAGATGTCCAAGAGCTTGGGCAACTTCTACACCCTGCGAGACCTGGTGCTGAAAAACCACAAGCCGTCATCCATTCGCTTTCTGCTCGCCTCCGGGCATTACCGCACCCAGCTGAACTTCACCTTTGACGCGCTCAAGCAGGCGGCCAACTCGGTGGAGCGACTGCGCAACTTCGAAACGCGTCTTAAGACTGACCGCTTCCCGCAGGCCGCAGAGGGGCCCATCGGCCGATTAGCGCGCGAAACCATGGACAAGATGCGCGCCGGCCTGGAAGACGACCTCAACACGCCGCAAGCACTGGGCGCGTTGTTCGAGATGGTGCGGCAGGCCAACGCCGCGGCCGATGCCGGCCAGGTCACCAGCGCTGACCTTGCCCCCCTGCAAGAGGCATTGCGCCAATTCGACGACATTTTTGCCGTGCTGCGCGATGACGATGCCCCCAAAATGAAGCGCATCCTCGAATGGGCCAGAGCCGAGGGCAAGCTGGACAAGGCGGCCAAAGAACTGGTGGAAGTTGGCCGCTCCAATGGCCTGCCCGACGAGCAGGTGGACGCCCTGGTCGTCGAACATGAGCGGGCCCGCAAAGCCCGCGACTTCGCCAAATCCGATGCCATCCGCGCCCAACTCGCGCAGGCCGGCATCGTGGTGGAGAACACCAAGCAGGGCGTACGCTGGAAAAGAAAATAGCCGCTCCTTTCTCCGATTTCTGCGGCTATTCCTGCCCGCTTGTGATACAGGTACAGTAATTTCCCCCGACAACGGCATAATTTTCGGCTATGGCCCCAGCGGCAACGGTGCAGGTCACAGAGGTTGCGCTTTCTTCGAAGCTCCGGCTCATTTACGGCATCTTTGCCGTTTCCGGCGCTTCCAGCCTGGTTCTGGAAACCATCTTCACGCGCTTGCTCACCTACACCTTCGGCAACACCGCGCATGCGGTGAGTACGGTGCTGGCGGCGTTTCTCGGAGGCTTAGCCCTGGGCGCATATGTGCTCGGAAAATTCAGCGACCGCCGCACCGGTTCGCTGCGTGGCTACGCCGCCCTTGAATTGCTTATCGCCTTATATTGCCTGGCGATTCCCGCCCTGTTCTCGCGCTTGACACAGGTTTACCTGGCGGCATGCCATTACTGGAATCCGGGACCGTTTTCCCTGTTGGCGCTGCGCTTTGTCTTCGCAGCCATACCTATCCTGATCCCCTCATTCCTCATGGGCGGCACTCTCCCCGTGCTTACTAGATACGTGGTCGCGACGCGGCTGGGGAAAGAAGCGGAAATCAACCGTCTCTATGGCTGGAATACTGTGGGTGCGGCTCTGGGCACCCTGCTTTCAACCTACGCGCTGATTCCGGCCTTGGGAGTAAAGGCAACCATCTGGAGCGCCTGCGCCGCTGATGCTGCCATTGCCACGGCCGCGCTGCTGCTGTGTGTTCGCGAGGAGAGCTTCCTTGGCAGATCCATGCCGACGGCGCGGCCGAGCTCTGCTGCCTCGCCCTCGCGCCACTGGATGCTTGTTCTCGCCTTTCTCACCGGGACTGTCGCTCTGGGTTATGAAGTCCTGTGGTCGCATGTGCAGGCTTTCACAATCGGCAGTACCGTCTATGCCTTCGGCACCATGCTGTTCACGGTCCTGTGCGGCTTGGGGTTAGGAGCGCAACTCGTTTCTCGACGTCTGCAGCAGGAGCGGCTGTGGGCGCCCGCTCTGGCCGCTTCGCATTTATTGCTGGGAGTAGCGGTGTTCGCGACCGTGCCTCTCTGGGGACGGATGAATTACGTGTTCGAGCACAGCCTTCGTGGTGTTCTGCTGGCAGGCGTCGGCGGTCTGTTCGTTTTTCGCATGGTCTGGACCAGAGCCATGAACAACAGTCGTCAGGCCGCGTCCCGGGCTCAGTTTGGCCTTGCCAGCGCTCTGTTTTTGCTGATCGCAGGCTCCGGCTTCCTGCTCTTTCGCTCTGCCGGCGCAAATTTCATTACCAGCGAACTGGTCCGGTTCTTCTCCTGTTTCTACCTCCTGATTGTCCCTGCCATTTTGCTGGGCGTGAGTTTTCCTCTCCTCCTCAGTATGGGGGGTAGCGGCGATGACGTGGCCGCTGCCTCCAGCGTGGGCGCCATTTACGCCGCCAACACCCTGGGAGCGATCACCGGGTCGGTTCTGACCGGTTTCCTGGTGCTCCCTCGTCTCGGATCGGAAGTAACTCTCCGGATGCTCGCCTCGTTCGATCTCCTGCTCGGAATGGCCGTCGCTCTTATTCTGCTGAGCCTGTCGCCAGGCAAGAAGATGATGTTAGCGGGCAGCGTCTGTGCCTTGCTCCTCGCCGGCTTGTTCCTGCCACGCTGGGATTTTCGCACCTTGCTCCGAGGTTCCTACGTATACTTCGCCCCCGCGCAGAAGGTGGACAGGGTTCTCTATTCCCGCGAGGATGTGCAGGGCGGGCTGAGCAGCGTCATCGAGACCGGGACGGTCCGCACCCTTCTCTCGAATGCCAAGTTTCAGGGTGACAATGGCGACCAAATCCAGTCTCAAATCCGCTTTGCACTCATTCCAGCCATTTTTGCCGCTCAATATCACCGGGCTCTGGTTATCGGACTGGGGACGGGCAACACCTTGCATGTCGTGTCTTCGTTTCCCTTTCAGTACATTGATGTGGCCGAACTAGCGCCCCATATCGTCCAGGCCTCAAGCCTATGGTTCTCCGATGTGAACGGAGGAGTTCTGCAAAATGAACCGCGGGTGAGAGTGAACCTTACCGACGGCCGTAACTTCCTTCTGCTGTCGCGCGCTCAGTACGACCTGATCACAGTGGAGATCACCTCCATTTGGATCAGCGGAGAAGCCGATCTGTACAATCGCGAATTCTACGAGCTTTGCCGCGATCACCTCGCCCGCGGCGGCGTTCTACAACAGTGGGTCCAGCTTCACCACATGCGCCGGCGCGATCTGCTCACCATCTTTAACACGGCCGCCCAGGTCTTTCCCCACCTCGCCTTCTTCGTTGGACCTGGCCAGGGCGTCCTTCTGGCCTCGCGCTCTCCCCTGGCCTTCGATTTTGCCAAATCCGAGCGCCTCGACCGAGATCCCCACATTCGTCTTCAGGAACAGCGTCTGGGTATCCCTTCAGTCGCCTCGTTTCTGGGTGAGATCATGCTTTACGATGAATCCATGCACAAGGCCATCTCCTTTCTTCCCGACGGAGGCGGCCCCCACAGCCATTACGTTTCCACTGACTCTCATCCCTATCTGGAATATGCCACGCCCAAAGGCAACGTACTTGCTTACAATGCGGCGTACGCCAATTACACGTTCCTGCTTGCCCTGCGGCCCTCCCAATTGCCAGCAGGTTTGGTCCTGCTCAATGTGCCCTCTGCGAATGAGCGCAACCTGATTCTCGGATATGCCAGCGAGCAGAGGGGGGACTCTGCCGCCGCGCTCCGCTATTTCGAAGCCGTTCGTGGCCCAGTTCACGATCGCGCACAAGCGGAAATCAGGCGCTTAACTGGCAAGGGTGCAGTCTTGACTCATCCCTGAGGATGAGCACTCCAAGGGACATTACAGGCGCTGGTGCGCACCTTTTATGCCAGCCGCGTGGGTCGCGAATTTCGATGAATTACCTTCGTGCGCCCGCCGCTGTCACGCAAACAGCAGCTCTTTGGCCCGCTGCGTCGCCTTCACCACCGCCTTGATCAAGGTGACCCGCAGCTTGCCTTCCTCCAGCTCGAGAATGCCGTCAATGGTGCAGCCCGCCGGCGTGGTTACCGCGTCTTTGAGGAGGGCGGGATGGCTGCCGGTTTCCAGCACCACGCGGGAAGCGCCGAGGGTGGTCTGGGCCGCCAGCAGGGTGGCAAGGTCGCGCGGCAAACCCACTTTCACGCCCGCCTCGGCCAGCGATTCCAGAACGATATAAATGAAGGCCGGTCCGCTGGCGGAGAGCCCGGTTACCGCATCCATGTGTTTTTCGTCCACGGTCACCGTTCTGCCCACCGTCTCGAACAGCTTGCATGCCGTGTGCACGTGCTGGCTGGTGGCACACGAACCGGCGCACACACCGGTGATGCCTGCTCCTACCATAGCCGGAGTATTGGGCATGGCGCGAACCACCGGCACCTTGGCCGGCAAGCGCTCTTCGATGTACCCGGTGGGCACGGAGGCAGCTACGGATATCACCAACTGCTCGGAACCAGTTTCAGGCCGGATTTCCTGCAGCACTTCGCCCACCGCCTGGGGCTTCACGCCCAGCAGAATAATGTCCGCGGATTTCACCGCCGCCCGGTTATCGCACGTCACCGGAATGCTCCATCGCCGCGCCAGTTCCTTGGCGCGCTCCTGGTGCGCCACCGTGGCGGACAGATTCTCCGCCGCAACCACTCCGCTCTTCAGAAACGCTTGCAGCAGGATGCCGCCCATTTTCCCCGCGCCCAGCACCACCAGACGCTTCTTCGTCAGGGTCTCGCTCAACTTTGCTCTCCTCCAACCAACTTAGGTGAGTTCTGATGATGACAGATGGGAAGCCTTTTTCCTAATGCTGGAGGCAGCAGTTCTTCCTTCCGCTCTCCTCACCCTTCGGACTGTGGGCTGCCTTCAGGCGATGATGCCGATAGCTCCTTTTGGCAACTGCGCTACCTGCGCTGGCGACAAGCCAAAGTTGTCGGCGATAAGCGAAGGCGGATTAGCCGCCAGCCATGCGGAAATGGAAATCTCCTGGTACACCGGGCTGTTGAACAGGATCAGGATCCTGGTAGGCTCGTTTCCAACCTGTTCCACGAAGTGGCCGAATCCCTGTTTGATGAATGCTATCTGGCCGGGGGCGAACTCTTCCGTGGCGGTGCGGCCGTGGGCGCCAAAGATCGTAACCCGCGACTTGCCGGAGATGTAGAACTGCCACTCGTCTGCATTAGGATGCCAGTGCATCTCTCGCAGCCCGCCCGGCTTCAGGTCCTGGATAACTCCGGTGAGTGTGGTCTGGATGGGAAACTCCAGGGAAGAAACAATGCGTTCCTCGCCCCCGGGAAATTTGCGCGGCTGCATGGCGCCCAGTCGGAACTTGTGCGGAAACTGGTTTTCGCTGGGGTTGCCATTGCGCAGGCCTTCCGGGACGGCGGGCGGCACCTTGCCGGGAATGATGTAGGCTTCCGCTTTGGCCATGCTCGCGAAGACCGGCTGCGGCAACCCCAGGTTGCGGGCCAGGACCTGGGGCGGCGTATGGCCGATCCAGTCGGTGATGCTGAACGTTCCGAACTCGGAAAAATTCCCGTCGTCAAAAACCAGGATGAAGTGCGCGTCTTCCGGGCCCAGGCATTGCAGGGCATGTCCGTGTCCCTTGGGGAAGTACCAGACGTCCCCCGGTCCGAAGTCGGCCGATTCCGCCTGGCCATTGGGTGCAATCACGGTGGCGCGAATGTTGCCCTTGATGATGTAAGCCCACTCCGCCGCCACGGCGTGCCAATGCAGTTCCCGCAACCCTCCCGGCTTCAGTCGCATGGAAACGCCGGCCATGCTTTCCGAGACAGGAAACTCTTCCACGTTGGCTTCCTTGGCGGAACCGCCCGGGCCAAGCCAGCCCTTCGAGCTCTCGATGTCGTATTTGAAATTCTCCAGGGGAGGGTGCTTGGCGCCGCTGCGCGGAGCCGCCTGCGCGGGAACAGGCTTGGCCAGCGACACGGCGGCTATCCCGGCCGCGGCCAGTGACGCTCCGCCCAGCAGCTCACGTCTTGTCCAGTCTTGCGCGTTGTCCTTCTTCTGGCTCATTTCATCCTCCCGGAACAGCCACTCTATACTGCTTGGGCGTTTCCACCGCGGCCAGCCCCTGAACTCTGCTGTTGCGCCGCCTAGAAAATAATTTCATTCAGGTTAAGGAAAGCTTAAGCCGCAACGCCGCATCATCTGCAAGCATGGCCCTGCGGCGCAGATTCCGCGGGTCGAAGGATGGCTCGACGGCTAATATTCTTCCGGCGCGACTTGACCTGCCAGCGGGTTGAACGTCCCGGCGGCGTCTTCCGCGCTATCGAAGACTTCAAAAATCGTAAGCAGCCTGGTAATGCCGAGCACATCCCGCAGACGAGGGTTCAGGTTAGCCAATTTGATCCCGCCTCCTGCCTGGCGGGCGGAAGCGTGCAGCCCGGCGAGCACGCCCAGGCCCGTGCTGTCTATATGAGTGACACTTCTCAGGTCGAGCACAATGTATTTGCACTCACCCAGTGCTTCCTTCACTAGATGCCGCAGCTTGGCCGACTCCTCGCCCAGCACGATTCGGCCGCTGCACACCAGAACACTGCCGCCGGCCACGTTGCGTGTGCTCATTTCAAGAGACATGTCGGTTTCCTGAATTTCGCCGCAAACGATAACTCCAGACCCCGCCCGATGCAAGCGCGCTCCACGGTCAGTCGCGGCGGCTGCGGGTTGCAAACCAGGCTCTTCCAAGATATCGTTTGCCTCACTCGCGCCGCTGGCCCGGCATTTAGCGCCGAAGGACAGCCGCATGCGGATTGGGGCTGCGAATAGCCTTCACATCGAGCCTGAGACGGCAGGAGAACGCGGATGAGTAAGGAAGCCGCCATTCGCGGCAAGCGCCAGTGGGTCAGCCTCATCCCTTATGGCGTCACCGAGCAGCATCCCAACGCCTACAAGGACATCGTCGCCACCCTTTGGGAAAACCGCGACAACCTGGGCTACGCCTGGCGCATTTTGAACAATGGTTGCTGCGACGGCTGCTCCCTCGGCACCAAGGGCATGCGCGATTGGACCATGAAGGGCGTCCATCTTTGCGCCGTGCGCCTGCAATTGCTGCGCCTGAACACCATGCCCGCCATGGACTGGCGCCAACTGGAAGATGTAGAGAAGTTGCGCGGTTTGTCGGAAAAACAGCTGCGCAAGCTGGGCCGCCTGGCTGTTCCCATGATCCGCCGCCGCCGCGAAAAAGGGTTCCGCCGGATAGCCTGGGACGAAGCAATCACCACGGCTGCCGGACAACTGCGCGGCATGGAACCGCGCCGCATTGCCTGGTACATCACCTCCCGCGGCCTGACCAACGAGGCCTACTACGCCCACCAGAAAGTAGCGCGCTTTCTCGGCACCAACCACGTGGACACCAGCGCCCGCATCTGCCATGCCCCCAGCACTGCGGCCCTGAATGCCACCGTGGGCTGCGCCGCCACCACCTGCTCCTACAGCGACTGGATCGGAAGCGACTTGATCGTTTTTGTGGGCAGCAACCCCGCCAACAACCAGCCCGTCACCACCAAGTACCTCTATTACGCCAAGCAGGCGGGCACCAGAATATTCATGGTCAACCCCTACCTGGAGCCCGGTCTGGAGCG
>Ga0187825_10000161_pt1 | contig 13406 bp, 16 predicted proteins | sample NC_wetland_sal_i_11_FD_132421 | JGI IMG/M metagenome (GOLD analysis project Ga0187825, IMG submission 132421) | Wetland sediment microbial communities from Neuse River Estuary, North Carolina, USA - SourceSoil_5 | ecosystem: Environmental > Aquatic > Freshwater > Wetlands > Sediment | place... | reverse complement strand
GTCTTCATGCCCTACCAGATGGTCAAGGACCTGCGCACCGGCCACGAGACGTCCCAAGTGCAGGCGGTGATGGACGGCGACCTCGACCCCTTCATCCAGGAATACCTCTCCTGGCTCGCCGCCGGCAAGCCGCCGCGCGTCAAGGCGGGGAAAGAGGAAGACTAGTCATTTGATATAATAGCGCTCTCTTCGCGGGCGTCCCGCAAGGACGAAGCCCGCACGAGACAGCAAGCGCGGGCGCCCTCGCCAACGGCGGCGAGGACGAGGACCGCACAAGACAGCAAGCGCGGGCGTGGTTCAATGGTAGAATGCCACCTTGCCAAGGTGGAGACGGCGGTTCGATTCCGCTCGCCCGCTCCAGATTTGGTCCCCATATGCCCGGCTCGGTGAAGGCTTCCGTTTTTGTAGGCGTCAGCCTGGACGGGTTCATCGCGCGCGAGGACGGCGCCATCGACTGGCTGCCCTTCCCCGGCCCCGAAGAGGCCGAAGCCCACGGCTTCAAGAAGTTCATCGATTCCATCGACGCGATCGTCATCGGAAGAAAGACGTACGAGACGGTCCTGGCCCTAGATCACTGGTCCTACTACGGCGGGAAGCCGGTGATCGTCCTCAGCGGCCGCCCGGTTTCCATCCCGGACCGCCTGAGGAAAACCGTCGAATCCATGACCGCCTCTCCCGGAGACGTGGTGAAGGCTCTAGCCAAGCGCGGGATGAAACATCTCTACGTCGATGGAGGCAAGACCATCCAGGGGTTCCTGAGCGCCGGCTTGATCCATGGGCTCGTCATCACCAGGGTTCCCATCCTCATCGGAAGCGGCACCCCTCTTTTCGGGGCGCTACCGCGCGACGTCAAGCTGCGCCACGTCCGAACCCAAGCGTTTCCAAGCGGCCTTGTCCAGAGCGAGTACGAGGTCCTCCGAAAAGCGTGACTTTGGATTCGAAGTCCTTTATCGCCGCCTCGGAATGCTTGGATTCCAGAAGTTGCTTCAGGATATTCGGCGGGACAGTCAGGTCCCGGCTGAATTCCAGCGCCCGCTCGACCGTTTTCAAACCGGGAAAACTCGCCAGAAGCAGCGTCTTGCCGGCCTGACGCGTCACCTCCGCTATGACCCTGACGCGCTTTTCCCAGGATTTCTCCAGGCGCATGAGCCGGCCCAAGTAAACCGCCACGCCGTCCGCTCCCGCCTCCATCGCCGCGTGCGCCTGGGCGGCCGTGAAGACCGCCGTCACCAAGGCCCTGAGATTCAACCGCTTTAAATCCCCGCAGCAGGAGAGGCCTTCCCGAGTCGGAGGCATCTTTACCCAGAGCCTGGGTCGATCCGCTTCCCCCAGGCTCTTCGCGTACGCGTCCGCCTGCTCCAGCATGTCGCCGGGAGAGCCGACCGCCTGTATCATGAAATGGCGGACGGCTTTAGCGCGAGGGTCCTTGAGCAAAAGGCAAAGCTCGCGCGTCTTGGCCAGGTATTGCGGGAGGGGCAGGGACTCGGCGCCCGCGGCCCGCGCCACCAAGGACGGGTTCGTTGTGAACCCCGTCACGAAGGGCGAGCGGAGCGCTTCCAGGATTGAAGCTTGATCGGCCGTATCCACGAGGAGCATGGGCGATTTCTTCGAATTTTATCAAAAATGCGCGAAAAGCCCCCGGCCTTGATTCCGGCGGCGGGGCTGTTATAATCAGACGGCGTCCGGGAGAGCTCCGTGTCCTTCAAAAGATGGGCGTTCCTTTTCAGCATAGCGGCCCTGGCGACGCTATTGCTCCGCGCCTTCGTTTTCGAGGGCATCTATATCGCCACCGCCTCCATGGAGCCCACGTTTCCCATCGGGGCCCATCTCTTCCTGGATAAATTGACTCTTCTGTTTCGGGAACCTTCGCGCGGGGAGATCATCGTCTTCCGGTCGCCCGTCCCTCCTTACCTCGATATGGTCAAACGGGTCATCGCGGTGCCCGGGGACATCGTGGAGCTCAAGGAGAAAAAGGTGATCTTGAACGGGAACCCGCAAGATGAGCCTTATGCCCAGCATACGCGCCAGGAAGAGCGTTTGAAGGGCGACGATATAGGCCCCCTGACGGTGCCCGCCGGCTCCTTTTTCGTGCTGGGGGACAACCGGGACGAATCGGACGACTCCAGCGTATGGAGGGACCAGGGGACGGGGGAGGCGGTCTATTTCGTGCCCCAGTCCCAGGTGCGCGGCGTCCTGCGCGGGTTCTACCGCGAGGACTGAGGCCGGGCCTATTCCGTCTTGGCGACGACGATGGTCCGGCCGTCCACCTCGGCGAGATAGCCGGCGCGCTGGCGCGGGTCGTGCTGGAAGAGGAGGAGCCAGTTCTTCTCCTTGGCCCGGGCGAGGAGGCGCCGTTTGGTCTCCAAAGTGTCCACGGGGTACAGGTCGTAGCTCATGATGTAGGGCAGGGGCACGTGGGAGCGGGTCGGGATGAGGTCGCCGAAGAAGATCGCGCTTTGGCCTTCCGACTCGATGAGGACGCACTGATGTCCGCGCGTGTGCCCGCCCGACCGGATCACTTTCAACCCCGGCTCCATCTCGAACTCGCCCTCCACGAGGTCCAGGACTTTCGAGTCCTGCAGGGGCTCGAAGTTTTCGGCGAGGTATGAGGCTTTGTTCCTCTCGTGGGGATGGTTGGCGTCCTCCCACTCGTCCTTCTGGATGATGTACCTGGCCCGGGCGAACTGGGGGATGGGCCTCCCGCTCTCATCGAACTCCGTGTCCCCTCCGGCGTGGTCGAAATGCAGGTGCGTGTTGATGACGATGTGGATGTCGGCCGCGGACAAGCCGAGAGCCTTGAGCCCGTCGCGCAACGTGGAGGGGCGGTCGACGACGTAGAGGTTCAAGAATTTCCTATTGCGGTCATACTTGGACGAGAGCCCCGTGTCGACCAGGACGTTCTTACCCGAAGGCGTCTTGATCAGCAGGCATCCCAGGGCGAGGGTGACGCGGTTGTGCTCGTCGGCGGGGTCCCCGCGCTCCCAGAGGATCTTGGGCACGACCCCGAACATGGCTCCGCCGTCGAGGCGGAAAAGGCCGTCCGAGAGCTGGTGGACCTCGAACCCGCCGACGCGGATCATGCCGTCCCGGCCCCGTGGCACTTTTTGTATTTCTTGCCGCTGCCGCAGTGGCAGGGGTCGTTGCGCCCCACCTCGGGACCGGTCTTGACGTAGGTGTGGGGCTTCTCGCCCGGCGCCGGCCCCTGGGAGATCTCGCCGGACTCGATCTCCTTCTCGTGATCCTTGAGCCATTTCTGGATCGCCGCGGAGTCCTTCAGGTTGACGCCATCGGCGTTCATCCGCCGGGTGATCGCCCCCAGCTGCCTCAGGAGCGCGGGACTCTTCCAATGCCTGAAGAATTTCCCCAGGAGGCCTTTCTTTTCGAGCTCCTTGAGGCCCGCCGTCGCGCCGGATTCCGCGGACGGGGCCGCCTGCGGAGCGGAGGGCTCTTTTTTCAGCTTGTTCTTGAGGGCGGAAAAGGGATTCCACATGGAAGTTGACCTTACGCCTTGAGTTCCTTGGGAAGCGCCTCGATCTTGGCGGCCATGATGAAGTCGTTCTCGGACAGCCCACCCACGGAGTGAGTGCTCAACTCTATCCTCAACCGCCTATAGCCCGTGAGGTGAATGTCGGGGTGGTGGTCCTCCGCCTCGGCGGTTTCGGCGACGGCGTTCACGAGCCGGACGGCCGCCATGAAGTCCTTCATCACGAATTCGCGCTCTATCGCCAGGCCGCCGCGGACGCTCCAGCCGGGAACGTCGCGCAGGAGGGACTGAACCTTGTCCACGGGGAGCGGCGGCGCGCCGGCCCGGCAAGGCGAGCACTTTTTTCCGGCCAGGGAGCCCATGGAGCGATTATATATAATGGAAATCGTGGGAGAAAAAGTGAAGGCCTTCTCGGCCGGCGTTCTAGCGGGCCTGCTATTGAGTTATTTGATCTCCCGCGCGCCCATAGCCCTGGATTATTGGAGAGTGCAAGCCCCCGTTCGCGAGGCGGGGCGTCAAGCCGAAAAACTCGGGCTCAGCTACGAATCCGTTTGGAAAAACTTACAAGCAGCCGCGGGAAAGCCCGTTAAGTGGTCGTGAAGATCACCCCGCTCGGCGTTGTCTTGCGCACGGTCGACGGGCCCAAGAACAGATAGGACCTTTGTCCCATGTTTTACTGAGGCCAAAGACTCATGTTTTGCCGATTGCCGCAGGATATAATTTGGGCGAGACCGAGGGGATGACGATGAAATACCGAGTGGCCTTGACGCTTCTTGCGATGCCTCTTTTGGCCGCGAATCTTTATGCGGCGTCTTCTTTGTTCGTAAACATGGAGCCGCTTCTTAAGGACGCCGGGCAAGACGCCCGCGAGGTCGCGGAGGCGATGGGCAAGCAAGCGCCATCCAAAGCCGCTTCTCCGTGCGTCACGAAGGAGCAGGCGCAAGACCCCTCGTTCCCCAAGGAGCGGCCTTACGAGGCCTCCAAGCCCGGACCCGACGGCTGGACGAACATAAATCTTGAGGTCCGGCTTGTGGTTGGCGGTCCCGCAGTGTACGCCGAATCTCTATTGGAGAAATACAACGTCGCGCCCTTGCTGTCTCCAGGGACGAGGCTCACGATAGGGAGCGCCGCCAAAGGCTGCCCCAACGGCGTCATCGTGCGCTCCGCTCCGGAAGGCGGCATGATCAACCAATCGGCGGGCCCGAGCGGCAAGATATGGTTCACGCTGAACTTTCTGAACAGGCCTAAACACGGACTGGACGGGTTCCGCTTCGAGCGGCCGGAGATTTACGCCGAAGGAGAGAACGGAGTTTGGTATCCGAGATGGACCGCCGAGATCTTTTATGTAATGAAAAACGAGATCGATGCCGGCGACCTGACTCACCTGCGCTTTGCCGAGGATGGCACGCCGTACTCGGACGACCCGCGGAAGGTGCAGGTGTACAGCCATATCCAGGGTGAAGGAACGATCCGTCATTTTGATACGGACAGCGATGTTCCGCGCTACGTGCTCAACACGGATGCGAACCCCAACAAGATCCCCGGCAAGATCATCGCGATAAAATTCGAGTCCAACAATTACAGTCAAGCGGCCTGGAGCTCGGTCACGCTCTATAGGATGGGCATACGGTAGTACGCCGGACCCGCCGCGTCAGGCCTGTTGATTTACCGCCCCTCGTTTGATAGTTTTCATGGGAAGTGAAGAAATCCATCCTTTTGGTCGATGACGAACACGGCTTCCACGACCTTTTCCGCTACGTCATCGAGCCGCTCGGGATAGACGTCCGCTCCGCCTATGACGGCGAGGCGGGGCTGACCTGCGCCGTCAAAGAGGAGTACTCCCTCATCTTTCTCGACATGCATATCCCCAAACTGCCCGGGATAGAGATCCTGGAGAAGGTCAAGAAGGAAAAGCCGGATCAGAAGGTGGTCGTCATCAGCGGGAGCCCGGACGCCGAGCAATCCCTCGAGAAGAGGGCGGCCGAGCTGGGGGCGGCGGCCTGCCTGCGCAAGCCCTTCGAGGTCTCCCAGCTCCTCGACCTCATTCAGAGCCTGATGTAGCCGGGGCCGCGAGCCCTTATTTCTTCCAGGAGAGCTCGCCGTGGACGCGGCGGGCGATGCGCAGGGCCTCCGCGGCCTTGGGCGCCAGGACCGTGACGTGGCCCATCTTCCGCTTGGGCTTGGCCTCCGCCTTGCCGTATAAGTGGAGGCGCGCCCTGGGCTCGCGCAAGGCCTTTTCGACTCCCGCCAAGGCGTCGCCCTTCCCGTTGCCCAGTATATTCACCATGGCGGCCGCCGACATGAGCTCCGTGGAGCCCAGGGGCAGGCCGCAGAGGGCGCGCAGCTGCTGTTCGAACTGAGACGTCCGGCAGGCGTCTATGGTGTAGTGGCCGGAGTTGTGGGGGCGCGGCGCGATCTCGTTCATGAGAAGGCGGCCGTCCTTGAGCTCGAATAGCTCCACGCAGAAGACCCCCACGAGCCCCAGCGCCTTCGCCAGGCGCTCCGCGATGCGGCGGGCCTCCCGAAGGACGCGCTCCGGGGCCGGCGCCGGAGCGATCGAGGCGTCGAGGATGTTGTCGACGTGGACGTTCTCGGTGGGGGGATAGACGGCCGTGCCGCCGTCCGCGCCCCGCGCGCAGACGACGCCCAGCTCGCGGACGAAGGGAATCTTTTTCTCCCAGATGAGGGTGCGGCCGCGGAACGCCTCGAAGGCGTCCAGGGCCCGCGCCCTGTCCTTGACGACGGCCTGGCCCTTGCCGTCGTAGCCTCCCCGCGCCGTCTTGACGACGGCCGGGAAGCCGACCTCGCGCATCGCCGCGTCCAGGTCTATCCCCGAGGCGACCCTGCGGAAATCGGCGGTGCCGACGCCCGCCTTGCGGGCGAAGGCCTTCTCCAGGATGCGGTCCTGCGTGATCTGCAGGACCTTGCTGCCGGGCCGGACGACGCGGCCGGCCTTTTCCAGGGCCTGCACGCACCGCACGTCCACGTTCTCGAACTCGTAGGTGACGGCTTGGGAGAGCTCCCCCAGGCGCAGGGCGGCCTGGACGTCGTCGAAAGCGGCCGTGACCTGCTCGTCGGCGACCTGGGCGCAGGGGGAATCGGGAGTGGGATCCAAAGTCGCCACCCGGTATCCCAGGCGCCGCGCCGCCAGGGCGAACATGCGGCCGAGCTGGCCTCCGCCCAGCATTCCCAGGGTCGCCCCCGGAAGGATGGCGGGCACTAGACTTTCGTTGCCCGGACCCGGCGGGCGCGCTCCTTGGCGTAGGCTTCCAGCCGCCGGGCTATCTCGGGGCGCTTGATGGAGAGTATGCGCGCGGCCATGAGGCCCGCGTTGGCGGCGTTGCCTATGGCCATGGACGCCACGGGCACGCCGGCGGGCATTTGCGCGATCGAAAGGAGGGAATCCAAGCCCTTCAGGGCTCGAGTCTCGACGGGAACGCCCACGACGGGGAGCGTGGTCAGGGAAGCCGTCATGCCGGGCAGGTGCGCCGCGCCGCCCGCGCCCGCGATGATGACCTCGATCCCCCGCTTCCTGGCATTGGACGCGTATTCGAACATGAGGTCCGGGGTACGGTGGGCGGAGACGACGCGCGTCTCGTGGGGTATGCCGAAATGCTTGAGTATCGCGGCGGCCTCGCGCATGGTCTCCAGGTCGGAGACGCTGCCCATGATTATCCCCACCAGAGGCTTTCGTTTCATGCGCCGAAGGCCTATTCTACAAAAAGCATGGCGGGGCCGCGCGGCGTCTTTGATACAATCGTTTTTATTTTATGGGCAAATGGATCGGCCTTGTCGCCGGCAGCGTCGCGGGAGGGATCGCGCGCTACACCCTGGCCGGGGCGGCATATCGCGCCCTGGGCGCGGATTTTCCGTATGGGACGCTGGCCGTCAATCTCTCGGGCTGTTTCGTCATCGGCGTCCTGGACGGACTGGCCGAGGAGAAGTTCCTCCTGGGGCCGCAAGCCCGCGTCCTGCTCATGACGGGGTTCTGCGGCGCCTACACGACGTTCTCGACCTTGATCCTGGAGACCGACCATCTTTTGCGCGGCGGGGAGTTCGTCCGCGCCGCAGGGAATGTCCTTGTCAGCGTGGGGCTTGGGTTGGCGCTTTTTCGCGCCGGCTTATATGCCAGCCGGGCGCTATGAACTTGGAGGCAGAATGAAGATACCCGCCGAAGGAAAGCTTCTCCGTGTGTTCATAGGAGAGGCCGATAAATGGCAGGGGCAGCCTCTCCATGAGGCCATCGTCCACGCGGCCAAGCGCGACGGCCTCGCCGGGGCTACCGTGCTCAAGGGTTTTCTCGGGTTCGGCTGCAAAAGCCATCTCCACACCGCCAAGATCCTGCGGCTTTCCGAGGACCTGCCCATCGTCATCGAGATCGTGGACGGCGAGGAGAAGATCAACCGCTTCCTGCCCAAGCTCGACGCGATGGTCCAGGAGGGCTTGATCACCCTGGAGAGGGTTCAGGTCGTCATGTACCGCGCGGGCGGTAAAGCCCAAGAGCCCGGAAGGCCATGAGCATGCCCAGCTCGACGAAGGACGAGGCCGCGTCCCGGAGGACACGCACCTTGGTCCCCGCGCAGTCCCTCCAGACGACCGGGACCTGGACGATGGGGTAGCCCAGCTTACCCGCCAGGAACAGGATCTCGGCGTCGAAGGCCCATCGCTTCAGTCTTTGCCGGGAGAATATCTCGTCCGCCGCCTCCCGGGAGAAGCATTTGAAGCCGCAGGTGTAGTCCCGCACCTCCCGCGCCAGGAGGAGCCGGCAAAGCCGGGTGAAGCACCGACCCGCGAACTCGCGCCGCCAGGCCTGGCGCGTCACGACGGCGGCGCCGGGGACCCGCCTCGAGCCGATGATGACCGGGGCGCCTTCGGCGATGAACGGCCGGACGCGCTCGAACTCCTCCATCGCGACGGAGGCGTCGGCGTCGCGGAACAGGACGTATTTGCCCCGGGACGCCAGGACCCCCATGCGGATGGCCTCTCCCTTGCCCCGGTTGCGCCCCAGCGAGACGAGCCGCAGGGGCGCCCCCCTCTCCCGCGCGCACCATAGGATGTCCAAAGTGCCGTCCGCGCTCCCGTCGTCGACGAAGACGGCCTCCCAGGAGTCCCTCCTCTTTTTGAAATAGCCGAGGACGTCGTCCAGGGCCGCCGCGACGCGCTTTTCCTCGTTGAAGACGGGGATGACGATGGAGATGTCAGGCCGGTCCATCGGAAAACCGGTAGAGCCGCACGGAGGGATTCTCGTAGATGAGCCCGCCGCCCAGGGCCTCGGGAGTCTTCGTGAGGAGGGCCTCGTCGCCTTTCTGCAGCCATAGATAGAAGGGCCGCGGGATGGGGGGGCTTTGGCGGTAATAGCGCCGGAATTCGCCCTCCTCCCATCCGCCCGGCGTTAGGCGCCACGCCCGGATGTTGAGGAGGAAATAGGGCCAGGCCTCGCGGTCGGTCTCTTCCCAGGCGAGGTTCCTCGTGAGGTACGTGCGCAGCTGCTTGCGCGCGTCGAGGGTGGGGAAGTTCGCCCATCTCTCGGACAAGAACCTGTCCGGATCGGCGCCGACGGTCTTCACGATCCTGGCGATCCCCTCGAGGTTGCGCGCGGTCGGGATGGGGGACCCGTAGGACGGGCTCCCGTTGGCCACGGCCCAGGTCATGTCCAGCCTCTGCGGCAGGAATTCCGTCAACGCCCCCGAGAGGGCGAGGAGCGTGGAGCCGGGAGGGACATGGCCGTTCATCCACTCGGCGGCGGAGGCGACGTCCCGAGGAGTCCCGAAAAGGCGGTAGTGCGTGTCGGCCCAGCTCTTTTCCCTCAAGGCGACCCAGGCGAATATGGCGGCGACAAGGACGGCCGCGTGCGGCTTCAAGGCCCGCTTGAGCGGTTTCGATTCCGCCAGCCAACAGAGGCAGAAGACGGCGGACGTGAAGGACCCCATCATGTGGTAGTGGTCGAACTGCATGTTGTATCCCAGGAGCAGGGAGAGATTGAGAAGAGGGAAGCAGGCCGCTTCCTGGACCGCCGCGGACAGCCATATCCAGCGCGCGGCGCCGGAGAATCGGCGGGAATGCCTCCAGAAGACATACGCCAGGACGAGATAGGCGGGGGAAGAGGGGACGAAATAGCGCTCGCCCGGCGTCCCCATGCGGTAGATGATGTCGCCCATGACGCCGGACGTCATTCTCGAGGCGAAGAGGTAGTAGGCCGCCGATATCGCCAGGGAGACGGCGTTCGCGGCCGCGAGGTTCCAACGCCAAGGGCCCGGCGGCTCGAAAAACATGGCGGCGGCCAGAAGGAAGGCCAGGCAGGCGACGCCGAACGTCCATTCGTAGAAATGCGCGAGACAGAGGGAGGCGACGAGGATTCCCGTCAGGACGGCCGCCGCGGCGCGCCTTCGCGGGGCGGCGGCGAGGAGAACGGAGGCAGCGAGCGCGCCGTAAAGCCACAGGAAAGTCATCCCCGGCGTCGGCAGGCGCATGAACTGGACGGGCCCCGTCGCGCGAGCCGGAAGGAAGAACAGGCGCGTCGCCAGGTCCCTCGGCACGGGCAGGGCCGTCATGATGTTCAGGAACGGCCACATGAAGACGTCGAGGAAGAAGAACGCGGCCGTCGCGAAGAGGAGGGAATATTCATGCTCCGCGCCGCAGCGGCGGAACAGGCCGAAGAAGAAAAGCGTCCATAGGACCGCGAGGGAGGCGTGGGCGAGGATCCATCCTTTTTGGATGTCGCCCTCCGCGATCCAGGCGAAAGGAGCCAGGGGATAAAAGAGCATGCAGTCGAATATCCAGGATCTCAGGGAGCGGTCTCCCGTGTGGGGATCGTAGGGGAATCCGTGGCGGAGTATCTGCCGGACTTTGATCGCGTAGACCCCCTCCTCGTGGTTGCGGGTCGACACGATGAGGGGAGAGACATAGGTGAAGGGGCCGTTGTTGACGGTCTTGTCCCATTCTTCCGGCAGGCCCGCCGCGAGGCGGTGCCTCAGGTGGACCATGTAGAGAGGGGACAGGAGGAAGGAGCAGAACACGCCTGCGGCCGTCAAGACAAGAGGGAGGCGGCGGGCCACGGTATTTTAGCGGGGCGAAAGCGCGGAGGGGGGGAGATTCGAACTCCCGAGGCGGGGTCGCCGCCTAGCGCTTTTCGAGAGCGCCCGTTTCAACCGCTCACGCACCCCTCCGGAACTCATTTTAGATCATTTCGCTCCCTAAATTCGGGACGGCGGACGGTCAGAGGCCGGGACCGGGGCGGCCGCGGTACAGCGTGCGCTTGCGGCGGACGGGCCGCCGGGGTTTGGGATGCGCGTCCGCCGGAGCGGGCTGGACCGGACCCGCTTCCTCGGGAGGAGCGGCCGCGGGTTCGGAGCCGGCGGCCTCGTCCGGGGCGCTCTCGATGGCCGGAGCTTCGGGCTCGCCGGCATCCTCGGCGCCCCCCGCGGCTTGCGGACGCCCGGATCCCCCCCGGACGAAGTAGCTTTTCAACTGGTCCTTGAGCTTCAAGTTCTCGGTCCCGACGGTTTCGAAATACTTCCGCACGGGCTCCGGCCCTTGGAGCGCGAGGGCGCCGCCCGCCGCCTGGCGCGCCTGGAAATCCAGGGAGCGGAACATCTTCACGGCGGCCCTGGAGAACTCCGGCTTGATCTCGAGGACCAGGGCGGGGGTCTTTTGGAACCTGCCGCCGGCGTCCATGAGGCCCTTCAAGCAGGCTTTTTTCCATTCCGGGTTGGACCATATCCAGCGGGGCAGGCCGGCGTCCTCCTCCGCGCCCGACGCCAAGCCCAAACGGGAGACGAAGCCTTCCAGCTCCGCGGCGGAGACCGCCGCCTCCTGCGCCTTGCCCCCGTCCTTCATGGACAGACGGGATTTGATGCCGAAAAGGGCGTGCGTTTTCCGAGCCCATGTCGCGGCGAAGTTCTGGCCCGTCCTCCTGTCCGCCGTGAAGACGAAGGCGTCGTCCCGGAGCGCGGCGCCCGCCAAGCTCGCTCCCACCCAGTAGGCGAGGTCCGCCGAGAGCTTCGGGGCTCCCGGTTTTCCCCCGCCTCTGCGCGCGCCGCTCTTGGCGCCTTCGCGCGCCGCCGGCTTTTCCCGGGGCTTGGCGGCCCGGCGTGCGGGCGCCCTCGCCTGCCTTTTAGGCCGGCGGGGTTCCCTCGCCGCGCGCGCCTTTTCCGCGGGGGCTTTCCCGGCGCGGAACGGGGCGACGGGAGGGGGCGGGCTCATGATGACGGGCAAGGACTCGCGCCTGAGCTCCGCGACGGGAGGCATCTCCACCTCGAGCTCGTGCGCCATCCTCCGCAGGGCGTGGTAGGGGATGTTGGAACGCCCGCTTTCCCAGTCGGAGACGACCGCCGGGGGGACGCCCAGGAGCTTAGCCAGCGCGGCGGGCTTGCCGGCCGGCTTCTGCCGCGCCCTGGAGAAGAAATCCTTGCGGTCCTCCTCCTTGAGGATGGCGCAGGTGACGGGGAGCAGCTCTTCGCGGCTTTTCAGAATGCCCACGTGGACCTCACTTGAGAACCGCGTAGGGGAGGCTCTCGTGGCGCTCCTGCAGGGAGAGGACGGTCAGCTTGGCCCCTCGCGACACCGCGATCCCGCGTATGGCCGCCTCGCAGGCGTGGATGTTGGTGATGCAGTTTATATTGAGCTCGAGAGCGGTCCTGCGGATCTCGAAACCGTCCCGGCGCGACTTGTGGCCGGACGGCGTGTTTATGACGAGGCTCAGATTGTGCTGTTTGATCAGGTCCACCACGTCGGGCTTCCCCTCCCCGATCTTGAAGACCCTTTGGGCCTGGATGCCGTGGCTCGTCAGGAACTCCTGGGTGTTCTTGGTGGCGTGCAGATGGAATCCCATCTGCTGGAGGGCGGCCGCGATGGGGACGACGGCGGGCTTGTCCTCGTCGCGGACGCTGATGAATACCGATCCGGAGGAGGGCAGGGCCGTCCCGGCGGCGGCCTGGCTCTTGACGAACGAGCGCACGAAATCCGCGTCTATGCCCATGACCTCGCCCGTCGACTTCATCTCCGGGCCGAGGGTCGGGTCGACTCCCGGGAACTTGATGAAGGGGAGGACGACCTCCTTCGTCGCCGCGTAGGGCAAGGACGGCGTGGAGAGGCCGCGCAGGCCCTTGGGCAGGATCCGCCTCAGCTTCCCGCCGACCATGACGAGCGCCGCCAGCTTGGCGAGGGGGATCCCCGTCGCCTTGCTGACGAAGGGGACCGTGCGGGAAGCCCTGGGGTTCGCCTCCAGGACGTACACGACGTTGTCCTTGACGGCGAACTGGATGTTGATGAGCCCCACGACCTTGAGGCTCAGGGCGATCCTGCGGGTGCAGTCCTCGATGCGGGAGCGCTGGTCGGGCGTCAGGGAATGGGGAGGCAAAGTGCAGGCGGAGTCCCCGGAGTGTATGCCCGCCTCCTCGATGTGCTCCATGACGCCGCCGATGAAGACGTCGCGCCCGTCCGAGACGGCGTCCACGTCGACCTCGGCCGCGTCGGGCAGGAATCTGTCGATGAGGAGGGCGGGGTGGGCGGCGGCCCTCACCGCGCGCGCGACGTACTGCCGCAGGTTCTCGTCGTCGTAGACCACCTCCATCGCGCGCCCCCCGAGGACGTAGCTGGGGCGCACCATCACGGGGTAGCCGATGCGACGGGCGATCTTGACGGCCTGGGCGGCGCTCGAGGCGATGCCCCACGGGGGAGCCTGTATGCCGAGGCGCTTGAGGGCGGCGCCGAAGAGCTTGCGGTCCTCGGCCGCGTCGATGGAGGCGGGCGGAGTGCCCAGTATCCGCACCCCGGCGCGGGCGAGGGGCAAAGTGAGGTTCAGAGGAGTCTGCCCCCCGAACTGGACGATCACCCCCAGGGGCTTTTCGAGCTCGACGACCTCCAGGACGTCCTCGAGGGTCAGCGGCTCGAAGTAGAGCCTGTCGGACGTGTCGTAATCCGT
>Ga0187825_10000159_pt1 | contig 13411 bp, 12 predicted proteins | sample NC_wetland_sal_i_11_FD_132421 | JGI IMG/M metagenome (GOLD analysis project Ga0187825, IMG submission 132421) | Wetland sediment microbial communities from Neuse River Estuary, North Carolina, USA - SourceSoil_5 | ecosystem: Environmental > Aquatic > Freshwater > Wetlands > Sediment | place... | reverse complement strand
GATTCAATTCCGGTTGCGCCGTGGATAGCACCAACGGCTACCTGCTCAGCTCGGCGATCGTCTTGAACGGAAAGTTTCAGGATGGGGTCAACTCCGGTACAAACTTCGAACTCACCGCCAACGAATTTGACCAGGCCATTACCCATGAGATGGGGCATTTCCTGGGTCTGGACCATTCCCAAATCAACCTCGATGTACTTCTGCAGGGAACCTTCCCATGCGATCCGGACCTGGTGGCGGGACTCCCGTTAATGTTTCCCATCGCCCAGTGCCAGGCCAGGAAAGACGAAGGTTTGCCGGTGCTCGCTCCCGACGACATCTCCTGGATTTCCCGCTTATATCCGAATTCTACGACCCCCACCGAATACGGCACCATTAGCGGAATCATCTACTTCGCCGACGGCGTCACGCCCGCGCAGGGTGTCAACGTCATTGCGCGGCTGGAAGACGATCCCTCCACGCCGCAGGACGAATCCCGCCAGGTGGCGGTCTCGGCCGTCTCGGGTTTGTTCTTCACAGGGAATCCAGGACAAAGCGTCACCCAAAGCATGTCCTCGGCTTCGGAGCACAATGCCAATGGGAGTCAGGCGGGCTCGCGCACCCCTGCCCTGATCGGTTATTACGAGATTGCCGTACCCCCAGGGACGTACACGGTTGAAGTTGAGGCCGTCGCCAGCGCGTTTGTAGCTGGATCCAGCGTGGGTCCTCTGGATCCTCCGGCGCCGCTCCCCGGCCAGCCCGAGTTCTGGAATCAGGATGAGAGCGCATTCGATCTGCCACTCCAGCGCGACACAATCACGATCCACCCGGGTGACAAGGTTACGGGAATCGACATCATTATGAACGGCGCCTATCCGACCTTCGATGGCTACGAGGATAGCGGGCAACTCATGGATGTCCCGATTGCAATCCCCATCCGCCGGGTGGAGGAGACTTTTGCGTGACCAAGCGCCGGGGCCACATCGCCGAGATTCTTGGGCTGTCGCTGCTGAGTCTGGTGTTGTGTAGTTGCGGTGGATCCTCAAGTTCATCGGGCGGCCCACCACCACCGCCGCCTCCTCCGCCACCCTTGACAATCACCGATACTTCGCCCCTTCCGGGGGCAATGTTGAATCAGCCGTATAGTGTCACCTTGCATGCGGTGAATGGCACGGGTGCGCTCACTTGGTCCATCGCCCCAATGTCTCCGACGGCGCTTTTTGTCACCGGCCTGACCATTGACCCATCCTCCGGCGTGCTCTCGGGAACAGCGGGCTGGGGTGGCGGCACAGCCGGCTTCCTGGCAACGGTGAAGGATTCGGCGTCCCACATTGCGTCCAAGAGTTTCTTGGTCGGGGAGTTCTTCCCGATGCAGTCTCCAACTCCACAGTCCTTCACCATTCGAGAATACGGTGAGGTCTACCCTTTGTTCACGATTACACCCAACGGCGGAGTTCCCCCGTTTACGTTCACGGTAACCGGTGGGGCCTTTCCAACTGGTCTGCGGATCGATTCCAACGGAATGCTGCGCGGCAGTGCGATTGTGCGCGGGAACTTTGTCAGCGCGATCACCATCCAGGATTCCTTTACGCCTCCCGAAACCGTGCCCGCCCAGGTAAGTTTTTCGGTACTGTCACCGTTTCTCTCGGTAGCCAGTTCCTTGCCGCAAAGCATTCCTCTGAATCGTCCTTTCAGCGGCCGGGTGGTCGCCGTCGGCGGCGTTCCTCCCTATCATTACAGCCTTTCGGGGAATCTGCCTGCCGGGCTTGGATCGATTGACCCTAACAGCGGCGGCCTCAGCGGTACACCAACGAGCCTGGGAAACAGCTTTTTCACGGTGAACGTCACCGACTCCGACTCGCCCCCGTCCACCGCGAGCAATAGCTATTCCATCAATGTCGTGACCCCGCTGGGCCGCAACGACACGGTCGCCACCGCTACTCCGATCAGCAACGGTTCCTTCCAGGCCAGCATCTCGCCCTATATCGATCCTCCGAGTACACCCGAGCCCGGAGACAACGACTACTACAAGATCGTGAGTCTCTCGGGAGCGGTGGTGCACGTTGAAACGCTAGCCCAGCGTTTGCCATTCGCAAACCTTATCGACACGGTGATGGAGATCGTAGACGGTAATGGCGCACGGCTGTCCGATTGTCGCCTTCCCGGAGCCACGACTACCACCTACACCTCTTCCTGCATCAACGACGATATCGGCGGGAATCCCTATACTTTGGATTCTGCTCTTGATTTTCAGGTGCCCGGGGCGCCTAGCACGACGACAACCTTCTACGTGCATGTTCTGGACTGGCGCGGCGACGCTCGTCCGGACATGCTCTATAACCTGAGCGTAAATGGGGTGAACCCCCCGCTCAGTATTCAGAATGCCTCGTTGCTTCCTGGCACGCGCGGTGTCAACTATTCGCAGCAATTGAGTACGCAAAGCGGCAATGGCACCGTATCTTGGAGTCTCGCCAGCGGGAGTCTTCCAGCTGGCTTGGCGATCAGCAGTTCGGGGTTGATCTCGGGTGTGCCTACGACCGACGGGACGTCGTCGTTCACTGCGCAGGCAGCCGATTCTGGTACTCCTCCACAGGTAGTCTCGGTTCAGGAATCCATTCAGATCGTCGAACCCGTAAAGATCACCAGCGCCGCCGTCTTTCCGGATGCGTGCGTGAATAAGCCGTACACTTTCACCATGACAAAGACAGGCGGGCTCGCTCCCTTCACCTGGGGATTTAATGGCTTTGTCATTGTTCCGCTCAATTCATCGACTGGCGTATGGAGCGGCACTCCACCCTATACCGGCACTTTCCAGGGAGTAGCGGACGTGATTGATGCGACCGGAAATGGGGATTCCCAGAACACCAGTCTCACCGTGAAGACGTGCCCTTAGTGGCGCGTATCATTCTGGAATGTCCCGCCCGCTGCTGCTCGGCCATCGTGGTGCGCGCTCCACGAAGTCGATCCCCGAAAACACGTTGGCTTCGTTTGATCTTGCCTTGGAGCACGGTTGCGACGGATTTGAATTCGACGTCCGATGCACACGGGATGGGCGAGCGGTCCTCTGTCACGATCCTGAGTTCGGTGGCATCGAGATTGCCCAGGCCGGCGCCGCCCAACTGCCGGACCTCGCCCTGTTGGAGCAGGTGCTTGCCCGGTACGAGAAAACTGCATTCCTCGACATCGAGCTAAAGGTGTCGGGGCTTGAGGCAATGGTTCTGAAGGGTCTGCGAAAGCATCCCCCGCTGAAGGGATACGTAATCTCGTCGTTTTTGCCGGAGGTGCTGCTGACTCTCCATGAAAACGATCCCGATGTACCGCTCGGCCTTATTTGCGAGACCACGCCTCAGCTTCGCAAATGGCCCGACCTTCCCGTACAGTTTGTGTTCCCCCACCATACATTGATAAATATCGATCTAAGACGCCAGCTGCAAGCCGCAAGCCGCAAGCTCTTTGCCTGGACGGTAAACCTCCACGACAGAATGCTGGAGCTTCAGCAGATGGGTGTCGATGGAATCATCTCGGATCGTACGGATTTGCTGGGTAAGTTGCGAGAGTAGCGGATCAGTCGGCCGCAGTGGCCATGCGCGCCGCTGCCCGCGGCTTGTGCAGGAAGGCCGACCGCTCCGTCTCCAGGGCTTCGAGGTTAGCGCCCACTGCGTCGTCGTTCCATCCCATGACCGCTGCGATCCGCAGAGCGGCTTCGCGGCTGCAGGTCTCCGACCAACAGGGGCCAAGCGCCACGGGTACGCGGCGTAGAAGGACGTCGCCCAGCGTGACCGCGGCTTCCTCCCGGTACGCCGATACGGCTTCAGCCACGATGTGCGGAGTGTGCGGGCACAGTGGGGTCCGCAGCTCAACGCTGCCGCGTGCCGCTCGTGCTATCGCGAGCGCCCGCTTCCCGTGCCACTCCACCATGACCCGCGCGGCTTCCTCGGTAACATTGCCGGCGCTGGCCACCTCGGCCACGTATTCATCCAGCAGCAGATTCAGTGTCGCCCCGTTCACGGCCGTGGCTGTTTTCGATTCGCCCGTGCGCATTCCGATTTTCTTCAACACGTCTGCAGCAACGCTTGTCGCCGTCGAGAGGTTGCCGCCGATCACGCTCAGCAAACGATCCACGTTCTCTTCCTTGTGATCATGGATGGAATGCGCACGGCTGGCTCGTCCTGAGTCGCCCTTGGGATCGAAAGGAAGATTCCGGATGCCCGCGTAGGCATGACGCAAATTCTCTGGAGAGATGTGTGCCTTCGGAAACAAGGCGGTGACGGAACGGAGCAGATAATCGATCTCATCTGCGGAGGGAGAGACCTTGCCGGGATCGGAATTGTCCGCGGTGTGCGTGGCGCCAACCAGGGTCTGCTCGTTCCACGGAATCACATACAGTGGCTCGCCATCGAGGGCATGACTGTAGACCGCAGTTCCGGGTGCTCCGCGGAATTGCGATAGCACGATATGCGAGCCTCGCACACCGCTGAGCATGGGCCGGCTCATCTTCACGCCCGAGCGCTGGCAGGTGCGATCGGCCCAGGGGCCGGTGGCGTTGATGATCCAGGTGGCTTCGACTTTCTCTTCCTGGTTGCGGGTCCAATCGCGAAGCAGAAGTCCGCGGGCGCGTCCGTGAGCCACGTCGATCGCCATGACCTGGGTATGATTGCGCGCCACCACGCCCGCCTCGGTTGCTTCCATCAGCCATTCCGCCACCAGGCGTTCGGGAAAGGCGCACTGCGCATCTTCGTAGTCGAAGATGGCCCAGCGCTGGCCGGCATCGAGCGCGCGCTCAAGCTTCTTGCGCTCCATCTCGAAATTGCCTCCGTCGTTACCTCGGGTCAAGCGGCGATAGAGCCAGAGCGAAGTGCGCACGGAAAGAGCGCTCCGCTCCGCGCGGTTGCTGAGAGCAAAGAGAAAGTGCGCAGGGTGCGCCAGATGGGACCGCTCGCGCAGCAGGCGCTCGCGCTCGCGTAGCACCTCGCGGGCGAACGAGACGTCCCCACTTTCCAGGGAACGCAATCCGCTCAGCACGCGGCTGGAACGGCTGGTCGTGCCCGAGGCAAAATCATGTTGTTCCACGAGCAGCGTGCGCTTGCCGGCGCGCGCGCAAGCCCGCGCGATGGCCACGCCCACAATGCCGCCGCCGATGACGGCAACTTGAAAGTGTTGCCCGGCAAGGGGAGCCCGTTGGGTGCTGGGGAGCTGCATAATCGTCTCGGGAGGCGTCCCCCAATTGGGACACTTTCCCAAATAGAGTGTGACCGCTGGGTCATCATCGGAGTAGATAACGGTCGTCTTACGGCAACGGTTACGAAGGGAATCATGTTCCACGTGGAACATAATGCAATTGTGATTCGTACAATAAGTAGCTATAAGATATAGTTGATTTTGTAAGTCGTTGGAAATTAACGACGTGCTTTCCGGTTATTTCCGAAATGGGAATGGGCGCGTGGCGCACGGACCACGTCCGGTTGAAAAACTCCTTCTTGCGAAATTCTCCAAAACTAGGTTGCGTCAGGATGACCCAAACGGAAACCCGAACTCTCTCGGGCTTCGTAAATTTCTGCCATCACTTTGCGGGCGCCTCCACCTTCGTGGGTTCGGTGGAGTCCGGCGGCGGCAGCTTGGCAAGCGCTTCGTCCACGCGCTTCTTGAAGTCACCCTGGTCGTTGTGCGAAAGACCGCTATACATCGACACAACACTCATCTCGCACGTGGCGCCAATGGGCGCCAAGGAGACGCGGTTTTTGCCCTGATTGATCGCTCCGATAACGGACCAATGGATGGAGTGTTTCACATTGTAGTCAGCGGTCATCTTGTCCTCGTCACTCTGCACGTCTTTATAGTTGTCCGGATTGCCGAGGGCGACTTTGACCGCGCGCCAAAGCTCGCTGCAAGGAACGGGATAAGTATTTTTGTAAGTCTTATTGCCAGCGCCGGAGCCTGGTACAGCCAGTGCCAGCACAGCGATGACCACAACCGCAAGTCTCATCTTCATGATGGCAGTTCTCCTGGTATGGGTGTGCTTCCCGGCAGATCAGAGCGGCCGGACACACCTTTCCTGAACAAGTTAAAAATAGTCCATCGAAATATCTTGTCAGTGTGCCCGGTCACCGGAGCCGGTGAGCAAGGGAGGGGGCCGGGCTGGACGTCGTCGTCAGAGTGCCGGCCGGTCGAGCTTTCTGGCCACGATAAACCGGCAGCTTCTGGTCGCTCGCAATCTCGACGGACTGATTGTGCTTTCGCACTTGTCTCGGGTAGGCTTGTGGGCCAAATGTCCCCGACCACAGGAGAGCGCTTTGAGCGCGCGGTTGCGATTATGGAGAAGCTGCGGGCGCCGGGCGGCTGTCCGTGGGACCGCGAGCAGACCTTCGATTCCATCAAGCCCTACACGTTGGAAGAGACTTATGAGGTTCTCGAAGCCATCGATAACCGCGACTGGGACGAACTGAGCGGAGAGTTGGGCGACCTGCTGCTGCAAGTGTTGTTCTACTCCGTCATGGCGAAGGAGCAGGGGAGTTTCAGCGTCGATGAAGTCCTCGAGAAGCTGGCGGCAAAGCTGATTGGACGGCATCCGCACGTGTTTGGCGATGTGCAGGCCGAGACGTCTTCCGAGGTGATCCGCAATTGGGAGGCAATCAAGGCCGAGGAGAAGAAGAGGAGGCTGGAGGCAGGCGGGGGGAAGCGGGAGAAGGCGCCGGAGGTGAAGGAATCGGCGTTGAGTGGCGTCTCGGCCGCGATGCCCGCGCTTTTGGAAGCGCACAAGCTGAGCTCGCGAGCAGCACGCACCGGCTTTGATTGGCCGAATGTGGAAGGGCTCTTTGAAAAGCTTCACGAAGAAACCGATGAGTTGCGCACAGAGCTGAAGCATTTTCCGGCGCCCGGTCCGATGCCGGAAGGAAAAGGGATTGCGGGGTCGGGCAAGCCGGCGGTTCCCGATGAATTGCGGGCCAGGCTGGAGGATGAAGTCGGCGACCTCTTCTTTGTGCTGGTCAATATCGCGCGGTATCTTTCGCTGGATCCGGAATCGGCCCTGAAGAAAACCAATCGCAAATTCAAGCGCCGCTTCCAGTGGATGGAGGAACGCCTGCGCGAGTCGGGGCGGGAACCGGAGCAGGCGAACATGGAGGAACTCGAGTCCTTGTGGCAACAAGCAAAACGACAGGAGAGCGCGTGAGCGGAGGGAACTCGATCGAAATCCGCAAATGCCAGGGCCTCGAGGAACTGCGACGAGCCGTCGCCTTGCAGCAGGAAGTCTGGAATTTCTCGGACGCGGAACTGGTGCCGCTGCGATTGTTTGTGGTGGCCGAGAAGGTCGGCGGGCAGGTGCTGGGCGCGTTCGATCGCGGCGAGATGGTCGGATTCGCCCTGGCTGTTCCAGGGGTGCGAGGCGGTCACTCGTATCTGCACTCGCATATGCTGGCGGTGCGGAAGGAGTATCGCAATGGCGGGCTGGGCCGGCGCATCAAGCTTTTCCAGCGCAAGGAGGCCCTGGAGCGCGGGATCGAGCTTATCGAGTGGACCTTCGATCCGCTGGAGATCAAAAACGCCTACCTCAATATCGAGAAGCTGGGCGCGATCGCGCGGCGATACACGATCAACCAGTACGGGATCACGACGTCCCCGTTGCAGGGCGGCTTGCCGACGGATCGTCTGATCGCGGAGTGGTGGCTGAAATCGAATCGCGTGGTGGAGTTGCTGGCGAACGGATCGGTTCCTCGGCAGGAAGTGGTGGCGCGGATTTCCGTTCCAGCTTCGATTTATGAATGGAAGGCATCGCCGGAAACTCGAGTGCGCGCGCTGGAGGTGCAGGGGCGGAATCGCTCGGAGTTTTTGACGGCGTTTGAAGGGGGATTGGCCGTGACAGGATACGAGCGCGATGCGGAGGGGAATGGCACTTTTTTGGTGGGGAAGTGGGATGAGAAGTGGTCTTATGCGGTACCCGAATGAGGGTGTCGAAAAGTTTTGACCGCAGAGGGCGCGAGAAGGGCCGCAGAGAACGAGGAGAAGAGCTTTCAACCGCGAAGGCCGCGAAGAGAAGCCGCGAAGAACGCGAGTGGGGCTTGATTCAACCAGGACTGGGGCGCGCGTCGTAAGTTAGAGCCTATGAAGATTGAAGCGATCACTTTGCGGGAGATTAAAATGCCGCTCGTCCATTTTTTTGAGACGAGCTTCGTGCGCATTTACAGCCGGCGCATTTTCCTGGTTTCGGTGGACTGCGAAGGGGTACGGGGTTGGGGGGAGTGCGTGGCGGGCGAAGATCCGTTTTACAGCAGCGAGTGGATTGAAAGCGCCTGGCCGACGATGACGAAATATCTGGCGCCGGCACTGCTGGGGAAGGTTGTATCGCAGGGGAGGGACGCGGTTGCGTTGATGGCAAGAGTGCGCGGCCATCGCATGGCCAAGGCTGCCCTGGAGAACGCGCTGTGGGATGCGGAAGCCCGGGCGAAGCAGCAGCCCTTGTGGAAACTGCTGGCTGGAACACGGACGGAGATCCCGTGCGGAGTCTCCATCGGGATCCAGGACTCGCACGAGCAATTGATGGACAAGATTGCCACGGAACTGGCGGCAGGCTATCGCCGCATCAAGCTCAAGGTGAAGCCCGGTTGGGACATGAACGTGCTGGAGAAGGTGCGCTCGCGCTGGGCCGATATCACCCTGAGTGTGGACGCCAATTCCGCTTATACGCTCGATGAAACCGAGCATCTGCGGGAGTTCGATCAATTCCATTTGCTCATGATCGAGCAGCCCCTTTGGAATGACGATATTTACTATCATGCGCGGCTGCAGAAGGAGCTGCGCACGGCCATTTGCCTGGACGAATCGATCGAGAATGCGCGGGATGCGGCGTTTGCGGTCGAGAGCGGAGCCTGCAGGATTATCAACGTCAAAGTGGGCCGGGTGGGCGGATTCAGCGAGGCAAAGAAGGTGCATGACGTGTGCCAGGCGAATCGTGTGCCGGTGTGGTGCGGCGGGATGCTGGAGTCAGGCGTGGGACGGGCGCACAACATCGCCTTGTCGACCCTGGAGAATTTCAGCTTGCCGGGGGATGTGTCGGCGTCCAAGCGCTACTGGAAGGAAGACATCATTGAGCCTGAGGTGGAGGTGTCGCCCCAGGGCACGATCGCCATTCGCAACGACGTGGGGACCGGGTATCGGGTGCGCGAGGATTTGATCGAGAAGCTGACGGTGCGGAAGGAACAGTTACGCGCGTAGAGTAAAACCCCGCCCAAGCGGAACTTGAGCGGGGCACCCCCCAAGGTTAAGGCAGGTTTCGGAGGAAGCAAATGGGCTTGCGCTTTGCGTTGATTCGGATGGCAGCGGTCGCAGTGATCCTGGCTGGGAGTCTTCCGGCTTTTTCTCAATACACCGACCCGGCGGCGGTGAATGATTTGGGAGGGCCGCAGGAGTTCGCACGGCGCCGGACGGAGCTAACGAAGCAGATCAAGACCGGATATCTCATTCTGTTTGCGCGAAGAGTGTCGCCCGAGGCCGTGCATTATCGCGAGGACAATGACTTCTTTTACTACACAGGAATTTCCGACCCAGGCGCGGTGATGGTGATGGACGTGGCCAAGGGCACGGCCATGATGTTTGAGCCGCAGCAGGCGCCGAGGACGAAGCAGGTGTATGGCGCGAACCTGCTTTCCCTTACAGAGGAGCAACGGAAAGAGCGCGGATTCGAGATGGTGCTGCCGTTGGATGTGCTCGACCGAATGCTGGCCCGACCGCTGGGCGCGGATACCGATTTGTGGTTGCGCTTGACTTTCCCCGACAAGGCGGACGGGGCGCGTGGAGAGACCGGCACCGACTATGCGGAGGAGTATTCGCATCCCTACGGCGATCCGACGCCGGGCGACCGGGCGGCCATCAAGAAGCTGGCGGAACGTTATCCCGCGGCTCACCTGCGCGATGCAACTCCGTTCATCGACGCGATGCGGAATATCAAGACTCCGCAGGAGATTGCGGTGCTGCGCAAGAATGGCGCCCTGAGCGCGGAAGGGATCAAGCAGGGGATCGCGCATGCGCGTGCGGGGATGTACGAGTACCAGATCGAGGCGCAGGCCGCGTTCGTGTTTCGCAACGGGGGAGCGTCGGGGTGGGCGTATCCCGCGATTGTCGGGACCGGGGAGAACATCAACACATGGCATTACTTCAACGATCGCCGGCAGATTCAGGCGGGCGAGTTGGTGGTTTTTGATTTCGCAGCGGACTACGACCACATGACCATGGACATCACGCGCACGTTCAACATCGGCGGAAAATTCACGGAGGAGCAAGCCAAGTGGTATGCGGTGGACCTGGAGTCGCAAAAAGCCGTGATTGCCATGCTGAAGCCGGGCAACACCTACGAGCAAGCGGCGGACGCGGGCAAGGCGGTCTATGCGAAGAACGGGATCGAGAAGCAATGGTTCGGGTTTCCGGGACATTTTGTGGGATTGGCCACACACGACGTGACGCGTGCCCAAGGTCCGATCAAAGCCGGACAGGTCATCACGGTGGAGCCCATCGTTGAATTCCCGGACAAGAGGATGCATTTCCGCGTCGAAGACACGATCCTGATCACGGACTCGGGGCCGGAGAACCTGTCGGCGGGCGTCGTGAAGGAGATGGCGGACGTGGAGAAGCTAGTCGGCAGCGCGAAGTAGGCGAGGAACTTGATTTCGTTAGGAATAACAAAGGCATGAACCACAGGGGACACAGAGGAACACGGGGTGTTTAGTCCTCTGTGCACCCCTGTGCCCTCTGTGGTCATCGATTTAGAAAAGCTAGAGCGAACCCGCGCGTCCTCCCGAGGGATATTTATGCGGCGTTCAGGCAGTTGAAACGAATCGTTGATCAGGAGCTTCTTCGTTGAGGATTACTGGTGGTTGGCAGGGTTGCGCTGGTTCTGGGCCAGGATGGCTTCCTGCTTCTTCAGCAGGTCCACACCCTGGGCAAAGGTCAGGTTGTTGGGAACTTCCTGAAAGTCGCTGAAAACTTCGTTCGACCGGATATCCAGATGCTTGAAGATGAGAATTTTTCCGGTGAACGACAGCGCCATGTGCACGATTTCCCAGTTGCCGTCACCAACGTCAGCCTGTTCCACCAGGAAATGGCCGCCCTTGTCGAGATGGCCCAGAATGCCCCACCCGAAGCCAACGTCCTTGAAAAGAGTTCCGTCGATCCGGGCGATGCGATGTTGGTGGGCGTCGATTAAAAGGAAGCCCTGCATGCCTTGCAGGACCTGTTCCACGTGGGAAGGCGGATCATATTTCGGGTTGGGACGAAATTTCAGGCGGACCAGTTCGTTGCCGGACTTGCCCAGCCCCTGCTGGGCCGGCTCGGTCCCGTCGTACTCATAGAGCATGGCGTCGGGCATGGCGCGCACGATACGAGTGGTACGCTCGGCGTCTTCCTTCTCATTCTTCCGTTTCTTGGCCAATTCCACGGGGCTGTTGATCAGACCTTGGAGGCGGCTGTCCTCGGCGACGCGCTGGTCGGCGGTGAGCGGCTTGTTGTCATACGCGATGGCCATGCCGGCCATGGCATCTTTGGTTTCGCAATACAGCTTGGTCTGAGAACCGTGGGCAGTGCTTCGGTTGGAGATGAACATGTGGTGCGCGGAGTTGCCGGCAGCCTTGGTTTCGTTCTGCACGGTTTGACGGACCAATTCCGCGGGAGGAATGGTGAGTTGTCCGGCAGAGGCCAGGGGTCCGAAAGCCAGAAAAGCGACGCCGAGAATCAGCTTTTTTCGAGTGGCCATCTGCAATTGCGACATCCCCCGGGAAGTGTTGCGCTTAGTCTACCTTTGAGACGGGTGGGAGGAAACAAGAGTTGTACGATTTGGAAAACGCGTAACGTTACCTCGCGGGTGCGAACGAGGTCGGCGAAATCGCTGCGGAATAGGTTAGTATCATGCTTTCCCAGAATTTCCTTCCCGATGGATGTCGCCCGGGGAGGTCGAGGTAACACCTCGGAACAGCCAAGGTGTGTGTTCCGCGAGAGCCGGCAAGTGGCCAAGGAGAGGGCACCCATGGAAGTACCGAAGTCGGGAGAATTTGCGCATATCGGCAAATCGGTGATGATCAAAGGTGAGCTTTCTGGCAGCGAGGACCTCTACCTGGATGGCACGGTGGAAGGCAGCATACTGCTGAAAGGGAACAATCTCACCGTCGGGCCCAACGGCCAGGTGAAAGCCAGCGTGGATGCCAAGGGGGTGATCGTTCAGGGGAAGTTGGACGGCAACCTGCATGCGTCTGACCGCGTGGAACTCAGGAAATCGGCAGTGGTGAACGGAGACATTGCCACACAGCGGATCGCCATCGAGGAAGGCGCGTACCTGAAGGGAAAAGTGGATATCAATAAAGATGGGAAGTAGCGAGCTGGCCAGTCGTCAGTCCTCAGTCGCTAGCTTGAAAGTTGTGGGACGCCTTGCGCAACTCAATGTCGGTTGACAACGGCCCTTTGTGGTTGGCGAGAGGATCGACCATGTCGGCGATTCGGATGTTATTTCTTGGATGCCAAGGCTTCGATGTGCGTACCAGCATGGTGGAACTCCCGCTAGAATCATCTAGAGCTTCATGAAACTGTTTAAGGGCTCATCGCCCGGACCAGACAAGGGTTCGTCCCCGGCACAAAGCAGTCCCAAGCTTTCCCGCCGCTCCAGCGGGCTGGGAGAGCTGTCGCGTGTGTGGGCATCGGAGGAGCCGCTCTGCATTCTGGACCTGGGAGCAACTTCGCCCGCAAACATCCGGTACTTCACCGAGCGCGCGCACAAGATCTACAGCGAAGATCTGCTGACGGCGTCGACGGACCCCTCCTTGGCTACCAAGGACGAGCATGGGAATGCAGTGCTCGACAGCCGGGTGTTTCTGGAAGAGAACCTGGTGTATCCGGCGGCGCAGTTCGATGTGGTGCTGTGCTGGAACCTGCCCGACTACCTGGATGAGAGCCTGGTGAAGCCGGTTGTGGGGCGGCTTTGGTCGGTGCTGAAGCCGGGGGGCATGATGCTGGCGTTCTTCCACACCCGCGATGCGGGTCCGGACGCACCCTGCTACCGGTATCACATAACGGGGACCGATGTGCTCGACATGACGCCAATCGTCCCGCAACGCGAGGTGCGGCGTGGACCGACAGGCGCAGTGCACCGGGCCGTCGGGCAGGGTTTCCGCCTGCAGCGCGTGTTTAACAATCGGCATATCGAAAACCTGTTCCGGGATTTCGCGTCGATCAAATTCTTTCTGAGCCGCGACAATATCCGCGAAGTGCTCGTCGTTCGCTAGCAGAATTCACCGCCGAGATCGCCGAGGGAATCAGAAAAACTGATGGAGCGGCGGGCGTCCTCGCCCGCCGGACGGGCGAGACCCTTCGACAAGCTCAGGGCAGGCAGCCCGTCCCTCCACCGGCAGAAGCGCTTCCTGCCGCTTTGAAGTTTCCCTGCGCCGATTGCCATGAGTTG
>Ga0187825_10000158_pt1 | contig 13427 bp, 12 predicted proteins | sample NC_wetland_sal_i_11_FD_132421 | JGI IMG/M metagenome (GOLD analysis project Ga0187825, IMG submission 132421) | Wetland sediment microbial communities from Neuse River Estuary, North Carolina, USA - SourceSoil_5 | ecosystem: Environmental > Aquatic > Freshwater > Wetlands > Sediment | place... | reverse complement strand
CGGCGTTGACCACCTCAACCGCCGGCAGATCCGTCAACGCCTTCCGTATCCTCAGCGACTCCGCCGGATTCGCCTGCCCCTGCTCCGAAAGCTGAATCGGCGCACTCGACTTCGCACTGGCCTCTATCGTCATCGCCACCTGGTCGAGCTTCGGCGAGAGCTTGGCATTTTCCGTGAAGAAGCTGACGTCGTAATCGGGATTCTTATACTGCTGACGCTCATCAAACAGAATCACGCTTGAGCCATAGTGCAGGAGTACGGTCTGGTCATTGCTCTGATTCTCCCAGCCGCAGCACCCGGTATCCAGAATCGCGCTGAGGATCACCGAGCCGTGCTCAGCCGAATCGAGCACGCGCTGCAAAGGCTGCTTCAGGTCCGTCCCCGGCCAGGGCCCGGCCTCCTGCTGGTAGAGCGTGCTGCTCAAATACTTCGTCTCGGTCTGCCCCTGGACCAGCCGCGTAATCAGGAAGTAGTCGCCCAGCCCATCCTCCGGCACCCAGAACCGCACCTCAGGACATGTCTCCGCGCAGGTTCCCGTCGCACATCGGCATTCCGGAAAGTCAAAGCTCGCGACTTCTTTCCGCTGCTTGCCCGCCAAGTCCGAAGTCCAGGCACGAAAGCTGGTTGTGACCGAGAGTTCCACATTGTCACGCTCGAGCTTGTTGAACTCGTTGGTAAACCAGAAAAGGCGCTCCCCATCCGCCGACAAAAACGGCCAGGGAGAAGACTCGGTGACCTTTTGGTTCGAACCCGAAGGCGATGCGATGCGAATCATGCCCTGCCCCACTTGCGCGGGCGCATGCCCGTCGAACAGCCAGAGTTTGGCGCCATCCTTGCCGACATCAGGCGAAGGATCTTCAGAATTTGGCGCAAACAGCATCTGTCCCAGGTGGTTCACCTGCAGAATCCGCGGTGCCTTCAGTACTTCCGCGGGCACGCGTATCGACTGCTTCGGCGTAAATGTCGCCGGATCGTATTCCACCATCAGGTCCGGAGCGGTCAGCACCCAGAGTCGCTTGTTTTGGGCGAATCCCGAGACTGCCAGAGCCAAGGCCGTTAAAACCGAGAGCAGGAATTTCAGCATGCGAATAATGCCTTCTGCAGGATGCCAGCCATTGTAAACGGAGCGCAAATGTGGGGTGGACACGCTTGTCCGCCAAAGTTCTCTGCAGAATCTGAAGGCTCCATGCCAGCTCTGCGGCCCGCGCAGGTACAATAATCCGGAATCCCTGAGGACTACCTGATGACCACTACCCGACCCATGCACGCGGAAACCGCAGCCGCCGCCAGCGTCCCCGCGGTCCCGCTGACCGTCGAAGGATACAGCGTCCTGCACCAGATGATGCGATTTCGCTGGACCGCCTGGCACGCTCTTCCCGCTAGCGAACGAGAGCAGATCGGCAAAGAGGCTATGCCGGTCATAGCCGCGATGGAAGCCAACTCCCACGGCCAGTCCGCCTTCTACTCCCTGCTCGGGCACAAGGGCGACCTGATGTTCGTGCATTTCCGCGATTCCTTCGATGACCTGAATCGTGCGGAGCTCCAGTTGGCGCAATTGCGACTCAGCGAATATTTGGAACCCACGACCTCCTATCTCTCGATCATCGAACTCGGCCTGTACGACTCGACCACCAAGGTTTACAAGACCCTCGTCGATCGCGGAATCGAGCCGCACTCGGAACAGTGGAAACGCGAGATCGCCGATACGCTCGCCCGCCAGAAAGAAGCCATGCGGCCCCGGCTCTATCCGGCCATTCCCCCGAATCGTTACGCGTGCTTCTATCCGATGGATCGCCGCCGCGGAGAAGACAAGAACTGGTACACGCTTCCTATTGAAGAACGAGCCCGTCAGATGGGGGAGCACGGACTCGTCGGCCGCCGCTACGCCGGGGAGGTGCGCCAGATCATCACCGGTTCCATCGGCTTCGATGACTGGGAGTGGGGCGTCGATCTCTTCGCCGATGACCCGCTCATCTTTAAAAAGCTGATTTACGAGATGCGATTCGACGAGGTCAGCGCCATCTACGCCCTGTTCGGCCAGTTCTACGTGGGATTGCGCATCCCCGCCGAACAGATCGGAACTTGGCTGAAAGGCGAGCTGCCCAGTGCAAAGGATTGAACCGCCGAGAACGCCGAGAAAATAAATTGTGTTGACCTCAAAACAGGGTATGCGAAGAAGTGGCTCTCGCGTTGAGCGCTAGACCCAAGAGCGTTGCCTTCTCGGCGCTCTCTGCGCTCTCTGCGTTTTAAGGCTTTAGTTTTTTTAGATCGCGTCCCCCGGAGAATCCCGTGTCGATTTTCGGACTCATTGAATACGATCAAGCCAGCCCCGAAGTTCGTGCCGTCTACGACGACATAATGGCCACGCGTAAAACCGACTGGATCAATAATTTCTGGAAGGCCATCGCGCACGACCCCGCCATGCTCAAGCGCACCTGGGAAGACATCAAGGAGATCATGGCCCCTGGCGCCCTTGATCCACTCACAAAAGAAATGGTCTACCTGGCCGTCAGCGTCAGCAATCAATGCGGCTACTGCATCGCCTCGCACACGGCAGGAGCTCGCGGCAAAGGAATGACCGATGAAATGTTCAAGGAATTAATGGCCGTCGTAGGCATGGCGAACGAAACCAATCGCGTCGTCGCCGGTTATCAGGTAGAAATCGACGAGAGATTTAAAACAGCGGGCAGCTAACGGCTGGCAGCTAGCAGCCGGCACTCAGTGGAGTGGCGGGCGTCCCCGCCCGCCGAACGGGCCGCCTCCATGCAGAGCAAAGGGTTTGACTGAGAGCTGATAGCTTATGATTTCCGTTTCTTCTTCGCCGGGGATCTCTTGCGCGGTTTGGAAAACCGATGCTCATGCAACTTCATATTGACCCGTCGCCCGCGGAAGGTGACGCCTTCCATTTCCAGGCGCAGCCGCTGGTCGAACGCGGAGTCGCCTTGCAGCTTAATTTCGCCGCCGGCGCCCACAATGCGCTGCCAGGGCAGATCGACGCCCCCGTGCAGCGCCCGCACGACTTGGCGCGCGGCTCCCGGATAGCCGGCCGCCTTGGCGATGGCGCCGTAGGTTGAAACGTATCCGGGCGGCACTTTGCGGATCGCAGCTAAAATACGTTCTCGCATCAAAAAGTTCTCGGGTGGTGTGGACTCGGTCCATGGTGCATGACCGGCAAGCCTGTTGGCAAACCGGTTTCCTGACAAACGGGCCATGCGTGCGCGAGAGCATCTCGCCATGACCAGTTCGCATCCATGTGGTCCAAGGGGGCGGCGTGTGTTTTTACAATTCTTTACAGGAGCGACCAATGGAAGGCAGGCGGTTAAGAGTTGTCCCGTTCGGAGCGGCGTTGATTCTTCTCGGAGCCGCTTTACTCACTGTGGGCTGCAGTTCCAGCTCAGGCCGTTTCCGCTTTGTCCAGGCCGCGACCGCGGTCCCCACCAACGTTGACCTGCAAGTCGACGGGAAATCCATCCAGACCGCCATCGGTTTCGGCCAGACTGCGACGTATCACACCATCGGTACCGGCTCGCACAAGTTCGAACTATTTGCCGCGGGCACGACGACCAATCCCTATGCTTCGGCATCGGTATCGGTCGGCGCTTACACGACCGTTTTCGCGGCGGGGCCCTTCAACGGCGCCATTCAAGCCCTGGTGCCCTTCACCGACGACAACACCACTCCCACCACCGGCAATGCCAGGCTGCGTGTCATTCATATGGCACCCACCGCCAGCTCAGTGGATGTTTACATTGTCCCGAGCGGGAATGACATCGCGGGTCTGAATCCACAAATTTCAGGCTTGACCTATCAGAACCCAAGCAGCTACCAACAACTCTCCGCCAACACCTATGACGTGGTCGTAACCGTCACCGGCCAGCAGGTCATCCTGATCCGCGACACCTACACTCTGACGTCTCAGCAGGTTCGCACAGTCGTGATTCTGGACAATGCCAATGGGGGCGGTCCCTACTCGCAGATCATCCTGAACGATCTGAACTGATCCCCGAAAATAGCTGAGCCCCATCCTTGCTCTTCAAAGGGTGGGGCCCATGCTTGAAAGGTCGGGGTTTTCTAACTAGGCCGCAGCCCCTTTTCCAAACGACTGGATCGCCTCTTCTTCGGTCGGATACACCTCGAACACGGTCAGCAGTTTCGTGACCTGGAGCAGGTCACCCACGCGCTGCGTCAGATTCGACAGCTTCACCGCGCCACCCGCATTGTGTGCCGTCGTGTAAAGGGAAACCAGCGTTCCCAGTCCGCCCGAATCGATGTAGGTCACACCACCCAGGTTCAGCACCAGTTGCTTGGTCCCCGCCAGAAGTCGTTTCACAGTGTCGCGCAGTTCCGCCGATTCCTCTCCGAACACGATGCGGCCATCGCAGTTGACGACCAGAACGCCTTGCACAATCCGCGTGGTCAGTTTCATTTGCATGGGGAAGTCTCCTATCTATGAGCGCTCTTTGAACCGCGAAAAGGGTACCGCTTAACTCGCCGCCCCACAAGGCTTTCCGGAGACTAAATTTTCTTTACCAAGTCGCGTCGGGAAGGCTGGTTACGGCCCATCGAGCAGGCTCGGCATCACGTATAATCGAAACTTCTCTTCCATGAGCTACCAGGTTCTGGCGCGCAAGTACCGTCCGCAAAAGTTCTCCGAAGTCATCGGACAAGAACATGTTACGCGCACCCTGAAGAACGCCATTGAGCAGGGCCGGACGGCTCACGGCTACATCTTCAGCGGCCATCGCGGGATCGGCAAAACCACGGTTGCCCGCATCCTGGCCATGGCCCTGAACTGCCGCTCCACCGACCACCCCGTTCCCGAACCCTGCGGCGTATGCGACTCCTGCCTCGAGATCCGGGCCGGAAACTCGGTCGACGTCATCGAAATCGACGCCGCCACCAACCGCGGCATCGACGAGATCCGCGAATTGCGGGAAGCTGCCCGTTACCGGCCCGCCCGCGACCGTTTCAAAATCTACATCCTCGACGAAGCCCACCAGATCACCGACGCGGCCTTCAACGCGCTGCTCAAAACCCTCGAAGAACCCCCGGGCCACGTGGTCTTCATGCTCGCCACCACGCAGCCCGAGGACATCCCGCAAACCATCCGTTCGCGCTGCCAGCACTTCAGCTTCAAAGCCGTGCGCTTCGAAGAGATCCTCGGCCAGCTCCGCGACCTGCTCGGACGCGAGAAACTCGAGGCCGACGAAGATGCCCTGGCGCTGCTCGCTGAGGCCGGAGACGGCTCCATGCGCGACGCCCTCTCCATCCTCGACCAAGCCATTGCCTCCAGCTCGGGCCGCCTGAACGCGGACGGCGTTCGCCAGCTTGTCGGCGCCGCTCCCTCCGGCGTTCTGGAAGAAGTCATGCAGGCGGTGTCGCGTAGCGCCAGTGAAGAAGTCCTCCGCCTCGCCGACCACCTGATCAGCGAGGGCCAGAATCCCTCTCACTTCGCACGCCAACTTGTCCGTTTCCTCCGCAATTCGATTGTGGCCAAAGTTGCCGGGAAGGACTCTTCCCTGCTCCAGATTTCCGGCGACGAGCGCGCCCGCGTCGCCCGAATCGCCGAGTTGTTTAGCGAAGAGGACCTGGCCCGCCACCTGCAAATCATGTTGCGCACCCACAACGAGCTTGGCTATCGGCAAGAACAGCGCTTTCACCTCGAACTAGGCCTGCTGAAGATGGCTCACGCCCAGCGCCTGCTGCCCATCGAAGAATTGCTGAGCGAGACTGCCGGTGCAACCTCCGCTGGCTCGGGAGCGCGCCTCGCAGCCCGTCCCGCAGCCGTGGGCGAAACCCGCAGCACCTCTGGTTCAACTCCGGCGCGAGGCAGCGTGGTTTCTCCATTCGCCGCCGATTCTGCCCGGAAAACCGGACTCAAGAGCGAGATGTGCGCTGAGCCTTCTCCCGGAACTGCCTCCCGTTCGGTGAGCGGCGTCAGCCCGGCTCCCGCCGTGGTGATGGGAAGTACAGCACTGGACCCTGTCTCGTCCAACACACGGGAGACTGCAGTCGCGGTCGCCGAGCCGGATCCTCCCGCTGCCCCTTCCGGCGATATCGGTTCGCTCCGCAACGCCGTGCTGAACGCTCTTTCCGAAGCCGGCCAACGGATGCTCGTCTCCATGCTGGAAACCGGAGAGTGGTCGGTCGTAGGCAGCGAACTGTTAATCAAGGTAGCCTCGTCTGCAACGGTTATCGACATGTCGGTGAGCGCGGAGGCCAAGCGCGTGGCCATCGCCAGCGCCAGTGGCGCTGCCGGACGCGCCCTGAAGTTTAGGGTGCTTCCCGGAGGCACGGCTCAAGCAGCACCCGCTCGCCCCGCCACGGCATCCAATGGCGGTGGCCGCGCCCGCGCCGAGCAAGACCCAATCGTGCGCCGCCTGCAGCAAAAATTCGGCGCCGAAATTCGCACCATCATCGACAAGCGCGACAAGAAATGAGAGAAAACGAAAAATAGACCGATAGCGTGTGCCCCACGGTTCGAAATCGGGGACTTCAAGAGAAGACCAAGATGCGCAAGAAGGAACGAGTTAGCGCAGGAAGGCACGACTCAGCGCAAGAAGAAACGACCTAGCGCCCCAAAGGGGCGACCGAATGTAGCCCAGCGCTTCAGCGCTGGGTAGAAACGCAAATAGGATTTCAAGTCCCGGAGGGACGACCCGAAACTCATCCGGGAACGATAAGGGTATGACATGGGTGGCTTCAACCTTCAACAACTGATGTCGCAGGCCAAGCAGCAATACGAATCCCTGCAAAAGAAAATGCAGGAGACCGTGGTCGACGCCTCTTCTGGCGGCGGAACCGTCAACGTCAAAATGGACGGCCGCAAGCAGCTCCTGAGCCTGAAAATCGACCCCGAGGCCGTCAAATCCGGCGATATCGAAATGCTTCAGGACCTGATCACGGCCGCCGTCAACGAAGCCGCCCGCAAGATCGACCAGGCCATGCAGTCTACCCTGGGAGGAATGCTGGGTGGGATGGGCCTAGGAATCTAAAAATTGTAATTTGGTAATTTTGTAATTTGACCCTCACGGGCACCCGGCGTTTCGCGCTTTTCGAAACCTGCCACTGCCGGCTACCGCGACGCTAGGTTCTTAAATTACAAATTCCAAATTACTCAATTACAAATTCTTCTATGTCTCGCTTTGCCGAGCCGATGACCCGGCTCATTGACGAACTGAAAAAGCTGCCCGGCATCGGGAGCAAGAGCGCGCAACGCCTCGCGTTTCACATCCTGCGCTCGAGCGACGAAGATGCCGAGGCCCTCGCTCGCGCCGTCCACGACGTGAAGGCCAACCTGCGCCTCTGCTCGGTCTGCAACAACATCACCGACGTTGATCCCTGCGTCTACTGCAGCAGCCCAACCCGCAACCAGCGCCTGGTCTGCGTGGTCGAAGAACCCACCAACATCGCCGCCATCGAAAAGACCAAGCACTTCAACGGCGCGTACCACGTGCTCCACGGATCGCTCTCGCCGCTACATGGTGTGGGCCCGGAGCAGTTGCGCATCAACAATCTCATGCGCCGCGTGGAATCCGGTGAAGTCGACGAAGTCATTATCGCCACCAACCCCACCGTCGAAGGCGAAGCCACGGCCACCTACCTGTCGCAGCAACTGAAGCGGCAGGGTCTGCGTGTAACCCGGATCGCCATGGGAATCCCCGTCGGCAGCGACATCGAATACACCGACGAAATCACCATGCTGAAAGCGATGGAAGGAAGACGAGAACTCTAGTAGCGCACGCAGCCTGTGTTGCACTACGGATGACACGTCCACCCCCCATAAGGCTTAGATCGTAGAGCCAGCAGCCTGCCCTGAGATTGTCGAAGGGCATCCTGCACTGGCAGTCCTGCAATTACGGGAAGGGCACGACTTCAGTCGTGCCGTACGCGCCTGAAAAGGACCAGCGCTTCAGCGCCTGAGGTTCGCTTTCCCCGGCGCGACGGAGCTTCGTTGCTCGCCTATACCTGCTCCACCTCCACCTTCCCCGCCCATGCGCTCAGCCGAGCCACGACTTCGTTCTTCAATCCTTCCAGTTCCGGCGTGTCGATCTCCCAACGCCCGAATAGCCACCCGTTCTTTCTCTCGGAGGAGACCCGCACTCGAAACTCTCCCTTTTCCGTATCGTCACAGAAGATATCGATGGCCAGCCGCACCTCGCCCTTGCGAAACCAGATAAACCAGCCCCAATCTTCCTGTGTGGTCTGGATCTTCTCGAACCTGCCTTCCACCAGCGGTAACAGGTAATCGCGCACCTGGTCCCCACCCCAGCAGCAATCGTTGATGTAGAGGTCACGATCGGGGACAGTGAGCCGTTTGGTGAAGCTCAGCTCATATGGCATCTCAGGCTGGTTTCGTAGAAGCCACATCCGTCGCGGATTCTTTCTGATCAAGGAAGAAATTCTGCTCCATCGCTGGCGGTGTCACGCCCTCCGGATGCTGACCCCCGTTGTACTCCGCCATGCGGTTCTGCCACTTCAGAAATTCCGTAATGGTCTGCGGCTCGATCCGGATCTCCACCCGCCGCAGGCTGGCCAGCAGAAGATTCATCTCGCAACGAAAACCTTCGTCTGACCGAAAGTTCTTCCGCGAAGGCCGCACCACCTGAACACCGCGCTTGGAATACTCCAGCAAGCCCCACCCCGCCGGAAGTTCCTCCACTCGCACCAAGCCGCGCGGGACCAGATAGAAGCGTTCACTCCCCACACCAATCTCCGGCTTGTCGCGGAAAGGCTTTGCGCGGTCCGCGAGAAAATCTCCCCGCGAGATCTTGCACTCCACCAGGACCGAGTGACACGCCCGCTTCCACCCGATCGCGTCCGGCACTTCCCCGCTGATGCAGGCTTGTTCTGACAGCACCACGCCACACCGATATCGGCGCAACCACTCAACAGCCGCCCGAACTAACAAAGCATGCGTCATGAACGCTCCAGGCTTTTTTCTATCCCAAAGCGCGCAACGAGGGGAGTGACTTGGTGATGACTGTCCAAGCCAAAGAATCTTTGGTGCAATGACGATGTTTCACCAACGGTGAATAGGGATGTATGGCGGGTTCCCGACTATCATGGGTTTGCGGCGTCGATGGCTGAGTTTGCCGCACGGATCACATCCCGCTGGCTCCCCGCCTTCAGCCCGATGATGTAGTGAAACTTGCCCTCCGCCCACACTACGACAGAGTCGCTGCAATACGCTCCGCACCGGGGTGCATAGAAAGAACCCTTGACGTTATGATGCAGGGACACTAAAGCCGCTTTCTGCTCTGAGGTTGAGTAGAAGTTAAGATCCTTCAAAGGACGCGCCGTTCCGATCAGAGCACCGTACGAGCAGGCATGCTGACCCTCGCAATTGGGGGTTGCACCAAGAACAACGATGTATCCCATTTCATCGGCTGAGTTGATTATCACGTGGAAATCTTCCCCCTTCAAACCAGGGAAGTATGTAGGAATCGAAGCGGCACAGCGGTCTTCCGGAGCAACTCAGAAACAATTTTCGAGAATCTTTGATCTGACGGGAGAAATCTGTGACCAGCATGTAACGCATGCAATCAGAAACCCAATCAGAACACCACGGGTCGCTTTCATACCAGACAGGATAAGTGTTGTAATCAGGCGATTGCACGCATGGACCCCGAACAGCCCCTCGGGCAGGGTTTTGAGTGTAGGGGCGCTTTTACGCTGACAACACTTTTTGAGAGACCGCCAACTCTACGGCATTCATTGACTTGTCCTCGCGTCCCGCCTAACATATCGCGACCCGATGATTGGCCAAACCATCTCTCACTACCGCATCGTTGAAAAGCTGGGCGGCGGCGGCATGGGCGTGGTCTACAAGGCCGAAGACCTATCACTCCGCCGTTTTGCTGCTCTCAAATTCCTCCCGGATGCGTTGGCGAAAGACCCTCAGGCGCTAGCCCGATTCCAGCGCGAGGCTCAATCTGCGTCTGCCCTGAACCATCCCAATATCTGCACGATCTATGAAATCGGGCAGCAAGACGGCCAGGCGTTCATCGCAATGGAGTTCCTTGATGGCCGGACCCTAAAGCACGTAATTGGCAACCAACCGATGGAGTTGGACACGCTGCTTTCCCTGGGAATCGAGATTGCGGATGCTCTGGATGCGGCGCACGCGAAGGGTATTGTCCACCGCGACATCAAGCCGGCCAACATCTTTGTTACGAATCGAGGAAGCGCCAAGGTTCTGGATTTCGGCTTGGCGAAGGTGACCGCCACGAACTCCCCGGTCGAGGCGACGCAGACGGGAGGAATGGAAGAGCACTTGACCAGCCCCGGCATGGCGGTTGGCACTGCGGCGTACATGTCTCCCGAGCAGGCGCGGGGCAAGGAACTGGACGTCCGCACAGATGTGTTTTCCTTCGGCGCCGTCCTGTACGAGATGGCCACAGGAAAACAACCGTTCCGTGGGGACACCACTGCCGTTCTGTTCGATCAGATTCTCCACAAAGCTCCGGTCATGCCCGTGCGCCTGAATCCCGACCTACCCCACAAGCTGGAAGAGATCATCACCAAGGCGCTGGAAAAAGACCGTGACTTGCGCTATCAGCACGCCTCCGACATACGCACCGACCTCAAGCGTCTGAAGCGCGAGATCGAATCGAGCCGGACCGCGGTACCCATTGCCACGGAAGAAAACGAACCGGAAGCATCCGCGATTGGAACAGCCGCCCGGCCTTTGACTGGAAAGCAGAAGAGAGTGTCGTCTTCCGTGCAACTGGCTGCCGCTGAGCAACCTAAAAGCCGCTGGAAGATTCTGGTTCCGACGGCGCTGATCGCCGTTGCCGCCCTCGTAGGTGGTGGCCTTTACATCCGCTCGCGCCCTTCCGGCCCAGTGAGGAGTGATACGGCCCTTACTGAGAAAGATGCCGTTGTTCTTGCCGATTTCGATAACAAGACCAGCGATGCCGTGTTTGACGACGCGCTTAAGCAAGCATTGGCGGTCCAGCTCGAACAGTCCCCCTTTCTGAATATCCTCTCCGACCGCAGGGTCGAGGAGACCCTGCGCTTAATGGGTCATCCCTCGACGGAACGAATTACCCGCGATGTTGCCCGTGAACTCTGTATAAGGACCGGTAGTAAGGCCATCATCCTGGGTTCTATTTCGAACTTGGGAGGCCAATATGTGATTGGGCTGAATGCAGCCGGCTGCAGCAGCGGAGAATCTCTGGCCACCGAACAGGAAGAAGCGGCGACCAAACAGGACGTGCTGAAGGCGCTGGGGCGTGCGGCCTCTGCTTTAAGAGGAAGGCTCGGCGAATCCCTGGCTACAGTCCAGAAGTTCGATGTTCCCGTGGAAGCAACCACGCCCTCGCTGGAAGCGTTGAAAGCCTACAGCATGGGCATCACCACCGGGCGCTCGAAGGGCGACGCCGAGGCTATCCCCTTCATGAAACGCGCGGTCGAACTCGACGCGAAGTTTGCGATGGCCTATGCGGCGCTAGGTGTGGAATACGCGAACCTCGGACAAGCCAGCCTGGCCGCTGACTATGTCAAGAAGGCCTATGATCTGAGCGACCACGTGAGTGAGCGAGAGAGGTACCGCATCTCGGCTCTTTACTATCAGTACGTCACCGGGGAGGTGGAAAAGGCCACGGAAGCGTACGAACTCTGGTCCAAAAGCTACCCGCGAGACTTTGTGCCCCACGGCAATTTGGGCAACTTGTACTCCCTCCTCGGACAATGGGACAAAGCGGCGGCGGAAACTGAAGACGCTCAACGTCTTGAGCCGGCCATGACGGGATACGCCAACCTGTCGTTCGATTACATGGCGCTGAACCGGTTGGACGACGCCCAGACAGTCCTGGAGCAGGCCAGGACTAAGAAGGTTGATGGCTTCCTCATCCATTCGAACCTCTATAGCCTCGCATTTCTGCGCGGTAATCCCGTTGAAATGGAGCGCCAGGTAGCCTGGGCGGCGGGCCGGCCCGGAGAAGAAGACGCGATGCTTTCGGCCCAGTCCGACACCGAAGCCTATTACGGACGACTGAGCCGGGCCCGCGATTTCTCGCGCCGTGCGGTGGACGCCGCCGTGCGTGCCGACTCCAAAGAAACGGGCGCGACCTGGCAAGCCAATGCCGCCTTGCGGGAGGCTGAGTTCGGCACCCTTGCCGCGGCCAAGCAGCGGGTGGATGCTGCGCTGGCCCTGGCTCCCGGACGCGATGTAAAAGTGTTGGCCGCCATGACGTTGGCGCGGGCGGGCGAGACGGCTCGAGCGAAAGCCATCGCCGATCAGTTGGAAAGGAGCGAAGCATCGAATACGGTCCTGAAGATCTACTGGATTCCCACCATCAAGGCAGCTATCGAACTCAACAGCGGCAATTCCGCTCAGGCACTGATCGATCTGGAAGCGGCCGCCCCCTACGAACTAGGTGGACCATCGCCCATCGGCGCTTTATACCCCGTGTACGTGCGCGGCCAGGCTTACCTCACGGCCCACAACGGCGCCGCAGCCGTCACCGAGTTCCAAAAAATTATCGATCACCGTGGCATCGTGCAGAATGTGCCGCTCGGTGCCTTGGCCCATCTCGGTTTGGCCCGTGCCTATGCAATATCTGGCGACCCCGCCAAAGAGAAAACCGCCTACCAGGATTTTCTCGCACTCTGGAAAGACGCGGACCCCGACCTCCCCATCCTGAAGGAAGCCAAGGCGGAGTACGCAAAGCTGCAGTAACTGTCGTAACTGAGAAAAGCCCTGCCTCGTCGATTAGTGATAGATGTAATAGTCAGGAAATTACACTCATTGACCCTCCGGGCACCCGGGAAGGGTTTCGATACCGCAGTTGCTAGGGTTTTTGTGCGCGCTGTTTTTCCGACTCGGTGAGCGCCTTTTTGAATTGCTCGACTGCCGGAATCACCTCAGGTCCACGCAGTGCTCCCTTTGCCATATAACGCCATATCGGGGGAGCATCCAGAGGATATTCAATGCCTCCACGGTATACGGCAAAGGTATCTTCCGACGGGCCAATCTGGTTGCTGATTCGTGGCCTTCCATCGTCTGGTGTACCAAGACCGGGGTTATTGACGTCGGGCGGACGGCCTTGATGACCCCCAACGCGGATCCCTCCGTCACTCGGCTGAACGATGACCGGCCGATCATCCACTGGAGAATTGCTGATGGTTGGGCCACCTGCATGTCCCGTCCGGACTGCGATTATCAAATCCGCCGTCGGAGATCCCATGACCAGGCGAAATCTACCCCACTTCTCGAGTTCTCTCTCTACGTTCTCCTGGGCCGTGCGATTTGCGGTTGGATTCGTCAAAGGCTCACCGGCCTCGGGCTCAATCACGACCAGAACCGTCTGGGCGTTCAGCACGTAATCCGGGAGCACTTGCTTCTTCTTACTTTTCGCGCCACTTAGCGGGACAGCCACAAGAATTACAAGCAGCCACATTGCGAGTCGGCGGGACACTCG
>Ga0187825_10000157_pt1 | contig 13461 bp, 8 predicted proteins | sample NC_wetland_sal_i_11_FD_132421 | JGI IMG/M metagenome (GOLD analysis project Ga0187825, IMG submission 132421) | Wetland sediment microbial communities from Neuse River Estuary, North Carolina, USA - SourceSoil_5 | ecosystem: Environmental > Aquatic > Freshwater > Wetlands > Sediment | place... | reverse complement strand
GTGACTGTGGTACTTTACCGCCAGCTTCACCTGAAACCTCCATCTGGCAGTGGTGTGGCTCGGAGTCCGCGACTCTATGGCTTTTGGCTTCGGATTCAATAAGACGAAGGTTCTGGCGGCGGCAGAACGGCACATTCAGCAGGGCAAGCTGCAGAATGCCATCTCGGAATACGAAAAAGTTGTAAAAGCGGATCCTAAAGACCTTACCGTCCTCAACACCATTGGCGACCTGTACGCGCGCATCGGCCAGACCGATAAAGCTGTCTCCTACTTCAAGAGCGTAGGCGATACCTACGCCACCCAGGGCTTCACGGTCAAAGCCATCGCCATGTACAAAAAGCTGACCAAGCTGAAGCCCAGCATTCAGTCAGTCCTCAAGCTCGCCGAACTCTATGGCCAGCAAGGCTTGCAGAACGATGCCCGGGCGCAATATCTGATGGTGGCCGAGCAATACCTGCACTCCGGACAGCTGGAGCAGGCGGCGCATGCCTTCCAGAAAATCCTGCAGATAGATCCGGAAAACACCAGCCTGCAGGTGCGGCTGGCGGACGTGTATGTGCGCCTGGAGCGCCGCGACGAGGCGCGCAAAATCCTGCTGCGCACGGCTGAGGGATTACAGGCCCGCGGCAGCAAGGCGGAAGCGGAAGAGGTTCTGGCCCGCGTGCTGCAGCTGGACCCGGCGGACAAGCAGGCCTTGCTGATGCGCGCCACGGTTGCCCTGCAAACCGGCGACACCGCCCGCGCCATGCAGGCACTGGAGCATCTGCCTGATCTGGACCAGCAACCTGAAGGCTTGCGTATCCTGGCCAGCGCTTATCTCCAGGCCGGACGAACCGCCGAAGCCGGGCCCCTGGCCAAAAAATTATTTGCCCTCACTCAGGATGCCGGCCCGCTTTCCGCCTACGCCGATGCCCTGATGAAGGCCGGCGAATACGAGGAAGCGCTGCGCGTTTATCACCAATATGCCGAGAAACTGCTGACCGGCGAGTCCGGCGAAGCGCTCGACAATCTTCACGCCTGCCTCGACCATATCCGCGAAAACGTTGCCGCCCTGGAACTCCTTCGCCAACTCTATGAACGGGCGGATGACAAGGTTCGCCTGGCGGAGGTGGCAGAATTGCTCGCCGGGCTGGCGGAACAGTCGGGCGACCTCTCGCGCGCCCGCGATTTATATCTGCAACTGGCGGCCCTCGACCCCAACAACTCCGACTACACGCAAAAGTACAACCGCCTGGTGCAGCAGGTGGGCGCCGATACCGGGCGCGGCGATGCCGGCGCGCCCTTGTCGGTGGAAGATCTCAACATCAATGCTCCCGAAGTTGACCAGGGCTATAACGGAGAGCTGGCCGCCGAAATTCAAAAGCTGATCACGGAAACCGACCTCTTTACCTCCTACAACCTGGCCGCCAAGGCGGTGGAACCGCTGGAAGCGGCACTGCCCAGGGTGCCCAACGATTTGCGCATCAATCAGCGCCTGGCCGCGCTTTACGTGCGCGCCGGCCGCATGGGCGAGGCGGCGGAGTGCTGCCGCAAAGTCCACGAGGTCTATCTCAAGGCTGGTTTCCAGGATTTCGCCCAGCAGTACGGCGAAATGGCCCGGAAGTACGCCGAGCGGGCGGAAGAGTCCGCCCCGGCTGCTGCCTCGCCGGCCCCTGCCGTAGCCGGAGACGGCCACCAGGAAATGGATATCTCCAGCGAGTGGGAAAGCTCGCTGACCCAGCCGGTGGTTGATTCAGTGGTTAAATCTGCCGGCGCCGGAGAGCAGGCGGAAGCCATTGCCAGCCTGGTGGAGGAAGTAAAGTTCTACCTGCAGCACGAGCTCTGGGAAGAAGCCGAAGCCGCCATCGCTAAATGTGAAGCGCAGTTCCCCGATGTGCCTGAGCTGAACGGTTTTCGTGAGCAGTTGCGGGCGCACGCGGCCAAGAGCAAGAAAAAGCCCGCTGCCGCCCCCGCGGCCCCAAGCAAAGGGGTTCTGGGCGACATGGTGTCTGACCTGGAGTCGGCGCTGGGCGATGATTTTGCAGCGGCGCAGCCCGCGGCCACCAGCCCACAACCCGCCCGTATGGCCGCGGCGGCTGCTGCCGGCGCCGGTTCTTCCGCTCCCGTCGCTGCTCCCATGCCGGCCCTGGCCACCGCCGCCCCGCTTGCTTCGGCATCCGGCACGGCTGCCGCCCAGGCCGATTCCGAGCTGGAAGAGATTTTCACCGAATTCAAAGAAGGGTTGGAAGAAAGCGCGGCGCCCAGCCAGGCCGAGGATCCGGAAACCCATTACAACCTGGGAGTGGCCTTCAAGGAGATGGGCTTGCTCGACGAATCCATCGGCGAATTGCAGAAAGTTTGCCTGGCCGTGGAGCGCGGCCACCCCTTCCCCCACGTCATGCAGGCCTTCACCTGGCTGGCGGCGGCCTTTCTGGAAAAGGGCGTGCCCCAGGCGGCCATCCGCTGGTACGAAAAGGCGCTCAAACTGCCCACTATTGACGAAGACGCGCGCATTGCCCTGCACTATGAACTGGCGGCGGCCTTTGAGGCCTGCGAAAACAAACAGGCGGCTCTAAGCCATTTCCTCGAGGTCTACGGCGCAAATATTGATTATCGCGACGTGGCCGAGCGCATCAAAGCCCTAAAGTCGTAAAATCAATAAAATAGTCGAGGGCGTGCACGGACGTGGGGATCTTGTTTCCGCGCCGCATGCCTCCTGAGGAGAGCGGCGTGGATTCGGATTCGGATGTAGCCCGGCAAAGCTGGGGACGCTTGGCCAATGAAGCCGGCAAGCCAGGAAGCGGGCTGACCCGCAGTCCCCTGGCGCCGGAACAGGAGCCCGTCGCGCCCGGCCGCTCCCAGGTCACCAGCGGCCATTTGTGGGCTCGCCGCCTGGGCTTGCTCGTCTTTGTTCTTATTTGCCTGGAATTGGGCATCGCACTCATCGTTCTTCCCTGGACTCATATATGGACAGAAAACAACCTGCTGCTGGATTACCCGACGGTGCGTTTCTGGGCCGCTAATACCTTCGTGCGCGGCGCTTTCAGCGGCCTCGGCCTGATTGATATCTGGCTGGGCATCTGGGAAGTGGTGCGCTATCGCGAGCCGAAGAGCAATTGATCCGCTGCCCTTATCCGTTCAGCGCTTTTCGTTGTTCACAACGGGTCAATACTCAGGCCTGCGGCGCAGCCGGGGCATCTCCCTGCTGCCGCCTTGCTGCATTTGGGGGGAATGGATTTGAGAAGCAAATCAGACCGTAATAAGGACGCCGAAAAAGATGACTTCCTGGCCGGCGAACCCACCCTGTACCCGGCTCCTCTGGCCTATGAAAACAAGCGCTTTCTCAACAGCCCGGACGGGCGGGTTCTGCGCATTCTCTCCGAGTACTCCGAACCCCTGGCCCGCTTTCGCCGCGAGCAGATCCAGGACACGGTGGTGTTTTTCGGCTCCGCCCGCTTTCACAGCCTGAACGAAGCCCGCCATTCGCTGACCGTGCTGGAAAAACCCGGTGGCCGGCAGGCCGCTCCTCCTGAGGAACAGGTGAAGCTGAGGCAGGCGCGCGCCGCCGTGGACATGGCGCGTTATTACGAGGATGCGCGCCGCCTCGCTTACCTGCTCACCCAGTGGTCGCTGCAGATTCCCGCCAAACGCCAGCGCTTTGTGGTCACCACCGGCGGCGGTCCCGGCATCATGGAAGCCGCCAACCAGGGGGCGCGCGAGGCCGGCGGAAAAACTATCGGCCTTAACATCCGCCTGCCTTACGAGCAGATGCCCAACCGCTACGTCAGCCCGGAACTGAACTTCGAGTTCCACTACTTCTTCATGCGCAAGTATTGGTTCGCCTATTTGTCCAAGGCCCTGGTCATTTTTCCCGGCGGCTTCGGCACCCTGGACGAGCTCTTTGAAATTCTTACCCTGGCGCAGACGGAGAAGCTGGCGAAAAAAATCCTGGTCGCCATCTATGGCACCGAGTATTGGCGGCGGGTCATTAATTTTGACGCCATGGTGGATGCGGGCGCCATCTCGCCCGAGGACGTGGACCTGTTCCGGCTGGTGAACTCGCCGGAGGAGGGATTCGAGTTCCTGCGCGACGGCCTCACCAAGTATCACCTGGGCACGCCGCCCCGCGAAGCCGCGCCCGAAATCGCCAAGACCCGGCCATAATGTTGGAGGCTAAGGTTGGCGGGTGTATCGGCCGAGACGTGTGTCCCTCGTACGGCTTTGGAAGTTCTCTTACGACCTCGGCGAACCGCCGCAGAAAAGGCGGATAAACACGGCCATGCCGATAATCCAGGTATAGAGCAGCGCTTCTTCCTGCAGCGCGCGCCAGATGTTCCTTCGCGCTCGGGGGCGCGGCGCCGGCGTGGCCCCTGAGGTGGACTTGGCTGTCCCCAGCAGCAGGTCAAAGAGCGGGCAGAAAACGTTGTACCGCCCTTCCGGAATATCGTGGTGGTCCAGGTGGTACTGGCGGGCGGCGCGTAATCCCGGAGGCAGCCATCCGCCGAGGTGAATGCGCCAGTGGACCTCCTCCACCGCAATAAAGTACGCGGTAAAGCCCAGCAGGATTCCGGGCGCCAGGGCAAAGCCCCACACCAGGTCGGCGAGGGCTACGGGCGAGCCGTTGGTGCTGAACAGAAGCAGCACGTACAGCGGCGACTCCCCAAACGTCAAATGCTCCACCTCGTTTTCCTTGCCCGAGGTGATGTGGTGCAGAATGTGCCCCTTGCCCAGCGTGCCCCGCGTGTGGTGCAGCAAGTAGCGGTGGTAGAAGTACTCGAAGGCGTTGGCCCACACCAGCCCAATAACCAGCCCAATCAACCATTGGCGCGGGCTGGGTGGGGCGTACATGGCCAGCAGCAGCGCGGGCAGCGCGCCGCACAGCAGGGCGGTCAGGGCGTTGTTTCGTTTCAGGCTACAGGCGTGGGCAAATGAGGTTGTGGTGGAACAACTGGCTTCCATACTGGTCTTACTGCTCGGCCTGTTTTATTGGAACCCGGAGAGTAGGCCCAAGTTGTCTTTGCGGGGGGAGTTTTTTCGGCCGATCCGGCGGTAGTATACCCTAAAAGCCGCTACCAGCACGGGATTGCTGGCACCTGGCACAATGGCCCGGGCTCAGGCGGCGGTGCCCCCGCGGAGCACCTGCAGCTGGCATTCCGTGGCCCAATAACCGTTGCCGTTATCGCCGTCGAGCACAAACTCCTGCACCACGTAAGTGCTCTGTTCCGGGTCCTTTTCTACCGATTCCCAGCGCTGAATGTGGCGAACGGGCTGGGGATTGCGCCAGACGATTTTCAGCTCCATGGGCGAACTCCACGCCCCGGCAGAAGCAACTCGGTTACCAAGCACAAAAGGAAGAGGGAAGCCCGGAACTGTTTGAAACACGAGGGTTACACGATGGGGAAAACGCGGGCCATGGCCCTGCTCAGCCCGCCCGGACTGATTCGGGCGAACTCGTCCCAGATCGGAACTGGTCCCCCCACCCGCCGCCCCGCAAGCCTGGGGGGGTAGAGACGCAGTCCATTGCGTCTCTACCTCGTCTGTGTTCGCCTAGAACGTCACCCGCAGCGCCAGCTGGATCTGGCGCGGGTTGAACACCGCCCGCGGCGTGCCGTATCCCGGATTGGGCGAGCCATCGAGGAAGGTCCCCGCAGTTCCCGCCGGAATAAAGTCAGGCGCGCCATAAACCGTGTTGAAGTAGCGGATGTTCACGTTATTCAACGCGTTGAAGGCTTCCGCCATGCCCTGCAGGTGCACCTGCTCGGTCACGTTAAAGGTCCGGGAAAGACGCAGGTCCACGGTCTGGTAGCTGTCGCCGCGGAAGGTGTTGCGGGGCTCGATTCCCACCCGGTCGTTCAAGGGGAAGCCGTCGCCATTGGCGTCAAAGCCCACGAACTTGGTGAAGTAGTGGGGCGACTCCAGGGTCACGATGGTGGAGAACTCGAAATCGTTGAGCACCCGGTTCAGGTGGGTGGGTCCGGCCAGGGTCATGTTGCCCACAAAGCGGTGGCGCACGTCATCGGCCGAGAGCGCCTTTTCCTCGCCGAAGTTGCCGCTGTCCTGGGGAATGAGCACAAAGCTGGGATTGGGTCCGTTGTCCAGCGTCTTCGACCAGGTGTAGCTGATGCCGTAACCCAGATGGTGGCTAACCCGCTTGTTGAGCGTGACCAGCAGGCCGTCAAATTCCGACCACCAGCGCGAGTCGGCTTCAAAGTAGGTGAAGTAATTGGGATTGGCCGATCCGGGCACGATATTGGGCACCGCCCAGAAGGTGTTCTTCAAACCTGCATCGCCCTTCGAGTCATGCACCAGCGTGGTGCCGCTGGGCGGCGGCTGATTGATATTGAAGAAGCTGCCCAGGTGCACGCCGTGGGTGCGCAGGTAGCTGATGTTGAGCACCGCATCCTTGTAGGGCTGGAACTCAACCCCCAGGCTGCTCTGAATGCCATAGGGCATTTTGTGGTCCTGGGTGAAGCGCACGATGGTGGCGGGCGCGAGAAACCCCAGGGTAGCCGGATTGCCGGGATCGGGATACTGCCCGTTGATCAGGCCGTTGAAGGCATTCTGAAAGGCGGCGGGAAAGAATCCGGAATAGCCGAACAGCTGGCTGGTGGAGTTCAGGTTGTCTTCGCCCGCCCGGAACTTACCGTAGGCCGCGGTGCCGCCGCAGGAAGGCGCCTGGCACATCAGCAGGGGCGAAGGTATGGTTCCGTGGAACAGGCCGAAGCCGCCGCGAATCACAATGGAGCGGCTGCCGCCCAGGTTATAGGCGAAGCCCGCCCGCGGGTCCACTCCGTGAGGAGTGTTGAGCACATTGCTGGGCCAGGTTTCAAAATCAAAACGCGCGCCCAGGGTCAGCGTCAGGTTCTGGGTGGCGCTGAAGCGGTCCTGCCCGTAAAAACCCTCATAGGTATGTCCCAGGGTGCCGCTGGCCTGGTTGCGGATGGCCTGCGGGTAACCGTTCATCTGGAACACCGAAGGGTCGAAGCTGGCTTCGTTGTAATTCGGCGCCTGGAAGCGCTCCATCCACAGCACCACCGGGGTGTGGTCCAGCAGGTTGGACTTGTTACAGGGCGCGTCGGCTGGAGCGCTGGGATCGGGCGCGATGCAGACGAACGTCGCCTCAAAAGGATAGAACAGGGGGAACGATTCGGTGGTGTTCACATGATTGAAGTCGCCGCCGAAGCTGATGGTGTGGCGTCCCGCCGTCTTGGTTATATCGTCCACCAGCTCGTAACGTCCCTCCTTGTAGAAATCCGGGTTGCCGCGGTTCACCCCGATGGCGAACTGGTTGGCTACTTCCATGTGCGGCTCCGCCGTGACCGTGGGGAAATCGAAGGAGCGCCGGGCGTATTGCATGCGCACTTCGTTGACCAGGCTGGGGGAGATGACGGAAGTCAGGCTGCCGACCAGCGACTGGTCGCGGGAGAAGTTGTTCTTGAAGCCAGAAGGCAGGTCGGAGCCGTCGTTGAGCGGCGAGTAGTTGTGCAGCCGGCCATCGTCGAAGAAATAGCGCACGTACATGTATTCCTTGGTGCTGAAGGCGTGGTCCAGCTTCACCAGGAAGTTGTCGTAATTGTTGCGGCGGGTGACGTTCAGGTTCTCCGCCGGGAACCCAATGCCCGCCTTGAACTGGTTGATGGTGGCGATATTGTTCAGAATGATGGAGTTGTAATACGGCGATTCGCTGCGCCGCTGGCCTTCGTAGTTGGCGAAAAAGAAGGTCTTATCCTTCTGGATGGGGCCGCCCAGGGTGAAGCCGTACTGGTTCTGGCGCAGCTTGTCCAGCAGGCGGCAGCCGCCGGAGCTCAGGTCGCCCGGCACCACACAGGTGGAGGGATCGCGCGAGGCCAGCAGGCTCTTGGCGTCCATGGCGTCGTTGCGGAAGTATTCATAGGCCGAGCCGTGGAACTTGTTGGTTCCGCTCTTGGTGATGATGTCCACAATGCCGCCCACGGCGCGCCCATATTCGCTGCTGTAGTCGCTGTTGATGACGCGGAATTCCCGCACCGCGTCCTGCGAGGGCGTGTACTTCTGCACCCCGGAGGCGGTGGAGATGTCGTCGGCTCCGTCGATGGCCACAAAGTTGTAGTGAATGTTCTGGCCGGCGAAGGAGAGCTTGGTCACCGGCTCGATGATCACGTCGGTGCTGCCGGAGGTGGTGTCGCCGATGGTCACGCCCGGCGCCAGCAGCGCGAAATCAATGAACTGCCGGCCGTTTACCGGGAGGTTCTCGATCTTGTGCTCGTCAATTACCGAGCTCACCATGGTGCGCGTGGGCTCGGCGGTCACGCCCACATCTTCCACCTGCACTTCCTGGGTCACCTCTCCCAGAGGCAGGGTGAAGTTCACGGCGCCCACCTGGCCGACGTCGAGGTGAACCTTTTTGACTTGCTTCTGGAAACCTTTTCTATTCGCCGTCACCACGTAGTCCCCCACCGGCAGCAAGGCAAGCTGGTAATCGCCGTTGGTGTCGGTGGTGGCGGTGCGGGAAAGACTGGTGGCCGTGTTGACCACGCTGATCTGGGCGCCCGGGATCACCGCTCCCGTGCTGTCATACACCCGCCCCTGCACCGTTACCGTTACTACCTGGGAAGTCAAAGGCAAACTGGCAAACATAACCGCCAACCACACGCACAGCAGGCTGCAACCGACCACGCGGGCTCGCATCATGGACTTTCCACCTCAAGGGAATATAAGGACGGGTACTGCCGAGCCGAGTTGCAGTCTGCCTGTGATATGAGAAAACCGCGCCAATGTCAAGACGGTACTTGGGTTCCGAGACGATATGGCGCGATATGACGCGGTGAAATTCCCGTGGGCAGGAATTTCCCGAACTTCGGCCCCGGCCTGGTGAGGGGAAGTTTTCTCAGCCGCTACCAGCGGCCTGGCGTGCTCCTAATCGCAAGCGTCTACCGTGTTGCACTCTGGGTTTAAGCGCCAGCCTTCCTTGTGAAGCACAAAAATTGCCTTGCCAGCATAGGTTTTACCGGGCTCAATACCGGTAAGCTCGGCTGGTGCGATCCAGCCTCCCACATTTTTCCCAGTGCTCGGAATTCGCGGGTTCCTGAAGAGCTCGCTACCCAACGGGGTCAGAGCGTAAGACCAAAGATAATGGACCTCGGCAAATTGAACTCCCACCCGCCAGCCTCGCAGGACGCTTGTGATGGCAACCAAGTTCTTTTTCGCCAACGGAACATCCCATCCTTCAAAATTGGTTTGAGAAATCTCCGCCTCCCGTCCCGGCGCTGTCACATGGGTCCAATCTTTTGAGGCAGCTCTTCCCTTTTCCGAGAGGGTGAGTACCTCGGTTGGCGAGAGTTGCAAATATCCCTTCTCCTTGTACAGCCAATATCCAACCGGATTTCCCTTCAGGTTGTCGGGTTGGAGGTGGGCCGCAGTGCTGCCCCACCGCTCCGCGATAAGGCTCCAGCGGCCCGTGTATATAGTCCAATCGCATATGTCGCGGATATTAATGCCGCTGTGACATCCTCTAAACCCTTCACTTTCAGCAATAGCTTTGGCGGCCTTGTCCCGGTCAAAGTCCGCTTGCGCATGGGCGAAACTGGAAAACGCAAGAACTGCAGCACTGCAGAGAACGAAGCAAAGCTGCTTGGCATTCTGGGTCATGCAAGCTCCTACTATCACAAGCTGTCTAAAATCGAAGGATATACCTTGCTGCCCTTCCATCTGGCTGCATTGTCCCCCTGCCGAGCCCATGGTAAGCTCATCCCCCTTAAGGAGGGCATGTTGTGTCTACAAATCTCTTCTCAAAGAGTCTTATAGCCGGGGCAGCGCTTGCTGCTTTGGTTGTGATAGGAGTGGCCATCACTCCTCCGTCCGTACGCGCGAAGAACGATAACAATGGTGCGCAAGACGAACAAGAAATGATTCGCATCGGCCTCGCGATAGCCCCGGTTCCACTTAACATGGCCGGCAAAGATCAGGACCTGGTGGGATTGGGCAGCTATATTGTCAACGTAACTGGCGATTGCAACGGCTGCCACAGCCATGGTCCCGCCAGCGAATATGTCCTTCCCAACGGCAACCCCTACCTGCGGCAGCCGCCGTTTGACGGCATTATCAGGGTGAATCCCATGACTTACCTCGGCGGGGGCAGAGACTTTGGGACGTTTCCACCGGTTCCGGGAGCACAGTTGCACATCATCTCCCGCAACCTGACGCCGGACAAGTCGGGCTTACCTGAGGGCGGTCACACCCTCGCGGAGTTCATCCAGATTATGAGGACTGGTGTGGACCTGGATCACGCCCACCCGAACTGTCCCGGCAATATCCCTGGCCCAGACTGCATGCTGGCCCCTTTCGATGGCGACAAGCTGCAAATCATGCGCTGGCCGTCGTTTCGGAACATGACCGACCGCCAGCTTACGGCTATCTACACCTACCTCAGCACCGTGCCTTGCGTTGAAGGCGGTCCCGGCGAGCCCTCTCCCCGCTGCGAGTAGAGGGCACTAGTCCGCACTGAATGGGTGGGAAATGGGTGGCCCACTCAAATCTTCCTTTGGCTTGAGTGGGAATGGGTGGCCCACTCCAGCCCGTCTTTGGCTTGAGTGGGAACAAATGCGAAGAGAAGCGGCGCAGCTTACCGGTTGCGCGTCAGCACTGTCTGGTAGGGATCAAGCAAGAGCTTGTGCGCGCCCGCCGGGACTCGCAGACGAAACTCGGTTTCCGCACCATCGGCAAACACCTGCCCCAGCAGCACCGGAGTGCGTCCCCGGACCAGCGCATAAACCGGCAGGCAGGTGACCAGGTCGGCGGGCGCATCTTCCTGTTTTATGGTTCCGGTCGCGGTCAGCAGATTTCCCTTGCGCACAAATTTCCCGCCCTCCAGCCGCACCCGCGGAATGGCCGTGCCGTTGACCCAGCCATCGAAAAACCATTCCAGCGATCGGCGCCCTTCATACCACAGTGGACGGGGCAGGTTTTCCTCAAAGGCCTGTTGCACATCCTGCATGGTCATCACCTTGCCCGCAAAGCGTTCCTGCAATTGGCGCAGCACGCTGAGGAAAAGTTCATCGCCATTGCCGGCGCGCGCCCGCACCCCGGGCCGCGGCACCTGGGAAGCGTCATGCAACATGTATCGCAACATGTGGAACAGCCACGTGCCCCGCCCATAGGCGATAGCGTCATAGGCGTCGGGAAATTTGGAGGAGGAGAGGCGCAGGCCCAGCGTGACCGGCCCCGCCCCCCGCAGTTCCAGCCCGGCTTTATTCTTCTGCAGCAGTTGTTCGCGGTAGGTCTGCATCATGAGCGCGAAATTCTGCGGATGCTCGCGTTCCAGCATCATCAGCACGCAGTAGTTGGCCAGCGCCTCGCCGATCCACTGGTCGCGATAGCTTTCCCACCCTACCCGGTCGCCCCACCACTGGTGGGCGGCTTCATGCGCGGCCATGACTTCGCCGTAGAGCACATCCGCCTGCGGGGAAAAGTGCAGCGCCGCGCGGTCGCGCGGGGTAAGAAAGGCCATGCTGGAAAGAAAGATTAATCCCGGCCAGCCCTGGCTGGTCCCTCCCGGCATCTGGGTCAAAGCCAGGTGGTCATAGGGAAACGGCCCCAGGCGCGCGCTGAGAAAAGTGATGGCATGCGCCGTCTCCTCCGCTACCGCCTGCGCGTTGCGCGCCGGAGACGGAGGAGGAGGAGGCCCCACCAGCGGCACCGCTTGGCGCTGCATTTGCTCCGCTGGAGAAATCTCCGGGTTGGGCGAAATCGCCACCGGCGGAGGCGGAGGACGCGGAAAATCCCGTTCCATCCCCGCGGCCGCGTAGGTATCAACTTCTACTTTGCCGGCGCGCGCCGAGGCTCTCACGTACTGGCCCAGGTTGAAGCCGGCCATGGGAATGGGGTGCTCGGAGATCCAGTGCCCCACCTGCTCGCCCGCCGCCGGCTTTATGGCGTCCGCGTCCGCCTCCGGCGGCACCCGCTTGCCGGTCGCCACCAGCGTCCAGCCCGCGGGGTAGCGGAACTGCAGGTCAAATTGCGACATGGACAGGCCGCGATTGGGATACCACGTGCCCCGCGCCCCCACGTAAAGCAGGCCGCCGCCCGCCTCGGAAAGCACCGGGCCGGAATATTCGAAGCGCAACTGCAGCCGCTGGCCCGCGCGCAGCGGTTGCGGAAAAACAACCGCTACTATGTCATTGCCGCGCCGCGCCAGCTGGGTTCCGTCCAGCGCCGGATTGTGCACAAACTCCACCGGGCGCCCGTCGGCCTCCACCTGCTTCACCTGCAGAAAGCGGGAGAGTTCGAACAGCAGCGCGCGCTCCCCGCTTTGATGAACTTCGACCTCCAGCTGCGCGTTAGCCGCAAGCTCATGGGGAAGGGTGATGCGGGCCCGGACTCGGTAGCGGGAAACAGCCACCACATTGCGCGCGTTCTCCTCCTCCGTTCCAGCCGGCGCTCCGGAACGGGCCGGCAGGGCGAACGAGGTCCACAAATCGTAAAAATCGCCATGTGGCGTTTGCGCCAGTTGCCCGGCGGAGACCTGTTCCCGCGCCAGGCTGTCGAAGAACACATCAAACAGCCCCCGCTGCGGGTTGTTCAGCCGCAAATGCAGGAAATGATCGCTGCCGGTGTAGGCCGCCAGCGGCTGCGTGGGACTGGCCACGGGAAGAAAGCGGCTGAAGGTCATCAGCAGCCGCAGGGCATCGCTCACCGCCAGCGAGCGGGCGACGGCATCGTGCGCTGCGAAAAAATCCTGCGTATCCGTGCCGGGATACAGGAACGGCTGCAGCTTCTGGCGGGTGTCATCGTTGAAGCGCAGGTAGGCGGCGGTGAACGGTTCTTCCAGGATGGCGGCCCCGGTGAACAGTCCCAGGGAAGCGCGCTCGGCACGACTGGGCGGCATCAACAGCAGGTCGCCATCGCCCTCAAAGTAGGCTCCCGTCACCCGGCCCAGCACGTCTTTGGTGAAAGCGATGACCCCGTCGTTGAAAGTAACGTGCAGATTCGGGTGCTCCACCGAAGCTCCGCGGATGTGAAACACCCTGGCGGGGTCCAGGCCCACACTCCCCAGTTGCTGGTAAAGGCTGGCCGCCGTGTCCGGCGTGAAGGGAACCGGCGGGGCCTGCTGCGCGGCCGTCACTCCGCGCATTGCCAGCCACCACAGCAGGAGCAGGAGACGAATATGGCCAGTTACCTTGGTCACGGTTTCAGCCGCGAACGGCGCGGTTAGAATCGCGACGTGCGGGCCTGCCTGATTATCGTCCTCATCTCGGCGATTTGTGCGCCGGCCGACACCATTTATTTGAAGAATGGCCGCCGAATTCTGGCGGATCGCGTACGCCAGGGCTCCACTCACGTCGAATATGACATTGGGGACAATTCCTATCCTATCCCCAAATCCCTGGTGGATCACGTGGATGCCACCGGCATGCCGCCCAGCGAGACCGCCCAGGCCGCACCGGACTCGCAGAAACCAGCCTCCGAGATGCCGGAATTCACCCCCAGCGTCACCCTGGATGGCAG
>Ga0187825_10000156_pt1 | contig 13485 bp, 15 predicted proteins | sample NC_wetland_sal_i_11_FD_132421 | JGI IMG/M metagenome (GOLD analysis project Ga0187825, IMG submission 132421) | Wetland sediment microbial communities from Neuse River Estuary, North Carolina, USA - SourceSoil_5 | ecosystem: Environmental > Aquatic > Freshwater > Wetlands > Sediment | place... | reverse complement strand
GTGCAGGCTCGTATTTCGTGGAGAACACGAGCGCGACATCGTAGCCACGATTCTCCCGCGCGGGCGATTGTTCGACGGATTGCGCGGCGGCCATCACCTGTTCCAGGGAGAAATCTTCGATGCGCAGCACCTGCATGGGGTGGGGAACGTAGCCCAGATAAGGGCGAGTGAGTTCGTCGGAAGCGGGCCATGCCGTCAACACGCGTGCCCGTGCGTAATGGGCCTCCAAGTAGGCTTCGGCTTTCTGGTGCATGACGACATAGTCGCGGTAGGCGAGATTGTCTTCGGGAGCGAATCCGTAGGGTGGGTTGCTGAAGAGAGCGACTACGAAAGCTGCGCAAACGATGGCAATCAGCACATACCACGTGCGTATGCGGCGCCACAGAGTGGAGACCGCGACGATGATGACAAGCGGAATGATGGTAAGCAGGTAGCGGGCGAGCACCGCGCCTCCGACGATGGCGAGCGCGACGATATAGGTGAGCGCGAGGATGGCGAATACAACTTGTACGGATGTCGCGATGCGCGGCCGCTCGTGATCGGCGTCGCGCAGGGGCGGACGTGTCATGGCCCAGAACATCAGAAGCGTAAGCACCCAGAGGTGGAGGTAGCCGAAAGTCTGCCAAAGGCGCATGCCAAGCACAAGCAGGATGCGCAGTGGGTTGACGGTGGCTTGCACGTTGTAGCGGAAAAACTCGGGATTGCCGAAGATGTATCCGGTGCGGGCGTAGTGATAGGCGTACCAGATGGTCAGCATCAGAATGGGAGCGAGAAGGGAAGCGAAAATCCCCGCCCAAGCGGAGCTTGAGCGGGGCACCCGCCGACATTCAATTTGTAATTCAAGCTTAGAGGAAACAATTTCCCAAAGCAGTAGCCCGACTGGCGCGAGAACTGCCGTTTCTTTCGCCAGCACGGCGAGTGAGAACCAGAGCGCAGTCGCGCGCCATCTTCCGGCGAGATAGGCATCGAGTCCCCAAAGCGTGAGTCCGGCGGCCGCGAGGTCGACCTGGGCGAGCGAGCTTTGCGCAAAGAAGACAGGATAAAGCGCGGTCCAGACGGTGGCGGCGATGGCTACTTTCTCGTTGGCGACGCGGCGGGCGAGGCAAAAGACTCCAAGCAACGCGAAAGCCGCCAGCATGAGCATCGCGGTGCGCGTTACGAGGGGAGAGTATCCGGCCAGTTTCCAGGCGCTTGCCAGATAACCCATCACGAGCGGAGGATGCGCGTTCGACGGCGTGGAATGCGGAATGACATCGCCGGACAGCAGCAGGTCCCGAGCAGCAGGAACATAGTACCCGGCTTCGTCCCAGAAATAGGGAAGATGGAGCAGGGGAAGATGGAGAAGAAAGATGGCGGCGAAGATCAAGACGAAGGCAGCAGCGGATTTCATTGTAGGTCACAGGTGACAGGTCACAGGAACGGCCGCGAATTACAGGCTTGATCTGTGATCACTTTCCGATTTCACCCAAAGGGATCGTCGATCCTGACTCTGTTCCTCGATACTGCCTCTGTTCCCTTGGACCTCGACATGTTTGTTGTGATATTCGGCACAAGTGGCCGCTCGTAGCTTGAGGTATCGCTTTTCCTGTGACCTGTGACCTGTGACCTGTCACCTGAGGCCTGTCACCTGTCACCTGGTTTTAGTGCACCGGTCCGTGCGGCATCATGCGCGGATCGAGCTTGATTTCGCCGAAGGCGTTTTCGTATCCGGTGACGTTCTGTTGCAGCACGCCGAGCAGGGCCTTGGCCTGCTGGGGACTGAGGTAGATTCCCTGAAAATTCTGGATTTCGACTTGCGTCTCGCTTTGCTGGAACAAAGTGCCGAAAACGAGGAAGAAATCCCAGACGTTGACGCGGATCTGTACGCTGTTGGCGTAGTTCTCGCGGTAGTCGGGAGTGTTGGTCAGCTTGACGGAGGGCTGGGTTGGATTTGCCATAGGGGAGAAAGTGTAGCGGGTTTTGCGGGCAGTGCGAAGCTTGCGTCCCGAGAGTTCCAGTTTCCGGATTCTCAGTTCTCAGAGAGTTTGAAATACGATTTGTTGAGAGGTTGACTGCACCCCTGATTGTCCATCCCAGTTTTCTCTCGCTGCCGGAGCGATTGGTGGCCTGAAGTTGAGGGGCAACCCTGCAGCGGATTGCTTAGGCAACTGAGGAGGGGGAAGCCGCAGCTAGGGCTGAGGAGCCGCTAAGGCTAATTATTCCAATGATCTCCGATGAAAAGCTCAACCACCAGCAGGGGCGAAAGGCTCAAGTGCAGGATGGCATGCGGCACAGGCTTTCTGGACGGGTACAGGTTACGTCCGGCGGTACAGGGTCCGGATGTACCAGAAATGGTGCAACTTTGCACTGTGGTGCCCTTGCCGGAGGAATGCTTTAAGGTTGAAATGGCCTGCAGGAGCAGCCAGAAAATACCGGTCCCGTTCTCCCTCGCCGGATAATGACGAGGAAGCAGCGCCGGGCAGAGCGGCTCCACGGAGGCACTCCCCATGTTTTTCGAACGACTGACCGCCTGGACGCTCGTGGTTGTTTACTACACCATCACCTGCGGCGCTATCGTGCTCGGCCTGCGCGGCGCCCTGTAAATCCAAGCCATCTTCGACGAGTTCCTGGCTCCGCATTCGAACAAGTGCGGAGCTATGAGCTTTCTTTGGCGTTTCCAGAGCAGGGGAAAACCTCGCGGTCATGCATGAGTACGGTATTTTTCCCACCCCATCTTCGGGTAAGGACCGTAGGGCGTTGTTTGGGGGGGACCTATTAGCATTCGCGCCGAGGGGCCCCTACACAATGAACCGCCGCACGGCCGATCGCATCCGGCTCCTTTCCAAGCAACTGCTTCAGGAGCGTGACGACAAGCGTATTTCGACGCTGGCGGCTGAGTTGCGGTCAGAGTTACAGAATCATTTGAAACACCTTCGCGATCGGCTGGCGATCTCGGAGATCCGCGAACGCCGGGTGAGAGATGGGGTCACCTACGACTTCGATGAAGTTGTGAACCCAGCCGCGCCGCCCTCTTTGGAGGCTTCTACCGAAAAATCCAATCGGGGTGGCGCTGTCGCGGGAGATCCCCCGTCTCCTCCGACTGTGGCGTCGACGCCTGCTCAAGCCGAGCCGCAGGTTCAAGCAAGAGAGGGTGACCCACCGCAGGGCGGCGGTCCGGAAATCAAGGCGAGTTAACGTATGGTTTAAGGTGCGCGTACGCCCGAGTCCGATCCACCTGAATCCATGCATCCGCGTAAGCAGTTGAGGGCACCCGAGGTTGAGCCAAAGTCCCTCTTGGAAGCAGGATGGCAGGCGACTATCCAGCGGTACCGCTAGAGAAGCAAATCAATTCGGTTGGGAGCGGAAGGGCGCGATTGTCGGCAATCCGAATTGTGAACCGGCAGTCTCGGCTAGCGAACTTTGGCTGTTACCGTTGCGAGCTGTCTGACGTGCTCATCGAGCAAGATCAAGTCGTACCGAAACTCGATTTCGCCTGATTTTTCGGGTGTGAAGGCAAAGTCGTAAGTCTCACCCGGTGCGATCGTGAAGGATGCGGGAGTTGCAACGGATTGGACGGACCCGAAGTCGGCGCCATCTTTGGCTATGGGGATCCATTCAACCGATTTCCCGTCCTGAACTGCGTTTATCACGATCGAGTTGTTGGCGAGGATATCAATGAACCGGAGCCGGTAGCGCACGCCAGCGTGCAGTTCAAGACTTGCCGGTGCGGTTGAGCCGTTCAGCAGTAGCTCTCCGTCTTTGCGTTTGCCGTTGCGTGAGAGCACGAACACCTTGTCGCTCTCAGGTTGGAACTTCGTGCCCTCCGGCACCACGATGAGTGCACCATAGAGGCCCGAACTCAGCTGGGACATGTCACTCATGTGGGTGTGGTATATGAACGTCCCCGCGCGTGGCGGTGCGAACACTGCGTCGAATGATTTCCCGGGCATGATCATGGGCGTGACTCTCGGGCCATCGCCCCCCCAACCCGGAACGCCATCGTAGTAACTCTCCAGTTCGATTCCGTGCCAATGCACCGATGTGGCTTCATCAAGCTGGTTCGTGATGTGGATCGTCACGGGTTGATTGCGGGTGAGCACCATGGTCGGACCTGGGCCACCGCCAGTTTGCGTCGCGTGTCCGGGCTCGAGGACGGAGTACGTATATTTCTTCGGATTCGACTTATCCTTGGCAATCAGTAACTGCAGCTTGCGTTCCGCCTTCGGCTGTTTATGCTGCACAGGTGTGCCGTTACGTGCCACGATCGTGATTCCGATGACGAGGCCCGACATATGGTTTAGAGGGTCGGTGTGCTGCCCACCGCCGTGCATATCCTCGTGATGAAAGGCCGAAGTTTCCGGGGACACGTGGGTCAAGATATGGCAATGAAAGATCCACCGGCCCGTGCGCTCTGGTTTCCAGAGCGTGGTCATCGTTCCTCCGACTGCCATGAAATTGGTGGAGACATCACGTATTTGCGACGGTGGCAGCGGGTCGCTGTGCTCGGCATCGCCCATGCTTAACACCTGGAAGTACGAGCCATGCATGTGCATTGGGTGCACATTGCCGCTCGGATTCAGCCACACCCAGCGTACTTCGCCGCCGAGCGCGTATTCCAGACGCTCGGTATAGGGCCACGATTTTCCGTTAATCACTGGAACGTCGAATGATTCCTGCGCAAGGTGGCGGTCGCGCCAGGTCCCGATGACGAATACGCGATCCGGAACAACCGTGCCGGGTGGATCCACGATGAATGCGCCGTGCAACTGGCTGTCTTCTTTGTAGGGCCTGCCTCCGAGCGTGTCGCCGCCGGCGGTTGCCCAGTAGTAGTAAGCGCCGGGTGCGCCGGTAGTAAAGGTTACGTCGCGGGTCGCGCCGCTGCTCACCTCAAAGGTGTCGTCATTCTTTCCGGGACGTGAATGCATGCCGTGGATCAGGACATCCCTTCCGATCAGGTTATGTATGGTGACGTGAATCCGGGTGTCCTGTGGAACGCGAATCAGTGGTCCAGGGATTTGCAGTTGCTGGCCGCGCTCTCCGAAAGCGAAAACCTGGAGGCTCGGACCCGATTCGTCCTCCGGATAAAATGCCCCTTCGCGGATCTCGAGTTCCACTGTGAGCCCGCCTTCGGACAAAATTCCAGCAGCGTGCTGATTCGTATTTGCTGCAATGCGAGGCGACGAGGGATTCGCGACGGTGCTTGCCTCACAGAACGCGAGAGCGAGAAACGCTGGCGCCGACACGATCAGGAAGTACACGAAGATTTCGGAGATACGTGACGGGTGCTTCACGCGATACGCGATTATCTCTCAGATTCTACGCAAAGTGGTCGACCGTCGTTCGGGAAAGCCTTCCTGCGACCTCGGTCGACACCCTGCTCGCGGATTTTGTGCGGGCGCTCGGTAATCTGGAAGCAGCTCGATGGAGGCAGGCGGTGCTACACTTCTGGGCCATGATTTCCAAACTGTTGCCTTTCGTCTTAATCGTGGGAACCGCCGCGGCCCGAGCGCAGATGGCTCCCGATGCTCCCGACAAGCTGAAGCCGCCGGCGGGCGAGCAAGTAGTTTTTCAGGCACATGCCACAGGAGTGCAGATCTACGCGTGCCAACAGTCAGCGGATGGCAAGTATGGATGGACGCTGAAGGGACCCGAGGCCGAGCTGCACGATGACCACGGCGCGGTCGTGGGCCGTCACTTCGCCGGGCCGACCTGGAAGCACAACGACGGCAGCGAAGTGATGGCGAAGATGGCGGCAAAGGTGGATGCGCCGGATGGGAATTCCATTCCGTGGCTGCTGCTCAGTGCGACCAGTCACAACGGCGAGGGCGTGCTCGCGAAGGTGACGAGCATCCAGCGTTTGCACACACGCGGAGGCAAGGCTCCGGCGGACTCGGAGTGTACGGCGGCAAAGGTGAACTCGGAGGCCAGGAGCGATTACGCGGCGGATTATTACTTCTTTGCGCCGGGAAAATAGATCGGGTCTCAGGTGAGCGCAGCTTCTCGCTGGCTTCGTGAGGGCGAGCAGTTGGGTGATCTGAGGAGCCCCTCGCGAACGCGGGGTGATCCACATCACTGACTTTGATTTGCAACCAGATTAGCCTGCTGCTGAAACGGGGATAGTCCGCCTCGTGTCTCCTGAAGTATTTTCTACCCAGAGTAAGCCCCCGCTTCCAAAGAAGTTTCTATGCATTCCCTGATCCGAGCATTCTGGACGAATGACGAAGGCCAAGACATCGCCGAATATGCGGTTATGTTGGCGGTGATCCTCGTCATCGTTGTGGGCACAATTCGGCTCATCGGATCCAATGCGAACACCGTTTTTTCGCAGGCCGCCAGCACCATTCAGTGAGCGGTCACGGATTCCGAGTTTGGCTCCACCAGCCAAAGCGGATGTTCCAGCTTGATTTGGCCGGCATCCGAGATAGGGCATGAGTATGCAACGTGTTCAGGAACAGCTTCAATCCTGGCTGCCTATCATTCTCGTGTGGTTGGCATTCGTAGCCTTGGGCTTGACGATCGTCGGGGTGCTGTTTGAGTTGAGCGAATAAAGTGGATTCCCGATGCAGTGTGAGCGGAGTGGCGGGAACCCCCAATCCCGACGATCCGAGAATTGCTGCGGCAACGATTGCCCGAGCCGACTCAGGATCGCTCAAAGCTCGTTCGGGATTTCCATATTCGAATCTGAACAAAAACGCCGAGCCCGCATCCCCCGTGCATCGCCCTCCCCCGAGAAAATGCACAGCGGATGCGAACGGGCTCGGCTTGGGTCGACGGATCTTAGAGCGAGAGGCTGTGAGCGCACGAGTAAAAATTGTGCTTACAAAGTTATTTCTAAAATGTGCTGATTCAAACTTCAACAGTGTCGTTTACCCTACCAACGCCGCTGGCCCTCTTTCCCTTCGGACACCTCACTGAAAGAATTCGGTGATCCGCCCATCACGTTCGGAGAGTGTATTCGTTTCTGCGAGCGTCAGCTCTGATCCATTCTGCCTGGAGTTCTTCCCACAGGGAGGTGGCTGGGGCACAACCCTAGGCACGCTCGAAGAGAGTGAGAAAGGGAACTCGTACCCGATGCTTCTTCGCCGGGTTCCTAAATGCAGCCGATGCTTTTCCGCTTCATGTGAACAAAAGAGTTTAGCGGGGTGTCCTGCGGCGGCCCTGAGGATGTGTGAGGTTCTAGAGGGGTCTGCGACGTGCCAATGGGCAGAGTTTGGGGCTGAGTAGCCGAGGCACACGCATCGACTTCACGGCAGCTTCCGAAATTTCCATTCGTCCAACTCGTTCGACACTGGCCGATTGGGGGGAGTTCCAGAGCCCTCATCGCTGCCCGTGAGGTAATTGCCAACTCTCTGGAAAAATCCCTGTTCCTGGTGCTCTTGTTCTTGCCGCTGCATTTGTTTGTCTTCTTCCGCTTCTTTTTCAAGCATACGTTGGAACTCGATCATGGCTGCCATAACCGATCCAGACACTCCTTGAGCGCTGCTTTCGCTCGCTGCCCGAACCGTTAGCCGGGTGGGCTGATCTGGAGTGTCTAGAATCGGCGGGGTCAACATGGTGCTGGTGACGTTCATACGTTTCCACCTTGGTCCTCCCTCCGAGTCAGGAGGCTATCCCAGTTATCGTAGCGGGACACGTCTCGTTGTCTTGCACATCGAAAACATGCGAGCACAGAATCTAGCCAAATGAAGAGCCGAGCTCGGCCAAATGCTGGAATGGCCAGTCTCCCCTAGGGTCTCGGTGGAATATTTCTGCTCATTACTAATCGCGAACGCATCTGATTTTCGCCACTAGGCAATACGACTCACGGTTTGCTGAAGGCACGGCGCAGTCTAGAACTCTTCGCCGTTCTCAAGCTCCTTGGGATTGTTGTTTCGATTGCGGTTTCAAAGAATCGCTTTGGCGAAAGGCGAAGCCCCCGAAACGCTTCCCCTTCCATTGCGCTGTGGATTCATCACGATGTTTCCAACGAATGTACTGGCTAGTTTCGGGCGAACTAGCCTAACGGAGTTTCAATAGTTGCAAGCCCGACAACAAAGGCCCCGTTGTGGAGGTTAACTTTTCCCAATTCGAGGATTTAAGATGCGCAAAACAGCTCTCCCCCTGCTGTTTCTGCTGTCGTTTAGCGTGTTTGCAAAAAGTCAAACAACTTACAATGCACCGACCGGAAATATCGCATCCACCTTTGTCACTACCTTGAATCTCGAAGTCGGCGGATCAGCGACTGTATACCCAAATTTCGGGACGCAGTGCTATTACCCCGGCCCCTGCGGATCGTCCTATGCTTCCTTTAACTACTCAATGCCGGATGGCTCCACCGCAAGTTTTTATCCGGTCACCTCGCATTTCGTGAGTGCAGGAACGGTTGCATGCGTGATAGGCGGATATGTCAAAACTTGTCCTGCCTATACCGTAACTCTCGACAATGCAACAGCGGTCGATAGTAATGGACGTTCCAAAACGGCCAGCGTCAAATTCAACCTGCACACGGTGAAATGTACGCAACCCAAAGGAACGTGCGCGCCGAAAAAAGTTTTTGACAATGGAAGTTTAACCGTTCAATAACCTCACCGAGGGGCGCGACTCGCCAACGCGCAGTCCCAGAGCAAGGAATTCGTTCAGGTAGGTACAAAATCGGGCACAACGGAAAATCGCGAGATGGACGAGGCTCTGAAAGTTGCTGGTGCGAAAGGGGGGAGTCGAACCCCCATGGGTTTCCCCGCCAGATCCTAAGTCTGGTGCGTCTGCCAATTCCGCCACTTTCGCACAGGTGGGATTTTATCAGGTACGCACCCGAGTACCGTTCTCGACAAATCGCTCATCCGACCGGATGGCCTGCGAAGCTGTTGGCCCGCGAATCTTTCCCCAACCCTTTGTATTCCTGTGGCTTACGCTCACCCGCGATTTCACCGGATTTTTTACAGCATCGACCGGAGACTATGCGCGTGAGTTCGGCGTTACTGTCGGTCGATACGGCTGCTGCGTTGAAATGCAAAGGTGCGCGCTACCGAACAATAGGAGGCTACGGATGAATTGGGATCAAGCAAAAGGACAGTGGAACCAAATCAAAGGGTCGATCAAGACGAAGTGGGGCAAACTCACTGACGACGACCTTGAGGTCATTGCAGGCGAGCGCGACCGCCTGATCGGAAAAATCCAGGAGCGGTATGGCATCAACAAGGAAGAAGCCGAACGCCAGATCGCGGGCTGGAACCCCACTCCTGCCGACGTTCCGCAGGACTACAAGCGCAAAGCCGGTTAGAAATTGCATCGACAACTTTCAATCGACAGCTTTCCATGGGCCAAGCAGTCTGAGTTTGAAAAATTATCTGGAGGACAAGTATGAAGAAATTGTTGGGTCTTTCTCTTTCGATAGTTCTGGCAATTCCGGCAATCGCGCTGGCGCAATCGGGCAGTCAGAGCAGCGGCAGTCAGAGCGGCAGCAGCGCGGATCAAAGCTCCGGGCAGTACGGCAGCCAAAGCAGCGGCCAGATGGGGCAGAGCGGCTCCATGGGTCAGAGCAGTGCCAGCGAGGCGGTAAAGGGTGCTGTGAGCCAGGACGGCAAGACGCTGGTGGGCGATGACGGCAAGAGCTGGACCATCGCGAACCCGGACGCTGTGAAAGGCCATGAGGGGCACCACGTAGTCCTGAAGGGCAGCGCCGACGCAACCACCAACCAGATTCAAGTCTCCTCTGTCAAAATGATGAAGGAGAAAGGGTCGAAGCACGAGTCAGGCAACCCCGGAGCGGGTACCACGCCGCAATAACTGAAATCTTTTTTGCTGATTTATGAGAGGCCGGTTCGCTGGCCTCTTTTCTTTTGTTACAAAATGTATTGGACGGGTTCAAGATAACCGAATGGGGATCGATAAAGACTTCGCAGATTGTCCACATTGCGCGACGAAGGGGAAGCCGCGCGGGCTGCAGCCGGCGGCGCACCGGACGCCGCATGTTTCCCGCTCCGATGGCAGGAGCTTTCACTTGTTCCTGGAAGAGTCCAACGTTTCGCGCCCGTTCGGCGGCACCGAGCAGGAGGTGGTTGCTTTGTTCCGGTACGATTTGGATCCCGCCGGGGAGAAATCCGAATCGACGCTGGTGAGGATTCAGCCTGCGGGTGGTAGCGGCGATGCCGTCCTGGAACAGCTCAAGCAGAGTGCCGACCGGCTGGCTGCGATCCTGGAGGAAGGCCAACGGCTGCAGAGGATTTACATCTGGAGAATTGAGTGTTCGCCGGATAGAAGAGCAGTCGGTGGCAAGACAATGCTCTCCTGATTCCGCTAGCATGCTGAGTCTGCTTCGTTGCTTTGGCGAAGCGATCCTTCATGGCGCAAACCTTCGATGCGATTGTACTGGGCGCGGGCGCGGCCGGGCTGATGTGTGCCATTGAGGCCGGGAAGCGCGGGCGGCGCGCGGTAGTACTGGAACGCGCCGAACGGATTGGCAAGAAAATCCTGATTTCCGGCGGGGGACGCTGCAACTTCACGAACCTGCATTGCAGTCCGGAAAACTTTCTTTCTGCGAACCCGCATTTCTGCAAGTCGGCGCTGGCGCGCTATACGCCGCAGGATTTCATCGCGCTGGTCGAGAAGCACAAGATTCCCTATCACGAGAAACACAAGGGCCAGCTCTTCTGCGATGGCTCGGCGCGGGAGATCGTATCGATGCTTGAAGAGGAGTTCCGGAAGGAGGGGGTGGTGACCGTCGTCAACGCGCACGTGCGCGAGGTTCGGAGAGCGGATGCGTTCGTGGTGGAGACTAGTTCCGAGCAGTATCGAGCCCCGGCGCTGGTGGTGGCGACGGGCGGACTGTCGATTCCGAAAATCGGCGCAACCAGTTTTGGATACGAACTGGCTCGGCAGTTTGGAATGAAAGTGCGGGAGTGTCGGGCCGGGCTGGTGCCGTTGATGTTTGCCGCGCAGGATCGTGCCGACTACAGCGACCTGGCGGGAGTTTCGGCAGAGGTTGCCATCTCGTGCGATGGACAGGAATTCCACGACAAGATGCTGATCACGCACCGCGGGCTGAGTGGGCCGGCGATCCTGCAGATTTCTTCTTACTGGAAGGCAGGGGGCGCGATTGCGATTGATTTGGCGCCGGCGCGGGAGTGGATGCGCGGCTTATTGCGTGGTGAGGCGCGCAAGGATCTGTCTTCCCTGAAGGGGGCGCTACGCACTGTATTGCCACAGCGGTTTGCGGATCGGTGGGTTGAACTGCATCGGCCAAAGGATTGGACGAATCATTCGTTGACGGAGATCGAGAGTCTGTCGCATCGCTGGGAGGTTCGTCCGAGCGGGACGGAAGGATATGAGAAAGCCGAAGTGACTGCAGGCGGCGTCGATACGGACGAATTATCGGCCAAAACGATGGAGAGCCGCCGCGTTCCGGGCCTGTATTTCATTGGGGAAGTAGTGGATGTGACGGGGTGGCTTGGCGGGTTTAATTTCCAGTGGGCTTGGGCGTCGGGCTACAGCGCAGGGCAGGCGGTGTGAGGAAATCCACCACGGAGACACGGAGTCACGGAGGAATGCACTTTTCGTGGATTTCTATGTGACTCAATGGCTCTTTGTGATTGGTTGCGTTGGAAATGGGGTGGGAGAAGCAGATTCCTCGGGCGCCGTCGCGAGATTCCTGCTCCTCACGAGCCGATCGAGTGAAACCATCTCCCGGGGTTCTCTGTGACTCCGTGTCTCCGTGGTGGAAAGTGGGGGGCTCGAGCCTGGACGGCTCATGCGACGGAAATCCTACCCATTTGGGCAGGTGAGGCTGTCCTGAGCACTTAAAATAAACCCCAGCCTCAAACCGTCATATCTAATCAGATGGTGAAATCTCCCGGAAGATTTGCTGAGAAGGTCCCTTCGAAGTCGCGTGGAAGCGTGCAGAAGCCGCCGCTTACGGTGAAACGGCTTAAGGCCGTGGCTCCCGTCGTTTTGGACCTGATGCGTCCACGCAAGAAGCTCCTGGCCTTGGGCTTCGTGTTGATGGCGATTAACCGCGTATCGGGGTTGGTATTGCCGTACTCCACGCGGTATCTGATCGACAGCGTTATCGCCAAGCATCATGTTGAGCTGCTGAAGCCGATTGTGTTCGCCGTGTTGACGGCTACCGTGATTCAGGGCATCACTTCTTTTTCCCTAACCCAACTCTTGTCGAAGGCGGCGCAGCGGCTGATTGCCGAGTTGCGCGAGAAAGTGCAGCGACATATTTCGCGGCTGCCCGTGTCGTTTTACGACGAAAACAAGACGGGCAATCTGGTGTCGCGGATCATGAGCGATGTCGAGGGCGTCCGGAACCTCCTGGGCACGGGGTTGGTGGAACTGGCGGGCGGACTGCTGACCTCGCTGATTGCGCTGGTGGTGCTGTTCCGGATCAGCGCGTTGATGACGGCGCTGGCGTTCGGTTTCCTGGCATGTTTCGCGCTGGCGCTGAATAAGGCGTTCTCGACGATCCGGCCCATCTTCCGCGAGCGCGGGAAGATCAATGCCGAAGTAACAGGCCGGCTGGCGGAGTCTCTGGGCGGGGTGCGCGTAATCAAGGGTTATCACGCGGAGGAGCGGGAAGAGGCCGTGTTCTCGGGAGGTGTGCGGCGGTTGCTGGAGAACGTGATGCGGACGCTGACCGCGACTTCGCTGATGAGCTTGTCGGCCAGCCTGCTAATGGGCGTGGTGGGCGCGGTGATCATGTGGATTGGGACTCACCAGATTCTGGCGGGCACGCTGACCGTGGGCGGCTTCTTCACGTACACGCTGTTCCTGGGATTTCTGGTGGCGCCGATCATCCAGATGGTGGCGATTGGCACGCAGATCACCGAGGCTTTCGCGGGGCTGGAGCGCACGCAGGAGATTCTGCAGGAGCGGCCCGAAGACCAGGATCCGCGACGTACGGTAGAGCTGGCGGACATTGTTGGGCGCATCGAGTTTGACGATGTGAGCTTCAGCTACGACGGCAGCCGCGAGGTGCTGCACGATGTTTCGTTCGTGGCGGAGCCGGGAACGGTGACGGCCCTGGTGGGCTCGTCGGGATCGGGGAAGTCGACGACGATTGGGCTGATCTCGGCGTTTCATGTGCCTACGCAAGGGAAGGTGCTGGTCGATGGCATCGATCTCAGCACGGTGCGGCTGGATTCCTATCGCACGCGGTTGGGCGTGGTGTTGCAGGAGTCGTTCTTATTTGACGGGACGATTCGCGAGAACGTGATGTTTTCGCGGCCCATTGCGAGCGAGGAGGAGTTCCTGCGGGCGTGCCAGATTGCACGCGTGGACGAATTCGCGGAGAGCTTTGAAGAGGGCTACGACACGATTGTCGGCGAGCGCGGGGTGAAGCTTTCGGGCGGGCAGCGGCAGCGGATTTCGATTGCGCGGGCGATCCTGGCGGAACCGCGCATCCTGATTCTGGACGAAGCAACTTCGAGCCTGGATTCGGAATCGGAACAGATGATCCAGCACGGTTTGTCGTATCTGATGCAGGGGCGCACGACCTTTGTGATTGCGCACCGCCTGTCAACGATCCGG
>Ga0187825_10000155_pt1 | contig 13505 bp, 13 predicted proteins | sample NC_wetland_sal_i_11_FD_132421 | JGI IMG/M metagenome (GOLD analysis project Ga0187825, IMG submission 132421) | Wetland sediment microbial communities from Neuse River Estuary, North Carolina, USA - SourceSoil_5 | ecosystem: Environmental > Aquatic > Freshwater > Wetlands > Sediment | place... | reverse complement strand
TCGATGTAGTGGACGCCGAATTGATCGAGTTTGCGCGCAACCCGAATCTTGTCTTCGACCGAGAAGTTCACATCCTCTGCCTGCGCCCCGTCCCGCAGCGTCGTGTCGTAGAGCGCGACGCGCTTCATCGCGGCCACCGGGATCTATCCGTAGGTGTTGCTCATCCAGTGCTGCCGTTCGTAGATGAGCTTGTTGACCGCGGCGAGGTACGCCTTCGCGCTGGCCTCGAGGACGTCGGTGCTGGTCCCGCGGCCGACGAACAAGCCGTCCCCGTCCCGGACCTTGACCGTCGCCTCGCCCATCGCGTCGGTGCCGCCGCTGACCGCCTTGATCGCGTAGTCGGCGAGCGTGGGCGAGAGCCCCACGATCTTGTTCACGGCGTTGTAGATCGCGTCGACGGGCCCGTCGCCGCTCGCCTCTTCGGTGAAGAGGTCCCGGCCGCGCGCAAGCGTGACCGAGGCCATCGGCGGCAGCGTGCTGCTCGTCGAGACGTGGAAGGCGCGCAGCGTGTAGGTCTGGGGCCCGGTCTGCGTCCCGGACTCGACGAGCGACAGGATGTCCTCGGTGGAGACCTGCTTCTTCTTGTCGCAGAGCACCTTGAATTCGACGAACGCCCGCTCGACCTCCGCGTCGCTCGGCCGGAGGCCGTTGTCCTCCAGCAGCTTCCTGAAGGCGTGGCGGCCGGAGTGCTTGCCGAGCACGAGCTTGTTGCTCGGGATCCCGATGGTCTCGGGGGTCATGATCTCGTACGTGGCGCGGTTCATCAGGACGCCGTGCTGGTGGATGCCGGCCTCGTGCGCGAAGGCGTTGTCCCCCACGACGGCCTTGTTGGGCTGCACCGGCACGCCGGCGATCGCGCTGATGAGCCGGCTCGTGCGGTAGATCTTCGTCGTGTCGACGCCGGTCTCGAATCCGTAGTGGGCGCGCCGCGTGTGCAGGGCCATCACGACCTCTTCCAACGCGGCGTTGCCGGCGCGCTCGCCGATGCCGTTGATCGTGCCCTCGATCTGGCGCACGCCGACCCGCAGCGCCGCCAGCGAGTTCGCGACCGCCAGCCCGAGGTCGTCGTGGCAGTGCACACTCCAGATCACGCGGTCGGCGCCCTTCGTCTGCTCGATGCAGAACCGCAGCAGCGCCGCGTACTCCTCCGGCGTCGCGTAGCCCGTGGTGTCCGGCACGTTGATCGTCGTGGCGCCGGCGGCGATCGCGCCCGCGAATACCCGCACGAGGAACTCCGGATCCGACCGGCTGGCGTCCTCGGCCGAGAACTCCACGTCCTCCACCGACCGCCGCGCCAGGCGCACGGACTCGACCGCGGCCTCGTACACGGCGTCCGGCGTCATCCGCAGCTTGTGCTCCATGTGAATCGGCGAGGTGGCGATGAACGTGTGGATGCGCGGCCGTTCCGCCTCCCGCACGCCTTCGATCGCGGCTTCCACGTCGCCGCGGTTCGCCCGCGCGAGCCCAGCGATGACCGGGCCGCGCACCTCCCGCGCGATGAGCTGCACGCCTTCCAGATCGCCCGGCGAGCTCGCCGGGAATCCGGCCTCGATGATGTCGACCCGCAGGGCGGCGAGCGCTCTCGCGACCTCGAGCTTCTCCTGCGTGTTCATCGTAAAGCCCGGCGACTGCTCGCCGTCCCGAAGCGTTGTGTCGAAGATCCGGATCATCTCCGCCATCGCTCTCTCCGCCCCTTCCTCCCCGCTTCTGCGGGGCCGTTCCGCGGCCGCGGCGCTTCCGCCCCTACCGCTTCGCCCGCGCCTCGGTTTTCCGAGACTCGGTCTTGCCCGCGCCGTCCTGCGGACGCGCGGCCACGTCCCGCCGCAGCCACGGCATCATCGCGCGCAGTTGGCGGCCGACCTCCTCGACCGGGAGCTCGGACTCCTGGCGGTACCGGGCGTTGAACACGGGCCGGCCCGCCTCGTTCTCCAAAATCCATTCCTTAGCGAAAACGCCGCTTTGGATCTCCGCGAGGATCCGGCGCATCTCGGCCCGCGTCTCCTCGGTGATGATCCGGCGGCCGCGTGTAAAGTCGCCGAACTTCGCGGTGTTGCTCACGGAGTAGCGCATCATGCCGAGGCCGCCCTCGTAGATGAGGTCGACGATCAACTTCATCTCGTGGACGCACTCGAAGTAGGCGATCTCCGGCGCGTACCCCGCGGCCACCAGGGTCTCGTAGCCGGCCTTCATGAGCTCGGAGATCCCGCCGCAAAGCACGGTCTGCTCGCCGAAGAGGTCGCTCTCCGTCTCCTCGCGGATGGTCGTCTCGATCACCCCGGCGCGGAGGCTGCCGATGCCGTGCGCGTACGCGAGCGCGATCGCCCGCGCCTTGCCCGTATGGTCCTGATGCACGGCGAGGAGCGACGGAACGCCCTTGCCTTCCACGTACATCCGCCGCAGCAGGTGGCCCGGGCTCTTCGGCGCGATCATGAAGACGTCCACGTCCGCGGACGGAACGACCTGGTGGAAGTGCAGGCTGAAGCCGTGCGAGACGCCGAGCGCCTTCCCCGCGGTCAGGTGCGGGGCGATCTCCTCGCGGTACACCCGCGATTGGATCTCGTCGGGGATGAGGATCTGGATGATGTCGGCCTGGGCGGCGGCCTGCGGCACGGTCGTGACCTCGAGCCCGTCCGCCTGCGCCTGTTCCCAGGAGCGGCTGCCCTTGTACAGGCCCACGACGACGGCCACGCCGCTGTCGTTCAGGTTCTGCGCCTGGGCGTGGCCCTGGCTGCCGTAGCCGATCACCGCCACGCGCTTGCCGCGCAGCACGTTCAGGTTGGCGTCCTGCTCGTAGTAGACCTTGGCCGGCATCTGTCCGCCGCCTCCTCCATCCCCCGGGGGGGGAGTTACGTGGGTTGGGTGCCGCGCACGAGCGTGACCTGGCCGGTCCGCACCATCTCGCGCACGCCGTACTTGCCGAGCAGCGACAGGATGGCGTCGATCTTGTCCGACCGTCCCGTCACCTCGAGCGTCATCGTCTTCTCCGTCAGGTCGACGACGTTCGCGCGGAAGACGTTGGTGATCTCCATGATCTCCATGCGCGTCTGCGGCGTGGCGTTGAGCTTGATGAGCGCCAGCTCCCGGTCGACGGTGTTGAAGCCGGTAACGTCGTTGACCTTGATCGTCTCCATCAGCTTGTTGAGCTGTTTGATGATCTGCTCGAGGATCTCCGGCTCGCCCTCCACGACGATGATCATCCGGGAGACCGACGGCTGCTCCGTGACGCCGACGGCCAGGCTGTGAATGTTGTAGCCGCGGCGGCGGAACAGACCCGCCACCTTCATCAAGACGCCCGGCGCGTTGTCCACGAGCACGGAGATCGTGTGCTTCATCGGCCGGTGGGCCTTCGGCGCAGCGCCGTTAAGGGACTCAGTCGCGGAGGCGATCATCTTCCACCATCATCTCCTTGATCGACTGGCCCGACGGGATCATCGGATAGCAGTTCTCCTCTGGATCGCACAGGATGTCGAGCACGCACGGCCGGTCGGTCACTTCGAGCGACCGCCGCACGGCGGGCGCCACGTCCTCGGGCCGGCGGACGGTCAGGCCCTCCGCGCCGAACGCCTCCGCCACCTTGGCGAAGTCCGGGTTCTTCAAGAACACATGCGAGTAGCGCTCGCGGTAGAAGAGCTGCTGCCACTGCCGCACCATGCCCAGCGAACCGTTGTTGATGATGTAGATCTTGATCGGCAGCCCCCACTCGACCGCGGTCGCGAGATCCTGCATCGTCATCTGGTAGCCGCCGTCGCCGACGATCGCGCACACGAGCGCGTCCGGCCGGCCGAACTGCGCGCCGAGCGCCGCGGGGAACCCGAACCCCATCGTGCCCAGGCCGCCCGAACTGACCCACGTGCGCGGCTCGGTCGTGAGGTAGAACTGGGCCGCCCACATCTGGTGCTGGCCGACGTCGGTCGCGACGATCGCGCGGCCTTCCGTGAGCTTGTAGATTTCCTCGATCGCGAACTGCGGCTTGATCGTGTCGCCGTTCTGCCGGTACCGCAGGGGGTAGCGCGCCCGCCATTCCGCGATCTGCGCGTGCCAGGGCTCGCAGACCAGCGGCTTCACCTGCGCGGCCAGCACCCGCAGCGATTCCCGCGCGTCGCCGACGATGGGCACGAACGCCGGCTTGATCTTGCCGATCTCCGCGGGATCGATGTCGATGTGGATGAACTTGGCGTGCGGCGCGAAGTCGGCGACCCGGCCCGTCACACGGTCGTCGAAGCGCACGCCGACCGCGAGCACCACATCCGCCGTGTTGATGGCGTGGTTCGCGTAGGCCGTGCCGTGCATGCCGAGCATACCGAGCGACAGCGGATCCGTCTCGGGAAACGCGCCCTTGCCCATCAGCGTCGTCGTGACGGGGATGCGCGTCTTGCGGGCCAGCGCGGCCAGCTCGGCCGCGCCGTTCGCGGTGATCACCCCGCCGCCGGCGTAGATCAGCGGGCGGGAGGCGCCGCTGAGGAGCACCGCCGCGGCCGCGATCTGGTTGGGGCTCGGCACCGCGGGCGGGATCTTGCCGCTGCGGAGCGTCACCTGCTCCGGAAACTCGAACTCCGCCTCGGTCGCGGCGATGTCCCGCGGAATGTCGACCAGGACGGGCCCCGGCCGGCCGCTGCCGGCGATGAGGAACGACTGCAGCACGAGCTGCGGCAGCTCCGCGGACCGCTGCACGATGCAGTTGTGCTTGGTCACCGGCATCGTGATACCGGTGACGTCTGCCTCCTGGAACGCGTCGCGGCCGATCGCGAGCGTGCTGACCTGTCCGGTGATGGCGACGATGCCGGCCGAGTCCAGCATCGCGTCGGTGATGCCGGTGATGAGGTTAGTGGCCCCGGGCCCGGAGGTCGCCATGCAGACGCCGACCTTGCCGGTAACGCGGTGGTAGCCGGTCGCGGCGTGCGCGGCGACCTGCTCGTGCCGGACGAGCACGTGGCGGATCCCGCGCGCGTCGTACAGCGCGTCGTAGAGCGGCAGCGCCGCGCCGCCCGGGTGTCCGAAGATCACCTCGACCCCGGCCCGGTGCAGGCATTCGATCAGCGCCTGCGATCCGAGCATGCGTTTTACCGCGGCCGGCGGCTGCGGTTTGACTGTCGGCACTCCCTGACGCGGCATTGTCCCCCGCTCCTTCCCGTGTCGTGCTGCCCACACAAAAACGAAAACCGCGGCAAGCCATCTAAGGACGGGGCTTCCCGCGGTACCACCTTAGTTCCGTCCGGCCGGAGGCGGCTCGGACGGCGCTCATCCCGGTTACGGCGGGGTCCGGCGGATACTACTCGGCACGGCGCCCCGTCTGAGCGACTTCAAAGTCCCGCGCAGTCGGGAGGCGAACGGCCTTTGGTTCCGCGGCTCGGAGGTGAGCGGTCACGGCTCCGGATGCTGGCTCACACCTGACCCAGCTCTCTCGGAATCCGGGAATCCGCGGCCCGGCCTCCTCATCGCCTGTATAGGGGAAACTTCCAGTGATTTTATCGAAACCGGGCCACCGTTGTCAAGGACACGGAGGTGCGGCGCAATAGTCTGGAATGTCAGCGTGAAGGCAAGACCTGACAAAACAGAGGGGGAAAAACCCTAGAGGAGTAGCGGATGAAGAGCACGATGACGGCAAGGAAGAAGAGGAGCGCCTCGCACGAAGGCGACTGGCGCGGAAAGACGCTGTCGCGGCTTCGCGCGCTCATCAAGCAAGCCGACCCCGAAGTGGTCGAGGAGCGGAAATGGAAGAAGCCATCGAACCCCGCCGGGGTTCCGGTGTGGTCTCACGACGGGATCATTTGCACCGGCGAGACCTACAAGAGCCACGTGAGGCTGACCTTCGCCAAGGGAGCTGCTCTCAAGGACCCGAAGGGCCTCTTCAACGCCAGCCTCGAAGGTAATGCTTTTCGCGCCATAGTCATCCATGAGGGGGACGAGATTGACGAGAAGGCTTTCAGGACGCTGATTCGAGCAGCCGTGACCCTGAACGAGAGCCTCCCAAGACCAAAAAGCAGAAGCGCAAAAACTCAATGACGTTTCCGTTTTTCTCGCTCTCCGGCGTGGCGTTCGGGGGCAAAGTAGGCGCCGCAGGAAAGCGCCCGTCCGGTCGGCTATATTTGGCGGGGGGAGGAAGACGGTCGGAAGCACACGGACGCCCGCCCGCGTCAAATTCAAACTGATCCACTACCGGGCATCCGCGCCGAACGTCGCCAGCGCGATGATCCTGAAGCAGTACTACCTCGGCTGCCTGGCCCACGCGTCCTACCTCGTGGCGGACGAAGAGAACGGCGCCGCGGCGGTCGTCGATCCGCAGCGGGACGTCGACCAGTACCTGGCCGACGCGCGCGACCACGGGCTGGAAATCCGGCACGTGATTCTGACACACTTTCACGCGGATTTTCTCGCCGGCCACCTGGAGCTGCGCGACCGGACCGGCGCCCGCATCTATCTCGGCCGGCGGGCGAAGGCCGAGTACGCGTTCACTCCGCTCGGCGACGGGGACGTGGTGCCGCTCGGCGCCGTGCGCCTCGCGGCGCTGGAGACGCCGGGCCATTCGCCCGAATCGATCTGCCTGGTCGTCCACGACGATCGGGCGGACGCGGCACGGCCGCAGGCCGTGCTCACCGGCGACACGCTGTTCATCGGCGAGGTGGGGCGGCCGGACCTCCGGGCCGCGCTCGGATGGTCCGCGGAGGCGCTGGCCGGCCTCCTGTACGACTCGCTCCACGGCAAGCTGCTCACGCTGCCGGACGAGACGCTCGTGTATCCGACGCACGGCGCAGGCTCGTTGTGCGGCCGAAACATCAGCAAGGACACCGTCTCCACGATCGGCGTGCAGCGCCGCTACAATTACGCGCTGCAGCCGATGAGCCGCGACGACTTCGTCCGGATCATCACCGCGGACCAGCCGGACGCGCCGTCGTACTTCACCTACGATGCGATCTTGAACACGAAGGAGCGTCCGACGCTCGAACGGTCGCTGGAGAAGGTGCTGCGCCCGCTGTCCCTCGCGGCCATGCTCGAGATCGGCGCCAGGCGCGGCCAGCTCCTGGATGCGCGGGAACCGGTGGACTTCGCCGGCGCGCATCTGGCCGGCAGCGTCAATATCCCGCTGGGCGGCCAGTACGCGACGTGGGCCGGCACGCTGCTGGACCGCGAGCGGCCCATCGTCATCGTGGCGCCGCGCGGACGGGAGCCCGAGGCCGCGATCCGGCTCGGCCGGATCGGCTTCGACCATGTCGCAGGCTACCTCGAGGGGGGTATGGAGGCCGCCGCCGACCGCGAGGGGCTGCTGCGCCGGACCCGCCGGGTGACCGCGCCGATGCTCGCGGAGCTCCTCGCCGCTCCCGAGCCGCCTCTCGTGCTGGACGTCCGCGCCGACGCGGAGCGCCGCGAGGCCGCCATCGCGGGGAGCCTGCACATTCCGCTGCAGCACCTGCCGGAGCGGATCGCGGACGTGCCTCGCGGATCGCGAAGCATCGTGGTGCACTGCGCGAGCGGCTACCGCTCGTCCATCGCCGCGAGCCTGCTGGAAACGCACGGCGTCGCGAATGTCGCCGATCTCGCGGGCGGCATCACGGCTTGGAAGGCATCGCAACTGCCGACGCAGCCGGCGTAGCGGTCTACCGGCCGAGGCTGCCGGTCATGTACGCCCGGCCGACCAACCCTCCGAGGAAGAGCACGAGGAGCATCACCCAGCGCGATTCGCGGTAGCCTCGTCCATCCGGCGCGATCGCGGCGCGCAGCGCGCCGCCGGGCCGCAGCAGGTACAGGGCCAGCAGCGTCAGCACGATGAACCCGTCGTACATAAAATGATAGGGCGTCCGCGGGCGTGCGCCGAACCCGAGGAGCGCCAAGCCGGCCGCGCCCTGCACGGCGAGGGGGATCTGCGCCAACCACAGAATCCACCAGAACAGTTGCGGCAGCCGGTGGCGTCCGGTGAGATCGCCGAAGAGGGCGAAGGCGAAACAGAGAGCGTCTCCGGCCAGCGTGAGAATCAGGAGCACCGGGGAACCGTGAAGGGTGGCAAGCGCGGCCATCAGCACCGGTGATTCGCGCGGTTCCCGCAGGCTCCTTCCGGGAGGACAGCGGAGTGCACGACGACACCCGCGCGGCGAAGCGCGCCGTGCAGTCACAGTTCGGCAAGCAGGCGTCCTGGTACACGGTCAGCCCGCGCCACGAGCGGTCGCGCGGCCTCGAGATCCTGCTGCGGCTCGCCGCGCCCGCGCCGGCCGACCGCGCCCTCGACGTGGCGACCGGCACCGGCTTCACGTCGTTCGCGCTCGCGGAGCGCTGCCGGGCCGTCGTGGCGCTTGACTTTACGGAAGGCATGGTGCACGAAGCCGAAGGCCTGCGGCGCGAGCGCGGCCTGGCGAACGTGGCGTTCTGCCTCGGCGACGCGGAGGCGCTGCCGTTCCGGGACGGCGTCTTCGACCTCGTGGCGTGCCGCTATGCGTCCCATCACTTCCCGAACCTGGCGCACGCGATCGCCGAGATGGCGCGGGTCGCGCGCCGCGGGGGGCGCGTCGTCATCGACGACACGTGCGCCCCGGAGGACCCCGCGCTCGCCGATCTGATGAACGATTGGGAAGTGCGGCGCGACCGCTCCCACGTCCTCAACGTCCCGCCGAGCCGCTTTCGCGCGCTCTTCGAGTCGACGGGGCTCCGGGTGGAGGCGGCCGAGCAGACGGCGATTCCGCAGCACTTCGCGGACTGGGCGCGCCGGGGCGGGATGTCGCCGGACGATACTGCGGCGCTGCGGGCGGAATTCGTCACGGCGAGCCCCGCGGCGCGCGCGCAGTTCCAAATACAACCCGAGAACGACGACCTCGCATTCGCCTGGACGGAAGCCGTCGTTCTCGGGATCAAGCGATGATGGCCGGCCGCCGGGCCGGCCATCACCGAACGAGCCGGACCGCTTACCGCCGCGCGGTCATCACCATGACGGTCGTCGCGGACAGCGTGCCGTCCGGATTGAGCGTGCCCATGGCGCTGACGTGCGCGCCGGCGGCCAAGCTGGTCACCGGCAGCACCGCCACGCGCTCGATCCTCGCTGACTGCGGCACGGCGACGGTCGTCGCGGTACCGGACGCCGACGCCACGGACAGCGAGCCGGCCCCGGCGCTCACGACCGACCCCGCCACCATCACGTGATCCGACCCCGTGTCGCGCGGGCCGCCGCGGCCGCCGCGCCCCATGTGGAGGCCCGCCGGCAGATCCTGCACCGCGACCGCCGTCAGCGAACCGTCCTGGCCCTTCGTGGCCATGATGCGGACGATGTCGCCGGTCTTGATCTCCTCCAGGCGTCCGCGCCGCGGGGCGAGCACGCGCGTGCCGGCGCTCGTCGTCACCGTGTAGCTCTTGCCATCGCGGCCCGTTACGACAAACGAGCCCGCCGAGACGGACTGGATCGTGCCAAACACCCGATTGCCGTGGTGTCCCTGCCCGCCCTGCGCGGGCGGCTGGGTCTGCGCCGACGCGTGCATCCGGACCGTGGCGATCGTGACCCCCGCGGCCAGGACCGCGATCAGCACCATCAATGAAAAGAAACGAGTCTTCCGCACTCCGTTCTCCTCCCTGTGTTCACATTTTCTTCACTGCGCATGATCACATCAGAAGCGCCGCGGGGAGGCGGAAAGTTCCGCCGGTCCGATCTGAGGCTAAGTCCGCTCGAGCAACTGCGAGGCGCCGAATCCGGCGATGACTGCGCCCGAGAGCCGGCCCACCCAGGCGAGCAAGGTGCTGCCCGCGGCGCGGCGGAGCGCCGCTACCCCCGTGCTGAGCACGACCCACCACGCGGCCGACCCCAGGAACACGCCGGCGACGGTCACCGCGGCGGAGCCGTAGCCGAGCCCGCCGGCCGGGGCGATCACCGCGAACACCGCCGCGAAGCTGAGGATCGTCATCGGATTGGTAATCGTCAGGAACAAGGTCGACGCGTAGGCCGGCATCAACCCGCGGGCACGGCGCGTCCCCTCCGCCGCTGCCGGTCCGCCTTCCTCTTCGCGCGACCGAGGCGGCGCGGCCGAGGCCGGCGTCTCCCGCCGGGCCAGCATGGTGCGCACGCCGATGACCAGCAGGACGGCACCGCCGGCCAGGTGGAGCGGTCGGGCGTTCTGCACGAAAAACCCGAACAAGAAGGTCAGCCCGAAGGCGGCGACGGCCCCGTAGAAAGCATCCGCCGTGGCCGCGCCGAGGCCGGACGCCAGGCCGACGCTCCGGCCGAACATGAGCGTCCGCCGAATGCAGAGCACCCCGATCGGCCCAACCGGGGCGGCGATGGACAGCCCGATCACAAATGCCTTGAGGAACAGCGACATTCGGCCTCCTCGGATGCCCGGGTGTGTCCGTAGTGCTTCGGCGGATCCGCCGCGCATTCCGGCGCGCATAAAATTCGGTCGACCGGGGGATGACAATAATGGGGCTGTTTGGCACGGCCCCCCATGCCCTTGGAAAATGTGGAGGTGACAGTATGATGGCACGGCAGGCGTCGGTGTGCCTGTTGCTTGTTGCGTTAGTGTTTGTGGGCGTAAACATCGCGCCCTCGCCGGCGACCCTTCCCCCGGCTCATGGGCAGTCGCTCGGCGTTGTGGGAACCATTCTCGGTCTGGCGACCATCGCGGGCATCGTCTATCTCATCAGCCGCGACCAGAATGGCGTATATCACCGTTACCCGTACGGCCACTATACGTCGGGCAGGTACACTTATGACGGCACGTACTATCACCCGTACCGCACGTATCAGGGCCGCTGGTATCGTGGCCCGGTGCCGCAGAACTGGCGCGCGGATCATGGGTGCGTCAACGGCTACTCGCAGAATCCGCATTGCCGGTAAGCCTGAACGTTGACTGAAGTGCGTGAGGAGGCGGGTGACCGCCTCCTCACCGTTTCTCGGCGCATCGTGCGCGCGGTTAGATTACGTTAAGCGACCCTTCCAGCCGTCCCAAGCGGTTCCCGAGCGAACGGTCGACGACGATCGGCCACATGCCGGGCGTCGTTCGCGTGCCGACGCGTCACGTCCAGAGCCCACCTGACGCCTGGCCCGGCGGTCTTGGGTAGGGCACCAAATACGTGAGGAACCAAGTGTCGGACCTGCCGGGTCAGGCCGCAGAGTCAGGCCAGACGTGAGCTACGTGAAGAGCGTGATTACGCTGATGAAACTCAGAATCTTTGATACGGCATTAAGCGCATAAGGGATCGGGCCATTCGGATAATGGAAGCCGAATAGCGCCCAAGTTGCGAAGACAAAGAACATCCCCGCAAGAGAGTACAAGCTGTACCTCGATATCCTCATCGAGGGGAGCAACGTTAGGAGGGCTATTGTCGAGATCTCCACGAGAAACAGCGGCAAGAAGAACAACAATCGATAGAGTGTTGGCGAGGGCGGTATCGAGGGGATCGTCCGGTTCATCACGATAAGGTCGAAGGGCAGCTCGAAAACCATCGGCGCCGCCGCCGCACCGACAACGGCGCTGCCAAGGGCCGTCCTCCATCCATAACTCCGTGTCAGGTGCAAGATGATGAAGAAGGTGACCGCAGCGCTTAAGAAGGTAACCGGCGCAATCCGGTCCTTTGGAGGTCTGGAAAGCAAGTGCAGTTCGTGCAATTGCACTGCATAGGCGAAAAGAGCGACAAAAAACATCCATATCGACAGCGCGCAGACGACGATCATAAGGACGCCGACTGCTCTTCCGGGTCTCGTAACCGTAATTCTGCGGCGCAGTTTCGCGCCAGAATATGTGAGTAGACCGACCACGACGAGTAGTACAGCCAACAAGATTAGCTTCTGGACGCCGGCATATGGAACCCACGTACCGTATGCTGTCATCTAGAGTGGCTCCTCCACTATCCTGCCCGCCTGCAAACGAGGATGCGCCAGCGCGTGTCTACGGCCCAGGGAGGGGCCTCTCCGAGGTCTCTAGCGGTCCCTCGGCGGTGTGACCTAGAGGGTCCTACTGCTTTCGTTTCCTGATTAGGACAGCGAAAACACGATGTGCGGTCGCTAGTTATCCATCGAACGCGCTATCGTCTTGTACCAAACCCACCACCGTTTGCCCTGTTGACGCCCTGACAGCACACGCACTTCTGTTACGTAGCCCCGAACACCCCTGAAGTTGAGACCTAAGACAACTGTCCCTGCAGGCAGGTTAACGATGTGGCCGCCATCGACCAGTTGAGAGAAGCCGACTTGATCGAGTTTGACCGAGGCCTTGGCTGCTTTGTTGTATGAATCTATAGAATCGAAGGCGATGGTCTCCTCAACAAGAGTGTATTTCTTTCCGAGCAATATTGATTGTCTCTGTGACGCCGCAGGCACGGAAGCGTCGGTCTGAGATGGCAAACGCCGAGGACTCGGTGAAGACACGAATACGGCAGCGGAAACCACGAGTAGTAAGCACCCCATAGCGGCGCAACTAGCTCCAATTTTGCGAGCCGCGGAGTCCGACCCGTGCGGGGACGCGTCGTCGTCCGCCATAGGAAGAATCTTAGGAAAGACCTGGGCGTACAACCCAATCAGCAGAAGGTCGAAACCGACGATAAATAATAAGCGTCCCCATCGGAGGGTCCACGCCCCAATTATTGCGAGAATCGCTAAACTCCAAAGGTAATGCTTAGCGCGAAACGGTGCGGATGGCGGAGAACTGCTCATGTTCACCCTTTTGTGGCCTTATCAATCCGTGACCAGGCACCGGCAAACACCAGCACGGTCGCGCACGCAAACATCAGAAAAATCTGGCGCGCCCGGAGGGATTTGAACCCCTGAGCTACGGCTCCCGCTAGGCCCTGGCTCTCTTCCCCGTCGGATAACCTCACTACCAAACTTGGGGAGCAGCTCAACTACAGTATGCGTGGACACCAGAGCTGGTGCGACGAAGGGGCAGGGGCGCTTTCCACTCCAAATATGCCTGCAACGGAGCCCTCAGATACGTGAGGAGCCATTCCGACTTGCAGTCCGGGCACGTGATGGTCCAGGGAAGGGGAAGATTTAGCACTTCAAACTCTATCGCGTAACCACAGATGTAGCATCTCGTAAAAACGAAAGACTTGATACCAGTGTGCGTCACTGCAACAGCGGGAGTGAGAAGAGGTTCGTCGGGCCATTGGAGGGCTACCGTTTGAGGATCTATCGGTCTAATGCTCACCTTTGCCATTCTTCGGCTCCCGTTATCAATCCATAATCAGATACCGCCGACCACCAGCACGACTCCGCACGGCAACCCTAACAAAATCTGGGCACGCCCGGAGGGATTTGAACCCCCGACCTATGGTCCCCGGTCCTTCGGACAGCGCCTCGGGCCGTCGATCTAGGCTCTGGCCCTTTTCCCCGTCAGAGCACGCATGATCATCAGAAGAATGACGCCGCCGATGAACGCCACAATGATCGACCCGATATTGATGCCCGTGACTCCTGCGTGGCCGAAAAACCTAAAGACCCATCCGCCGATCAGCGCGCCGATGACACCGATTACTAAGTCCCCCAATATTCCGCCTGGCCCTTCTCCCCGCACGACCATCCGGGCAAGCCATCCTGCGAT
>Ga0187825_10000154_pt1 | contig 13538 bp, 9 predicted proteins | sample NC_wetland_sal_i_11_FD_132421 | JGI IMG/M metagenome (GOLD analysis project Ga0187825, IMG submission 132421) | Wetland sediment microbial communities from Neuse River Estuary, North Carolina, USA - SourceSoil_5 | ecosystem: Environmental > Aquatic > Freshwater > Wetlands > Sediment | place... | reverse complement strand
GTGGTGGCGGTGGGCGTGTTCGATTTTGGCTCGGCATTCACGGTCAAGCAGAAAGTGGGCAACGTGGCCTTGCAAGGCGCCCGCTTTGCTTCGAACCAGCCTACGAACGACCTCTCGCTGGTCGGAGCTTGCGGCGCTCCGGCATCTATCTGCTCGGTGCGTGACGTGGTGGAAAGCAACCTGGTGGCCAGCCGGCTAAACGATTGCGGACTGGGAACCGTGAACGGCAGCGCCAGCGGTGCTCTCTCCTGGACATTTACCGCCAATGCCGGGTGCGGGGGAACGCTTACCTTGAAAGTCGAGCGCGGCTACGTCTACACGGCGACGCTGCCGGCGCCGCCGTTTCAGGCGAATTACACGATTGAAGCGACGCGGGTGACGGTAAGCTATCCCTACCGGTGGCAGTTCAACCGGGTGGTTCCGTTCATCGCGCCGACGGCGAATTATCCGGCTACTACGCAAATCAACTCCATCGCGATCATGCAGAATCTGAATTGAAGGATGGTTCGTGACTGGCGTGAATAAATCCCGGCGGAAAGACGAGCGCGGCATCACCATCATCCTGGTGGCGTTTTCGCTGTTGGCGTTGCTGGGCATGGCCGCGCTGGCCATCGACGTCTCGACCCTGTACGTGGCTCACGGCGAAGCGCAGCGCGCCGCGAATGCGGCGGCCCTGGCAGGCGCCCGGATGTTTGCGTTTTCCGGGTACACCTCGGTCTCTACTCCTTCTCCTTCAACGCCCGCGGCAGCCGACGTTTGTCAGACGGCGGCTCCGGGCGCGGATGCGGCCGCCAACCGGCAGGCGGAAGCCGTGGCCGCGCAAAACCTGGTGGCGGGGCAGCCGGCGGCGGTGCAATCCATCGCTTGCAATACCACGGCGGCGAATCCGCAGATCACCGTGACCATCCAGCGCACCGGATTGCCGACCTTCTTCGGACGGATCTGGGGAGGCGCGGCCAATAGCGTGACCGCAACCGCCATGGCTGAGGCGTATAACCCTTCGGGCTCCACCGCCCCGATCCAGGTGCTGGGCGTGAAGCCCTGGCTGATACCCAACTGCGATCCGACCACTGCCGGACCCGGCGACTGTGCCCTCGGGGGACGGTTCGTCGATAACATCACTGGAGCGATTCAGAACAATGGCTCGTTCGTGGGGAAAACCATCACGCTGACTCACGTCGCGGGTGCGGCGACCCCGAATGTCTCGACTACCCTACCTTTCCTCACGCTGGACTACTACCGGGCAAATGTTCCCATCAACCCGCCGGCGCCGGTCTGCCCTTCGACCAGCGCAGTGGGCTGTTCCCAGGTAGGCAGCGACGATTATCTCGACAACATCGCGTGCGCCTCGGCCTATCAGTTCAGCTGCGGTCAGATCGTTGGAGCGGGCCAGGCGGTGAGCGTGCAGACCGGGGGCGGCCTGGGGGTTGAAACCAACGAGGGGACGCAATGCCTGATCCACGCCACCGGCCAAGGAACCGGCTTTGGCCAGGATGTTCTGACCGATGTGGGCAATTCTCCGCCGGTCACCATCGCGGGCGGAGACAATAATCCGAATCCGCTTCTGCAAGGGATAACCAGCATCAGCCGCAGCGACTCAATCGTTACGCTTCCGATCTACCACCAGGCCGCGGGTCCCAACCTCTGCCCGGGTGGATGCACCCAGACCGCAACCATTGTGGGTTTCCTGCAGGTAGGGATTACGCAGAATGTTCCCAACGCGACCAGCCCTCCGGGCGCCGTGGCCAACGGTAAGATCGAGGGCGTGATCATGAACGTCGCCGGATGTAATTCCGGAGCCGGCGGGACCGCGGTTTCTGGGGGCGGCGTGTCTCCTATTCCGGTGCGGCTTATTCATCAATAAAGCCAGTCAGGAACCGATCAAAAGAGACGACTCGCGGCGGTTGGTCGCTGCCGCACGAGCGAGGGCGCTCGCGCCTACATCGGGCTAAAGCTACCCTTGAACGCTCCCGAATTCCGGCCCCGGTTAAAGAATCCCTGGATCGCCCGAGTTCGTTTTCGCAATAGGGGTCCTTCGACTGCATGACGGCTTCGCCAAGCGAAGCCGCCACTTCGCTCAGGATGACAGCGCACGAGCCGGGCGCTCGCGCCTACATTGTTACTGGGGTGGGGGAGCTTCCTGGGCGGGCGGGTTGGTTTCCTGCTGGCCGGGGCCTTCCGGCTGGGGCTGCATTTCGGGTTGCGCTTCCGGCGGGGGTTGGGGCTCGGGTTCGCTTTGGGTGACGGGCGGCGGGGGAGCGGCGATGGCGGGTTGCGATACGCCTCCGTTGCCGCGATAGCTGAGGATGACGCTCTTCAGTTTTCCCGGCTCGCGCTCGGAGTCGACCATGATGAAGTTGAAGCGGGAGCCGTTGAGCAGCGAGACCAAGGCTTCGCGGATGGGCAGCGGGCCGATATTGGTGACGATCTGTTCCTGGGCGGCGCCGGGCGGGACGGTGATTTCCGTGCCGGTCTGGCGCTGGACCTCTTTCAATATCTGGTCCAGGCTGGCGCGTTCGGCGGAAATGCTCAGGCGTCCATTGGCGAAATGGACCTCCATCCGCGAAACCGGCTGGGCGGGCGGAGGTGGGGTGTAGGAAACGTTATTGAGACGGGCCTGGAGCGCGGCCTGCTGCTGGTCAGACATCAGCTTGACGATGACCGTGGTGCCATCGGGAAAAATCTGATAGTGCTGTGGGCTCTTCAGGTCGATGACCACCCGGGTGGTGGGCGGGTTCTCACTGAAGCGGGCCACGCGATAGCCTTTGATTTCACCCTGGTTGAGCAGTTTGGTGCGCAGGTCGCCGGCCGGTTTGGAGTTGGGAAAATCTAGGATCAGACGATCCGGGTCGGTGATGACCTGACTGCGCAGAGGCACGGGCTGGCTGGTGGCGATTTCCACGCTGACGCCGCCGGGAGTGGTGGTGACCTTTACGCTTTGAACCGTTGCCAGCGATTTGGCGGCGGGCGCGGCCGAGACTCCAGCGACCATAAGCACGCAGGTCAGCAGGTATACCGAAAGTATGTGAAGAACGCAGCGCATGGGCACTCTGAAATCTGATTCTAGCAGTCATGGAAAGGGCTGGCAGTGACGTTGGCCCTTCTGAGTAATCATCGTGGGGCGTGGGTGGGACGGATTTGGGACAGGTTCGATGTGGGCGAACCATGTGGGGGCAGCTGACCTCGCGCTGTCCAGCCGACTCCTGCGGCTCTATCGTAAAAGCGCTGCCGAGCTTCGCTCGGCTGGACAGCCGAAGGCGGCTGTCCCCACGTGGTTTGATCAGGCTGGCTCGGGATGACAACGGGTCGCATCGAAGTGCTCTCGATGCGGGCGCCGTCGCTGGTTATAGGGGTCCTTCGGCTCCGCACAGGAGGACACGGGAACTGCGCGGCTTCTGCTTACTTTTCCTCCGCTATTTTTTCTCTGGGGCGGCGGGATCATTGACTGACGCTGAGAGGCGGGTGATTTCGTCCAGTTGTTTCTGGGCGTCCGCGACCTCGGCGGGCTGGGTGACGAGCTTGAGATAATTTCTGATGTGAAGCGAGGCTTCGGGGTATTGGTGTTCTTGCGCCAGAATCATGCCCAGCAGGTATTCCAGCTTGGGGACCTGGTGCTGGTCGTCCACCTTCATGCCTTGGCGGGCGCTCTTCTCGGCTTCGGGAAAGTTATGGATATAGTAATTTCCCAGCGAGTTGAACAGCCAGGCTTCGGGGAAATTTACCGGGTTCAGCGCCAGCAGCTGGGTTGTCACCGTGACCAGTTCCGGCCATTTCTGCTGCCGGGCGTCTAATTCCGCCACGCCGCGGTAGGGATTGACGTACTTGGGATCGGCTGCGATCGACTGCTCGAAGGAGTGGCGGGCGGGAGCGTCCTGGTTGGTGCGCATCTGGACGCGGCCCAGATCGAACCAGGCGGCGGCGTACTTGGGATAAATCTCGACTGCCTTATTGAGCAGTTGCTGGGCCTCATCCCATTTTTCCTTGCTCGCCCTTTCGCGTCCCTTCTCGTAAGCCTTCCGGGCGTCTTTGGGGGCCATGGCGCTGGTGGCGCTGATGGTGAGGCCTTCGACCTGGCCCATGCGATGCAGCACCAACCGGCCGATGTCGGTGCTTTCGAGGGTAGTGAGGCGGCTGGCCAGATCGATGGGCTGGGAGATGAAGCCGGGAAGGTCGGCCAGCAGTTCACATTCGCGCCAGTCACGCCGGCTGCGGTTGCTACCCGCGGGGTTAGCGATCGAATCGATATCGGCTTCGCCGATGCCGGCAGCGGCGATGGAGTTCTGGTCGCCGAATTCAAAACTGAAGCCGCCATGGAGGTCGGTGTGGGCCACGGTCTGTCTACGGCCGCGGCAAATGGTCTGAATATTGGCCGACTCGGTGAGCTGGGTGCCGTCGTCGAGCACCACCTTGCCGGAAATAAAGGCCCGTTGTCCCATGGTGTTGTCGGGCTGGCTCAGGCTGGGTTGGGTCATGCTCGGGGTGCGGGTGGGAGTGGAAGTGGGAGTGCCCCCTTGACCGCCGGTGGGCTTGCCGCCCTGGGCAGAAGCAGCCAGGCTTAAGGTCAGGGTGAGGAACAGACAGCAGGTCGGACGGTAGTTCATAGCATGCCCCCTGGACAGATTGGGGGGATTATACGTCCGCAGCGGGGCCCGTGAGGCAAGGTTATTTTCGCAGTGCCCGCCCTCGAGGGGGCATCGTCTTGCTCAAACCGGGCCGGGGTGATGGGCCGGCTCTTGTGCCCCTAGGCTGGCTTTCGTGCCGCTGCGCGCCAGATCCTTCGGGACTGAAGTCCCTCAGGATGACGCCGTTGTAGGGGAGCATGTAGGGGGCGTATAGGGGGAGCGTTGGGATGGCGGCGGGGGCGGCATTTCTGTTCTGCTATAGTTTTTCGCACCAGACTTCTTCGCACCAGACTTTTTCGCACCCGAGGTGTCTTGCCATGTCACGAATGGTTCGCTGTGGGCTGATTCAGGCGCGCAATGTGCTGGGTGCCGAGCACTCGCTGGGCGAGATCCGGGAGGCCATGGTGCGGAAGCATGTCCATATGATTGGGCATGCGGCCCAGCAGCAGGTGCAGATTCTGTGTCTGCAGGAATTGTTTTATGGGCCGTATTTTTGCGCCGAACAGGACCCGCGCTGGTATGAGATGACGGAGCCGGTACCGGATGGACCTACCGTGCGGGTGATGCAGGAGCTGGCGGCCGAGCATCACATGGTGATCATCGTACCGGTGTACGAGCAGGAGCTTCCCGGGCTGTATTTCAACACGGCGGCGGTGATCGACGCGGATGGCAGCTACCTGGGCAAATACCGCAAGCATCACATTCCGCACTGCCATCCCGGGTTCTGGGAAAAGTTTTATTTCACGCCCGGGGACCTCGGCTACCCGGTGTTTGCCACCAAGTTTGCCAAGGTCGGAGTGTACATCTGTTACGACCGGCATTTTCCCGAGGGAGCGCGGGCGCTGGGACTGAACGGAGCGGAAATTGTTTTCAATCCGTCGGCCACTGTGGCCGGGCTTTCCGAGTACCTGTGGGAATTGGAGCAGCCGGCGCATGCCGTGGCCAACGGCTATTTTGTCGGGGCCATCAACCGGGTAGGCGAAGAGAAGCCGTGGAGCATTGGCGAGTTTTACGGCAAGAGTTACTTTTGCGATCCGCGAGGCAAGATTATTGCGCAGGCCAGCCGCGATAAAGATGAGGTGCTGGTGGCCGATCTCGACCTGGATGTGATCCTGGAAGTTCGCAAGGTGTGGCAGTTCTTCCGCGACCGGCGTCCGGAGACGTACGGCATCCTGACGAAACAGAGCGGCAAGAGTGGATCGGGAGATTGAGGGCGGGCGGTCGTTGGTCATTGGTCTTTGGCCCTTGGTCTTTGCTCATTGGTCGTTGGCCGCGGTGGGTCAGTGGAGGAAGAGTGGCTATCTGCTGCTTTGAACGAGTACAATCCCCGGCATGTCGATCCCTCGAAGCCTGGCTGTCATAACGTTGATGTTGACCGCGGCGGTGTCCACAGCTTTTTCGCAAGAGGTCCTGAGGCTTGATCCATCTGTGGATCAGCTGGTGCCGGCAAACGCGGCGCTGGAGAAAGTCGCGACCGGGTTTGATAAGTGGACGGAAGGGCCGGTCTGGACCCGCAAAGGCACGCTGCTGTTTTCCGAGATTCCGGCGAACAATATTGATCAATGGACTCCGGGGCAGTCGGCCAGCGTCTTCATACACCCCAGCGGATATACCGGATCGCAGCCGTTCCCCGGACCGGAGCCGGGCTCGAACGGAATGACGCTCGACGCCGACGGACGGGTCACGGTGGCGGGGCATGCGCGGCGCAACGTGTGGCGGCTGGAGTCTCTGGATCCGCACGCGCAAATCACCGTGCTCGCCGACTCGTATCAAGGCAAGAAGCTGAACAGTCCGAATGACCTGGTGTACAAATCCGATGGTTCGTTGTACTTCACCGATCCGCCTTACGGGCTGCCCACCCAGAGCGATAACGATCCCGCGAAAGAATTGAAGGTCAACGGGATTTACCGCATACCGGGGGCGCGGCAGCACAAACCGGGGGCGCCGCCCGACCGCGACAAGTTGCAGCTTCTGGTTTCGGACCTGGGCCGGCCCAATGGCCTGGCCTTTTCTCCGGATGAGAAATTCATGTATGTCGCGGAATCAGTCAAGAAGTTCTGGATGCGTTACCGGGTGCAGCCCGACGGATCGCTCACGGACGGAACCATCCTGATTGACGCTTCGGCCGATCCGGCGAAGGGCGTGCCCGACGGTTTGCGGGTGGACGCGAAAGGCAACATCTACGCGGCGGGCGCAGCCGGCGTGTGGATCATTTCTCCGGAAGGCAAGCACCTGGGAACCATCAAAGTTCCGGAGGTGGTCAGCAATGTGGCGTGGGGCGACAAGGACGGCAAGACGCTATACATCTGCGGCAGCACGAGCATCTACCGGATCAAACTGAGCGTTGCGGGCGATCGCAGTCATTGATGGGAAGGTGCCCGTCGCTGTGCGGTTCGGCTGGAGTGGATCGATTGAAAAAGGAGCCCGGCTTATGCTGGAGATTCAGACCAAACAATTTGCGCCCGACATTGTGGTGCTGGAGATCGCGGGAAGAATCACCATCGGCCGAGACTGCCAGCATCTGGAGTGGGCGACGGAGAGCCTGGTGCGCGAGAAACGGAAGAAGATCATTTTCGACCTGGCCGCGGTGACGCATATTGACAGCACGGGCATTGGGATCATCATGATGTCCGCCGGCCAACTGAAGGAAGCGGGAGGAGAGTTGCGAGTGGCGGGCGCTACGGGACACGTGGAACAGGTATTGAAGATGACGAACGTACATCAGATTGTCGGACTCCATCCCACGACTGCGGCGGCGGCGGCGAGTTTCTGAGATAAGTTTCAGCGATGCCCATGTCCAGCCCGCCTGCCGCAGCCATCGAATCCAGCCCTCTCTACAACCCGGATCTTGCGCCCACGGTTTCGCCCGGCGAAGCCGCCTCGGGCGATCGCGGAGCGCGCACCTGGGGCACTTACAACTACGCTGCGCTCTGGGTCTCGATGTCGGTCAACATCCTGACTTACATGCTGGCGGCCAGCCTGATCCAGGGCGGGATGAACTGGAAGCAGGCGGTGTTTACCGTGTTCCTGGGGAACTGCATCGTGCTGGCGCCGATGCTGCTGAATTCGCATCCCGGGGCGAAGTACGGCATTCCCTTCCCGGTGCTGGCGCGGGCCTCGTTTGGAGTTCTGGGGGCGAACGTGGCTGCGGTCTTGCGGGCGCTGGTGGCCTGCGGATGGTTTGGCATCCAGACATGGATCGGGGGCGAGGCCATCAACGTTCTGCTGGCTACGGTGTGGCCCGCGTGGAGATCGGTGCCGCATGGCGCGGGCATCTGTTTCCTGGCGTTCTGGGCAATCAACCTGGCGGTGATCCTTAAGGGCATCGAGTACATACGGTTTCTGCAGGGCATCAGTGCGCCGGTCCTGCTGGGTGTGGGCCTGCTATTGCTGGGGTGGGCTTATGTGCAGGCGGGGGGCTTTGGGCCGATGCTTTCGGCGCCGTCGCGTTTTGCCAGCTTTCCGGAATTTCTGAAATTTCTGATTCCGGCGTTGAACGCGACCGTGGGTTTCTGGGCAACGGTGTCGCTGAATATTCCGGATTTTTCACGGTTTGCGCGCAGCCAGCGGGCGCAGATCATCGGGCAGGCGCTGGCTTTGCCGACCACCATGACTCTGTATTCGCTGGTGGGAGTGCTGGTGACTTCGGCGACGGTGGTGATTTACGGGTCGGCGATCTGGGACCCGGTGCAACTGTTGAGCCGGTTTCATTCGCGGCTGGCGGTGGTGGTTTCGCTGGTGGCGATCCTGCTGGCGACTCTGAATGTGAACATCGGCGCCAACGTGGTTTCTCCGGCCAATGATTTTTCCAACCTGTGGCCGCGCAAGATCAGTTTCAAAATCGGGGGCGTGATCACTTGTTTCATGGGAATCGCCATCATGCCCTGGAAGTTGCTGGACAACTACAAGACCTTCATCTTCGGCTGGCTGGGAGGGTATGCGGCGTTTCTGGGGCCGGTGGCGGGCATCATGATTTGCGATTACTGGCTGATCCGCAAACGGGTGCTGCTGCTGAATGACCTTTATCTGCGAGGCGGAGCCTATGAATATTCTCGCGGATTTAACTGGAAGGCGGTGGGCGCGCTATTTCTGGGGGCGGCGGTAGCACTCATCGGGTTGGTGGTTCCAGGCGTTCGTTTTGCGTACGACTACTCCTGGTTTGTGGGGTTTGTGGTTTCGTTTTTGGCTTATTACGGGATGATGAGCCGGTTGGGATGAAGACCGGTTGATAGTGATCAGTTCTCGGTTCTCAGTTCTCGGTTCTCAGTTCGCATCTCTCGGGTGGTTGTCGCAATCTAATGAAGTAGGTTATGGAGCAGACGAACAATCCGCGGGTGGTGATTGTGGGGGCCGGGTTTGGCGGCCTGGTGGTGGCGCGCGCTCTGGCGCGATATCCGGTTCGGATCACGCTGATCGACCGGCAGAACTTCCATACTTTTCAGCCGCTGCTTTACCAGGTGGCTACCGCGGGATTGTCGCCGGGCGAGATTGCCGCGCCCATTCGCTGGATTCTGCGCAACCGGCGGAACGTCGAAGTGCTGATGGCCGAGGTGCAGGATTTCGATCTGGCGCGCAAGGTGGTGAAGCTGCCGGACGGCGAGATTTCCTACGACTACCTGGTCGTGGCTTCGGGGGCGAGCCACGCCTATTTTGGCCACGACGAGTGGGAGCCATTTGCGCCCGGGCTGAAGACGATCGAGGACGCCCTGGAGATCAGGCGACGGGTGCTGCTGGCGTTTGAGCTGGCCGAGCGCCAGGCCAATAGCGAGCACGAGCACGTGCAGCTTAATTTCGTGGTCGTCGGAGGCGGCCCGACGGGCGTGGAACTGGCTGGGACCCTGGCTGAGATTGCGCGACGAGCGCTGACCAACGAGTTTCGCACCATCGATCCCCGGAAGACCAGGATCGTGCTGCTGGAGGGCGGGCCGCGGATTCTGCCGGCTTATCCCGAAGACCTTTCGCGCAGCGCCCAGGAGCAGTTAAAGCGCTTAGGTGTAGAAGTGCATACCTCGGCGATGGTGACCAATGTGACGCCGGGGACGGTGCACATGGGTGAGACGCAACTTCCGGCAGCGGTAATTTTGTGGGCGGCGGGCGTGGCGGCATCGCCGCTGGGAAAAAAGCTGGGAGCTCCGGTCGACCGGGCGGGACGGGTGGCGGTGAATCCCGACCTGAGCTTGCCGGGGCATCCGGAAGTGTTCGTGATTGGGGACCTGGCGACGCTGAAGGACAAAAAGGGAAAGCCGTTGCCGGGCATCGCGCCGGTGGCCATGCAGGAGGGCAAAGCTACGGCGCATAATATCGGCGCCGAAATGCGGGGCGAGCCGCGCAAGAATTTCCATTACTTCAATAAAGGCAACCTGGCCACGATCGGGCGGGCGGCGGCGGTAGCGGAGTTTGGCAAAATTCATATTTCGGGCTTTTTGGCCTGGCTGGCATGGCTGTTCATTCACGTCTTCTTCCTGATCGGGTTCCGCAATCGCATCATCGTGCTGGTGCAGTGGGCCTGGTCTTATTTCACTTACGAGCGCGGCGCGAGATTGATTACGGGCGACAGGCATCTGCCGGGATGGGATGAATTGCGGGCAGACAAGACCGACGTTCACAGCGCCGCCGATTGAATCTTGCGATCCGAGAGGACCATGGCCAAAACATTTCGTGTTTTTTCGACCTGCGACATCGGCGATGCGATGGATGTTCTGCGGCAACGTGGATACGAGGTGGAAGTCTATCCGAAGCCGGAAGCGCCGCCAAAGAGCCTGATCATCGAAAAAGTAAAATCCGGCATCGACGGGCTGATCACTACCCTGCGCGATCCGGTTGACGCGGAAGTATTTGAAGCCGGCAAAGGGAAACTGAAAGTCGTGGCGCAGATTGCCGTGGGCTTCGACAATATTAACCGCGCCGACGCCAACCGCTACAAGATTCCTTTCACCCACACCGCGGACGTACTGACCGAGGCCACCGCGGAGTTTGCGTTTTTCATGCTGGGCGCACTGGCGCGAAAACTGTGGACGGCGGAACACCTGACCCGGGAGAACAAGTGGAGCTACTGGCATCCCTACCTGCCGTTTCTCGGCGACGAAGTTACCGGGAAGACTATCGCTATTATCGGCACCGGACGGATTGGCCTGGCCATGATCAAGAAATGCGCCGGGTTCGATATGAATATCCTCTGCTATGACCCGGCCTACCAGAATCACGACTACATAGACGCGATCCAGGAAACCATGGATTTGCGCCACGCGCGGGGGATTTCAAAGACGAAAAACTGGATCAAGTACGTGGGCGTGGATGAGGCGCTGAGCCAGGCGGATTTCGTCAGCGTGCATGTGCCGCTGCTGCGCGAAGGGGAAAGCCCCGCGCCGACTTACCATCTGTTCAACGAACACACGCTGCGGCGGATGAAGCCGACTGCGTTTCTGGTGAATACTTCGCGCGGGCCGGTGGTCGAGGAAGCGGCCCTGGCCAAGGCGCTGCGACAGAACTGGATTGCGGGCGCGGCGCTGGACGTTTACGAGAAGGAACCCCTGCCCGCGGATTCACCGTTGCGCGATCCGGCGATTGAAGACCGCTGCCGCCTGTATCCGCATTTTGCCAGCGCGGGTCGGATCACGCGGCTCTCTTCCGATCCGGAGAAAGGCATGGCGGGACGGACGGTGCAGGGCTTGATTGATGTGCTCGAGGGGAACTATGGCGGCGATGTCACCAAGATGCCGTACGTGGTGAATAAGGAAGCGTTCGGGAAGTAGCTAAGGCGTGATCTCGCCGTGTCATCCTGAGCGGCCGGAGCTTTCTAAATTGCGAGGCGAGAGTGTGCCGGTTCTAGATGTCCTTCGACTGCGTGGCTGCTTCGCATAGCGAAGCAGCCGCTCCGCTCAGGATGACGACATAGCAGATGCCGGGCTTCGCCTGGCTGGGCAGGTGGGACACCTGCCCCTACGTGGACCGGGACGGCGCCTACAGTCCTGGGCCTTCGGGATAGGCCGGCAGATCTGGGGGGCGGGGCGGCAGCTTTTTCGGATTGGCCTGGATTTCTTTCATCACCAGCTCGATGGCCTTCTCCAGTTGCGGGTCCTGGCCCTTGACCACCAGGTCGGGGCGATTTTCCACCACGATGTCGGGCTGCACACCACGGTTCTCGACGATCCACTGGCTGTTGAGGTTGTAACGGGCGGCCTCGGGGCGCGTGATGTAGCCACCGTCGAGCAGGGGAATCTGGCCGCGAATGCCGCGGACACCACCCCAGGTGCGTTCGCCGATGAGCGGACCGAGTTTGTAATACTTAAAGTAGTAGCTGAATATGTCGCCGTCAGATGCAGCGTAATGGTTGGTTACGCAGGCCATGGCGCCGTTAAATACGACTGGGGGAACGGTGCCGCTCTCCCAGTTTCGGCTCGATCCCATCCCGGCGAGGACGCGGCGCAGGCGCTCGAAGATAAGCTGGTCGACGAAGCCGCCGCCGTTGTAGCGGACGTCGATGATCATGCCTTCCTTGCGAATCTGGGGAAAGTATTGCTTGACGAATTCGTTCAGCCCCGGGCCTCCCATGTCCGGTAGGTAGACGTAGCCGATGCGGCCATTGCTGGCAGCGTCGACTTTCTTGCGATTGCTCTCGATCCAGGCCAGCTCGCGCAAGCCGTTTTCGTCCGCGATGGGCTTTACCTGCACGGTGCGGGCGCCGTCCGGCGAGGGTTTGGAATTGACGGTCAGGGTGACATTGTCGTTGACCGTGTTCACGAAGAGTTCATAGGGATTCTGCGGCGTGCGCAGAGGGCGGCCGTTCACCGCGACCAGGTAGTCGCCCTCTTTTACGGTCACGCCCGGCTCGGTGAGAGGTGAGCGCGTCTGCGAGTCCCAGTTTTCGCCGGCGTAGATTTTCTTGAAACGATACATTCCGGCGGCGGGGTCGGCCTCGAAGTCCACCCCGAGCAGGCCGACGTTCACCGGATGCAGGTCGGGATAGTCTCCGCCGCCCACGTAGGTGTGGGAATTCGAGAGTTCGCCGATCATTTCACCCATGATATAGGTCAAGGTATAGCGATCGGCGACGGACGGCAGCAGCTGGGCGTACTTGTCGCGCACTTTTTCCCAGTCCACGCCATTCATGGCGGCTTCGTAGAAATAGTCGCGCTCCTGGCGCCAGACTTCGTTGAACATCTGCTTCCATTCGGCGGCGGGATCGACCTGGACTTTCATGCCGCCGAGGTTGAGCGCACCCTCGCCGACTTTTTTGGGGCCGTCGGGTTTGGCGTCGATGATGCCGTAGGTGTGGCCGTCGCGTCCGCCGTCGGCTTCGTAGAGGAGCTTGGAGCCGTCGAAGGAGAGGGCGAAACGCTGCACGCCATCGATGAGAACTTTGTCCTTGCGCTCTTTCAGGTCGTAGACGTGGATGGCAGGCGCTTCGCCGGGAAGCGGTCCGGACAGGCCTTGAATGGGCGTTGTGGAATAGAAGATGAAGCCCTTGGAGGCCAAAATGCCTCCGATGACGGCGGGTTCAATGGGCAAGGCCACGACACGGCCGGCGAGGCCGTCGAGGTCGATGCGGAATTCTTTTTCTTTTTCCTTGGACTTTTCTTTTTCATCCTTCTTGTCTTTGTCCTGGTCGCTCTTGCTGCTTTCCTTTGCCTCTTTGGGTTCCGGGTTTTTCTTTTTGCCTTTGGCCTCGGGTTTGCCCGCCGTCTTGCTCGGCTCCTGGCCGGGCGGGGTCAGCAGCTCGTCCTTATTTTCTTCCTTCTTGATCTGTGTCTCGTCGCTCAGGGGTTGAAAGGGCGAAGGCTCGTCGGCACGCAGGGTGACGACATAGATCCGGGTGGTCTTCGGATTGGCGAATTCGAAATCGACGTTGCCCAGGACTTCGTTGAAGTCGCGATCGGAGAGGAAGTACAGGTATTTTCCGTCAGGATCAAAAACCGG
>Ga0187825_10000153_pt1 | contig 13558 bp, 14 predicted proteins | sample NC_wetland_sal_i_11_FD_132421 | JGI IMG/M metagenome (GOLD analysis project Ga0187825, IMG submission 132421) | Wetland sediment microbial communities from Neuse River Estuary, North Carolina, USA - SourceSoil_5 | ecosystem: Environmental > Aquatic > Freshwater > Wetlands > Sediment | place... | reverse complement strand
GCCTGGGAAGCAGGCAAGCCACTGGTTATTGAAGAGGTGGAAGTCGCCGGGCCGAAAGCCGGCGAGGTGCTATTGAAGATCGCCGCCACTGGAGTTTGCCACACCGACGCCTACACTCTATCGGGTCAAGATCCCGAAGGGCTATTTCCTGCGATCATGGGCCACGAAGGGGGCGCGGTGGTTATGGAAGTCGGCGCCGGCGTCGCTTCGGTAAAACCCGGCGACCACGTGATCCCGCTTTACATTCCCGAATGCGGCGAGTGCAAATTTTGCCGGTCCGGCCGTACCAATCTATGCGGCGCCATTCGAGTGACTCAAGGCAAAGGCGTCATGCCCGACGGCACGTCGCGTTTTTCTCTGAATGGCAAAACCATTTTACATTACATGGGCACGTCGACGTTTTCGGAATATACCGTGCTGCCGGAAATCGCCGTGGCTAAAATCAATCCCGCCGCGCCGCTCGATAAAGTCTGCCTGCTCGGTTGCGGCATCACTACCGGCATCGGCGCGGTTTTAAATACCGCCAAAGTCCGCCCCGGATCGAGCGCCGCCGTGTTCGGCCTCGGCGGGATCGGCTTGAGCGTCATTCAAGGGCTGGTCATGGCCAAGGCCGAGCGCATCATCGCCGTCGATAGCAACCATCACAAATTTGACATGGCGAAAAATCTGGGCGCTACGGATTTTATCGCGCCCCAGGAAGGCGGCCGGCCGGTGCAAGAAGTCATCATCGAGATGACCGACGGCGGCGTGGATTATTCGTTTGAATGCATCGGCAATGTAAACACCATGCGGGCGGCCCTTGAATGCTGCCACAAAGGTTGGGGCGAATCGACGATCATCGGCGTGGCAGCCGCCGGCCAAGAGATCAGCACCCGGCCGTTTCAGCTGGTCACCGGGCGGGTCTGGCGCGGCACCGCCTTCGGCGGCGTCAAGGGCCGTTCGCAATTGCCGGGCTACGTCGAAAAATATCTCGCCGGAGAAATCAAAGTCGACCCGATGATCACGCATACCCTGCCGCTGGAAAAAATCAATGAAGCCTTCGACTTGATGCACGAAGGCAAAAGCATTCGCTCCGTGATCCGGTTCTAGATTGGCTGGCGGCCCGGTCGCTTAAACCGTCGTCGCCAACCGGCAGCAAGACCGCTTCGCCGATGTAATTCCGAGAAAATTTTCCCAAAATTTAGCCGAACTTTGGCGGAAAAACGTCTTGCAGTTTAGGTTATTTCTTTCTATAAGAGAGCCCTGGTAGGTTTTTCCAGCCTGCACTGAAACTCCGCGAAAGAAAACTGGAGGAAAGAACCGCGATGAACAAGAAGATCAAATTTCGCGTTAACGGCAAGCGCGTCGAAGTCGAAGTGCCGACCCATCGGCTACTGATCGATTGCCTGCGCTACGACCTCGGCCTGACCGGCACCAAAGAAGGCTGCAGTGTCGGCGTCTGCGGTGCTTGCACCGTGCTCATGGACGGGGACATGATCAGTTCCTGCTTGACCCTGGCGGTGATGGCGGACGGCCACGATATCACCACGGTGGAGGGATTGGCGAAGAACGGCGAGCTCAATCCGGTTCAGAAAAGCTTCATTCAGTACGGCGGCTTCCAGTGCGGTATCTGCACGCCCGGCCAGGTTGTCGCGGCCACGGCGCTGCTGGCGGAAAACCCCAAGCCCAATGAGGAGGAGATCAAAGACTGGATGATGGGCAACCTGTGCCGCTGCACCGGTTATTACAAAATTATCGAATCGATCCAGAAAGCGCACCAATTCGCTAAATAAGGATACCGCCATGATACCTTTTGAATATCGCACCCCGAAAAACCTCAAGGAAGTTCATGCGACGCTGAAGGAATTCGGCGGCGACGCCAAGTTGATCGCCGGTGGCACGGCTCTGGTGATCATGATGAAGCAGCGTCTCGTCCGTCCCAGCTGCCTGGTCAGCTTGCGTTCCGTGCGCGGTTTGAACGGCATCGAAGTCAAAGACAGTGGCCTGTCGATCGGCGGACTGGCCACCCATCGTGAAGTCGAGTGCTCGGCATTGCTTCGCCGCCGCCTCCCCATGCTGGCGGAAACTTATCATCACGTCGCCACCCTGCGGGTGCGCAACATGGCGACGGTGGGCGGCGGATTGGCCCATGCCGATCCCAACCAGGACCCTCCTCCGAGTCTGATCGCTCTCGGCGCCACGGTGAAGGCAACTTCGGCAAACGGCAGCCGGGTAATTCCTCTCGATGAGTTCTTCAAAGACTACTACGAAACCGTGCTCAATCCCGACGAGATCATCACCGAAGTGATGGTACCGAAAATGGCGCCTAACAGCGGCGCCGCTTATATCAAATTTTTGCCGCGCACGGCCGACGATTACGCCACGGTGTCCGCCGCTGCCGTGCTGACGCTCGACAAGGCGAAAAAAACCATCGCCGATGTGCGCATCGCACTGGGCAGCGTCGGCGTGACGCCGATTCGCGCCACGGACGCCGAAGCGCTACTGCGCGGCCAACCGCTGAAGGCGGAAGCCTTTGCCGAAGCCGGTGAAAAGGCCAAAGAGGCGGTGGATCCGGTCAGCGATTTTCGCGGCTCGGCGGCTTATAAAAAGGATATGGCGGCGGTCTTCGTTCGGCGCGCATTGGAAAAGGCCCTCGCCGACATCCGCCAACAGGCGAAAGCCAAGGCGGCTCCCAAGCCAGCCAAAAAGAAAGCTGTAAAAAAGAAAGGCAAGAAACGGTGAAATTTAGCCAGACTGCGCAGATACCGGTAGCTCGCGAACCGTTGTGGAATTTTTTAATGGATGTTCCCCGGGTGGCCAAGTCCTTGCCTGGAGTTGAGTCCGTGAGTCGAATCGACGACACCACCTACGAGGGCGCGTTAACCGTTCGAGTCGGCCCGATCAAGCTCAACCTGCAAGGGAAAATTATCCTCGAAGAGCAGAATAAAACCGACTGGCGCGCCGCGCTGCGCGCCGAGGCGAAAGACCGCATGGCGGCCGGCGCGGTGAGCGGCAAGACCAGCATGAGCCTTAAAGAGCTCGGCGCCAATCAGACTGAGCTTTTGGTTGAAACCGACGTGAATATCCTCGGCAAGATCGGCGAGTTCGGTCAGCCGATCATCCGCAAGAAGGCGGACGCCATGCTCAAAGAGTTCGTCGAAAACATCAAAAAACAGCTAACTGGAAAGTAAGCTGGGCGATCCTTCGTCGGCGCCTTCGGCGTCGTCTTCGGAATTAAAATCCTTTTCCGTAAACCGGCCGAGGACTCGATTATAGCAGTCCTCGGCCAGTTTTTTTCGCCCGCTCGAATTATCGGGGTAGCGAAAACATTCGATTTTCGGCTGGATCGTCACCAGCACCTCGACGCCGCGCAGTCCGAGCAGATTCCAAAAGTGCGATACGAATTCCATGTCGCCGTACCAGTAAATCGCATCGCGGTTTGCCGCTGCGACCGGCCGGTCGTCGATGGATTTATACGTGACCGTAACCGGCACAATGATCGATCGGCTGCGCAGAGGCGCAGCCAAAGGCGCGGTCTGGAAGGGAAGCATTTTTTCGCCGTTGGTCGAGGTGCCTTCAGGGAAGAGCAGGATATTGGCCTCCTGTTCGAGTTTCCGGGTCATTTCTTTAATCAGCGCGCGCACCAAACCTTTGCGCTGGCGGTTGATAAAAATCGTGCCGCAAAGCACGTTCCATTGGCCGACGACGGGCCAATTTTTGACCTCCCGCTTGGAGACAAACAAGATCGGAAATATGCTGCCGAGCACGACGCCGTCGACGTAGCTCACGTGGTTCGCGATGATCACATAGCCGCCCCGTTCGAGCTGTCCCTCATCGCCCGCCACCGTGACTTTGATGTTGAGAATCAGCCGCATCAAAAGCGTAAAATTTCGATTCAGACGGCTGATGATCTTCCAGCGATTAGGCAGCCCGAGAATGGAAATCCAAAGGTGCACCGTCACCACCAATGCGAAGAAAAAACCCCAGAGCGAGAGGAAGGCGGTGAGTTTAAGCAGGCGCATCGCTCCCCCTCACTTCCGTTAACCCGAGCCGTTTCAAATACCCTTCCTTCAATGCGGCGAAATCGAGCAATAAGAAAAAATCCGCCGTGCCGAATTCGTCGTCCAACGCCGGCGGGCCGCAAACCATCGAACCGATGCGCAAATAACCCTTGATCAAGCTAGGCAGTTTTTGAAACAGCCCCGATTCATCGTCTAATGGCAAGTCTTCGATGAGCCCCTTGAACCGGCATTTTTCCACGGGATACACCCGGCAGGCGTCGGGGGCAAAATATTTGTTTTTAAGCAGCCCGTACACCGCGCTCACTTCCGCCGCCGCTGTGGTGTATAAGCTGCCGCAGCCAAAAAGATAGCGGACTTTATGCTTGCGAACCTGCTCGGTGATCGCCTCCCACATCAGCGGGATCAGCGCTCGGTCGCGGAAATCCTTGCGCGCACAGGAGCGGCCGAGCTCCATCAACTCACCGTCAAGCCGCTTGATGCGGGACAAATCGAACTCTTTCTCGGAATAGAAGCCGATATTTCGGCGCGCTTGATTGCCGCGTAAGAGGCGATAGGTGCCAACGACATCGCCGCTGCTCAACTCGCGAACGATCAGATGATCGCAGTACGGATCGAACTCATCCACGTCGAGACCGCGCTCGTAAGATGATTTCAATCCTTTGTTGAGCTCGAGGTTGAAGACGTCAAACCGGAGCCGCTGTGCTTGTTCGATTTCGCCTGGCGCCGTGGCGATCTTAATTTCGAAATCGGCCATTCTCTCGAAAAATACCACAGGGATGCTCGTTTGGGAACTCTCGGCGTCGAATTCCCTGAGCGACACGGCCCTAGCAGTGGCGCCATCTCGGCGGCCGTTTTTCCAGGAAAGCGGCAACGCCTTCGCCGACGTCCGCGGTCTTGAGCAGCTCCCCGCAATAGATCTCCTCGGAGCGCTTGAGCGCTTGAGTAAAACCTTGGATCGATAATTCCCGCAAGCCTTTTAGGGTCAAGCGCAGCACCGCGCCGCTTTTCCCGAGCAGTTCGTCGATCAGCGTTTGCAGACTTTTTTCGATCTGTCCGGCTTCGGCGACACGATTGATCAAACCCATGGCGTGCGCTTCGCGGGCCGAAAAACGCCGGCCGGTGAGAATCATCTCGGCCGCTCGATGGTAGCCGATCAAAGCGGAAAAGCGCGCCAGCGCCACGGGCGGATAACAGCCGACAAGAATCTCCGGCGTAGCAAACGAACTCTCCTCCGAGGCGACCAGCAAGTCGCAAGAGCTGGCGATCTCCAGGCCGCCGCCGAGACAAACACCGCGCACGGCAGCAATCGTGATCTGGGGCAGGGACAAGAGCTTGCGAATGACGCCATGGACAATCTCGAGCATCTCAGGAACTTTTTCCGGCGTGTGATCGCGAATGTCGACTCCGGCGGAAAACGCGCGCTCTCCTGCACCACGTAAAACGATGACATCGACTTCGGCTTCCGCTGCGCAGGAGCTCAGAGCAGCGTCGATCTCGCGCAGGAGTGCGATGTCGAGAACGTTCAAGGGCGGACGTTCCCAGGTGATCATTACAAGGCGCCCTTTTTGTTCGTATGTGACGGCCATGGATCCGCCCCTCCGATTGTTGTGAGTCGGCTCGAATCAAGGGAAAAACCGCCTTTTTCTTAAACCATCGGCGGAGTGCATACAAGCAAAATGCCGAAAGCTAAATTTGACAAAGCAATGAGCAGCCCCTAAACTTGGGTTTTAAGGGCTCCTGAAGGAGGATTCCATGAAGACTGCGCGCTTTTTGATAATGGGTCTGGTGTTGATTTCCACCCTGGGAACGCGTGCCGCAATCGCAGCACCGGACGAGTACGATGATAGCCAGTCAAATCCGTTAAGAATTGCCGCATATCTGATGTATCCTGTCGGTTGGCTGGCGGAATGGACAGTGTTTCGCCCATTTCACTTTTTGGTCAGCGCCACCGAACCGCAGGAAGCCTTCTTCGGTCACCGGCCGCATCCCCCCGTGTTAGCCGAGCCGCAACCTATGCATGATTACGGCGTGGCCAGAAAAGTTCCGCTTAAAGAAGCCGCCGTAGAGCCAAAAGTTGCCGCGCCCGCAGCAACGCCTCCTGAGACCGTCAAGGTCGTGGAGGTGCCGGTGGAGAAAATCGTCGTCAAGGAAGTACCAAAAATCGTCGAGGTCGAAAAAATGATTTTCCCCGCGGTGGCCTTTCGTTTTGACTCCGCCGAGCTCACCGATCTCGGAAAGGGCCAGGTTTACCTCGCTGCGCAGCGGCTTAAAGAAAAAACCGATTTGACCGTCGTCATCGAAGGCCACACCGACGCGGTCGGTAATGAAGAATATAATCAAAAGCTGGGCCAGCGCCGAGCAGAGACCGTGATCAAAGAGCTCGCAGCCCAGGGCATCGACTCTAGCCGCGTCTCCGCCGTGAGCCTTGGTGAGAGCAAACCGTTGATCGACCAGGACACCCAGTGGGCGCGCGCCGTCAACCGCCGGGTCGAATTTCAGGTAAAGGGCTCGCGCTGAAACCGCAACTAATTTCGTCGCAAGCCCAGCCTGTTTTGTAGGCTGGGCTTTTTTTTCGCCGTCGTGTGTTGCAGATGAGCTACAACCCCCAGGACAGATACTTTAAAAGGGCCAAGCAGGAGGGCTATCGCTCGCGCGCCGCCTACAAACTGCTCGAACTGCAGCAACGCTATCGTATTTTACGGCCCGGCGATTCGGTGGTCGACCTCGGCGCCGCTCCCGGCGGTTGGCTGCAAGTCGCTGCCAAGATCGTCGGTCAAAAAGGGATGATCGTCGGCGTCGACTTGCAGGCCATCGAGCCTTTGCACCAAAACAACATTGCGCTGATCTGCGGCGACATCATCGACGGCGAAATCCAACAGAGGATCAAGCAGCTCTTGGATGGGGCCGCCGACTGCGTGATTTCCGATATGGCACCCAAACTGAGCGGCATTCGCGACACCGACACGGCGCGCTGCCTCGAGCTCAACCGCACGGCGCTCGGCGTCGCCGTTCATTTGCTACGGCGGGGCGGCGCTTTGCTGATCAAAAGTTTTATCAGCAACGATCTGCACGCGTTTACCGCCGAGCTGAAGCAGCATTTCGCCGACGTGCAGCGCACCAAGCCGGATGCGACACGCCAGGGCTCGTCGGAGTTTTATTTTATTGCCAAAGGATTTTATGGTGACGGCGGTGCGCCGGCCTAAACCCATGATCTTCATGTCCGCGCACGGCAATGGCTGAGTTCAGACAGGATCCGCTCACCGGCCGCTGGGTCATCATCGCGCCCGGCCGGGCAGGGCGGCCTCATCAAATCGCTGCTCCAAATACCTCGACGTTTCACGAGGACTGCCCGTTTTGCGCCGGCAACGAGACAATGACACCGCCGGAAGTCTGGGCGCTAAGAACGCCAGACAGCGAAGTGGATACCCCCGGCTGGCGCGTGCGCGTAGTCGCCAATAAATATCCCGCGTTGGACCATCGCGGTGCCGAAGCCGATCGCAGTGACGGTCTTCATCGCGCGACGGCCGCGCTCGGAGTGCATGAAGTGATCATCGAAAGCCCAGACCATGCGACAAATTTAACTGCGCTCGACGCCGAGCATTTCGCGAATATTTTATTCGCGTATCGCGCGCGCTGGCGCGCGCTCACGCAGGACCGGCGCTGGCGCTATCTGATGATCTACAAGAACCAGGGCGACCGCGCCGGCGCGACCCTGGAGCATGTCCACTCCCAGTTGATCGCCCTGCCTCAAGTGCCGCCGCAGGCCGCCGAGGAGCTAAACGGCGCGAAGCGGCACTTTGCCGTAACCGGCCGATGCGTCTTTTGCGACATTAACCGGCGCGAGTTGGAACAGGGCGAGCGCCTGGTGGCCGAATCCAAAGACTTCGTCGCACTCTGCCCATTCGCGCCGCGCTTTGGCTTTGAAACCTGGATTCTGCCGCGCCAACACCGCGCCGCATTCGAGGACATTTCCGATCGCAACCTGATTGCGTTCGGTGAAATTCTGCGCGAGTTTATCCTAAGGCTCAACCGTCTCTTCGATAACGCGCCGTTCAACTATCTACTCCATTCGGCGCCGCTCGAAGATCATGCGGCGGAACGTTACCACTGGCATCTGGAGATTTTGCCCCAGCTCACCCGTGCCGCCGGCTTTGAATGGGGCTCGGGCATGCACATGAACTCGGTGGCGCCCGAAGAGGCCGCGCGCTTACTGCGCGGCGCGGCGGTTTAAGCTTTCACGGCGCCGCCCACCGCGCCTAAAAGCAGCCGTCGTAGCGCTCGGATCATGCCGACGACGCCGAGCACAAACGGCGACGCGGTCCATGTTCGAACCGGCCAACTTCGCGCGATTGCCTCGATGAAGTCGCCGACACGGGACAGGCTGGTCCCTAAAAAAAGCAGACTGACATTTCCATGTTTGAGCCGGTCGAGGGTGCGCCCCAGGTTCATCGACCCCCGTTCCAAGAGGGCGATTACTCGACCGTGACGCTCTTGGCGAGATTGCGCGGTTGATCCACGTCCGTGCCGCGGTGCACGGCGATGTAATAGGCGAGCAGTTGCAGCGGTATCGTCATCACGATGGGCGTAAGATAGTGCGACGCTTTGGGCAGCGTCAAGATCCGGTAGGCGGCAATTTCGCTCGTCGTTTTGGCGTCGTCGCTGAGCACCACGACCTTGCCGCCGCGCGACTCGACCTCCTTCAAGTTGCTCACGGTTTTCTGAAAGTAACGATCGCGCGGCGCCAGCACGACCACCGGCATTTTCTCGTCGATCAAGGCGATCGGCCCGTGTTTCATCTCACCGGCGGGATAACCTTCGGCGTGGATGTAGGAAATCTCCTTGAGCTTGAGCGCCCCTTCGAGGGCGATCGGATAATTGATGCCGCGACCGAGGTAAAGAAAATCGCGGCTGTGCTTGAGCTCGCGCGCCAGCTCTTCGATCTGATCTTCGACCTCCAGCGCTTTTTCGACCCAGTTCGGCAAATACATCAGGTCGCGCAGCAGCTTTCGCGCGTCAGCGACTTTGAGCTTGCCGTTGAGCCGACCCAATGCCACCGCCAGCAAATAAATTGCGGTCAGCTGGGTGGTGAACGCCTTGGTGCTCGCCACGCTGATCTCGGGACCGGCGTGGGTGTAAAGTACGCCGTCGGATTTGCGCGGGATCGAAGCGTCGATCACATTGCAGATGGAAAGAACCTTGGCTTTCTTGGCCCGCGCCACTTCGATGGCCGCCAGGGTGTCGGCGGTCTCGCCGGACTGGCTCACCATCAGCAGCACCGACTTGGGGTCCATCAGCGGCGAGCGGTAGCGAAACTCCGAGCCGTAATCCACTTCGGCGGGAATGCCGGCGATCTCCTCGAGTAAGAATTTACCGACCAAGCAGGCATGCCAAGCGGTGCCGCAGGCGACCAAGTGAAAGCGTTTGATCTGTTTGACCGCGCTCGCCGTCAACTTGAGATCTTCCAGCGCCACGTCTCCAGTCTTAAGCGAGATCCGGCCGCGAAAAGTATCCGCCAACGCGCGCGGCTGATCGTAAATCTCCTTCAGCATGAAGTGAGCGTAGCCGCCCTTTTGCGCCGCGACCGCGTCCCAGGTGATCTCTTTCACCGGACGGTTGACGGCTTTGCCCTTAGCGTCGAACAGGCGATAGGAGCCGAGAGTGACTTCGCCGATTTCGCCGTCTTCGAGAAACGTCACCTTGCGCGTGTAATCCAACAACGCCGGAACATCGGAGGCGATGAAGGTCTCGCCCTCGCCCCAACCGATGACGATCGGCGTGGAATTCTTCGCGACGATCAGACGCTTGGGGTCGCGGCGATTGAGAAACAGTAGCGCGTAGGAGCCGTGAATTTCGCGCAGCGTGCGTCGCACGGCGTCAAGAAAATCGGTTCCTCGCTCGATCTTCTCCGCGACCAGATGGGCGACGATCTCCGAATCGGTCTCCGAGCTGAATTGCACGCCGCGCTTGCTCAGCTGCTCTTTGAGCTCGAGATAATTTTCGATGATGCCGTTGTGCACGACGACGACGTCGCCGGCTCGGTGCGGGTGAGCGTTGGTTTCCGACGGCCGGCCATGGGTCGCCCAGCGGGTATGGCCGATACCGACCGCCCCCGCCATCGGTTGGCGCCGGAGCATGGCTTCGAGATTGCCGAGCTTCCCTTCGCAGCGCCGGATCGCCACTTGACCATCATGCAAAACGGCGATGCCGGCGGAGTCGTAGCCGCGATATTCGAGCTTTCTCAAGCTTTCGAGAATGAGCGGCGCTGCTTCTCTATGGCCGATGTATCCGACGATGCCGCACATTATTTTTTGTTTCCTTTCATTTTCCGGCGCTTCTCTTCGGTCCAGCCCTCGCGCACTCGCTCTTCCCGTTGATTGAAGACCAGCGCGCCCGCCGGCACATCGTGGCGCACCGTGCTCGCCGTAGCGACGTAAACATCATCACCCAGTGAGAGCGGCGCAACCAATGTGGTATCGCTGCCCACCTGCACGCGATCGCCGATGGTGGTGTTGTATTTATGGAAACCGTCGTAGTTGCAGGTGATCGTGCCGGCGCCGATGTTGGTGTCGCGGCCGATGGTGACGTCGCCTAAATAAGTCAGATGGTTCGCCTTGGTGCCGTCGCCCAGTCTCGCTTCCTTGGCTTCGACGAAGTTGCCGATGTGCACGTTGGCGCCGAGATGAGTTCCCGGCCGCAGATGGGCGAACGGACCGATGATCGCGCCGCGCTCGACCCGGCAATCGGTCAAGACCACGGAGAAGCGCAGGTGCACGTCATCGCCGATGGCGGCGTCGGTGATAAACGCGCTGCCGTCGATCCGGCAGCCCGCGCCGACCGCCGTTTTGCCGCATAATTGCGTGTTGGGACCGATCACCGTGTCTTTGCCGATGGTGACACCGTCTTCGATGTATGTGGTGTCCGGGTCCTTGAGCGTAACTCCGGCGAGCATCCATTTCTGGTTGATGCTCTGGCGCAAGCTTTTCTCCATCATGGCGAGCTCCTCTCGGCTGTTGATCCCCATCATTTCGCGCGCGTCATCGACTTGCAGCGTCTCGATTTTTTGTCCGTCGGCAAGACCGATGGCAACGATGTCAGGCAAATAGTATTCGCCCTGCCGGTTATCGTTGTTGACACCGCTCAAGGCGGCAAAGAGAAACGAGGCCCGCGCGACGTAAACGCCGGCGTTCACCTCTTGGATCATCCGTTGCGGCTCGGTGGCGTCTTTTTCCTCGACGATGGCCGTGATCGCGCCGCCACGATCGCGCAGAATGCGCCCGTAGCCCTTTGGCGTTTCCAATAGAGCCGTGAGCAGGGTCGCCGCAGCCGAACGCGCTCGATGATGCTCGACCAGCGCGCGCAGGGTCTGCTCGCGGATCAACGGCACGTCGCCGCTCAAGATCAGCACGTCCCCGGCAAAATCTTTAAAATCGCCCCGCGCGCTTAAGACGGCATGGCCGGTGCCGAGCTGCTGCTCTTGAATCGCCCAACGGACCTGCGCGTCCGTGCAAGCGCGCCGAACCGCCTCTGCGCCATGACCGATGACGGCGACCGTAATCTTGGGATGGAGCCGGCGCGCGGTCTCCAAGGCGTGTGAAAACAACGCCTTTCCAGCGAGCGGGTGGAGCACCTTCGGCAGATCCGACTTCATGCGGGTTCCCTGCCCCGCAGCCAGCAATATAACGCCCAGTTCAGCCATAACATTCGTTCGAGACGCGAAAATAAGAATTATAATCCAACTCGGCAAGCAATCAATCGCAAATCACACGGACTCGGGCGAAGTCTCGGCGGCCTCGCCCTGAGAATCGGATCCCCAGCGACTATGCCGGGTTTTCTGAATAGGCGCGCGATATCGAGCTCCGGCAAAATTTTGCTAGAGATAATCCTCCATAGACACTTTTATCGGAAAAATCCTTGTCAGACGGTGAGATTTCGACTACAAAAAGCGCATCCGGAAAATACATTGCTATAGCCTTTGCACACGGCGCCGGTAGTGATTGTCGGCCCGTTAAATCATCGGCGTTGGAGGATTTTCCAGTGAACCGTCCTGAGTCAACAGCGCCCGCCGAAACCGAGTCGCAGGATAATTGGTGGGACTATTGCCCGATCTGCAATGCCAAGTTGATCAATCAGAAATGCAAATACGTCTGCTCCAATCCCAAGTGTAATTTTTTCATGAGCTGCAGCGAGTTTGACCTTTAAGCACTATCCGAACGCCGGGCGCTGGCCAACTCGCCCGCGTTGCGCTAAGAGATAAAATCATGTCGAAAACCGCCGGCATCGTCATCATCGGCAACGAAGTTTTGTCGGGCAAGACCCAGGACATCAACTCGCATTTTTTCTGCACCGAGTTGCGCCGTCTCGGCGTCGAAGTACAAAAGATCTCGACGATTCAAGACGAGATCGAGCTGATCGGCCAGGAAGTCGCGGCGTTTTCCAAGCGCTTCGATTACGTTTTTACCTCCGGCGGTGTCGGCCCCACCCACGACGACGTCACCATCGACGGCATCGCCCACGGTTTCGGCCTCAAGGTTATGCGCCACCCCGATATCGAACGGCGCATGCGCCAGCGGCTCGGCGATCAGGTCAATGAAGCGCGCCTGCGCATGGCCAATGTCCCAGAGGGAGCCGCGCTGCTGGCCACCGAAGCGCTGTTCGCGCCCATCGTCAATATTTACAATGTCTATATTTTCCCAGGTATACCGAAGATCCTCCAGGAGCGCTTTCATGCGATCAAAGAGCGCTTCCGGGACACACCGTACTATTTGAAAAACGTTTACGTCAAATACGGCGAAGGCGTCATCGCCGATATGCTCAACAGCCTGCTGGCAAAATTCCCCCAGCTCATGCTCGGCTCCTATCCTGTCCTCGACCTGCCGGATTACAAGGTCAAGGTCACCTTGGAGTCGAAAGATCCCAATTACCTCGATCAGGCGCTGGAAACCTTTGTCGCTTCCTTGCCCAAGGATGCCGTGCAGCGCATCGACTAACCGGTAGCGAATGGCGGATCAGTCATCCTGGGGAATCCTGCCGCCTTACCAGAAAGCACCGCTGCCGCCGTTGCCGAGCATGCTGCGCGCTCTGGGTCCGGGCGTCATCTTCATGGCGTTGGCGCAGGGCAGCGGTGAGCTCATCTGGTGGCCCTACATCATCGCCAAATACGGCCTGAGTTTTCTGTTTCTGTTGCTGCCCGCCTGCTTGCTGCAATTTCCCGTCACCTATGAAATTGGCCGCTACACTGTGCTGACCGGCGAAAGCATTTTTCAGGGCTTAATCCGTTTACAGCGTCACTTCGCGTTTTTTCTCTGGATCTTGATGACGTTGTCCTTTCTTTGGTTCGGCGCCTTCGCCGCCGCGGCGTGCCGGAGGGCAGGCCGCGTGGCCGACGGGTGGTTCCCAATGGCGGCGCCGGGGCCGCGCCTCGACGCCGCCATCGAAAGCGTGCGGTAGCGCTCAGAATCCCTTGATCGGCTCGGCGACGTGCTCGACTTCGGGCGGCGTGTCGAAGCAATGGCCGACGAAATCGCGCCACTGCTTCCAATCGTCCGAGCCGCGGAAAT